>Ga0209018_1001810_pt1 | contig 16453 bp, 14 predicted proteins | sample YNPBryBLVA2012_FD_185814 | JGI IMG/M metagenome (GOLD analysis project Ga0209018, IMG submission 185814) | Anoxygenic and chlorotrophic microbial mat microbial communities from Yellowstone National Park, USA - YNP Bryant BLVA 2012 (SPAdes)... ...
CAAAACGTTCATGAGAGAGGGGAGGGGGTACCTCGAGGTATCCCAAAACGTTCATGACAGAGGTGAGGGATACCTGGAGGTATCCCAAAACGTTCATGACAGAGGTGAGGGATACCTCGAGGTGTCTCCGGCCGTTCACACCAGGGGGCGAGGCGAGCCCTCGAAGGTACTCCGAACCGCTCCGAAGAGGCCATACTTGGTGATAGACCCGGAAAGGTCAGCGTGTGGCATGTGGATTGCTGTACGTTGCACCGTCACCCGTTCAGGGTTCCGGATGCGGCAGGTTAGGTCCGGGCCGAGCCTCGCGGGGCTACAGCTCCCGCCGGCCAACTTCCTGCCCTCGACCGTTCGAGGTAGAGCCTTCCGACGACCCGTCGGAGGACAGGGGCGGACCGGAGAGGGGCGCGACGAGCCGGACGCGGGTTCCGGGGCGCGGGGTGTTGTCGTGGATCTCCACCCGGCCGCCGTGCCGTTCCATGACCTGCATCATGACCCCGAGGCCGAGACCGGTACCGCCGGGCTTGGTGGTGAAGAAGGGTTGTCTGTTCTGGAGCAGGTCTTTCGGGACGCCGGCACCGTCGTCTTCGACTTCGAAGGCGACCTCATCGCCGTCTTGCACCACACGGACAGCCACGTGACCGCCGGGCCCAGCGGCGTCGACGGCGTTGGAGATGGCGTTGGAAAGGGCCTGTGCCAACTCGATGGGCTGACCTCGGAAGCAGAGCTGCGCGGGGGGCGGGTCGACCGAGATCTCGGCGCCGGATTCCGCAATCTTGACCTTGAGCAGGGACAGCGCGATGTCGAGGACATTTTGTGGCAAGACCTCGCCGACCTCGTGCTGGTCGCGGCGCGAGTAGGCGCGAAGCTGACGGATGTACGTGGTGATCGCACGGCAGGCCGTGATGATTTCGCGGACGAGGGGTGAGGCTTCGGAGGCGACCGCAGGCGGAAGCTCAGGGCGCTCGAAGATCAGCTCGAGTTCTTCGGCGTTGCCGAGGATCGTGGTCAGGGGGTTGGCGGTTTCGTGGGCGAGCGTGGCGACGAGCGTGCCCAGCGTGATGATTCGGTCGAGGTGGCGGATACGTTCTTCGAGCTCCGCGGTGCGCATGATCTGCTCGCGGCGAACCTCGACGGCACGTTGGAGGTGTTCGACGCGAGGCAAGAAGGTGCCGATGTCGAAGGGACGAACCAGGACATCGCTGGCACCGGCGGTGATGAACTCGGCGGTGCGTGCGGACTGGTCGACATCGCAGATACACAGCACCTGCGCCCAGGGCACCCGCTGGCGCAGTGTGGCGATGAGGCACGTGGCGTCGCCGTCCTGCAGGTCGGGTTCGAGGACCAGGACACTGGGGAGGTGACGGTCGATGAGCTCACGCGCTTCGGTGCAGGAAGTGCTCGAGACGACGGTGGCGATGCGGTTGAGGAAACGAGGGATCACGTAAATTGATTCCGGGTCGCGGAGCGCGACCACGATGGGAGACCGCGCGCCTTGACTCAACGCTTTGCCTCGTCCGGAATGACTTGGATCTGGGTCGTGTCGGTGTCGTCGAGCGGGCCGCTGGGATCCGGCCGGTTGGTACGACGCCTTGCGGTGTTGGTGATCTCGACCTCCTCGACGAAGACCTGCAGATCGCCCAGGCGGATGGTCGCGCCGGGAGCGATCGGGACGGGATCGGCGCCGATGCGGATACCGTCGACGAAAGTGCCGTTGGTGGAGCCAAGATCGCGTAGGAAGATGCGATCGCCGACGCGCTGGAACGAGGCGTGAATGCGGGAGAGCTTCGGGTGGTTGACGCAGATCGTGCTGTAGGGGCTTCTTCCGATGACGACCTCGGTGCCTGACAGGACCTGCCAGGCGGCGTCGATGCGCACGCGGATGGCTCGGGACACGAGCACCAGTATTCGATCCGGTGGGGGGCGGATCAAGCTGAATCGCTGCAAGCAGGGGGCATCATGCGGCGTGGTCGAGCTCGCGGATCATCTCCTGCCCGGTGAGCTTGTCGGCCGCGGCGCCGTGGAAGTAGCGCATGAGCCCTGCGCGTTCGTACGACGGCTGGATTCGTGGGCTCATCAACCCGATCTCACGGAGGTTGGGAACCAGGCGGCTGAACATCGTCGTCCTGAACGACTCCATCCCCGGCGCGAGGTTCATCAGCTCGCGCCACTGGGCGCGTGTGAGTTTGCCCTCCGCCCATTCCTCGAACACCTCGTAGGCCAGGAACCGGTTGCGCATCAGCAGCGCGACCTCGAAGGCCCAGTCCTCACGCTCCCGTCGCTCCGACTCGGTGAGCTGCCTGGTGAAGTGATCGCGCAGAGCGAGCACTCCGTAGTGCACGTGGCGCGCCTCGTCCTGGATCACCATCTTGAGTAGCTCTTTGAGCAGAGGCTCTCGCGTGTGCCGGTACAGCATGCCGAACGCGCCGAGCGCCAGGCCCTCGACCATGATCTGCATCCCCAAGAACTTCATGTCCCATCGGCTATCGGACATCAGGGCGTCGATGATGACGAACAGGTTGTCGTTGACCTGATAAAGTTTGTCGAGCTTGGTGTCGAGGTACCGGTGGAAAACCTCCACGTGCCTCGCCTCGTCGACCACCTGCGTGGCCCCGTAGTACTTGCCATCGAACAGGGGCACCGCTTCCGTGACCTGCGCAGCCGCGAAGAGCGCACCCTGCTCGCCGTGCAGGAACTGGCTCAACATCCAGGCACACAGGCTGTAGCGGAACTGCATCTGCTCTCTGGCGTCGAGCTTCACACCCAGCCGCGCCGCTGCGTCGAAGTCCACGAATCCGTCGGGGATGAGCGGCACCTCCGGGTTCAACGGGTCGACGCTGGTGCTCCAGTCGAGGTACGTTTCGCCGTCCCACTGGCCTTGCTTGGCACGACGGTACAACTCCTCCATCTCGGGGTTGTCATGCGGGTAGGACCAGTCGAAGCACGCCTCATGAGAGGCCTTGATCAGCGTAGGCACGCCTTGCTTGCCGCGCTTGAGCAGCATGCCGCGCACGCCCGGAGGTCCGAGCGACCGGAGCACGCGCGGGTCGCGGACTTCTGCCATCGTGTGGACCGCCTCGAAGTACGGGTCGAGCCGTTCTCGGACCTTGGCTGGTAGCATATGTGCGATTCGGTCAAGTGTGTGCATGGTGCTGCCCTCCGGCGCTACAGCGCCGCGACGAAGTCCCTGATCTTTGCTTCGTGATACCGGACGAGGAACGCATGGACGATCGGGATCGCCCTCTCGATCAGCGCCGCCACCCTGTCGGGAGGGAGACCACCGAGACGTTCGTTGATGAAGCGGATCTCGCGGTCGAAAAGCGTCGATACCGCTTCTTCGTAGAAGGCGATGTCGCTGACGTCGAAGCCCAGCTCGGCGGTCAGGCCGATGCGCCGCAAGTCTGCGAGGAACTCCATCATCCAGGCGTCGTCCTTGGCGATCAGCGTGCGGCCGCTGTCGTCGGTCCGGGCGACGATCATCTCGAGCTCGATCATCCGGTCGAGTTCCTTGCGGTTCAGCCCGAGCCGTGCGAGCAGATCGTCGGCGTCGATCGTCTCAGGGCGGCCGGGCCGCGACGGGAAGCTCGGAGACAGGCGTTGCTTGACGCTGATGAGGAAACGCTTCTGCTCAGGGGAGAAGGCGTCGTCCTGGCCGTTGACGATGGCGCGGATCGCCTTGAGTGGCAGGAAGCGCTCGTGTTGAAGCTGACGAACGAGCTTCAGCCGTTCGACATGGGCGTCTGTGTACCAGGCCATGTTGCGGCCCGTCTTGCGTCCCGGGGGGAGCAATCCTTGCTGGATGTAGAAGTGGATCGCCTGGCGCGGTAGCCCGGTCAGGTCGCACAGGTCCTTCATGCGATAGATCCAGCGGGACGTGTCGCCCGCGTTCGTGCTCATCGCCTCCATCATGCCAACTCCACCTCCACCGGTTCGAGAGGGCGGGCGATGCAGGCCAGCGCATGGCCGTCGTCGCGCTCCGCCGGTGTGAGCGCATTGGGCTCGCCCATGTGGACTGCGCCGCTCCGCACCTTGACCTTGCAGGCCGCGCAGCCGCCCATCATGCACGAGAACTTGAAGGGAAGCCCGGCCTGCAATCCGGCCTCGAGAAGCGTCTGGCCGGGCTGCACCATCACGGTGCGCATGGTCCCGTTCGAGCGCACCGTCATGGGCTGGACCTGCCATGTCGCCGGGGAGCGGGCGCCCGCGTGCGGCGAAACGTACCGCTCGTGCAAGACGCGTCCAGGATCGACCTGTCTGCCGGTGAGCACGCGCTGTGCGGTGAACATGAGCCCGTCCGGGCCGCATAGATAGAACCTCGTGTCCCGAGCGTCTGCCCAGGCCACGGCGCTCAACCAGGCGTCCAGCAGGGTGTCGTCGATGCGGCCACGGTCGCCGGTCCAAGCGTGCGTGGGGCGGCTCAACACATGGCGCACGAGGAACCGTCCCGGGTGCGACGACTGGAGACCGTCGATCTCGCGCCAGAAGATCACATCGGTTTCCGATCGGTTGCCGTAGAGGAGCGCCACGCGTCGTCCGGCGGTGAGGGCTGCCTGGGCAATCGCAAAGACCGGCGTGATGCCGCTGCCTGCTGCAATCAGCACCAGGTCGCCGGGGAGTTGCGGGGTCCAGCGGAAGGCGCCCGATGGCCCGAGTACGCGCAATGACATGCCAGGCGACGCTTGGTCGTGCAGGTAGGTGGAGACGACGCCGCCCGGCAGACGCTTGACGGTGATTGCGAAGCCGTCTTGTGCGCCGGGCGCCGAGCAGATCGAGTAGGCTCTGCGGTGTGTCTGCCCGCCGAGGTGCAGAAGGACCGTGACGAACTGCCCGGCGTCGAAGTTCCAGGCCGCGCTGGACGGGTCGGCGAGATGCAGCGTGATCGCTGTGGGCGTGGGGTGCGTGACGCGCGTGACGTGCACGATGCGAGGGGCGACGCCGGGGGCGACGACGCGACGGATGCCGCGCCAACGGTCGGCTCTACGCTGGAAAGGCGGGGGATGGTGCCCGGCGAGACCCTGCCAGACCATCGATAGATCGCGGCGAAGTGCGCGGTAGCGATGGGCCAGCCGGCTCGGGAGCAACGCATCGAGCGGATCGATTTCGTCGAGGGGAGGTGGGCGATGGATTGGGTGTCGAGCATCGCGACAGGCGGGGGCGTGGCGGCCCTGGATCTCGTCGAGCACGGCGCGGGCATCGAGGCGGATCTGGTCGATGCGGGGCGCGACGGCGTGGGGCAGGACGGCGGCAGCGCAGCGTGCCGCGACATCGATGGCGCGGACCGGACGGTAGGGGGTGACGGGGGGCATGAGGGACGCCTGGGACGATGGTTGTCGAGTGTCAAGTGGCACTCGATACTCGACGCGGTGGTCTTGCACGTCCTGACGTGCGGTTGGTTGTGAGGGTGTTGGGACCACCGATGCGATCGCAGGCGCAACGTCTGATGTGTTATCGTCGGGTCGCCTGGAGGCTGCCAGGCCGCCATCGGAGGCTCGTCGATGGATCATCCTTGCCATGTGGACCGGGAACCCTGCGAAGTCGTTGCCGCGCTGTCATCGCGGTACCGGCCTCCGCTGCGGAACGGACGGCGGCTGGACATGCTTGCGGCGGTAGACCTGATTCGCGCGGCCCTGCCGTGTGCATGGTGCCGAGAGGTCGACCGGGCCGCATCGAACATTGAGCGTGTCCGGCTCGGGCGGCACGAGCGAAACATCCTGCTGCACGCGCCGCCCGCGGACTCGCGCGAGGGAGCGATCCTGGACCCGTCGCTCAAGACGCATTCGGACCGTGAGACCTACCTGCGCGCCGTGCGCAAGCTGTCTCGCGCTGGCCTCGTCCGAACCGGGCAGCGTCGGGTCGCCATGCGAACGTCGGGCAGACGCGGCGACGGTACGAGCGTGGAGCGAGCGTACGCGCATCGGACGATGTGGCTGACACCGTTCGGGGCGCAGGTGGTGGCATGTTACCGTCGCGAGTTGGAGGAGGGGCGGCCCATCCGGTGGGCTCTGCATAGGGGCCGGGCGGCTGCGGCTGCGAGGGCGGTGGGCGCGGACTTGTTGGCGCGGTTTGCCGCCGCGATGGAGTCGATCCTGCAAGTTGGATCCTGGGACCAGGCGTCGCACGAGGCGTCTCGAGACGCCGCCGCGGTCGCGCGCCGAACCGTGGACGCAGCGCGACGTCGACGGTGAGACAGCGAATCCTGGCGCGCTGTCGTCAGGAACCGAGTATCGCCGCGGACACGACGCCGAGAATCATGAGCAAGTACAACAGGCCAACGATCGTCCAGATCGCGAGGTTGACGCCGCCCACGACCATGCCGGCGACGGCCAGGGCGTCGCCGTCCCAGCGCTGCGGTTCGGCGCGGATGGTCTTGCGCGCCATGGCTCCTGTGATGAGTGCGACGAGCCCGCCCACGAAGGGGCAGCCGAACCAGGACACGATGCCAGCGATGAGCGAGACAACGGCCATCGTGTGCGTCTGGCGAATCGGCACGGGTGGCGGGACTGGATAGCCCGGGTTGCGGCCCGGAGGTCCATAGGGGCCGGGCGGCACTCCGTATGGCATGTAGCCGCCGGGTCCGGGCATGGCGAACACGAGCTGCGGAAGCAGGGCAGAGCGACGATTCATGCAGGGATGGTCGGCGGTGCGCCTGGTGCTGTCAATCACCTGGGCTCGCGAACAGCAAGCCTGTGCGTCATCCGGTCGGCGTTTTGCGGCATTGCTGCGTCCGCAACGCCGGGCGCGACAGGCAGTCCGATCGAGTGGACAAGGCGCGTGTTCCGCGCGGGTGGGGCTTGTGGCGGAACATGGGTACTGTCAGATTGTCCGAGCGGGACACGGATGAGCGGACGATCGACATCGGTAGCTCTTGCATGCTCGCTGGCGGCCCACGCGTTGGTGCTCGGAGCCGTGGGCTTGATGGTGCGGTCTGCCGGAACTGGGCAGGTCACCGATCCAGGGCAGGCCGACCGCTGGGGCGGGGAAACACTCGACCTCGACGCGATCCTGCCCGCGTCGCAGGGGGGACTGTCTCACGCTGCACGAGGTGAGAAGGAAGCCACGAGTCGAGCCGTCGCGGTCGCCCCGGCAGTCGCGCACCGCGCGGAGGCGATGACGGAGCTGCGGTCGCAGGCGCCGGCGTCCGCGCCGAAGCCCGACCGCCGGCCGAAGGCTCGTGATTCGCAGCCCACTGGTCCGTCATCGCGGACTGCGTCGATATCGTCGGCCGGTGTGGGTCGCCTGTCCACGGAGCCGGGCGCAGGCGGGGAGTCGCTGGAGCAGGGAAACGGGAGCGGTACGGCCGGGACCTCGGGGGCGGTTGGCGCAGGCAGCGTTCGGAATCTCGCGGTCGCGTTCACGCGGGCGATTCCGATAGCCGTCAGCGCAGACCCGGTGTGGGCAACGTTGCACATCGGTGATGCGGGCACGCTCGACGTGCGCATCGAGGTGGACGAAGCGGGCAAGATCGTGTCCGCGGCGCCTGCGCGTAGCCCTGTACCGGTGCATTTGCAGGCCCTGGTTCAACGAACCGTGGCGATGCTGCGGGCGGGGCGGTTTGCGATCACGCATCGGGATGTGAGCGCAGGGGCGCAGACGCTGCGCGTGTCCGTGGCGCTTTCGATGGTGGAGGGCGGGGTCGGGAATGATGATGTCTCCGCTGGCCCGTACGCTCTCGGTTTCGAACCTCCGGGCGGGGGCAAGCCGGGGCGCGCGTACTTCACGCTCCGGTCCGGCAGGCACGTCGAAGTGACGGTGACCGTGGTGGACGGGTAGCCGGACCCCTGGCCGGGATGCGCGGAGCGCGTTATGAACCGCGCAGCCTTCACGGTCACGGAGGAGTGAAATATGGCAGCGACGTCATCGACGATGCTTGCGTTAGGAACGCGGGCACCCGACTTCTTGCTTCGCAACGCGGTAGACGACACGGTGGTGAGCCTGTCGAGCCTGCACGACAAGCCCGCGCTTCTGGTGATGTTCCTTTGCAACCACTGCCCCTTCGTGATCCACGTGCGGGACCAGATCACGCAGATTGCGGCGGACTACATGCCCAAGGGGCTTGGCGTGGTGGCGATCAATGCGAACGCGATCGAGACGCATCCGCAGGACGGTCCGCCTGAGATGCGGAAGCTGGCGCAGCAGCTCGGGTGGCGGTTCCCGTTCCTGTTCGACGAGACCCAGGATGTGGCGAAGGCCTACCGTGCGGCTTGCACGCCGGACTTTTTCCTGTTCGACCGGGACAGGAAGCTCGTGTATCGGGGCCAGCTCGACGATAGCAGGCCGGGCAACGGCGTGCCGGTCACCGGGCACGACCTCCGAACCGCGATCGACGCGGTGCTGGCAGGTGCTCCGGTGACGGAGATGCAGAAGCCGAGCGTCGGGTGCAGCATCAAGTGGCGGGGGGAGCCGCCCGCGTATCTCCGGTAGGCGGCGAACTTCGCGTGGTCTTTGCCGGTCGGCGGGACGGGCGCGCCGGCACGGGCATCCTCGTCGCGCGGACGGGAGCATGCCGGCACGACGTGGCATGACCGCGGTCATGGCTGAGCGGCCGCAGGTGACCCACAGTCCACGGCGGAACAAGACAGGAAGGTGAGCCGATGATCGAAGGGAAGCTCGCAGTGCTCAAGGATTCGGGTGCGATCGAGCCGGCGCAACCCGCTGCGGTCGGCGCGCTGGTGCAGTATGCCGCAGGGTCGATCGTGAGCCGGACGCTCACGAAGGGCAAGTCCGGGACGATGACGGTATTCGCGTTCGACGCGGGGCAGGGGCTGAGCGAGCACACCGCGCCGTTCGACGCCTACGTGCAGGTGGTGGAAGGCGAAGGAGAGCTGGTGATTGGCGGGCGTGCTGTGGTGGCGCGGGCTGGAGAGATCGTCCTGATGCCGGCGAACGTGCCGCACGCGGTGAACGCGAACGTACGGTTCAAGATGCTCCTGGTGATGATTCGCAATCAGGAAGGGGGCAGCGGCTGATCGGACCCGCGTCCGTTGCACGCCGGGTGGCGGCTTCCCTTGCCTAGCCGGTGTTCTGCAGCCCGCGCGCGATCCCTTGGACCGTCGTGAACAGCGCCCGAAGCAGGGAGTCGTCTTCGCGCCCGCTTGCCCGCCAGCGTTTCAGCAGGTCCACCTGCATGATGCTCATCGGGTCGATGTACGGATTGCGAAGCATGATGTTGCGCCGCAGAACGCGGTCCCGGTCGAGCAGGTGCGCTTCGTCCTGCACCTGCAACACGGCGTCCACGGTTCGGGCGTACTCGGCTTCGATCACCGGGAACAGGTGCGTGGCGGCCTCGCCCGCCAACGCAGCGTAGCGCCTCGACACGGCCATGTCCGTCTTGGCCAGGACCATCTCCACGTCTGCCACCAGGTTCGCGAACAGCGGCCATTGCGCCCGCATCTCGCGCACGGCGTCGAGCCCGTGTACGCGAATCGCCGAGGCGATCCCCGATCCGACGCCGAACCAGCCCGGGATCATGTGGCGATTCTGGGTCCACGCGAACACCCAGGGAATCGCGCGCATATCCTCGATGCCGCGAGCGGCACGGCGCGATGTCGGCCGCGACCCGATGAGCATCCGCTCGATGACGTCAATCGGGGTGGCGTTGCGGAAGTAGGCAAACAGGTCGGGGTGGTCGACGAATGCGCGGTAGGCGGCCCGGCTATCCTCTGCGATGGTGCGCATGATGTCGAGCCATGGCTCTCTGGCCCAGCAAGCCAACTCGGAGCGGATGGTCGTTTCGATCGTTGCGCCAGTCATCAGCTCGAGCGTGCGGATGGCAATTCCCCGGAGCCCGTACTTGGCATGGATGATCTCGCCCTGTTCGGTGACGCGCAGGTGGCCGGCGATGGCACCGGGGGGCTCTGCGAGGATGGCGTCGCGGGGCTTGCTGCCTCCGCGCCCGGCCGTGCCGCCCCGTCCGTGGAAAAAGGCCAGTGCTATCCCGGCCTCGCGCGCCGTTGCCAGCAGCCCTCGTTGGGCCTCGTACAGCGCAAGGCGAGAGGCGGCCATGCCGCCGTCCTTGCTGCTGTCCGAATACCCCAGCATCACGATTTGGGACCGGCCTCGGGACTCGAGGTGTGCCGCGTAGCGTGCGTCCTGGAACAGCGACTGCATCACGTTGCACGACGCTCGTAGGTCCGCGATGGTCTCGAACAGCGGCGCCACGTCGAGCGGAACCTGCCCGTCATGGTCATGCAGCCCCGCCGCACGGGCGATGAGGAGCACCGCCAGCGCATCGTCCGGCCCCTGGGCCATGCTGATGATATAGGGCCCGATGGCGTCGCTACCGTGCTGGCGGCGGCCCTCGCGGATCGCTCGCATGACGGCGATGGTGCTCGCGGTTTCGGGGTCGGGCGACGCGGGGGGGCGTACTTCGTCACATAGCGCAGCGGCGATTCGATCGCGACGGACGGCGGCGTCGAGGTCGGCGAACGCCGGTTCGCCGAGTATCTGCCCGGCCACTCTGCGATGGACCTGGGAATCCTGACGGATATCCAGCGTGGCGAGGTGGAAGCCGAACGTGCGCACGCGCCAGCGCAGGCGACGGACCAGCGGCCAGCCGGCGTGCGTTCCCCGATGGGCGAGCAAGCTGTTGCCGATGAGTTCGAGGTCGCTGTCGAACTCCTGCGCCGACCGGTATCCGGCCGCGCCACCCTCCTCTGCCGCGGAAATCCTGGCCGACATCAGCCAGAGCAGGTGTCGATAGGGCATCTGCCGATAGCGCGTCGCGATGGCGCGATCGACATCGGGCAGCATGGACTGGTACGACGCAATCCGTTCGCGCACGGTGTCATCCACCTGCACGCGCGATTCGGATTGGCTGAGCACGTCGAACAGGCGACGCACCTCCTGCTTGTAGCGACCGAGGATGAGCGCACGATGGCGTGCGAGGCTGGCGAGGATGGTCTGGGCTCCCACGTTCGGGTTGCCGTCCATGTCGCCGCCGACCCACGATCCGAAGCGCAGACGGGGCAAGGGCAGATCGGATGCAGCGGCCGGGCCATAGGCGGCGCGCACGGCGCGTTCGAGAGACTCATAGAACGAGGGCACGACGCGGTAGACGACGTCACTGAGGTAGAAGAGCACGTATTCGGCTTCGTCGGCCACGGTCGGGCGCTCGGACAAGTGTTGTTCGGTTTGCCAGGCGGTGGCGATCTCGACGCGGATTCGAGAGGCGAAGGCCTCGTGTTCCACGTCGGTGGGGGCGGCCGTGGTCATGCGCTCGATGAGGGCCCGGGCGATGCTCTGCTCCTTGGCGAGGATGGTTCGCCGCAACGCGCGGGTGGGATGGGCGGTGAAAACCGGGGCGATCACCATCTTGCCGAGGGCGTCGCGGAGCGTGTCGAGGTCCACGCCGCTGCTCGCGATGGACTGGATGACGGCCTGCAGGCTGCCGTCCCGGGGGCCGACGCCGGCGCGCTGCTTGTCGCGGCTGCGCCGGATGCGGTGCACCTGCTCGGCCATGTTCACCAGGCCGAACCAGGTGCTGAATGCGAGCGTCACCTCCGACGCGACGGAAGCGTCGAGGCCGGTCACGGTCTGCTCGAGATCCTGTTCGGCGCCGGGCGTGCCAGACCTCCAGCGTCGGGCTGCTGTTCGTGCGCCCTCCACGCGGTCGAACAGTTCCTGGCCCGATTGCTCGCAAAGAACGGTGCCGAGCAGGTCGCCGAGGAAACGAGCGTCGGCGCGAAGCGGGTCGTCGATGGGCGTCCACGGGATGGTCGTGTCGAGGTCGGACATGACTTCGCTCCTCGGTCACCCGCAGCCCTTGCGGATGATGCTGTCGCCGAAGCGTTCGCGAAGTGCATCCAACGTGTGCTCGAGCATCGACTGTTTTCGGGCGCGGGCGTGGTCGAACATGTCGGGTTGCATGGGGCTTGCTTGGTCCCGCAGGTCCGCTGCCGCCAGCCCCACCAGGCGGATCGGCTCACGCCAATCGAAGCGATCGAGGAGCGGGACAGCCGCGCGCATGAGCGTCTCAGAATCGTCGGAGGGCTGGGGCAATGGACCTTCGCGCGTGGCAAGGCGAAACGTGCGACTGTAGCGGACCTTGACTCGTACGGCGCCTGCCACGAGGCGCCGGGCGCGCAGCCTGCGCGCGACGCGATCGGAATGCCGGCGAAGGACTGGGAGCACGCGGTCCTTGCCGCGGATGTCCCGCTCGAACGTCTCTTCGGACCCGATGGACCGCGCGTCGTGCCAGGGGACCACGGGGCGGTCGTCACGAGCGTGCGCCAGGGCGAGGATGTGCCGGGCTAGCGACGGGCCGAGGCGGCGTGCGAGCTGGGTGGGGTCGGCACAGGCGATGTCTCCGATGGTCAGCAGCCCGCTAGCCTCCAGGTGGGACGCGGTCCGGGGACCCACGCCCCACAGCCGTCGTACCGGAAGAGGCGCGATGAATTCGATTTCTCGCCCTCGCGGAACGACGGTGAGCCCGTCGGGCTTGTCGAGGTCGCTGGCGAGCTTGGCGAGGAACTTGTTGCACGCCACGCCGACGGAAGCGGTGAGCCGTGTGACCTCGCGAATGCGGGTCTTGATCGCGCGGGCCGCCTGGAGTGCAGAGCCGTGCAGTCCTTCGGTGCCGGTCATGTCGAGGAAGGCTTCGTCGAGGCTCAGGGGCTCGACGAGCGGGGAGAATGCGCCCAGGATCTGCATGATCTGCTCGCTGACCTGGGCATAGACGTGCATGCGGACGGGAAGCACCACGGCTTGCGGGCAGATCCGGATCGCGCGAGCCATGGGCATTGCGCTGTGCACACCGAACTTGCGCGCTTCGTAGCTGGCCGTGGAAACCACGCCGCGCTGGTGCGTTCCACCGACGATCACCGGACGCCCGCGCAACTCGGGACGCTCCCGCACCTCGACGGACGCGTAGAAGGCGTCCATGTCGACATGAAAAATGGTGCGGTCGGCCATGAGATTGGGGGGCGACGATAGCATGTGCATGCGGCAGCCGACCCCGGACAGCGCGATGTCCGGCGCCGTGATGGCCGACGAGTCGGTCTGCCGCGTTGCCGGCACTTGGTCAGCGTCGTCGGCCAGCTTCGGTGAATCGGGGCAAGGCTGACGGCTTTGGGACCCATACAGAGAGCAGGGTTGGCTGCGTCAACCGCAGGGCATGCCGATGAGCGCCTCTTCCCAGTCGAGTTCGCAGGCCCAATCCGGCAGCAGAATCTTCGCCTGATCGAAGATCTCGAGGGCACGCGGATCGGATAGGATGGCGTCGCCGACGACCGTTCCGGTGGCAATCTCCCCGAGGAAGGTGAGACACTCGACCATCCACGGACGGTTGTCCTCCGGGCCCACCATGAGCTGGATTTCGACGTCGTGTAGCTGCAAGGTGCGCGCGGCGCTGCGCTCGATGGCGTCGGTCAGGACGTCGATGCACGGGTCGACATCAGCACGGATGCGTGCGCAGGAACGGATGGCGAGATGGAAGGCGCGCAAGCTGGTGAGCGCCTGCTGCTTGGGCGCGCAGAGCATCTCGAGTCGGATGGTCGATTGCTCGCCGGAGGACCGCTGGACGGGAACCGACACGGCGGTCAGGTCGGACACGCGAAAGCACGCGAGCCAGATGGGGGGCACCATGTCCCAACCGGTACGGAGGCACGAGGCATTGGACAGGTCAGCCACCGGCGTGTCGACGTCGAGCGCCAAGAGATAGGACGCGTTGGACATGAGCAGTAACGGCCTTCCTAGCACACGGGAAGGAAAGGGTTGCGGGGTGTCCGAGGTGTGAGGGGGGCCAGAGCCGGGCTACCGTGCGTGGGGCGGAGGCATGGCGAACTGGGTGAGCTTCTGTCGGTCCTTGGACTGCAGCTCGAGATTGCCGAGCAGGGCGGACGGCGCGATGGTGGAGACGGGAATCTGACCGGACTCGGCGCCACAGAAGGCGTTGTCGACAGTTGGGTCGTCACCCATGCACAGCAGGGCATCGAGGGCGGAGAGGGGCGTGCCGACGAAGTCCACACCGCGGACGAGTTCGGTGCGGCCGGAGGGGAACACGCGCACGGCGTGCATGATCTCGCCCTTGAAAGCCTGAAAGTCGTACTTGGTGGTGTAGGTTTCGCCTCCGAGGGTTTCTCGGACCCAGATCCCGAAAGGCGCTTTGCGGCGTTTGATCTCTTCGAGGAAGCGCTGCCAGAGTTCGTCGCGGGGGACCGGTGCCCGATTGACCACGAACAGGTTGCCCATCCGGGAAATGGGGCGTTCGTGACGTTCGTTGCGCGCGTGGCCGTTGAGCTCCTGCTGACCCGGAATCGGTGCGGACGTGGTCAGGAAGCTGCGGAGCTTGCCGCGCTGCACGAGCACGGCGCGACGGGCCGGAACCCCTTCGTCGTCGAAGCGGAAGTGGCCTGTCAGGCGCCTGCCGGCGAACGTCGTGACCGTGGGGTCGTCGATGATATCGACGAATTCTGGGGCAATCTGCTTGCCGCGCAGGTCGGCAAAGGTGGCTCCTTCGTCGGATGACAGGAGCCGCGAGCCTTCCAGCCGGTGACCGACCACCTCATGGAAGAAAAGGCCGGTGGGGACCGGAGCGAGCAACACGGGGCCGGAGAACGCGTTGAGGTGCGGCGCACTGGCCAGCTTCAGAATCAGGTCGATGCGTTCGCGAACCATCCGCAAGAGATCCTTTTCGCTCGGCAGATCAGCCAGATCGCCAACGATCAAGGCCACCTCCTGCTCGACGGGTGCACCGCGCGGTGTGATCAACCAGAAGCGAGCTGCAAGGTCGAAGATCGACATCTGCTGCACGATCTCCGAGCCTACCGAGTCGACGAAGAGCTGTTGTCGATGCCACGCCACGAATTCGAAATCCGACACGTGGATGTTCGGGTATTCCTTCAGCAGCGCAGACGCCTTGCGGATCAGATATCGCCAGTAGTCGATGTCGACCTCAGGGAAGCGGCGGATCGCGGTCGACCGGGCAGGGGGCAGCTTCGCCTTGGATGGCAGGCCCCGCTGCTCGTCTACATAGTGCAGTTCCTTGGACTTGCGCTCGTAGTACTTCTGTGCAGCCTCGCGGTAGCGGGCGTCGGTCAGGCGCCAGAGCGCGAACTTGACGGCCTCCGGGCCGATCTCCGCCGGCATGCCGATGTAGTCCGTCGATTCGGCAGTTTCATCGTTGTCGTGCAATCCGCCGTGCGCCACCTGGTCGTAACGATGGCTCCCCACGCGAACGTCGCAGAACACGAAGTTGCGGGTGTTGGTCTGGTGTTCGACGACGGCGCCAAGGCGGCCGAAGACCGACTCGCGTCGCTCATTGCGGAACAGATAGGAGAGGTAGTAGACGCGCGGGTGTCTGGGACGACGCAGCAGGTCGACGGAGCGCGCGAGTTCTTCTTTCATCAAGCGGCCGGCGCGTCGCAAGTCTGCCGGAGCGAGCAATCCCGCGTGGGGATGGTACAGGCGAGCGGTGTGGGTCATCGTGGGTCGGGGGCGCTGGCGAACGTGGGGAGATGGCCGTGGAACAAGCACGCGGGCAGGACGTTGTCAATGTCGGCGCACCCCGGAGGCCCCTTACCCCCCGGTTTGCGGAGTCCGCTCCTCGGGTGACGTCGGCGTCTTGGATCGACCTACCACCCGGCGCATCGCAGCGGTGTCTCGGCAACAGGTTGTGGTGCTGTCCACGTCTACCCGGGTAGACACCGGCGTCCACCCGGGTAGACATGCTTTGCAGCCTGATTGGCGACGCCCGCGCGCGCGTCCTTGCCGGCCGGCCCGGCGCCCACGTAGCACGGCACCCGGTCGGTGGCGCTGGCGCGACTGAGTCCTGCTGCCGGGGAGCCCGAATTCGGCGGTCCTTTCGGCGCCACCCCATTCAGGCACCCGAGATTGTCAGGCCGACGGTGTTCCTGTCGGTCGAGGACACCGTTGTGGAAGGTGCAGCAGGAGCCGGGGGGGAACAGGTTCGCCTGCGCTGTCGAGCGAGACCGACGCGGGTCGTGGAAGGGGCAGCACGAGCCCAAAGGGGGTCAGGTGGCATCCTTTTAGCGGCTACGAGGTGGGCCAGGACGTCGAGGCGAGCGATGCGGGTCAAGCAGACGGCAGGCCACGACGTCGACCCCGGCCACCCAGAGGGCGGGCTGTCATCGGTCGCGCGGTGGCGGTCGTTGCGGTCCGTGGCCGGGCACGCCGTCGGCGCGTCTCCCGCGCACGGTGGCGGTCCTTGCCGTCGGTCGCGCGGTGCCGGTCGCCGCGCCTCGCTTGCGCGGTGCCGGAACCGCCGCCCGCTGCCTCGCCTCGCCCAACGCCTCGATCCAAGGCCCACGAGCGGCGGTCCTGCCGCTTCGGTCTCGCTACAGCATGGTCCTCACCTCCGCGCTCTGCGTTGTCGTCTCCCGGAAGGCTCACGCCTTCCCCACTACCCTCCAAGGCACCATGCCCCGGAGGGCCCCGGTTTTTGCGGCCAGTTGTTGACCCAGCTCCCCGTATCTCTTTGTCAGGTTGCTCGGGCTCCTGT
>Ga0209018_1001812_pt1 | contig 16433 bp, 14 predicted proteins | sample YNPBryBLVA2012_FD_185814 | JGI IMG/M metagenome (GOLD analysis project Ga0209018, IMG submission 185814) | Anoxygenic and chlorotrophic microbial mat microbial communities from Yellowstone National Park, USA - YNP Bryant BLVA 2012 (SPAdes)... ...
TGTACTCCCGTGGCATTGGGATGTAGTCGCCAGGATTGGGCGCGGTCCCCGACCGCGCCCAAACTTTCTCTGGTGTGCGGCGCGGTCAGAGCGTGCGCTGGCCCTCAGAGCGCCGCGATGATCCTTTTGTGCGTCTCCTCCAGGCGCTCCGCTGGCATTTTCTCCACCCGCCGGTCGTACGTCAGGTAGCCGTTGATCTCGATCTCGACATCGGCTGTCTGTGTGTACACCGCTGCCGCCAGTCCTTGCGGGATGAGCGGCAGCACCTCTTCCTCCAGCAAGGACATGTAGGCAGCGGTCAGCGCCTCGGGCGTGTCGTAGAACCGGTAGCCGAACTTCCGCTTCGCGTCCCAGAGATGCTCCGGCACCCTCAGGCTGTACCCACCGAACTCGGAGATCACAAATGCGCGGTTGTCCGCCCCTTTGCGCTTCAGCCGCACACCGTAGATGTGCTGACTCTGGTAGTCCCCGCCTCCCTGGTCGAACCAACCACTGGCATGATCCACAGAGCGGGTGGGGTCCAGGCCGCGCACCCATTCCGCGATCTCGCTGGCCTGAAACTGCCCCCAGCCCTCATTGAACACCACCCAGGTAGCGATGCACGGCGCATTGTACAGGGTGTTGATCATCCCGCGCAGATCTGCTCGAAACCTCTCGCGGTTTGCTTCTTCATGCCGGCCAAAGCGACGGGGACGGCGCCGGTCGTCCCGCTTCAGCCCGGCCAGCAACGCCAGCATGCTGACGGTGTCCCCCACGGCTCTGCCGCCGTTGGGCATGTCCTGCCAGACGATCAGCCCCAGCCGGTCGCAGTGATAGTACCAGCGCGCTGGCTCGACCTTCACGTGCTTGCGGATCAGGTTGCAGCCGATCCGCTTCGCGTATGCGATGTCGAAGAGCAGCGCTTCGTCAGTCGGCGGCGTGTACAGCCCGTCGGGGAAGTACCCCTGGTCCAACGGCCCGAAGAGGAAAAGCGGCCGACCGTTCAAGGCGAAGCGCAGGTACCCACGTTCGTCCCGCACCAACCCGAACTTGCGCATCCCGAAGTGACTTTCCACCCGGTCTGCGCCAGCCTCGACCACCAGGCGGTAGAGATGCGGGGAGTCAGGGCTCCAGGCCTTCGGCGAGGGGATGAGCAGGCGGACCTCTGTATCTGTGGGGCCGAGTTGCGCCCTTGCGACCGGTTGACCGTCGTCGTAGGCAGTGACGCGTATTCCGTCCGCGCCCGGCCCGCCGCGGATGTCCACGCTCACCCGCACCTCCTCCGCGTCCAGGTCGGGCGTGATGCGCAGGCTGGCGATGTACCGCTGCGGCACGGGTTCCAGCCACACCGTCTGCCAGATGCCCGAGACCGCCGTGTACCAGATGGTCCGCGGCTTGAGCACCTGCTTGCCCCGCTCCTGCAGCCCCACGTCGGTCGGGTCCCAGACGGCGACCCGCACCTCGTTCGTATCACCGAAGCGCACCTGCGGCGTGATGTCGAACGAGAAGGGCAGATACCCACCCGTGTGCTGACCGACCGGGGTTCCGTTGACCCAGACGGTGGTCTCGTAGTCCACGGCTCCGAAGTGCAGCAGGACGCGTTGCCCTGACCACTCCGCCGGCACGGTGAAGAGGCGGCGGTACCAGAGCCGCTCCTCTGGCAGGAGCGGCCTTTGCACGCCCGAGAGCGCTGACTCGATGGCAAAGGGCACCAGAATCTGGCCTTCGAACGAGGTCACGCTCTCACACTCCCGCGGCGTGACCGCGTAGTCCCACAGGCCGTTGAGGTTCTGCCACTGACGACGCGCCATCTGCGGGCGGGGGTACTCCGGCAGGGGACAGGAGGGGTCTACCTCCCCTGCCCAGGGAGTCATGATGTGACCTGGGATCGGTTGCCAGCGGTTTGAACCCATATTCTACCCCCGCGCCTGCACGAAGACCGTCATTTGCGCCGCGCCCCGGTTGCCCCACAGCATGTACGGGATGAACGTCAGCCGCTCGCCCCTTGTGCTTCTGCCCTGCAGCAGCGTCGTTCCTCCGAGCCTGTCGGCGTCGTCCACCGGTTCAAGGGATGCCGGCACGATTTCCACGTTGAAGAGGTCCACCCCTGGGTTGTCCACGCTCTCCAGGCAGTAGACCAATGGCCCGCGCGTCACGGCGACCATCCCGCCGCAGGCGGGCAGGCGCCTGTCCTGGCGCAGCAGACGGATGGGCTGGGCGAACTCGACCGTCAGTTCGTCGCCGGGCGCCCAGCGCCGCTCGACGCGGGCATAGCGCGCCCCGCGCGGGTCATAGCCGCAGGCGGTTGACGAAGTTGCCCTCGCTGGCAGCGGGACATCGCAGGGGACGACGTCGCCGTTGACGCGGAGCGTGGCGGAGCCGGCCCACGACGGGATGCGCAGATGGAGCGCCATCCGGCCCGCGCCGCTCCCTTCCAGCCGGATGCGCACCTCCCCGTGCCAGGGCAGGCCCGACTCCATCCGCATAACCTGCCCATCTCCCAGGTTCACCCGGCTAGAGACGTACTGGTGGACCCAGAGGCTGTCCGCGCTGCGGCTGCAGACGTACTGGCCCAGCCAGGCCCAGGTGCGCGACAGGTTGGACGGGCAGCACGGCACGGCGTACCACGGCCTGCGAGTTATCCCTCCCCGGCAGAGCAGCGGGTTGTTGTACAGATACGACTCGCCGTCCAGGCTCATCCCCACCGCAGCGGCGTTGTAGAGTTGCCACTCGAAGAGATCGGCGTAGCGAGCGTCGCCGGAGAGGAGCGTCATCTGCCAGTTCCAGAAGAGAGAAGCCAGCGCAGCGCACGTCTCGGCGTAGGCGTATTCGGGGTGCAGTTCGTAATCTCGACCGAACCCCTCCAGTTCGGGCAAAGCGCCGAGCCCGCCGGTCACGTACATTCGCCGCGTGACCATCCGCTCCCAGGCCGCTTCGAGGGCCGGCCGGAGGCTGTCGTCCGCGTCGAGCCGGCAGAGCATCGTCGCTGCTGTCTGCAGGTAGCCGAAGCGGACGGCATGTCCGACCGGGACGCGCTGCTGGCGGATGGGGGCGTGTTGCTGGAAGTACTTTCCGCTCAGCGCGCTGGCATACCAGCGGAGGCGGACGAAGGGCGGCTTGCGGGAGTCGTTGCCGGGCGGCAGGGGCGACGGCGTGTATTGGGGGTGGGCCGCCAGGTAGGCGGCGCGCTGCTCCTCCACGGCGCGCCTGCGCCTCGCCACGTCAGAGTTCTGGCGCAGGATCGAGAGGGCGAAGCGGGGTGTCCGCCCGCGCCCCTCGACGAACTGGCGCGCCAGGTCGAGGTAGGGCGCGTGGCCTGTCACGCCGTAGAGCCGGATCAGCGCGATCTCGATCTCCTCGTGGCCAGGGGTCCGCTCCGGCCCTGCTCCCCGAAACTCCCGCACCAGCAGGTCGGCGGCGCGGCGGGCGATCTCCAGGCAGTGGGTCGCGCCTGTCGCTTCGTAGTGAGAGACTCCCGCTTCGATCAGGTGGCCGTGGCAGTACAGTTCGTGCTCGATCTGCAGGTTGACCCAGCGCACGCCGGGAAAGTGAATCTGATTGTAGGTGAACAGGTAGCCGTCCGGCGCCTGGGCGCGCGCGAGCAGGGCGATGAACGGCTCCACCAGCGCCTGCAGGGCCGGGTGAGGGCCAGTGCCAAGGATGCGCGAGGCCGCCTCCAGCCACTTGTAGGCGTCCGAATCGGCGAAGAACCAGCCCTCGCGGAATCCTTCTTTGTCGCCTGCGGCGATGCGGAAGTTGTTGATGCAGCCGCTGGCCTCCAGTTGCTGCCACTGGTGAAAGATCGCCCGCTGCGCGTTGGCCTCCAGCAGGCGGCCCCAGAATCCGCCGGTCACCTGCACATCTTTGGGGGACAATCCTTCCATTAGCCGGCCTCCCTGCGCACGAAGAGCAGCGGGATCAGCGAGAGCAGGGCGATGGCTCCACCGACCTGGAACAGGATAGGGACCGGGATAAAGCCGGCCTCGCCGTGTAGCGTCGTGGGCACTCCGAAGTAGCGGATCAGGCTGGAGCCAATCCAGGGGCCCACGACCATCGGGATGGCGATCCAGAAGATCATCCGCATCCCCAGGAACTTCCCCCGGCTTTCCACCGGCAACAGGTCTTTTAGCCATGCCACCGCGGCGATGCCTGCGGCCATGTTGAGCGCCTGCCATGCCAGGCCGGTCAGGGCCAGCGCCGGGATGGCGCGCGCGAAGGAGAAGGCGATCCCGCCGATGGCGCTCCCCGCCATGGCGACCATGATCATCTTGCGCCGGCTCCAGCGGTCGGCCAGCAGGCCGAACGGGATGGCGAAGATCGCGCTGCCGACCATCACCGCGCCGCCGATGATGCTGAACTGTGTCTTGGTGATGCCGATGAAGTTCTCCAGGTAGATGATCAGGTAGGGGAAGGAGACCTCCATGCCGATGCTGCTGATCATAATGAACAGCAGCAGCAGGAAGAGTGTGCGGTTCTGTCTGACCGTTTGCCACTGAAACAGGCTGGAGAACTCCGAGAGGAAACTCCCCCTGGTGGTCTCTTCAGGGTAGGGGGCATCCTGCAGGAGGCTGCCCGCCACGATGCCCGACAGGATCACGATCCCGCCCAGAGCGTAGAAGAAGGCGAAGTAGCCCACGCTGTCGATCAACGCGCCAGCGGCGGTCATGGAGATGATCTGCGCCAGGAAGGTGGCCATGTTCAGCACACCCTCCACCCGTCCGCGGATGGATGACGACGCGATGTCCGCGGTCCAGGCGTTGAAGGCCGCGTCGTTGGCGGTGGAGCCGAAGAAGGTCATCACCGAGTCGGCGATGACCACCATCACGACGGCCAGGCTGGTCAGTCTGATGTAGGAAGTGGTCGGGAACAGCACGGTCGAGACGCCCCAAAGGATGTATCCGATCAGGATGAACGGCTTGCGGCGTCCCCACCGTGAACGGGTGCGGTCGCTGAGCGTGCCCATCAGCAGCGTCGTCAGCGTCGCCGTGACCGCGCTCGCCGCGACCATCCAGGCGATCGGGCGCGGATCGGGAGTCAGTACGTCGTACACGAAGGTGTTGAACCAGGAGTTCTCCACCGCCCAGGCAATCTGTCCTGTGGTGGCCAGCACCGCCAGCACGAACCACGTGCGCGCGCTCAGCCTGTTCTTGCCCATACAGTTTCCTCCATACCCAGAGTTGACGTCAATGTTACCCATGGAATCGGATTGCGCAAGTGAGGTTCGGCGCACCCATGCCGCGAAGCGGCTTTGGCGGACAGCCTCGGACGGCGAGTTTTCTGCCGCAGATTGCCACATCTTCTCCACAAGATCTTCACACGCATCTGGTATGATGGGCGCAGGCTGAGAGAGATCAGCGAGTTCGCGTAAGGAAGGAGGTGAGGCAGATGAAGAAGCGCACCTTGTGGCTCATCGGAGCGACGGTCGTGGCCTTGCTGCTGGCCGGCACTGTCGGCTTGACGGTCGCATTCGCACAGGATGAGACTCCTCCCACTCCCCCGGCTGGTGACCTGCCACCTTTCGGCGGGCAAGGTGTGGGCCGGATGGGCATGCTGAGAGGCGGCCTTTTCGGCAGGGGCGGTTGGACGATCTTCGACACCGTGGCCGAGACGCTCGGGCTGACTCCTACGGAACTGTTCACCCGCCTGCATGATGGCGCCACTCTGGAGGAGATCGCCGAGGAGCAAGGCGTCTCCATGGATGACATCCACAGCGCCGTCAACACCGCCCGCGCTGACGCCATGCGCCAGTCCATCGAACAGGCGGTCGAGAACGGACGCATCACCCAGGAACAGGCCGACTGGATGCTCGAAGGGCTGGACAAGGGCTACCTCCCGATGGGCATGGGCAGGGGAATGGGCCGCGGCTGGGGCAGAGGGTGGAACTGTCCCCCTCTTACCGGCGAAGAGTGATCCCACCAACCGCCGCGACGGAAGGAGGTGATCCAACAGGGCGTATGGGGAGGGGCGCTGCGGCGCTCCTCCCCGCGTTTCTACGCCTGCCGGGGGGCGCAGCCCCCCGACAGGCCCCTCGCACAAGGGGCCACGGATGAGAAGAGCCGCCGGGTCACAGACCCCGCGGGAGCGCTGAGCCAGGCACCGCGTTCCGCCGTGTCTTCGCCTCTCTCCGCGAGACTTCCACACCCCCTTCACACTCCCTTCACATTTCCGTGTTACAGTGAGGGCTATGACGGGGTGAGGATCGGAACGATGGCCAGACAGACAATCCTTGTGGTTGATGATGATCGCAAGATCGTGGAACTGGTGCGTCTCTACCTGGAACGGGACGGCTACCATGTCCTCACAGCCTATAATGGCCTCACCGCCCTGGAATTGGCGCGGCAGAAGCGGCCAGATCTGATCGTATTGGACCTGCTGCTGCCGGACCTGGATGGGCTGGATGTCTGTCGTATCCTGCGCGCGGAATCGGGAGTGCCGCTCATCATGCTCACCGCCAAGACGATGGAGGAGGATCGGCTCGCCGGGTTGGACCTCGGCGCCGATGACTACGTTACCAAGCCGTTCAGCCCCCGTGAACTGATGGCGCGTATCCGGGCGGTGTTGCGGCGCAGCAACAACGGGGTGGCTCCCGAAGGTGCAGCGGAGATTCGTATCGGCGACATGCTCATTGATCGCCACGGCCACGAGGTGCGGGTGGCCGGGCGCCCGGCCGTTCTCACGCCCACCGAGTTTCGTCTGTTGGTCACTCTGGCCGAACAACCCGGCCGGGTTTTCAGCCGCCTGGAGTTGCTCGACCGGGTCTTCGGGTACGACTTCGAGGGATTCGAGCGCAACGTGGATGCCCACATCAAGAACCTGCGCAAGAAGATCGAGCCAGATCCCGAAAAACCCACCTACATCCAGACGGTGTACGGTGTGGGCTACAAGATGAGCAGGGATCAGGTGGAGGATGCTCCATAGTCTCCGTCTCCGCCTGATATTGGCCGTGGCCCTGGTGATGGTTGCCGTCGTCGTGGCGTTAGCCTTCGTCGGTGCCCAGGTCACCGCGCGCTCCTTCCAGAGGTACGAGGACCAGCGGGGCATGCTGCGGGACGCGCGCTTCGAGCGCTTCCTGGCGGACCTCTACGTCCGGCAGGGGGGTTGGACGGCGGTGCAGCCGGAGATCGAGCGGATCGGCCAGATCACCGGAGAGCGGGTCATCCTGACCGATTCTCAGGGCTGGATCGTCGCCGACTCCAGCAACGAACGGGTGGGGCAGTTCGTCGGCAAGGGGGAAAGGCCCTCGATCCCTGTCCTCTACCGCCAGAACGTAGTGGGTCTGCTTTACTTCGACCCGCCAACCCAGCCGCCCGGCGGCCCGTTCCTGGCGGCGGCCAACCGCACTCTGCTGCTGGTCGCCGTTGGCGCGGGGTTGGGGGCTGTGCTCCTCGTCTTGGGCCTGTCGCGCCGCATCCTGGCCCCGGTGGAGGCGCTGACCGCTGCGGCGCGGCGCATGGCCGCAGGCGACCTGAGCCAGCGGGTGACCATCACGTCGAAGGATGAGATTGGGGACCTGGCCAGGGCGTTCAACGGCATGGCCGATGGGCTGGCTCGCCTGGAGCAGTTGCGCCGCCAAATGGTGAGCGATGTGGCCCACGAACTGCGCACCCCGCTGACCAATATCCGCGGCTACCTCGAGGCGCTGCGGGATGGGGTGGTCATCCCCGATTCCCGCACGTTGGATTCGCTCTACGAGGAAGCGCTTCTGCTCAACCGCCTGGTGGATGACCTGCAGGACCTCTCGCTGGCGGAGGCTGGACAACTCCGGCTGGATCTCCAGCCCATCAGCCTGGCGGCCGTCGTGGAGCCAGCAGTCGAAGCGGTGCGCCGGCAGGCAGAGGCCAGGGGCATCGCCCTGAATATCACCCTGCCCGAGGACCTGCCTGAGGTTGTCGCCGACCGTCTGCGGATTGGGCAGGTGCTGCGCAACCTGCTGGAAAACGGCCTGGTCCATACCCCGACCGGCGGGGAAATTCACCTGTCGGCGCGTGCCAGCGAGGATGGGGTGGAGGTCTGGGTGCAGGACACGGGCGTCGGCATCGCTGCTGACGATCTGCCTTACATCTTCGAGCGTTTCTACCGCGCCGACAAGTCCCGCTCTCGCGCCACTGGCGGCGCTGGCCTGGGCCTGGCCATTGCCCGGCAACTGGTCGAGGCCCATGGCGGGCGAATTTGGGTGACCAGCGTGGAGGGGGAGGGGAGTACCTTTCATTTCACGTTGCCGGTGGCGTAAGGAGAATCGCCGTGGTCCGTGGTCTGTCGTCTGCGGTTTGTCGCCCAGCGCCCGTTAGGGCAGATCATCACAAACGGAGGTAAGATGAGGAAACGAAAATGGATATGGATTGGCGTTGCGGTCGCGGTGATCGTGGCCGGCACGGGCGGGTACGTCGCATATCGGCGCGCGGCTGCCGCCCAGACCTCACAGGAACCCACTCTCGAGACCGCAACCGTCACCCAGGGGGATATCGTCCTCTCTGCCCTGGGCAGCGGCACCCTCCTGCCTGAACGGGAGATGACCCTGACCTTTGGGACCGAGGGCACGGTGGCCGAGCTCCTGGTGGCGGTCGGGGATGAGGTCCACGAGGGGGATGTGCTGGCCCGGCTCGACACGACCAGCCTGGAGCGGGCCGTGATCCAGGCCCAGGCCAGCCTCCGCCAGGCCCAGATCAACCTGGAGCAGACCACAGCCCCCCCCCGATGAGGCAACCCTCCAGGCCGCTCAGGATGCGGTGGATCAGGCCGCCGCCGCGTTGCGCCTCCAGCAGATCAGTTACAACGCCACGATGAGCAGCACCCTCATCGTCTCCTCCTTGCCGGATGCGCAGGAAAACTACGCTGCCCGCCTGGAGGACTACAACTACTGGCTCAACCAGTACAACGAGGGGAAGGCTGCCTACTGGTACGTGGATCAGGCGCAGCAGCGGCTCGAGGATGCGCGGCTTGCCCTTATCCGCATGCAGCAGCAGGTGGACCAGACCGTTCAGTCGGCCAGTAATAGCCTGGCGGCGGCGGTGGACCAGTATAACCAGGCCCTGGCCAGCCTGCGAACCCTGCAGGCCGGCGCGGACCCGCTGACGGTGGAGAGCCTGCAACTGCAGGTGCAGACAGCGGAACTGGCGTTGACTCAGGCCCAGGAAAACCTGGCCCACGCCACGCTCGTCGCCCCATTCGACGGTGTTGTCACTGCTGTGGCGATCGAGGAGGGGGCGGCAGTGGGCGGCTCGACCGCCGCGATCACGCTGGCCGATATGGACCCACCGCTGGTCGAGTTCTGGGTCGAGGAGGCGGACATGGCCAGCGCGGTGGTCGGCAATCCGGTCAGCGTTGTCTTTGAGGCCCTGCCTGACCTCACCTACAGCGGTCGGATCATCCGCGTCGAGCCGACGCTGGTGACGGTAGGAAACACGACTGCCGTGCAGATCTGGGCCACGGTGGACACGTCCGCTCACCCCGAGCGGCTGTTCGCCGGGATGAACGCCGAGGTCGAGATCACCTATGGCGAGGCGCGTGGGGCGCTCCTGGTCCCGGTTGGGGCGCTGCGTACCCTGGGATCGGGACAGTACGCCGTCTTCGTGGTCAACGCGGATGGTCAGCTGGAACTGCGCCCGGTGGAGGTGGGGTTGCAGGATTACGTCAACGCGCAGATCCTCTCCGGGCTGAGCCTTGGCGAGGTCGTGAGCGTCGCGACAGAGGATACCGCGCTGACCACGTCTCCTTATCTGAACCCAACCAACCCCCAGTTCCCGGCGGGGGGTGGAGTCTTCATCCCTGGAGGAGGTCCGCCCTGATATGAGCGATCCGTTGCTTGAGACGAAAGGCCTGACAAAGGTGTACGGCATGGGCGATGTGGCGGTGCATGCCCTGCGCGGGGTGGACCTGCAGGTGCGACGAGGGGAGTTCCTCGCCATCATGGGCCCATCCGGCTCTGGGAAATCCACGCTGATGAACCTGCTGGGTTGCCTGGATCGGCCTACCTCCGGGACCTATGTGCTGGACGGCGAGGATGTCAGCCGGCTGAGCAAGAACGAACTGGCCCGCGTGCGCAACCGCAAGATCGGCTTTGTCTTCCAGTCCTACAACCTGCTGCCCCGGCTGACAGCGCTCAAGAACGTGATGCTGCCGCTGCTGTACAACGGCGAGGCTCACCGGTCGGATGCCGAACGTCTCGAGCGCGCCAGGGCAGTGCTGGAGGCGGTGGGGCTGGCCGACCGCGCTCACCACCGGCCCAACGAACTCTCCGGCGGGCAACAGCAGCGGGTCGCTATCGCCCGCGCCCTGGTCAACAACCCCTCCATCATCCTGGCTGACGAGCCTACGGGCAACCTGGATACCCGCTCCGGGGCGGAGATCATGGAACTGCTGAGCCGGCTCCATCGGGAGGGTGCAACGATCGTGATGGTCACCCACGCCCCCGACTGCGCCAGGTACGCCGACCGCGTGGTCACCCTGCGGGACGGCCTGGTGGAGTCCGACGAGCGCAACGGCGCGGGGAGGGAGCGATGAACCTGCGGCAGACGCTCAAGGTGGCCTGGGAAGGCCTGACCCTCAACAAGGTCCGCTCCTTCCTGACAACCCTCGGCGTGATCATCGGCGTGGCCGCGGTGATCGTGATGATGGCCGTCAGCGCCGGGGCCGAGGCGGACATTGCCGACCAGATCAACGCGCTGGGGGCCAATCTGATCATGGTAATGCCGTCTTTCAGCCGCGCTGGCTTCCGTGAGGGGATGATGCGCTCGCCAGGCCTCACCTACGATGACCTGGCGGCCATCGCCGACAACGTCACGCACATCAACGGCGTCTCCGCCGAGCAGAACACGATCCAGAACGTGAAGGTGGGGACCGTCACGCTGGAGGACATCACCATCGTCGGCACCACATCCGGTTTTCCGGCTGTCCGCGAACTGCAGATGGCGCAGGGCCGCTTCATCACCAACCAGGACACCAACCGCTCCAGCCGTGTGGCCGTGTTGGGGGCCAGCATCGCTCAGGAGCTCTTTGGCGATCGAACCGCTGTCGGGCAGCGCATCACCATCGGCACGGTGCGTTTCACCGTGATCGGCGTGCTGGCAGAGAAGGGCGTCGTGGGCAACACGGACTATGACGGCCGAATCTATGTGCCGATCACGGCCGTGTTCGACCGCTTCGTCAACATGCGCTTCGGCGGCGACACGGTGCGCATGATCTACGTCTCGGCGGAGAGTCGGGACTTGATGGAGAGCGTGATGGCCCAGGTGACGAGGCTGCTGCTGGAGCGGCACGGCGTGGACGCCTCATCGCCCGACTTCAGCCTGATGACGCAGGACAGCATCATCAGCACGGCAGCCTCCACGACGGCGACGTTCCGCAACCTGCTGGCCTGGGTGGCGGCGGTCTCTCTGGTGGTGGGCGGAATCGGCATCATGAACATCATGCTGGTCAGCGTCACCGAACGGACGCGGGAGATCGGCCTGCGACAGGCGCTGGGCGCGCGCCCGCGCGACGTGCAGCTGCAGTTCCTGCTGGAAGCCGTCGTCCTCAGCCTCTTCGGTGGACTGATTGGCGTGGTCTTCGGCGTGGGCGGGTCGTACCTGTTCGAGGCGCTGGGCTCGATGCGCACCGAGGTCGTGCCGGTTTCCATCCCCCTGGCCTTCCTGGCCGCGGCGGTGGTGGGCATCTTCTTCGGCTACTATCCCGCCACGAAGGCAGCGCAACTGGACCCGATCGAGGCGCTGCGGCGGGAGTGACGACGAGTTCAAAAAACCACAAAGAGCACAAAGGCAACACAAAAACGGCTATCAAAGGAGCAAGCATGAAACAGTGGTTGAGTGGACTGACCTTGATGGCTCTGGCTGTCGCGCTTCTCGGCGGGGCGTTGCTGGCGGGGTGCGGCAGCAGTGAAGAGGCCACACCTGCTCAGAGCGGCGGCGCCGGCTACACCAGCGCGGTGCTCGTTACGACGTATGCCGGCGCGCTGGATGTCAGCAGCCAGCTGGCCATCGGAACGTTAGAACTGGAAGGGACGGAAGACGCGGTCACGCCGGAGCAGGCGGCGGCGCTCCTCCCGCTCTGGCAGGCCCTCCAGGGCGGCGTGACGGCTCAGGCGGAGGTGAACGCCGTCCTGGCGCAGATCGAGCGGACGATGACCCCGGAGCAACTGGCGGCCATCGCCGCCATGCAGCTCACCCAGGACGACCTGGCAGCCTGGGCCCAGGAGCACGGCGTGAGCATGCCCGCTGGCGGCGGGCTGCCTGGCGGACAGGGGATGCCAGGCGGGGACTGGGAGTCGGTGCGTGCTACCGTCGAGGCGGGCGGCGGTCCGCCGGGAGGCTTCGCTGGCACGCCTCCGGCCGGCTTCCCCGGCGGCCAGGACATGTCCGACGAGCAGCGGGCGGCGATCCGCGCCACGATCGAGGCTGGCGGAGGACTGCCGGGCGGGGGGCGTCCCGGCGGCATGGGGCGGGGTACGCTCAACGGGCTGATCGGACCGCTGGTCGAACTGTTGAGCCAGCGGGCCGGAGAATCGCCTCAGCCGTGACCACTACCCTGGGGAGGGGCTGCGCAGATACTCCGCACGGCCTGACGCGCCCCTTCTTCGGCCACGGCGACCAGAACGTCCCCGGCCATCAGCACCGTGTCGCCGTGGGGGAAGAGCACGCGCCGACCACGCCGCAACGTGGCGATGACGCAGTCACGCGGCCAGGCGACCTCGGCGATGCGCAGCCCGACACAACTGGCCCCCGCCTCGACCACGACCTCCTCCACCCCGACACCGCTCCATGCTCCCAGCCGCACCTGCTGGGCACGGTGGCGGATCGCGGTGCGGTGGGTCAGTGCCGCGTCATAGGCGCGCACGATGTCGCTGCGCCGCACCACGCCGAGCAGCCGGCGCGGGTCGTCTCGCGCCACCACGGGCAGCCGTGAGAGGTCGCGGGGGGCCATCCGCCGCAGCGCCGTGCCCACCGTTTCGTCGGGAAAGACCGTGATCATGTCCCGCGTGGCGATGTCACCCACGGTCAATCGCTCCGGTGGCCCCCATTCGCCACTCATCGCCCGGCGGTAGTCTTCCACCGAGACGATGCCGAACAGGTCCCCGTTCTCGTCCAACACGGCAAAGCCATGGCGTCCTGTCTGGATGACCTTGTCGGCCAGAGCGGAGACGGGGAAATGGAGGGGAAGGGTAATGGTCTCGTGCAACATCACCTCGCCCACCGTGACTGACTCCATCACGTCCACATCCCGTCCCCGCTCCAGGCGGATGCCCTTGCGCGTCAGGGCAAGCGTATACACCGAGTCGCGCTGCAGCCCCTGCGAGGTCAGCATGCTGATCACTACCGCAAACATCAGCGGTAAGATGATGTGGTAGTCTCGAGTCATCTCGAAGAGCAGAAGGATCGCTGTGAGCGGCGCATGTACCGCCCCGGCCAGGACAGCGGCCATACCGACCATAGCGAAGGCCGGGGGAGCGATGTTCAACGCGGGGAAGAGGCTATCCGCCACCTGCCCGAATGCCGCGCCGAGTGCTGCGCCGAGGAAGAGCGCGGGGGCAAAGACGCCGCCGGCAAAGCCCCCGCCGATGCTGACCGCTGTCAGCAGCAGTTTGGCCCCCAGCAGGGCGATCAACAACGTCAGTGCTGTGGATTCGCCCTGTGTCTCCAGCAACCCCTCGATGGTTTCATAGCCCACGCCGAAGACCTGCGGCAGGAATACGCCCACTGAACCGACCATCAAGCCGGCCACAGCGGGATGGATCCAGCGGGGCACCCGCCAGCGGTGGAAGAGGTCCCGTGCCGTGTACAGCGCGTGCACATACAGGGCAGCAATCGGCCCGGCCAGCAACCCCAGCGCCAGGTACAACGGCAACTCCCACGCCGACCCAAAGGCGTAGGCGGGGACGCGGAAGGCTGGCTGCGCCCCCGAGACGGCCTGCGTGAACACGGAGGAGATCACGGCTGCCAGCACAACGACGCCCAGGGCGCCGCCGCTCAATTCGCCCAGCACGATCTCCAGGGCGAAGAAGACGCCAGCGATGGGCGCGTTGAACGCTGCGGCGATGGCACCTGCCGCGCCTGCGGCTACCAGCGTCCGTGTCCGCTCCTCGGACAAGTGCAGAATCTGGCTGAACATCGAACCGAGATTGGCCCCGATCTGCACCGACGGGTCCTCCGGCCCCACCGACGCCCCCGAACCGATAGAAACCGCAGCGGCTACCGTCTTCAGGGGGACGCGTTGGTAGCGCAACCGGCCGCCAGCCAGGGCGACGGCCTCGATGATGCCAGCGACTCCGTGGTGTCGTTCCTCGCCAACCAGAAAGTGCAGGATCAGGCCGACGACGACCCCTCCGGTCACAGGCAGGAACATGACGGCCCACCCGCCAAAGTGACCCAAGAAGAGGCTGAGCCGGTCGAAGAAAGCGGAGTGGATCAGGCCAATGAGCCACTTGAATAGCCAGATGCCGACGCCGCTGGTCAGGCCAACGACCAGCGCCAGCCCGCTCAGCAGGACCGTCTCCGATGGCTGCCAGCGGTCCAGCCAACGACGTGGAATTCTGGGCAAGGCGGGTCGCATCGTCGATCTCCCGAAGCGGGCCAGATTATACCCCCTGCCCACATGCTGGCAAACGCTCTATCGGGCATCAGCTAATCCCCGCGGGGTAAGTCGAGATCGTAGCATCCTTCGGGTCGGTGATGGGCCAGGCGGGGTCTTGGCGTCTTCGCTATTCGATGGTATGATGAGGCCCGATGAGTGGGAGACGGACTTATGCCATCACCAGTATTGATGCTTTTCGTCTGCGTGGCCTTGTCCTTCGGTTTCCTGAATGGCTTCAACGACAGTGCCACTATCGTGGCGACGGTGATCTCCTCGCGAGCGATGTCGCCGCGCCGCGCGCTGGCCCTCAATGCGCTGGCCCACCTGACAGGCCCTTTCCTGTTCGGCGTGGCGGTGGCGACCACCATTGGCCATCAGGTGCTGGCAGAACAGGCGACCAGCCTGCCGGTGGCCTTCAGCGGGTTGTTGGCGGCCATCCTTTGGGGTTTGTTGGCCTGGCGGATGGGAGTGCCGTCCAGCAGTTCCCACGCCCTGATCGGCGGGTTGGTTGGCGCGGCGGTGATGGGGCAGGGCGCCGACGCGTTGCTCCTGCCGGGACTCACCAGGGTCCTGCTGACGTTGCTCCTCTCGCCGCTCGTCGGCCTGCTGGTCGGCTACGCGTTGATGAAGGTCGTGCTGTTTCTGGCGCGTGGGGCCACACCGCGCATCAATCACCTCTTCCGGCAGGCTCAGGCGCTGACGATGACGGCGCTGGCCCTGAGCCACAGCGCCAACGACGCGCAGAAGACGATGGGCTTGATCGCGATGGCTCTGCTGGCGACCGGCGTAGTGGATCGCTTCACCATCCCACTGTGGGTCATCGCTGTCTGCGCTGGGGTGATGGCGATTGGAGCGTCGCTCGGCGGCTGGCGGATCATCCGCACCCTGGGTGGCCGTTTCTACAAGATTCGTCCCGTTCACAGTTTCACTGCGCAGACCGCGGCGGCGGGGGTGATCCTGAGTGCGGCCTTGCTGGGTGGGCCGGTCAGTGCCACGCACGTCATCAGCACAGCCATACTTGGCGTCGGCTCCGCCGAGCGAGTGAACCAGGTGCGGTGGGGGGTGGCTCGCCAGATCCTCACCGCCTGGTTGTTGACCATCCCGGTCACCGCGCTGTTGGCGGCATTGTGCCATATGCTGTTCAGGTGGTGGTCATCTGCGAGGTGACCGTCGCCTGACCAGAGGAGTGAATGATGAACTGGCTGAGACGGTTGTTAAGGCCCCGGCCGGACCCATTCCTGCGGCTCCTGTTGGAGCAGGCCGGACATACGGTGCGTGGGATGGAGACTCTGGCGGCCTATCTGGAGCAACCTCTGCCCTCCTACGCTGACGAACTCACGCGCATCGAGAAGGAGGCGGATGAGGTCCGCCGCATCCTGATTGATGAGCTGAACCATACTTTCGTCACGCCGCTGGACCGCGAGGACATCCATGCGCTGTCCCGCGCCATTGACGATATGCTGGACTACGCCTACACCACTGTCGGTGAGATGCGCATCCTGGGCGTGCCGCCCAACGACTACCTGCGGCGCATCGCCTCGCTGCTGGTGGATGCGGCGCGGGAGATCCACCTGGGTGTGCAGCGCCTGGCCGACCACCCCGGGGTGGCGGAGGATCACGCCGTGCGCGCCAAAGCCACGGAGAACCGCGTCGAATGGGTCTACCGCGAGGCGTTGGCTGCGCTCTTCTGTCTGCCGCGGGATGTGGAACACGTGGTGGAGATGCTGAAGTTGCGCGAGATCTACCGCCATCTGAGCAACGCGGCTGACCGGGGGGACGAGGCCGCCAACGTCCTGAGTGATATCGTGGTCAAGATGGCCTGAGGCGGAGAGAGGCAAGGACTTGGCACTTCTGGTCGGGATAGACCTGGGAACCGGCGGGACGAAGGCCGG
>Ga0209018_1001815_pt1 | contig 16391 bp, 17 predicted proteins | sample YNPBryBLVA2012_FD_185814 | JGI IMG/M metagenome (GOLD analysis project Ga0209018, IMG submission 185814) | Anoxygenic and chlorotrophic microbial mat microbial communities from Yellowstone National Park, USA - YNP Bryant BLVA 2012 (SPAdes)... ...
CCCCGCTCTTACGGATGAGGTGTTGCCGTAACCCCATTTCGCTCGGACGGGTTCTGACAGGTGGCTTTAGCGAGGTTTGAGGGTTGTTGGGGTAGCCGCTGGAACCTGGGTCAAGGGTCGAGGTTCCGGGTTGCTGGGTTTGGGGGGCGTTTGGGTCACGCTGGGGCTGAGGGTCTGCACCGTCAACACCTGGGGCGGCGTGGCATCGGGGGGGTAAAGATAATCCACCTCCACCAGCCGTTGCTCCTTGGGGGCTAAATTCAACGTCACCAAGGGTTCCCCCTGTTGCCCCCGATACTTGACCACATGGACATAACGCACCTGGGGGGAGCCATCTTCCGCCGGATAGCGCAGGCGAATCGTGCCCCGGAAAAAGACCCGGGGTTCTGGCGGTTCCAGAAATTGCAGACCGCCCCGGTTGACATCGTCCTTGAGGGGGCACTGGAGGGAAATCGCCACCGTCTGGGGGAAATTGCTGGGGTTATACAGCGGCATTTGCAGGTCGTAATGCACCCCATAATTCCCATGCGCCAGATAGGCGGTGTCAGGATAACGTACCAACAGGGGGGCACTCTGGATTTGCCCCGTGCCGAAGGTGCCCCGGTTCAGGGTACTCAACCCGTAGGAAAACGCCTGCCCCTGGGGGGGAATGGTCAACAGCTGGGGTTGATCCGAAGCAATCCCCGCCGCCTCATCCGTCAACCGGGCTGACCACTGGGAGCCTTGTGCCACCCCCGCCACCCGACCATAGAAAAATCGCACCGCATTACTGGCATGGAGGGGTGTGGGGGGAATATCCCGGGGTCCCGCCAAGGTGCCCTGTTCCAACACCTGCACCCAGTCCTGGAGGGTGGGCACTTGTTCCCGACCATCCCAAGTACGGCTGGCATACCGAGCCAGACTCGCCACATACACCGGCCCATCGCTGGTCAACCGGGCAAACGTGGAGCGACCATTGGAAGAGGGGTAAAGGTTCGGTTCCGGCACGACCTCCATCTCCCCCTGCGCCAGGGTGGGATTTTGCAGAGCCAGCACCATCCCCTGCGCCAGATTGATTTCCGGCGGTACGGGCAAACGGGAGGTCACGGTGCGGGGTAAGCGGGGAGCGGGGATGGGTAAATTTGCCAACAAGCGGTACTCCCCCGGCGCCAACACGAGATTTGGCGGCCAATTTCTCTGCCGTCCCCCCCGCAAGACCACATTCATCGCCCGACTCCCTGGCCCGGAAAACACATAGCCCCGGGCATTGTCCAGGTAGGAAGGTAAATTCACAAACGGTGCCTCTGGCGTACTCAAAAAACTCGCCGCCTGGGTCACATTCAGTCGTACGTACTCCTGGGTAGGGTTGTGCAAAATGAACCCCAGGAACAACGTCGGCGTATTCTCCGGGTCGTTGGTGCGGAAGATATGGTGGGCAAAGAGGGTGAACTGTCCCGACAACGGCAGATTTAGGTGGGCTTGGGGAGTGCGTTTGCCCTGGGGGGGAAAGGTGGACAGTAAAATCCCTTCCTGTTGCACCACCTCCGGGCTGTTGCTGTTGAACATCAGCACACCATCCAATTCCCCCGGCAAAGGCCGTACCGGTTGGGGGCTGAAAATCGTCCGCCGGGCCGCTGGGGTCGGGGGCGGTGCGGGGCTAGCCTGGGCAAGGATTGGCAACATAAACAGCATGGGATATGGTGGCGTAAGATTAGGAGCGAGCCATGATTATAATAAAGCTATAATCTGTCTGTTCCCAGGATTTCAAGTCAAAATTATCCCTAAAAATTCCCGGCACCTCCGAAGGATTCGCAGATCGTGGTTGCTATTATTATCTCTATTTTATTGGCCTTGGGACTGTTATTTACTGCTCTATTCTCTGTACAAAATGCTACTTTGGTCAACCTGCGCTGGTTGTTTTGGCAATCCATTCCCCTTCCCTTTGGCTGGGTGTTGACCCTGGGGTTTGCCCTGGGACTGGTGACCGGGGCGGTGCTGTGGGTGGGACAACGGCGATGGCGGTTCCCCAGGTGATAGACTAAGATGCGTGTGTCCAAATATAACGTACCTTCTCAGGATTCCTGCCATGGCTTCCGTCTCTAGCAGTGCCGATGTACCCGATATGGGTCGCCGCCAATTCATGAACTTGTTAATGACCGGGGGATTGACGGCCACCGCCCTGGCCGCCCTTTATCCATTTGTCAGCTTTTTTATCCCGGCGGAGGCTGGGGGGGGTGCTGGGGACGGGGTGATCGCCAAGGATGCCCAGGGGAATGACATCAAGGTGGATGAATACCTGAAAACCCATCCCCCCGGCGACCGTTCCCTGGCCCAAGGCCCCAAGGGTGACCCGACGTACATTGTGGTGACGGAGGATGCCCAAATTGCCGAATACGGTTTGAATGCGGTCTGTACTCACCTGGGTTGCGTGGTGCCCTGGAATGCCAGCGAAAACAAATTCATTTGCCCCTGTCATGGTTCCCAGTACGATAAAACCGGCAAAGTGGTGCGTGGCCCTGCCCCCTTGTCCCTGGCGTTGGTGAAAGCCCAGGTCACGGAGGACGACAAGGTACTCTTTACCACCTGGACGGAGACGGATTTTCGCACGGGGCAAAAGCCCTGGTGGACTTAACCCTTTTTTAGGTCATCATCACACTATGAAACCCAATTTTTCTTTAACTCGGCTGGCAGTAATGGTTTTGGGGATATGGCTCCTGTGGGCTTTGACCCCCGCCCCTGCCCATGCCTATCCTTTCTGGGCGCAACAGGCTTATGAAAATCCCCGGGAAGCCACCGGGCGGATCGTCTGTGCCAACTGCCATCTGGCTCAGAAACCGGTGCGGTTGGAATTGCCCCAGGCGGTTTTACCCAACCAGGTCTTTGAGGCGAAGGTGAAGATTCCCTACGATACCAGCGTGCCACAGGTGTATGCGGATGGCAGTACTGGACCGTTGAATGTGGGGGCGGTGGTGATTTTGCCGGAGGGGTTTACCCTGGCACCGGAGGACCGCATCCCGGAAGAAATGAAGGAAAAAATTGAGGGAGTTTACTACCAACCCTACAGCGAAGAGAAGGACAATATCCTGCTGGTGGGGCCTTTGCCGGGGGACCAGTACCAGGAAATTGTGTTTCCCATCCTCTCCCCCGACCCGGCGACCAACAAGAATGTGCATTTCTTCAAGTATCCGGTGTACCTGGGCGGCAATCGGGGACGGGGACAGGTTTACCCGACTGGCGAGAAGAGCAATAACACGGTCTATACCACCCCAGTGGCGGGACAGATTACCGCCATTACTCCCCAGGAAGGGGGCGGTTATCGGGTGACGATTCAGCCAGAAACCGGTGCGCCTGTGGAGGAAACCATCCCGCCGGGACCGAGCCTGATTGTGGCGGTCGGGGATACGGTGAGTGCTGATGCGCCCTTGACGAACAATCCCAACGTGGGCGGCTTCGGGCAAGCAGAAGGGGAAATTGTCCTGCAAAGCCCCACCCGGTTGAAGTGGTTGATGGCATTTTTGGCAACGGTCGCCTTTGCCCAGGTGATGCTGGTGCTGAAAAAACGCCAATGGGAAAAGGTACAAGCCCAGATGGAATTTTAGGGAGTCACCCAAGCATATCGGTGGGGGGAGCCATCCCCCTTTTTTTGTACTCAAAGATTTTTCTGTTATCCTCGATCAGGGTGGAATTAATTTTCGCAAGATCAACAACTGACCCCCATGAGCATTACCTTCAGCACCGACCGCCAGAAAGTCGATGTCCCCCAGGTGCAACATTTATTGGCGATTGGGGCGTTTTGGGCGAGCCAACGTACCCTCAGCGACCTGGAGACCGCCATTCAGCACAGTGAGCCGGTGGTGACCGCCTGGGACGGGGAACGGTTGGTTGGTTTTGCCCGTGCCACCTCCGACCGGGTCTATCGGGCGGTGCTTTGGGACGTGGTGATTCACCCGGAGTATCGGGGGCAGGGGTTGGGACGGACGTTAGTAACCACCCTTCTTGCCCATCCCAGCATCAACCAAGTGGAGCGGGTGTATCTGATGACCAGCAGTCAGCAGGGGTTCTACGAACGGTTGGGATTCACGGAAAATCTGACCACCACGATGGTTTTATTTAACCGCCAACCCGCCCTGCCCTTACCTGAATTGGAACGGTTAATGGAAACCCCCAACGCTCCCGCCCTACCTGCGTCCTGATGGCTGAATTGGCGGTCATTTACATTCATGGATTTGCGTCCAGCCCCAGTTCGGGGAAAGCCCAGTTTTTTCAGCAAAAATTTACGGATTTAGGTATCCCGATTCAGGTTCCCGATTTGAATCAGGGGGATTTTACCCACCTCACCCTCACCCGGCAAATTCAACAAATTGAAAGCATTTTACCCCCCACCCACACGGTTTTAATTGGCTCCAGTTTCGGGGGCTTAACCGCCGCTTTATTGGCAGAAAAACATCCCCAAATTAGCCATATGATTCTCCTGGCACCCGCCTTTGGGATGCTCAAGTATTGGCAGGAAAAAATGACCCCTGAGCAAATTGAACAATGGCAAAACCAGGGCACCCTGCTGGTTTATCACTACGGCGCAGGGAGAGAATTACCCTTGCACTACGATTTTTTAGTAGATTTACGCTCCTATGATGATGGGAAATTAGCCCGCCCGGTGCCCACCCTGATTATTCATGGGAAATTGGATGAGGTGGTGCCCATTACCGTGAGTGAAACCTATGCCCAAACCCGCCCTTGGGTGCGCTTGGTACCTGTAGAAGATGACCATAGTTTGAAACGGGATTTACCCCTGATTTGGCAGGAAATTTGCACTTTTTTGGAACTCAATCCCGCCTAAATTCATGCCGACCGCTGGACTCAAACCCTACCGTTACCTCCCGATTCAGGAATGCGGTGAACCTTTAGTGCCAATTCCCGGGGAGCAAGTGCGCTTGACCCTGCCCCACCCCTACGCCCAACTCGGTGCGCCCTACGGTTCTCATTCCCCTTTCTCCCTCCGGCAAAGCGTGTTAACAAAATTATTACAAGCCCAGGATTATCTACAGCAGATTAAACCCGGTTGGCGGCTGTGTATCTTTGATGGCTATCGTCCTAATTTTGTACAAACATTTATGGTGCAACATACCTATCAAGAACTGCTGAAAACCCGACCGGAACTGTCGCCAGAAGCTCGTTGGGCGCAGGTGTATCAAATTTGGGCAGTCCCCAGCGATGACCCCGCCACCCCACCCCCCCACAGCACTGGTGCCGCCGTGGATTTAACCCTATGGGATGAATCTGGGCAGGAAGTGGCAATGGGTGCCCCGATTGATGAATGTTCGCCCCGTTCCCTGCCGGATTATTACCCCCCAGACAGTCAGTACACCATCCATCGAAATTTATTACATGAAGTTATGCACCACGCCGGTTTTGTCCGTCATCCCGAAGAATGGTGGCATTTTTCCTGGGGGGATCAACTCTGGGCATGGGTAACCGGTGCATCCACCGCCCATTACGGACGGGTCGAGGAGCGGGGAACCCCCGGAGATTCCCCACGCCTTTGACTAGATCACCATTAAACCGCCGCCAACTGCCGCTGGAACAACTGGGCGAGCTTGCGGGGCTGACGGGTGCGCCAATTCCCCTTGCCATACACATACCCCGCCAACAGGGGCAGAGCCAGGGTGGCTTCCGCAAACACCATCTGTTCCGTCGCCATGTTCACCTTGCCCCAGGAGTGGGCTTCCCGCAGGGTGGAACCGGAAAGTGCCCCATCCCGCTCATCCGCCACCGTGATCTGAATGGCGTAGCGGTGCATCGTCGCCTCAAAGCCCAACAATTCCGCCGCCACCACCGTATCCTGGGCAAAGTTCTTGGGCACGCCGCCGCCCACCATCACCAGCCCGGTGTAGGGACTCGCCAGCTTGCACTGGGTCAACTCCCGGAAATCCCGCACCGAGTCAATCGTCACATGGCGATCCGGCGCATACCACTGGTGATAGACCAACCCAAACCCCGCCGAGCAGTCGCTAAACGCCGGGACAAAAATCGGCACCTGATGCCGGTACGCCGCCAACACCACCGACTGGTCATCCTTGCCGTACCGCTCCAGATACGCCCCCATGTGCTGGATAAACTCCCGGGACGAATAGGGGCGGGGTGCCAAGGTATCGGCAATTTGGGCGATCACATGGTCACACACCCGCAGTTCATTTTCATCAATGTAGGTGTCGTAAATCCGGTCAATCTGGTGCTGACGCAGAACCTCATCATCCGCCAGGGGGTCGCCCACATAGTGCCGAAACCCCAGGGCTTCAAAGAAATCCTGGTCCACAATATTGGCACCCGTGGACACGATCACATCCACCATATTGTGGGTGACCAAATCCAACACCACTTTTTTCAAACCCGCACTGAACAGGGAACCAGCCAAACACAGGATAATGTTACATTCCCGATCCTGGATCATCTGGTCATAAATTTGGGCGGCTCGCCCCAGATTGCGGGCTTGAAAGGCGGTTTGCGCCATGGATTCCACCAAACCCACCACGTCAAACTGCTTGATGTCAATCGCTTCTACGGTCGTCTGCAACAATTCTTGACGCTCCATCTCCATACCTCCTAGTCCAAAAGGAAGAACAATTTTGTACTGCCAACCACCCTCCACGGGAAGGGTTAGCAGGGACTAGGTCCCTCACAACGGTCATGCCAAAACAGACCGGGGTCGGATTCCCGCCGTTTTTCCAGCTTGGTTTCTAGGTGCCACAGGCTGGCTAGTCGCCACGGGTCAGGCATGGGATGTCAGGAAGGCACGAGTAACGCACAATTAAAACTATAGCAGACTTTCCCCTGGGGGCAATGGGGGGACTCCCTCCCAAATCCATCCTTCCCGCCCAGGAAATCCCTGATCCCTGTGGGGAATTGTTGTGAGCCGTTCCCCCTTCTGTTAAGATCAACCCAACAGTAATTTTCACTACAATCATGTCCACTCATTCAGAACCGGTTGTGGTCATTGGCGTGGCGGGGGATTCCGGGTGTGGGAAGTCCACGTTTTTGCGCCGTCTCACGGATTTGTTTGGAGCCGACTGGCTCACCGTAATTTGTCTGGACGATTACCACTGCCTCGACCGGAAACAGCGCAAGGCGGCGGGGGTCACGGCACTCAACCCCAAGGCGAACAATTTCGACTTAATGTATGAACAAATCAAAGCACTAAAAGCGGGTAAAGCCATTGAAAAACCCATTTATAACCACGAAACTGGTGAAATTGACCCGCCGGAAACCATCGTACCCAGTCGGATTGTGGTGATTGAGGGATTGCATCCTTTTTATGATGAGCGGGTGCGGGAGTTGGTGGATTTTGGGGTCTATTTAGACCTGGATGATGCGGTCAAAATCGCCTGGAAAATCCAACGGGATATGGCGGAACGGGGGCATACCTACGAGGATGTGATCCGTTCGATTGAAGCCCGCCGCCCGGATTTCATGGCGTACATTGACCCGCAAAAACAGTACGCCGATGTGGTCATTCAGATTTTACCCACCCAATTGATCCCCAACGATACGGAGCGGAAGGTTCTGCGGGTGCGGTTGATCCAAAAAGAGGGTCGCCCGGGTTTTCGCCCTGCCTATTTATTCGATGAAGGCTCCACCATTACCTGGATTCCCTGCGGCCGCAAACTCACCTGTTCCTACCCGGGGATTCGCCTGTTCTATGGCCCGGATGAATACTACGGCCATCAGGTTTCCGTACTCGAAGTGGATGGGCAATTTGACCGGCTGGAAGAATTGATCTACATCGAGCAACACCTGAGCAATACCTCCACCCAGCACTACGGGGAAATGACCGAATTGCTCCGCAAGCATCCCGAATATCCGGGTTCCAACAATGGTACTGGGCTGTTTCAGGTGTTGGTGGGGCTGAAAATGCGGGAGACCTACCACTATCTCACCGCCAAGGAAGCCGCCCCGGTGGCCGCCACCGTCTAGTCCTCCAGGGGGGTCAACTCCACCAACTGGGGGTCAATCATTTTGGGGGTGGGATGGTTTTCAAACCGAATCCCCAGGTGAATCCGGGGTGCCTGCCCAAAAACGTGGGTGATTTGCCCTACCCCAAATTTGCGATGCAGACAGCGATCCCCGACACTCCAAGTCCGCCGGGGGGAAGAGGGTTTGGGTGAACGGGGATGGGTCGCTTGCCTTGGGTTTGAGGGAAGGCTCCAGGAACCTGCCCGGTCAGCTTGGACGACCTCCGGGGGCAATTCCTCCAAAAACATGGACGCCATCGCCGGTTCCCGTTGGTTGCCGTAGAGGCGGCGGGAGGTGGCATGGGTGAGAAACAGCCGTTCCTTAGCTCTGGTTATCCCCACATAACAGAGGCGGCGTTCCTCCTCAAGCGCCACCGGGTCATTCAGGGAGCGAAAATTGGGGAACAGCCCCTGCTCCAAGCCCACCATAAACACCACCGGAAATTCCAAACCCTTGGAGGCGTGGAGGGTCATCAGGGTCACCTTGTCCGGCCCCTGCTCCAACTGGTCTAAATCCGAAGCCAGGGAGGCATTGGACAAAAAACCGAGCAGGGAGGTGTCCTCATTCTCCTCCCCGTACTGAATGGCGGCATTCACCAATTCCTGCAAATTTTGCAACCGTTCGTTGGCCTCATCCGTGCCTTCCAATTCCAGTTCCCGCCGGTAGCCCGACTGGGTGAGAATCCCCTGGATAATTTCGGGGGCAGTTTTGCTGTCCAATTGTTGTTGCCAATGTTCGATTAAGTAAACAAATTCCTGAATGGATTTAGCGGTTTTTCCCTTGAATTGGGTGAGGGCATCCGTCCCGGCAATCACTTGCCACAGGGATTGATTACGTTCTTCCGCCCATTGCCCAATCTGGTCGAGCGTGGTTTTACCAATCCCCCGTTTGGGCGTATTAATCACCCGGATTAAACTGATATTATCCGTAGGGTTCACCAACAACCGCAAATAGGCCAGGGCATCCTTAATTTCTTTCCGGTCATAAAACCGCAAGCCCCCCACCACCTGATAGGGAATATCCCCCCGCACCAGCACTTCTTCCAGGGCCCGGGACTGGGCATTGGTACGGTATAAAATGGCAAAACTCTGCCAGGAATAGTGGGGATTTTTTTGGCGCAAATGCCGCAATTTTTGCAGAATATAATCCGCTTCATCCCGCTCATCCGTCGCTTCAAAGGTGAGGATTTTTTCCCCGGCACCGTGGGTTGGACGCAGTATTTTATCAATCCGTTCCTGGTTGTGTTGAATCAGATGGTTGGCGGCTGTTAAAATGTTGGCAACCGAGCGATAATTTTGTTCTAATTTCACCATCGTGCGGGTGTCATCATCCGGCAAGCGGTCCCCAAAATCGTTTTGAAAATTCATTAAAATCGTAAAATCTGCGCCCCGGAAGCGATAGATGGATTGATCCGCATCGCCCACCACAAAAATGGAACGGTTTTCCCAGGAAATATCCCGTACTGCCTGCCCATTGGTGGTCAATAAACGGATTAATTCATACTGGGTATGGTTGGTATCCTGATATTCATCCACCGCAATGTGGCGAAACTGTTGATGCCAGTAGGCTAAAATCTGTTCATTCTGTTGAAATAACCGCACGGGCACCAGCAGTAAATCGTCAAAATCCAGGCTATTATTCTTAGCGAGTTCCTGTTGATAGCGGCTGTACACTTCCGCAATCACCCGCCCCCGATAATTCGGTTCTTCCCGCTCGTATTGGCTGGGGGATTTCCCCTGGTTTTTGATGCGACTAATGGTATAACGTACCTGCCGGGGATCAAAACGTTTCTCATCTAAATTCATATCTTTTTGGGTGATTTGCTTGATCAGAGTTTGCGCCTCACCCTCATCCAAAATCGTAAAATTTTTCGTCCATTTTCGCCCCTGTTCATCCTGATATTTTTCAATGTCGTAACGCAGGATGCGACCACATAAACTATGAAACGTCCCCATCCAGAGATGCCGGGTCACCTGGCGATAAATCTGGGAGCGCAATTGATTTTGTTCCACCCCCGATAGCTGGGCAAATTCCTGACCGGACTGTTTGGCTAAACGCTGGGCAAGTAAATCCTCAATCCGGGTTTTTATTTCCTTGGCCGCTTTATTCGTAAACGTAACGGCTAAAATATGTTGCGGGTCAACCCGGTAATGTTCCAATAGATAGGCAATCCGGTAGGTTAACGCCCGAGTTTTGCCCGAACCTGCCCCCGCCACCACCAGCAGAGGGCCGCAAAAATGTTGCACCGCTTGACGTTGTGCCGGATTTAGACCGGATAACAGCAGGCTTGGGGTGTCCATAGGGGGTCAGTGAGGAACAGTCGCATGGTATTTTATCATCATAACTGAGGTATTTGTGAATTTTCGCCCCATATTCGGTCGGTTTTGGATCATATTGGCATAGTATCTATAAAAATCAATAAACCCCAAGCATCTTAATAAAAAAAATACGAAGCAAGTATCTACAGTACCCCTGCTTTTGCCTCAACAGAGGTGCCCTGATTTGAGAGTGGTTCTATCTGCACATAACCCTATGGGTTTGTGACCCAAGCGACGGGTCAAATGCAGTACAGGTTGCCTGACCTGCTCCCGGTGGGGAATAATAGGAGCGTCATCTGCGGAGGGATTGCCCCGTGAAAACCCCAAATGTATCTAACTTATTCAGTGGTGTGATTCTCGCCCTAGTTTTGTTTCTGGGGTTGAGTTCCTATGTGATCATCAACCCCGGGGAAGCGGGAGTGCTGAGTATTTTGGGCAAATCCCAGGACGGGGCACTTTTGGAGGGGATACACCTCAAACCCCCCTTGATTTCCCAGGTGGATGTCTATGATGTGACGGTGCAAAAATTTGAAGTCCCGGCGCAAAGTGCCACCAAGGATTTACAGGACCTGACCGGGCGATTTGCCATCAACTTCCGGCTCGACCCCCAACGGGTGGTGGAAATTCGCCGTACCCAGGGTTCCCTAGCCAATATCGTGGCAAAAATCATTGCCCCCCAGACCCAGGAATCCTTCAAGGTGGCCGCCGCCCGCCGCACCGCCGAGGAATCCATTACCCAGCGGGAATTGCTCAAAAATGATTTTGATAGTGCCCTGCAAAGTCGCTTGGAAAAATACGGCATCATCGTCCTGGATACGAGTGTGGTGGATTTGAATTTCTCACCGGAATTTGCCCGGGCGGTGGAAGAAAAACAAATCGCCGAACAGCAGGCCCAACGGGCGGTGTATGTGGCCCAAGCGGCGGAACAGGAAGCCCAGGCGGAAGTTAACCGGGCCCGGGGGAAAGCGGAAGCCCAGCGGTTGCTCGCCGAAACCCTGCGGGCCCAAGGGGGGGAATTGGTACTGCAAAAAGAAGCCATCGAAGCCTGGAAATCCGGGGGTGCCCAAATGCCCCAAGTTTTAGTCATGGGGGGCGGCAATACCACCGGCGTACCCTTTTTATTTAACCTCAAGGACTTCAAGGGCAATTCTTGATTGGGAGCAACCCCTATGTTACAATCAGAAGCTTGTGGTTTCTTGATCAATTGCGACCTTGGCCAACGTTATTGTGATTGGTGCCCAGTGGGGCGATGAGGGGAAGGGGAAAATTACCGACCTGCTGAGTGCCTCGGCGGACGTGGTGGTGCGCTACCAGGGGGGGGTGAATGCGGGGCATACGGTGGTGGTGGCGGGGCAGACGTTTAAGTTGCACCTGATTCCTTCCGGGATTCTTTACCCGGATACCCAGTGCATCATCGGCAGTGGCACGGTGATTGACCCCCAGGTATTGCTGACGGAAATGGCTCAACTGGAGCAGTTGGGGGTACCGACGGACAACCTCTGGATTTCCCAGACCGCCCACGTGACTATGCCCTACCATCGCCTGATTGACCAAGCGGAGGAGGAATATCGGGGTCGGCATCGGATTGGCACCACCGGGCGGGGGATTGGCCCTACTTATGCGGACAAGTCGGACCGGACTGGGATTCGGGTGCAGGATTTGCTCGACCCGGAGGGACTGCGGGAACAACTGACCTGGACGATTACCCAGAAAAATGTGGTATTGGAAAAGCTGTATAACCGCCCGCCCCTGGATGCGGAGGAAATTATTCAGCAATATCTGGAGTATGCCCAACGCCTGCGACCCCATATTGTGGACAGCACGCTGGTCTTGTGGGAAGCAGTCCAAAAGCGGCGCAATATCCTGTTTGAGGGTGCCCAGGGAACCCTGCTGGATTTGGACCACGGCACCTATCCCTACGTCACTTCTTCCAACCCGGTAGCGGGGGGAGCCTGCGTGGGGGCGGGGATTGGGCCAACCATGATTGACCGGGTGATTGGGGTGGCGAAAGCCTACACGACCCGGGTGGGGGAGGGGCCTTTTCCCACGGAATTGCACGGGGATATGGGCGAGCATCTGTGCGAACGGGGGGCGGAATTTGGCACGACGACCGGGCGGAAACGGCGTTGTGGGTGGTTTGATGCGGTGATTGGTCGCTATGCGGTGCGGATCAATGGCATGGATTGTTTGGCGATTACCAAATTAGATGTGCTGGATGAATTGCCAGAAATTAAAGTCTGTGTCGCCTACGAAATTGACGGACAACGCACCCGCAATTTTCCCAATAGTAGCCGTCAGTTTGCCCGTTGTCAGCCCGTGTATGAGACCCTCCCCGGTTGGCAATCCCCCACCAGCCATTGCCGTTCCTTAGAGGAATTGCCCAAGGCGGCGTTGGACTATTTGCACTTTTTGGCGAGCATGATGGAAGTGCCCATTGCCATCATTTCCCTGGGGGCAGGTCGGGAGCAAACCATTATTGTGGAAGACCCAATTCATGGTCCTAAACGGGCATTACTGCCGGTCAGTTGAGCCCAAAAACCGCAGGTCGGGAGTTTTTTATACAAAAATTAAAAATATAGGGCACTTCTATCAATTCAAAGTTAGCGGTCGCAGGGGTACCGCCCCCGTATTTGGTTCTGGCAAATATAGGCATTCCCACAAGGGGATTTATGGTTGGTTCAAATAAACAGAGGTTCCCTTATTATTCCAACCAGAATTTTTGGTCAATCAGCGGGTTAAATACTGGCTAAATCCCTCTGGATAAAGGGTCAATTCCCCATTTAATAGGGGTTCTATAGCCACCCAACGGGCGATTTTAGTCCGTTCCCCCTCCTGGAATTGCAGGGATTCACATTCATAAAATTTCGGGTCAACAAAACCACAGCGATAAAGCTGGATAATTTCATGCCCCGGCTTGCCATTGTAGGTAAAAATATTCTCCAAACAACCCAGATATTCAATATCCCGCAGTTCCGCCTGCAATTCTTCCCAAAATTCCCGCTCTAGGGCACGGGCACTGGGTTCCCCAAACTCCACCCCACCCCCCAACGCTCGGTAAAAAGTGAGTTGGCGAGCCGGGTCATAACCTTGGGACAAAAACACCCGGTTGTCCCGTTGGATTAACCCCAAAGCCAGCACCCGAATCCGCTCGCTCCAGCCCATACTAAGTGCGAAATTTCCGAAACGCTAGGGTGACATTGTGACCCCCAAAACCAAAGGAATTGGACAACGCCACCTCCACAGGTAGGTTACGAGCCTGATGGGGCACATAATCCAGGTCACATTCCGGGTCGGGATGGTCAAGGTTAATCGTCGGCGGCACCTGGTCGTGATAGACCGCCAACACCGTCGCCACCGCTTCAATCCCCCCCGAACCCCCTAACAAATGACCGGTCATGGATTTGGTGGAACTCACGGCAACCCGGTAGGCGTGGTCCCCCAGGGCTTTTTTGATCGCTTTGGTTTCCGTCACATCGTTGGCGGGGGTGCTGGTGCCGTGGGCGTTGATATAATTCACCTGGTCAGGGCGGAGATTCCCATCCTTGAGAGCCAATTCAATCGCCCGGATCGCTCCCTCCCCGTCCGGCGTGGGGGCAGTGATATGGTAAGCATCACAGGTGGAACCATACCCCACCAATTCCGCATAAATCCGGGCACCCCGCCGTTGGGCATGGCTGAGGGTTTCCAAAATCAAGACCCCCGCCCCCTCCCCCAGCACAAACCCATCCCGGTCACGGTCAAAGGGACGGGAAGCCCGGGTCGGTTCCTCATTCCGCAGGGAAATGGCTTTACAGGCGGCAAAAGCGGCCATCCCCAGGGGGGTAATGGCACCCTCCGTGCCCCCACAAATCATCGCCTGCACATACCCCTGTTGCAACAGACGCAGGGCATCCCCAATGGCGTTGGCACCGGCGGCACAGGCGGTCACGGGACAGGAATTGGGGCCCTTGGCACCCGTGTGAATGGCGGTCAACCCGGCGGCCATATTACAAATCATCATCGGCACGGTAAAGGGGCTACAGCGACCGGGCCCTTTGGTCAGCAATACCTGCTCCTGCTCCTCCATAATCCGCAGACCCCCGACACCCGTCCCCAGCACCACCCCCACCTGGAAGGCATTCGCCGCCGTGATGGTCAGCCCCGCATCCTGGAGGGCTTGCAAACTGGCACACACCCCAAACTGGGCAAAACGATCCATCCGTTTCGCATCCCGCCGCTCCAGGTAGGCACAGGAATCAAAATCTTTCACCTCCCCGGCAATCCGGCAGTCCTGTTGGGAGGCATCAAACAAGGTCACCGGGCCAATGCCACTGCGACCCGCCAGCAGACCCGCCCAATAGTCCGCCACCGTATTCCCCAGGGGTGTAATTGCCCCCAGCCCCGTGACGACCACCCGCTCCCGACTCGTCATGAACCTACGCCGCTACCTTCTGTTGGGCAATATAGTCCACCGCCTGTTGTACCGTCGTGATCTGCTCGGCGGCACTGTCGGGGATTTCAATATCAAAGGACTCTTCCAACTTCATCACCAAGTCCACCGTCGCCAGGGAATCCGCCCCCAAATCATTGGCAAAACTCGCCTCTGGAGTCACCTTTTCCAATTCCACATCCAGGGTGTCCGCCACAATTTTTTGGACTTCAGTGAGAATTTCCTGCTTATCCATGCCACAACTCCATTGGGTATCCTTAGCATCTTATCGAAATTGGGCCCCCCTGCTCCATGTCTGCGCCCAAAACTGCCCCAAAGCTCTGGATCAAACCCTCGCACACCCCTGCCAGGTCAATATCGGGGCAAAATTGCGCCACATTCCCCACCCCATAGCCCCGAATCCCACAGGGCACAATCCGCTCAAAAGCCCTTAAATCCGTACACACATTCAGGGCAAACCCGTGCATCGTCACCCCCCGCCGTACCTTGATGCCCAGCGCCGCCACCTTTTGGTCCCCCACCCATACCCCGGTATAGCCGGGTTTCCGTTCCCCAGGAATACCATATTTTTCCAGGACATTGATAATAATTTGCTCTAAAGCACGCAGATACTGATGCACATCCAACCCGTAATTTTTCAGGCGCAAAATCGGATAGCCCACCACCTGCCCCGGCCCATGATAGGTCACTTCCCCGCCCCGTTCCGTGCGATAGACGGGAATGCCAATCCTACCGATGGGAAAATGCAGAAAATCTAAAGATGCCCCCTGCCCCAGGGTATAGACCGGCTCATGTTCTAATAATGCCAATACATCCGGGAGTTCCGGGTGATCCAACCGTTCCTGCACCTGTTCCTTTTGCCATGCCCAGGCCTGGGGATAGGGCACTTGGCCCGCCTGAATTACCTGAATTTTTGCCATCCCAGCGGCGTCGCGTATCCCGGCGTTTCCCAGGGTAAACCATCCTGGTGATCCCCTTGTGACCCCGGGTCATCTGCCCCTATACTAAAGGTAAGTTTATTGCACATAAATATCATTATGGAAATTTTCACCGGCGTGTTTGTGGGGTTTTGGCCTTCGAGCAAGGGCAAGCTCAAGTTTATCCGCATCCAGGATGGGGCCCAGGAGTATCAGGTGAAATTGCCCAAGTATATGCGGGCGGGGCTAATGCGGGAATTGGTGGTGGGGATGGGCGTAAAAGTGGCAGTACGTTGGCATGACCACAGTTGGCAAGCTACGGACATTATTTTGTTTTCCGGTACGGAGTCCCTGGTTTCCCCGCCCACCCTCGCCCAAAGCATGGCCGCCACCCATCCGCCTTGTCGGGTCGAGGTCTGCCAAAAGGGCAATTGCCGCAAGCAGGGGGGAGTGCAATTATTGCAAGAACTTAGCGAAATGGTGCGCGCGCAGGGTTGGGAAGAATGGGTTTTTGTGGAAGGGAGTGGTTGCCAGAAAGCCTGCAAAACCGCCCCCAATGTACGCATTAATGGTCACAATTATCACCGGGCGCAGGTGGCTACCCTCATGCCTGAATTACGGGTGCAGGTACAGCGAATCACTAGCCGCTCTGAAAGACTTATACAGCACTGAACAAAAGTGAACTTTCATTCAGCGTGTTGCTTCCTTCCTGATTCAGCGACTCGTACCTAGTCAGCAAGC
>Ga0209018_1001817_pt1 | contig 16374 bp, 13 predicted proteins | sample YNPBryBLVA2012_FD_185814 | JGI IMG/M metagenome (GOLD analysis project Ga0209018, IMG submission 185814) | Anoxygenic and chlorotrophic microbial mat microbial communities from Yellowstone National Park, USA - YNP Bryant BLVA 2012 (SPAdes)... ...
ACATATCTGGCCCCCGACCGAGCAAGGACGAGGTGGAAGTTGCCCGGAGCGATAAGCGCGACGCCTGGAACGACGGAGTCGCCGTCGGCCGCCTCGCGCACCTCGACATGGGGGCATACGCCGTCGAGCCGGGCGGCGAAGCTGGCCGTGACAAACTGTGGCATGTGCTGGGTGATGATGATCCCGGGGAGGTTGGGGGGAAGCACCCGGAGAATCGCCTCCAGGGCGACGGTGCCGCCGGTGGAAGCGCCGATGGCTACGACGGAATGGGTGGTACGGGCGAGGGGCGCCGTCATCGCGGGCGCGGTGGCGGCGACCGGCACGGCAGACCGTCGTCCGACATCCACGCAGGCAGCGGCCTTGACCTTGGCGACCAGGTCGGCCGCCATGTCGCCGACGGTGTACGCCGCCCCAGGCTTGCAAAGAACCTCCACGGCGCCCGCATCGAGCGCGTCGAGCGCAAGCTGGCTTCCGGCAGGTGTCAGGGAAGACACGACGATGACCGGAAGGGGGTAGTACTTCATGAGCTTACGAAGGAACGTGAGCCCGTCCATGCGCGGCATCTCGATATCCAGCGTCACGACGTCGGGCTTCTTTTCCACGATGAGGTCGCGGGCGACGAAGGGATCCGGGGCGGTGCCCACGATTTCGATGTCCGGGTCGGCGGAGAGCGCTCGCTGGAAGACCTGGCGCACGACCGCCGAGTCATCGACGATGAGGACCCGCGTTCTCATGATGTTGCCCCTTGCTCAGCGTCGACGTGCAGCACGAACGTGACGGGGAAGCCCTCTTCGGTGAGCAGGCAGGCGAAAGTATCGCCAGGACCTGAGGCGAGAGAAGCCTTCTGAGCCGCACAGAGCGTGGGCAGGCCGATGGCCATGTTCGATCCTGGGAACGCCTCACCGAGCACGGTGCCGCACAAGATATTGAGGATTTCCTTCAGAGCATCATGGCCGCGCTCCGAGGCGTCGGCGTCCTCCGGGTCGACCCCAAGCATGTTCGCCGCCAGGACCGTGCATGCCTCGACAGGCACGATGGCCTGCAGGAACCCTTCGCGGGATCCATGAAAGCGGATGCAGGCCCGGACCGCGCCTTCCTGCTCCGCAGGCGGCTCCTTGGCCGGCTCGGTGAGCACGAACGCGGTGTCCTCGAGCACGCGCGCCGCGCACGACAGCAGCATGGAAGCGGGGTTGTCAGGCATGCTTCTTCTCTCCGTCATAGGCGAGCACGTCGCACACGATCTGCTTGAGCCCTTCGGGCCGGAAGGGCTTACGGATGAAGGCGCGCACGCCGAGCCTGGCGAGCTCTTCGGCGCGCTGCTGGTTGGGATCCGCCGACACGACGACGACGGGGATGCTGACGAGCAGGCTGTCGCGTGCCATGCGCTCGACGAGCTCCACGCCGTTCATCTCGGGCATCTGCAGGTCGGCGAAGACCAGGTCGATCCAGGCGTCCTCGAGCACGCGCAGGGCCTCGAGGCCGTTGGACGCCTCATAGATGGTGCCGATGTCGAGCCCGGCCATCGACAGCGACTTCTTGATGACCGCGCGTGTTACCGCGGAGTCATCCACGACAAGAACCGTCAGGCCCATTCGCTTACCCCACTCGGTTGACGAACACTTCGCTCATCGCCTTGATCTTGGCCATCGACGCGGCCGCCACGCTTTCGAGCCTCCGGACCCGCACGCCGAGGCGCGCGGCCGCCTGGGCGCTGGCCGTGCGCGACAGCTCTCCCTGGTCGGCCCCGTATCCCAGGCTGTGCGCAAGCGCGTCGGCCAGGTGAACCACGTCGAGCAGCACGGCCGGTGCCGCATCGCCCGCCGACTCGGGCTGGTGGTGCCAGCGTGTCACCCACACCAGCGTCTCCGGGAGCTGCCAGCGGAGCGCCAGCATCGCGCCCACCGCCGCGTGGGTCGTGCCGAGAGCCAGCTCCTCGGCTTCGAGGAACGACGGCGCATAGGCATCGAACCGCGCGGTCTTCCACTTGGCGTCGCCCAGAAGATAGGAGGCAATCGCGAGCTTGCCGACGTCGTGAAGGAGCCCCGCCGTGAAGGCCAGCTCCTGCGTCGGAAGCCCGAGCTCCGCGATGAGCTCCTCGCTGATGACCGCCGTCGCCGCGCAGTGGTCCCAGTACGCGCGGGCGTCAATCCCGTAGCCTGGAAGGGTGCTGGGCACGAACTTCAGCATGGACACGCTCGTCGCGCTCTCGAGGACACGCCGGAGGCCCAGCAGCGCGACAGCTTGCCGCACGCTGGTTACGGAGCGTGAAAGACCGAAGAAAGCGGAGTTGACAAGACGCAAGATGTTCGCGGTCAGGGCAGCGTCTGGACGGATGACCGCCTCGGCGTCGGCGGCGCTGCTTCGCGGGTCGCCGAGCATCACGAACAACCGCGTGATCGGCGCGGGCAGGGCCGGCATGGTCCTGACCCGGTCGACGATTTTGGATTCGAGGGTGCTCACAGCTCCGCCTCCTCGCCGTGGGACACGACGACCACGCGGCCAGTGCCGACCTCGAGCTTCACCGTGCGCGATCGGGTGCCTCCGACGTCCTCCGCGGCAATGATGACGTTGTTCTTCCAGAACATCTTGCGAAGCACGGTGTAGTTGCGCTTGCCGATCGCGAAGATACCCTCGTTGTCATGGATGCTGCCGCCGCCGGCCACCTTGACGGTGAGGTCGGCCTTGCTCGATCCGAGCCGGTACATCGCCTCGAACAGGAGCGGGACACCGGTGTCCGCGAACATCGCGGGCCGCTCGGCGGCCTTCGCCTCAAAGCCCTTGGACAGCGGGAGCATGTAGTGGATCATCCCGCCGATCTGCCGCTTGGCGTCGTGCAGGATCACCGCGATGCACGAGCCGAGGGCGTAGGTGACAATCGTCGCCGTCGGATCCCGGGAAACCTTCATGTCCGATATGTCCACGACGAGCTGTGTCATGAGACCCCCGCCGTCGCCGGGCGGCGCCCCTGCGCGGTTGTGGTCGGCGTGCCGCACGCGGCCCGATGGGACGGGGCAGCCTTGCGGAACACGGACGGTTTGACCTGCGTGAGCGATGTCTTCAATCCGCTCAGGGATTCGGCGTGTCCGATGAGCAGCAGGCCGTCGACCCGCAGGAGCCGCTCCACCTCCGAGATGAGCGACTGGCGGACGGCGGTGTCGAAGTACATCATCACATTGCGAACGAATACGACGTCGAGGGGCCCGTGCATGGGCATGGCGCGGGCGGAGAGATTGAGGCGCTTGAACAGGACCAGACGCCGGATCTCCGGGATTACCTGGTAGTAGGGTTCGGCCCCCTTGGGGCCGTCGACATGGACGAAGAACCGGCCACGCCTCGCGGGGCTCAGGGGTCCCAGCCGGGAAAGCTCGTACACTCCCCGGCTGGCATGGGCCAGCACCCTTGTCGAAATGTCCGTCGCGAGAATCCGTGCGTCGACCGGCACGCCCGCCGTCGCCTCCGCCACCGTGATGGCGATCGAGTAGGGCTCCTCGCCGGTGGACGACGCCGCGCTCCAGATCCGGAACTTGCGCTGCCCGTCGTCGAGCCAACGCTTGATCTGCGCCCCCAGCAGCTCGAAGTGCTCTTGCTCCCGGAAGAACGACGTGAAGTTCGTGGAGATGGCGTCGAGGAACTGCACCAGCTCGTCGCCGGATTCGTCGCGCTCGAGCACGTCGAGGTACTGCTCTGGAGTCGACAGGCCCAGGGCCCGGAGACGTTTGGCAACGCGCGCATCGACGAGCGACTCCTTGCCTTCCTTCAGGTGGATGCCCGCGTGCTCGTAGGCGATCCGACGGAATCTGTCGAAGATTTCCCGCTTCATGCCTTCGTCAATCCAGCGCGGCGTCGCTGGCTCCTTCCGCGGCGGCCCGGCTCATCTGCCACTCGTACCCCGCCGGAACCTCCTCCTGACGGACCCGGCGATTCCGGTCGATCATCGCCCCTATCTCGTCGACATTGACGATCAGCCCCACGCGCCCATCGGATAGAATGGCCGCCCCCGACACCAGCCGCGTCTGCGACATCCCCGTCCCCAACGACTTGATGACCACCTGCTGCTGCGCCACCACGTCGTCGACCACGAGCCCCATCTTCTTGCCGACCGTCTCCACCACCACCACCAGCCCCTCGGTCGGATCCTTCTTCGCGTCGTCGATCTGGAAGAGCTGGTCGAGACGCAGCAGCGGCAGGATCTCCCCGCGCACGTTGATGACCTCGTGGCGGTCCGCCAGGGCGAAGAGCATGTCCCTGCGCGGCTGAATGGACTCCACGATAGACAGCGTGGGGATGATGTACCGTTCGGATCCCGACGCCACCAGCATACCGTCGATGATGGCGAGCGTCAGCGGCAGCACCAGCTTGAAGGTCGTGCCCTTGCCCTTCTCGGTCGAGATCAACACCCGGCCACGCATGGCCTCGATGTTCCGCTTGACGACGTCCATGCCCACGCCGCGGCCGGATATTTCCGTCACCTGCCGCGCGGTCGAGAACCCGGGCGCGAAGATGAGGTCGTAGATCTCCGCGTCGCTGAGCGTCTGCCCCTCCCGCACGATGCCCTGGCTCCTCGCCTTGTTGAGAATCGCCTCCCGATCCAGCCCGCGACCGTCGTCGGACAGCTCGATGAGGATGCTGCCCCCCTCGTGGTAGGCCGACAAGCGGAGCTCCCCGACCGGGCTCTTGCCCCGCTTCTCGCGCTCTTCCGGCGGCTCGAGGCCGTGGTCGATCGCGTTGCGCACCATGTGCACGAGCGGGTCGGCCACCTGGTCGACCATCGTGCGGTCCATCTCCGTCGCCTCTCCGGCGAGCGTGATCTTCACCTGTTTGCCGCTCTTGTGCGACAGATCGCGCACCAGGCGGGCCATCTTCTGGAAAGCGGATCGAACGGGCACCATGCGCATGCGCATGCCCACGCTCTGCAGGTCGCGCGTGATCTTGGTGAGCTGTCCCAAATAGTTTCGCGCCATGTGAGACTGGATCTGCTGGATCTCCGGGATGTTCATTACCATCGACTCCACGATCACCAGCTCGCCGATCATCTCCACGAGGCTGTCGAGCCGTTCGAGGTCGACCTTGATGGTCTCCTTGATCTTGCCTCCGCCCGACGCGGCCTGGGCGCGAAGCGCCGTCACCACCTCGCGCGGCTTGACGATACCCTGCGCCACCAGCTCCTCTCCGAGGCGGCGCCCGCTCGATCGTTGTTGCTCGACCGCCTTGTCGATGATCTCTGGAGGGATCCGGGTGATTCGCTGGAGCACCTCGCCGAGCTTCAGACCGGGCTCGACCTCGGGGACCGGATCTGGTTTCTCCGCGCGACCGTCGATCACGGCCTGCAACCGATCGAGCAGACCGGGCAACGCGGGATTCGGAGGAATTGCCCGCTGGGCGTCCACGGCCTGCCGTACGCCTTCGAGCATGGCGCGCATGGCCTCGGTGGCGTCGAACACGCGGTCGAGCGCGGCGCCCTTGAGCTCCAGCTTGCCCTGCCGCACGAGGTTCAGCAGCGCCTCCGTGGTATGCGCAAGCGCCTGGATGTCTTGCAGATCGAGGAAGCCGGCGACGCCCTTGATGGAGTGGAACGTGCGGAAGATGGAATTGACCATGTCCGCGTTGAAGCCGTCCTGCTCCGTATTCATCAGGATCTGATCCACCCCCGCGATGCCTTCGGTGGACTCGGTCAGAAACTCGGCGATGAGGGCGATGGTCTCCTCGTCACGCACGCAGGGCTCGTCACCCGGCGGTCCCGATGCGACCGACGGCTGCGCATCCTTCGGAGCGGGCGACGATGGCGGTTGCTCCGGCGTCGCGACCGCCGGCGGACCGTCGACGACGATGTGCCCCGAAGGAGGCGGCAGCGCGATGTCGATGGAAACGGCCTCAGCCGCTTGCGGCGTGGCGGAATGCCGCGGATCAGGGCTGACTGGCGTGGAAGCCGCCGCGCCTGCCGTGGCATCCGATGCCGGCGCCGTCTCGGCCGCGCCTGCTGTACCCTCTAAGATCCCGATGATCCAGGTCGCTCCGGGCGTCGGGTGCCGCTTGCTCGCGTAGGCGGCCAGCGCCTGGCCGAGCCAGTCCTTGAGCGCCAGCAGGCGATCCACCTTGTCCTGGACCGGGATGGACCGCTCGATGAGATCCTCGACGGTATGGTACACGCGCTCGAGGTCGTCGAGGCCCACGATGCCCGCCTCGCCCTTGAGCGTATGAATCTTACGTTTGAGCTGTGCGGAGTTGCCGGCACGGCCCGCATCCATCGCGAGCGCCCATGCTTCGATGTCCTCCAGCGCACCCTGCTGGCCGGCCAGGAATTCACGGAAGGTGGCCTCGTCGACCCACGAAGGCAGCTCGAACGCGTTCCCATCGAGGCAATCCGGCGGTGTGGCGGGCCCGGTGCCCTGCGCCAACAGCGCTCCCTGAAGGGCGGCGAACGTCTCGGCAAGGCTGCGCAGCAGGGTACGTGCTTGATCCGGGGCGGCGCCGCGAGCGGCGTCGAGCAGGCCCAGGCAGTCGTCGACGCGGCTGGCGAGGCTCGCGCCAGGCCCGGCGTCCAGCGCCTGACGAAGTTCCGCGAGCAGGCAGCGTATGCGATCGAGACCGGCCGAGTCCGACGCACTTGCGACGAGGACACGAAGCGCGATCGCCTCGGCGATCTGCTCGGGGGTGCGGCCCGTATCTTGGCTCATGCTGTCTCCTGTGCGCGTCAGCGCGCTGACACGAGGATCAACGGTTTGACAGGCGAGGCGGCTGCGCGACCGGCCCGCGGGGGCGCGGGCGCCGCATCCACGTTGCGCGCGGCGTTGTGCATCGCTGTGCGATCGCATGCATGGTTTGCGGACGGCTCGGCAGCACGTGAGGTCTCCTCGGACGTCACCGCACGCAGGAGCAAGGCATGTTCCATTCGGCCGTGGGGCGATGCGAGCGCGCGCGCCTCGCTCGTGGAACGCCGGACGGCTGCCGCGCGCCTCGCCTGTCCCGACCCTCGGCCGGGGCCGTGCCTCGGCGGTGCGCCGTCGGGACGGCGGCGCGGCGTGCAAGGGAAAGGCGACGCCACGCGAGGCGGAGAAAAAAGCCTGGGATGGGGACCGGGCTGGCTGGAGCGGTATGGAAAGGGGGTGGAGGGCGGTGCGTCCGGCGGGGCGCTATCGTGCTAGAATTGCGAGAATTCCGGGTCCGATTCGAGAGGGATGATTTCCTCGGGCCGGACCGAGAGCGTGGGCTTGGCCCCGTTGCCGCCGTTCTTCTTCTTCGCGGCCGGGGAGGGGGCATGGAGGCGGGACGCCGAAGAAGCGGAGAACGATGCACGCGACGCGCGGGAGCTCGACCGGTTGAGCTGGAAGGCGCCCACCATCGCGGCCAGGCCCTGCGCCTGGCTCGCGAGCTCCTCCGCGGCGCTGGAGGTCTCTTCGGAGTTCGCGGCGGCTTGCTGGACCACCTGCTCCATCTGCGACACCGCCTTGTTGACCTGGTCGATGCCGCGAGCCTGCTCCTGGCTCGCCACGGCGATCTCGCCGACGATGTCGGTGACCTTGCCCACCGAGGAAACGATCTCGGTCAGGTTGCCGTTGACCTCGTTGGTGATGACCTCGCCCTCGCCGGCCTGCTTGACCGACTGCTTGATGAGCTCGTCGGTTCTCTTGGCGGCTTCCTTGGAGCGGAGCGCCAGGTTGCGGACTTCTTCTGCCACCACGGCGAAGCCGCGTCCTGCATCGCCGGCCCGTGCGGCCTCGACCGCGGCGTTGAGGGCGAGCAGGTTGGTCTGGAAGGCGATCTCGTTGATGTCGGCGATGATGGCGGCGGTGCCTTCGGCGGACTCACGGATCCGGCGCATCGCCTCCATCATGCGGGACATGGCCGCCGAGCCGCTATCGGCCGCGGCCTTGGTGGCGAGGGCGAGCGCTCGCGCCTGCTGGGTGTTGTCCGCGTTCTGCTTGGTCATGCTCGAGATCTCCTCGAGCGTGGACGACGTTTCCTCGAGGGAGGAAGCCTGCTCGGTGGCGCCCTGGGAGACGGCCTGGCTGCTCGATGCGATCTGGGCGCTGGCGCTGGAGACCTGGTCGGTGGCCTCGGCGACCTGGGCAAGTGCCTCGTGCAGAGCGTCGGCCATCCGGTTGACGTACTCCTTCATACGGGCGTGGTCGCCCTGGTAGGAGCCATCCATGCGGGCGCGCAGGTCCCTATTGGCGAGGGCCTCGAGCACCTTGACCGCATCGTTGATGGGAGTCAGCACCAGATCCAGCGTTTCGTTGATCCCTTGCACGATCTTGCGATAGTCGCCCTGGTGCCGGGAGGCGTCGGCCCGCGTGGACAGCTTGCCCTCGACGGCTGCTTTGGACAACATGTTTGCATCGTTGACGAGAGCGCGCACGGCCTTGGCAGCGCTATCCTGGGCGGCGTGGATCTTACGGAAGGCCTCAGCGGCCTCGCGGGTGTCGTCGTCGCCCGGATTGACGGTGGTATCTACCTCGGTATCGCCACGGGCGAACTTCTCGAGGTTCTGGACCACGCGCTCGACCTCCTTGGCCTGGAACCCAGAGACCTTGAGGCTCTTGCGCGAGGCGACCTTGATGGCGGTCTGGTCGGTGAACACCTCCATGGCGCCCACGACACGGCCCTGCCGGTCCTTGATGGGAACGCCGCCGTAGGCGATCTCGTAGGTCTTTCCCTGGGGGTGGGCGTCGACTTCGGCGTTGACCTGGGCGCCGCGCTGCATGCATTGGCCCGTGGCGCAGTTCTGCGTGCCGCAGTGCGTGGTCTTGAAGTGACCGTAGCACTTGGTGCCGACCATGGCCGCCGGGGTGGTGCCGGCAACGCCGGCCGCCAGATGATTGGCGTACAACACGTTGAACTCGCGATCGCAGGTGAAAGCCGCGGCGGGCATGACGTCGAGGAGGCCCACCAGCGAGTCGATGCTTTCGTTGATGCCGCTGACGATGGCGCGGAACTCGCCCTGGTGCCGGGACGCGTCGGCCCGGGTATTGAGCCTGCCGGACAGCAATGCGCCAGAGAGCGTCTGCGTGTCAGTCACCAGCGCTTGAATCGCGTCGATGCATGTATTGAGGTTGTTCTTGATGGTGTTGAAGTCGCCGTTGTAGCTGTCCGTGATTTTCGGGGGGATATCGCCCTTGGCGATCCGCTCCACGTAGTTGGCCGCCATGTTGAGCGGATTGGTGATGGCGTCGAGAGTGTCGTTGACACCCTGCACGAGCGTGCGGAACTCTCCCTCGTGGCGGGATGCATCGGCCCTGGCGGCGAGCTTTCCGTCCTTCGCTGCCTTGGTCAGCGCGGCAACGTCCGCAACAGCCGCGCTCACGTTGTCGACCATGCGCTGCATCGCGACCATCAGCGCGCCGAGCTCGTCCTTCCGATCGGTGTCGAGCGCCACGTTCGTGTCTCCCGCGGCGACACGGTTGGCGGCGTCGAGACATGCCTTGAGCGGCTCGTTGATGCTTCGCATCGATGCGACCGCCCCGACCGCGGCCGCGATCGCGGTGAACACCAGCAGCCCGATCATGAGCGACCGAGCGCTCGAATATTCTTGCTGCGCTTGCGCGGCCGCCGCGTCCGCCTCAACATAGTCGTTCTGGATCAACGCATTGACGGCATCCACATAGGCTGCCTGTACTCCCCGAAGCGGGCCCAGGACGACGGCGGACGCCTCCTTCGTTTTGCCCTCCATCGCGAGCTGCCGCGCTTGTCGCATCACCGGCAGGTACTCGCCGCGGGCCTGGTGCACTGCCCGCAGCTTCGCCTTGCCCGCTTCCGTCTTCTCGAAGGGCTCGAGCTTGGCCAGCGTGTCCGTGACTACCCGGCTCGCTTCGTCGATCCGCGCCGACTCCCTCTCCCGCGTGGCCTGGTCCTCTGCCAAGACCATGTTGCGCAGGGCCTTTGCCACATTGTTGACGTTGTCAATCACATCGTTTGAGAGCTTGACGCTGGGCAAGTTGCCCTGCGCCAGTTGGGTCACCCTTGCGTTTACGTTCCCGAGCGCGACGATCGCCACGACGCCGACCGTGAGCGCCAAGGCGAACAGGATCGCGTTCGCCACGCCGAGCCTTGTCCCTATCTTCATGTTCTTGAGCATCATGCCCTCCTGTGGTGCGGCGCCCGCCGGCGCCCGATTGCGATTCAGAGCGACTGCATTCCCGCTACGTCGGCCTCGGTGAGCACCTTGCCGATGTCGAGCAGGAAGATGACCCGCTTGTCGGCCTTGCCCACGCCGAGGATGAACTCGGTGTCGACGGCCGCGGTGCCGAAGTTGGGTGGCGGCTCGATCTGCGCCGCCTGGATGTCGAGGACCTCCACCACCTCGTCGACCAGGATGCCCATGGTCAGGTCCTGGCCGTGCGCCGCGTACTGGACCACGATGATGACGGTCTGGTCGGTGGCGTCGACGCGCTCCATGCCGAACTTGAGGCGAAGGTCCACGACCGGGATGACCTTGCCCCGGAGGTTGATCACGCCGCGGATGAATCCGGCGGCCTTGGGCACGCGCGTGATGTCCATCAGGCCGATGATCTCGCGGACCTTCAGGATCTCGAGGGCGTATTCCTCCTTCGAGAGCTTGAAGGTCATGTACTTGCCGGCGAGCGCGGCAGTGCGTACGGACAGCGCTTCATTCGAAACGGCGGCGGTGGCAGCGGACTCGGTCGTCATGCGGACCTCCGATGGGTTGAGTCGTCGTCGGCAGCGGTGTCAGCAAGCGCGGTGCCAGTGCACGAGAGCGCCGGGCGGATGGCCTGTTTGGCGGTGCGTGTTTCGTTCGCGGCCATCGGCACCGGCATTCGTAGCGGTTCCGTGGCTCTCGCGAAGTCATGCCGATGACGTACCAGCCAGTGGGGTGACGCCCGCGCGGCGCCAAGGGATGGGTTCGATGCCCGAGCCCGAAGCAACGCGACGAGCCGCCGGGGCAGCCGAGTTCTCGGCGTCGCTTGGCCGGCCCTTGCCAGCGCGGATGGTCGGGATGCGGCGCCTTACGAGCGGCCCGCCACGAGCAGCCAGCCGCCGTCGCTGATGGACAGGAGGAGCCGGTTGCTGGAGGACGGGAGCCAGGCAGGCACGCCGCTGGCGTCCGCCACGCGTTGCGCCGGGGAGCTCCGCACGTGAGGGTTGGACTTGATGGCGTTGAGCAGGGCGCAGATGTTGTTGAATACCTCGGAGATCGCCTCATCGACCTCCGGGCTCGGCGCGCGTGTGCGAATCTGCTCCTGCATGAACGCCGGAGGCAGCATCATCATGCCTCCGCCGAGCCTGACCGCTCCCTGCAGGTCGGCGAGCACGCAGCCGACGGTCTCGCCGGCGTCGTCCTGGAGGAGGGAGAGCGAGTACCACGCGGCTTCGTCCAGGATGGATGCGTGCTTCTTGTGCGGCACCTCGGCCAGGGAGGTCTTCTCGCCCACGAGCAGCTTGAGGGCCTGATCGACGGCGTGGGCGCTAGGAAGAAGCAGCCGGTGCGATTCCTGGGGAGCAGGGGCGGGAGCGCGGGGCGAAAGGGACACCGGGGTCGGCGGCGCGGGCGGGCGGGAAGCGCGCGCGATGCGCGGAGCTTGCGGGGCGACGGGGACGCCGCTTGCCAGGCTCGCGAGCCGCGCCGACAGGGCCTCGATTTTCGATTCCGCCGACGAGAGCTGGGCCGACAGGTAGCTCACCTCTGCCTCGAGCTGCGCGATGCGCGCCAGGGCTTCCTGCTGGGCGCGCGCGAGTTGCTCCGACGCCACGGTCGCCTTGCGCGGGCGTGACGTGCGCACCCAGCGGTCCGCGCGCAGCTCGAAGACCGTCTCCGCGGTCGGGTCGGGCGCCGATTCGACAAGCTCCTTGGTCTGCCCCATCAAGCCACGGTGCTCCGCCGAGCCGCGGATCCAGGCCAGAATGGATTCCACCCCACGAATCTCGTGGGTGCTCGGGCGAAGGATGTGCGGATCGATGGCAAAGAGGTGCTCAAGCTCGAGCGTCCAGGTCCCGTCCTGGAACAGCAGCCTGCGCGGCGTCGGGGACAGGGACGGGTCGGTCATGGCACTCCTACCTGCGCGCGGCGGCCGTCAGAGCAGCGGCTTGAGGGTCTGCTCGAACGCCTGGGGGGTGAATGGTTTGGTGATGAGGAACTGCGCGCCATGGGCGAGCGCAGTGTCCTTCATCTCCGCGCTGGCTTCGGAGGTGACGAACCCGAACTTGACCTTGCTGCCCTGGGACCGCAGCGTCTTGAGGAGCTCCAGGCCGTTCATCTCCGGCATGTTCCAGTCGCACAGGACCAGGTCCGGCTCGGAGGCCGTGATGAGGCGAAGCGCCTCGGCGCCGGTTCCCGCCTCCTCGATTGTCACACCGGCGAAGCCCGATTGGCGGAGCGTGCGCGCCACGATCATTCGCATCGCCTTGCTGTCGTCCACGATCAGGATTCTCATCGATCGACTCCCTCGCATGTCGAGGCGCGGCATGTGCGCCGCGTCTTCCAGATGTCTACGCCGCGCGATCCCGCTGGAGCACGCGAAGCTGCATGTTGTGCCCTTCGCACAGGAAGCTCACGCGGTTGAGCACCGTGCTCCCCGGTACCGTGAGCTCGTAGTCGCGCCCTTCTACCACCGTGGGCAGCGAAAGGTGGGTGGCATTGGGAACGCGTGCCTTGATGTTGCCCGCGATCATGTTCACCAGCTCGCCCATCGCGTCGCGTATCTCCTCGGCGCCCAGATCGTCGGCATTCATGGCAAGCATGGCGGCCGACGCCATCCTGGCGAGCCCGCCGGCACAGACGAGCAGCACGGTCCCCTCCCACCCACCCGCGATCTGAACGACTCCGGTCACGGACGTATCGTCTTCAGGCCGGGACGTGTTGACCCTGTCGAGCGACAGGCCCAGGAATCCTACCCAGGTAGCCTCCACGATACGGACTATTTCGTCGTCGTCGATTGGCATCTTTTCCTCCTTTTTGCAATGGTCAGGCTCTTTCGCGCCGCGCTGCCCGTGAATCCTCGCTCACCACGCTTGCACACGAGAAAATGCGTGTGCGGCGGTTGCGCTGCCGGGCGCGCGCGGCGCCCGTCACCTGTTCGCGACGGCCAGCTCCGGCTGCGACGATCCAGCCTCGGGGGCGGCTGCGCCCTCCAGGTATGCGTTGCGGCTGCGCGCCATCTGCAGGCGGTGCTGAAGCGACGTGGCCCGCCGCAGATGCTGGGCCGCCTCTTGCTGGGCCGCGTGAAGCTCTTGCATCAGGCGCGCAATCTCCGCCTTGGCGCTCGACAGCTCCGCAAGCGTGCTGTCCGATTGCTGGCGCGCCTCCTCGAGGGACCGTTCCAGCTCTTGCGTGAGCTCGCTCTGCGTGCTCTCCAGCATCTGCGACCACCGCTGCTCCTCCGCGGCCCGATGCGCCTCGGCCTGCGACGCCGCCGTCTCCAGCAGCTCCACCTCAAGTTGAGCCGTCGATAGCCGCATCTGCTCGATCGCGGCCTCCTTCTCCTGTTGAATCGCCGCCACGCGGGCTTCGAATTCGTCCTCCAGCGCGCGCAAGGCCCTGGCCAGCCGGTCGCGGTCCACCAGCACCTGGCGTTGAGCCTTCGCAGCGCGACGGTTCCGCAAGTGCCACACCGCTTGCACGACATTGCCTGCCAGCAGGAACGCCGCGGCCGCCACGAGCGCGGGAATCCACTGGTTCAGCCGGAGCCTCGGGGCGACCAGCGCAACCTCGTTGTCCTTCGCCCGGAGCTGGGATTCGAGCCGGCTCACCGCCGCACGTGCCTCGTCACGCTCGTGTGTCAGATCCGTGACGGAGGGGGGAGGGGGATCACTTGACGCCTTGGCCGCCTCGGCGCCGCGCTCCACCGCCTCGGGCAAGCGGCTGCGGCAGTCCTCCGCGGCCTTGCGCAGCGCGTGCTGCTGTGTCGCCGGGAGCTGGTCCGCCGCGTGCTCGATCGCGCCGATGGCTCCACAGGCCGTCCTGCCCAAGGCTTCCAGGCGTTCGGCCTGGGAAGCAACACGAGACTTCGGAATCCAGATGATCGGGTACTGCGGACCCGAGCTTGCGACGCCGAAGTAGTTGACAATCCCGTTCGGGCACAGATCCCGCTCCTCCGCGGTGGCATCCCCCGGAACGGCTCGGGCCGGCACGCACCCGCGCCGCACGGCGGAAGGTCGCCGCTCGCCCGCGCTGGCCCGCCGCTCGTTCTCCGCGAAGATGGACCGAAGCTGGTCCTGGGTCGAAAGACGCTTGCCCGTGGCCGGATCCGTTTGCGGATAACGGAACGTGGCCTCGCGCAGGTCGCAGCCCCTGCCGATTGTGATCGCGTACGCGTCGGGCGTCTCGCGCACCAGACGAACGCAAGACGGCTCGGTGGCCGCACGCGCGGAACCAACCGTCAGGACCATGACGACGAGCGTCAACAACGGCAACATGGCAGAGCGGATGGGGGGGAGGTGGCGCATGGTCATGAGCTCCGAACGCCGCTGATTTTCGGCCTGGCGATGAGCGGCGAGGGGAGCTCTTGCAAGGGCGGAGCCAAGCCGCCCCACGACCAGCGGCCGGACCAGCGGCAGGCCCGTCGCGCGACGGACCCGGAGGGACGATCGCTATAGCGCTCGGGCCATGGAGGCCCGGTCGGGGCTGGCGCCGCCCCGTGACTCCCCTTCCGGAACCGGCCCCGTCATGGCACTGTCGCAGAGAGGATGATCGCTATATCGATCGACCCGCGCAACGAGCGTCGATCTGGTTCCTTCCAAGCGGCTTGCACGCTATCGTGGTTCCCATGCCGTCTCGCACCCGCGCCAGGTCCGTCGTCCCCGCCTACTTGCGCGTTACCCTCACATGCCCTCTGTGCCGGCACCGCGTACCCCTGGACGTCTTCACGGACAAGCTCGCGACGGTTCACCCGGCCGAGCCCGAGTTCTGGCGATTGTGGCCGCGCAAGCCGGACGGCAGTCGAGGCTTCCACTGGGAGCGCCTCGAGCCCGACCAGCTCCATCAGGTCGAGGTGCGGGTGCTGGAGGGATCGCGCTTCGACGACATGTGGACCCGCATGCTGGCGCGGGTGACCAGCGCCATGTTGGCCTGGCTCGACCGGTACGGCATCGACGCCGCCGGTCACAGGCTGTCGGTCCGGGTTGCGCCTCGCCCGGACTGAGCACAGCTCCCCGCAAGTTGCGGGCGCCGATGGGCCAGCGCGAAAACGAGTTGTTGCGCGACCCTCTATCCGCGGTGTCCCCGCGGACCACCGCCATCGCTACAGAAGCCCGGCCTCCGCCCTGTCCAGCAGTCCGTCGAGTGCCTGGAACAGGTCTCGATTGCCGTCTTGTGAATAGCTGGCGAGATTCTTCTCGTACACGGGGAGTTGGTCCAGGAACCGGCGCACCGTCTCCGGGTCGTCCAGGCTGTCGGCCGCCAGGCCATAGCCCACATGCTGGAGGTACCGCGCATTGAGGATCTGCTCGAACTGCCGGCGAAGCGGCACGGCGAGCATCGGCTTGTGAAGGTACACGGCCTCGCCCATCAGCGTGAACCCGCCACCAGCGATCACCCCGCGCGCGGTGGCCAGGTCCTCGACGAACTGCGTCTCGCTGAAAGGCCGGTACAGCAGGTTCCCCTCACGCTGGTCCTCGGTGAGGCTTCGCCTCATGCCGTAGATGCGGAACGGAAGGCCCGTCGCGGCAAGCGTCTTCGCCAGCCCCTCATACCCCTCGCCCGTTTGATACACCAGGATGTGCTCGCCCTTCTCGGACCGGGCGGCAAGGATCTCCGGACGCAGAATGGGAGGATACAATGAGGTCTTCTTCTTGCGGATCTCTGGCCGGAAGAACGTGGTGATCAGGTAGTGGTCGCAGAAGGGAAGCTTGCTCTTGACGAACGCCTTGGCGACCTGGAAGTCGTCTTCCGCTCCCCGGATGACCTCGTCGGGCAGCGAGCACCGGTTGATGATCTGCATGTTGTCGATCGAGATGATCGGAAGCCGGTGTAGCTGCCCATACAGGTAGGTCCAGGACTCGAAGTCCGAGATCACCACCTCGGGGTCCAGCTCCTCGATGAGCTCGAAGTACTTGAGGATGTTCTGCGGGATCCCCGTCAGCCCGGTGAGCACGTTGGACCAGAGCGTCTTGCCCCGGCGCACGCGGTTGTCTTCGTAGATCATGTGCAGGCCGTGAATGCGGTTGACATCCTCGGCGCCGTAGCGCTTGGTGAGGAAGTCGCACGCCCGGCTCGACGCCATGATCTCGACCTTGTGATCGCGGGACAGCAGGTAATCGATGACGACACGCGAACGGACCGCGTGCCCCATGCCCTCTCCGACTACGCCATAGAGTATCTTCATGCGGCCCATGGTATACACCGTGCGGCCCGAACGCGAGCCACGCCGAGCCCAGGCCTCGTGGAGAATGCAGGCCCGCCGGCTTGCGATCGCGCGCGGCGTG
>Ga0209018_1001819_pt1 | contig 16362 bp, 9 predicted proteins | sample YNPBryBLVA2012_FD_185814 | JGI IMG/M metagenome (GOLD analysis project Ga0209018, IMG submission 185814) | Anoxygenic and chlorotrophic microbial mat microbial communities from Yellowstone National Park, USA - YNP Bryant BLVA 2012 (SPAdes)... ...
TGGGGTAAAACTAGCCAGACCTAACGAAGAGGTTTGGTGTGTAGTCGGTGATGGTGGTTTTCAGATGAACATTCAAGAGCTAGGCACGATTTTGCAAGAAAAGTTAAACATTAACATTCTGATACTCAACAACGGCTACTTGGGTATGGTTAAACAGTGGCAAGACATGTTTCACAACGAAAACTTTGTAGAAGTAGAATTAACCAACCCAGATTTCAGTAAAATTGCCGAAGCCTACGGAGTAGCCTACCGATTTGTAGACAAAGTAGAAGACATTATTCCGGCCCTAGAGTGGTCCAACCAAGAACCAAGAACTACCATTGTGGAATTTGCTTGTGACAAACACGAAATTGTCTACCCAATGATTCCTAGCGGCTGGACTTTTGACAAAATGATTCTCAACGAAGAACACGCCCTGGAAATTCTGAATAAGAAAAAAACCTAAACAACAGTTAGTTTATCATTAAAAGTTGGCTAATTGGTCAGTTGTGACCACATCCAACAAACCCTAAAAAACCAAAAGCAATTACCTATTTAGCCAATTCTAGTCTAGATATCCTGAATGCAGTTCGAATAATTGTTCACAGAACTACTTACTTACCAAACCTAAAAATCTTTTGCCAAACAACCCCGTTTACTTTTCATCTTAACCTGCAAATTATGTCCAAACTGCACACAATTTTAGTCTTTGCCCAAAACAAACGAGGTGTCTTAGAGCGCATTACCATGCTTATCCGTCGCAAAATGTACAATCTAGAAACTATCACTGCCTCAGACACTGAAGTTGAAGGCATTAAAAGGATTACCATCACCTTCTCTCAAGGAGATGCCGACAAAATTCCCCAAATTGTCTCCCAAATCAACAAAATTGTAGAAGTGGTAGAGATCAAGGCTGTAGACAGCCAGCACACCGTGCAAAGAGAAGTTCTACTAGTCAAAATTGCCAGGCCGCAGAACTTGTCCGAGGTCACCAGCTTGGTAGACATTTTTCGCGGTAGCGTAGTAGACGTCTCAGAAAAAAGCGTCATTTTGCAAGTGGCCGGAGACCGTCACAAAACTTTGGGTTTTCTCAATGCCCTCAAGCAGTTTCAAATTTTAGAAGTTGGCTCCAGCGGTATTGTGGCTATGGAAAAATGATTTATAGATCAGTCACTTAACAAAACAATAGGGTTAACTTTTACAGCCGGAATTGTCTGCAAAAAGACAAAGCCACTGATCTACAACCTTGTCAGCTTAAACCAACTTAGAACTTAAAGTCAACCTGACTCAAACCAACCTAAAAATTTAGCTAACACTCTGGCCATACTACCCATAATTAAGTAACTTAGTTTAAAGTGTGACGAGTGGGTTAACGCTTAGTGAAATTTTTTGACAAAAAAACCTACTTGGTTCTGATTGACTTGTGAGTTAGAATATGATTGCCAAACTATTTTCGGCGACTACCATCGGTCTAGAAGCTCAAAAAATTGAAGTAGAAATTGATTTAACCCCAGCTTTACCCAGTATGGTAGTGGTGGGTTTACCCGACAAAGCCGTCCAAGAAAGTAAAGAACGCGTTAAATCAGCCATCAAACAAAGTGGCTACGAATTCCCCCTAGGTAAGTTAACAGTTAACCTGGCTCCGGCCGATATTTACAAAAGTGGTTCCGCCTTTGACTTGCCCATTGCTTTAGGAATTTTGCAACTAATGGGTTATTTACAAACCGAACTACCACAAACCGCTTTGTTTCTAGGAGAGTTATCTCTAGACGGCAGCGTCAGGCCAGTAAATGGGGTTTTAACTATCTGTTTGTGGGCTAAAAAACAAGGTTTTTCCACCATCTTCATTCCCGAAGACAACCAACCAGAAGCTAGTTTGATTTCTGGACTAACAGTTATACCAGTCAAGACCCTATCTGCTTTGATTGAACACTGCAACGGACGCAACCCTATTCAACCAGTCAAACCAGTTAGTTTAAGTACCCTAATTCACTCTAGCTCAGCACAACCAACCAATGCTGACGGTTATTACCCAAACGACATGGCCTATATCAAAGGTCAAAAAGTAGCTAAAAGAGCTCTGGAAATTGCTGCTAGTGGCGGACATAACGTGTTACTTATCGGAGCCCCTGGAAGTGGTAAAACTATGTTAGCTCGTAGCTACCCGACAATTTTACCCAAAATGACCGAAGCCGAAGTGCTTGAAGTCACGCAAATCTATTCAGTAGCGGGTTTACTCAGTGGAGGTAAAATTATCTTAGAACGTCCGTTTCGAGCGCCCCACCACTCGTCATCGCACATCTCTTTGATTGGTGGAGGTAGCAAACTTCGTCCAGGGGAAGTTTCTTTGGCTCACCGTGGAGTCTTGTTTTTAGACGAATTTCCCGAATTTGACCGAGAAGCTATCGAAGCTCTCAGACAACCCTTGGAAGATGGTTTTGTAACTATTTCCAGAGCCAGTGGTAGCGTTTGTTATCCGTCAAGGTTTTATCTAATTATAGCAGCCAACCCTACCCCTAGCGGTTTTGCTGAGGATGATCCTTTAGCTAGTTATAAACCCCAAAACCGAGCTGCTATTGCCAGATATCAAGCCAAATTTAGCGGCCCAATTCTAGACCGCATTGACCTACAAGTAGAAGTAGATCGCCCTAATAAAACAGATTTGCAAACTAACGAACTAGCTGAACCATCACGCCAAATCTACGAGCGAGTCCAAGCCGCCAGGGATATTCAAACCCAGCGATTTGCCACCGAGGGTATCCACACCAACGCCGAAATGACCCCAGCTTTGATCAGAAAGTATTGTCAACTAGACTCTGACGGAGAAAAACTACTTAACCAAGCCATCGACAAGTTTCACCTCTCGGCCCGAGCCTATATGAAAATTCTTAAGCTTAGTCGCACCATTGCCGATCTGGACGGTAGCTCCAAAATTCAAGTCAAACACCTAGCTGAAAGTTTGCAATATCGCGGACGCTGGGGCTAGGCTAGAATTAGCCTGAAAGTATGACCAACTCAGACCAATCAGTAATTCAATACTACCAATTTACCTCAGAATTAGAACAATACCTCTGGATTACCCAAAAAATTCAACAATTGCTGGCTCAAGGGCATTCTCCTGGCAACCTTGCCATTATTAATCGCAAACATAAAGAATTAACTACCTTAGCTAGCTTGTTGCAAGCAGCAAACATTCCAATTTTCTACGAAAAAGGCCAGGATGTTTTGCAAAAACCTGTCGTTCAACAACTCATTCTTCTACTAAAATTGATTCACTCTCTCAACCAAAAAGACACTCTAGAAGCCGATCATTGGTTACCTACCATTCTTAGTTTGCCGTTTTGGGAGCTAGATGCTATGGATATTTGGAAACTTTCAATTTTTGCCTACCAGCAGCCCACGCTAGAAGGTAGACTATGGTTCACTTGGTTACTCCAAGCCGACAAAGTGGAAGTTAACAACCAAAAACTCGCCCACCCGGAAAAATTCCAACAAATTGGAGAGTTTCTACTGAATCTAGCCAATCAAGCCAAATACCTGCCAATCGAACAGCTAATTGACCAAATTATCGATAGTCACTGGCCCAGTTGGTCGGACTACGACGAAGAGCAAACTAACACAACCAAATCCAGACAAACTAATTTTCACACCAACTTTGCTCAATACTACTTTCACCAACACCTAAACGACCCATTCCTAAATGGAACAATTCCTATTGCAGCCGTAGATTTTCTGTCTAATTTACGTACTCTCTTGCAGACTATTCGCCAGCACCGAGCCAAAGAAGTTTTATACCTTCCAGACTTTTTAGAATTCATCCAACTTGCTGAAAAAAACCAGATTGCTATCATCGATCGAAGTGCCTATGGCAGTAGTAACACAGGTATTAACTTACTTACAGCTCACAAAGCCAAAGGTTTAGAGTTCTCGGTAGTGTTCATCCCTAACTGTAATCAAGACTACTGGTTTGGCAAAGGTCGAGTAGACAAACTTGGCTTACCAGATAACATTGTTTTAACTAAAGACCAAGAGAACGAAGATGATTATCTGCGCTTGTTGTTTGTGGCCATTACTCGAGCTAAAGATCAACTTTATCTAACTCGCTACACTACTACTGAGGACGGCAAAACCCTCGAACCCATTGGTTATCTAGAAACTTCCCTACAAACCCTCAATATCCAACCTAGGCAACCCTTAGACTCTAATAACGAAATCACTAACTCGGCTAATCTGCCAGCCCAAGCTTTGTTAGTCTGGCAACAAATTACTAGCCAACCTAATCATCTCACCGTGTCTACCAAGAGTTGGCTAAGCGATCTGTTGGTTAACTATCAACTATCGGTCACCCACCTAAACGATTTTCTAGACTTAGAACAAGGAGGGCCTTTAACTTTTGTGCAAAAACACTTACTCAAGTTTCCCCAAAGCCCCAGCGCTCAAGCCGCCTACGGTACCGCCATGCACAAAAGCATTACCTTTTTACTAAGCCAACGAAGCGATACTATTACTTTAGAACAATTGCTCAAGTTTTTCCAAGATAACTTGCTGGGACAACGTCTGCACCCTGAGGACTATCAACGTTACGCTTACTTAGGTAGCCACAATTTAACCGTGTTTTACCATTACCGAGCAAATTTTAAGTTGACTAATTATCAGTTAGAGTATGACTTTAGCAACCAGTCGGTACAGCTTGGTCAAGCCAAATTGACTGGTAAAATCGACTATTTGGCTCTTACTGGTATAACAGCTACCGTCATCGATTTTAAAACTGGTAAGCCTATGTCTAGTTGGACAGGGCGAACACCTCAGGAACAAACGAAGCTCTGGCGCTATCGTAACCAATTGATTTTTTACAAATTACTAGTAGAAAATTCTCGTAGCTTTGGTTCAACCACCAAAGTACAAACTAGCTCGTTACAATTTTTAGACGCCCATCACCTATCTAACCCGCAACCCGAAAACCTAGTGCTCTCAGCCCACATCGCCGAGGCAGAAGTTAGTCAGTTAAGCAAACTGATCCAAATTGTCTACCAAAAAATTCTCACCCTAGACTTTCCAGACGTCAGTCAATATCCTCCAACTTTTCAAGGTACTCAAGCCTTTATTACTGACTTGCTAAAGTAACCCTTAATCAACAGCAACCCAAAAACCACCAGGAAATTGAGCTTTGGTAATTGTAGTAAAGCTATTTTCGGGCCACTGCTGAGCCAAAAATAAACTTCGCAAATACCAACTTTGCCGATTCAGCAGACACAGATTGTCACACCAAACCCCAAGCTGCAGACTGTCCAAAAGTAGCTGATCTTAAGTAGATTCAGCCAATAATTGTAAACAGCTAAAAAATTCAACTATAATCTTAAGCGATCCTTAGTTAACCCAACTTACCAAGACTCGCCGTCTGTTACCAGAATCAGCTGATGGCTATTACTAAACTTAGGTTTAATGTATTTTGCCTACTTAGACCAATCAGTTCAGCTAAACCTAAAAGCTCATCTAGCCAAACTGCAAACCATCAGTCAAACTCGTGTTAACTGTTAGTTAACTAAGCAAAAACCCCTAAAACTCTCAAGCCTGAACTTCTAATAAAATACTAATAAAATAACCAACCTAATATTAAACTAATAAGTATTGATCAAGTATTGAGCATTCATCTTGGGACCACCTCCAAAAAACCCTAGCCAAGCTTGACAAAAGTCTCACAATTCCTAATTTCCTATCAGCCACCAAGCTGGTTTTTACCAAAAAAAAGTAGAATTTGGTTAATCAATGGTTAATTGACAGTTAATGGCGGTGTAGCTCAGTTGGTTAGAGCGTGGGACTCATAAGCCCAAGGTCGGTGGTTCGATTCCACTCACCGCTACCAAAACTGGTAAACAGCAACCGTTGTTTTATTAAAGTCATCGTCTCAAAATTGTTTGATCTCAAAAATAGTTTACCTTCACTATCAATTCGCCTGCACTTATCACACTTAGACTTAGTCTAAGTTTAGACCTCGACTAAAATTTAAATTCTAATTTTGACTGAAACCGTCCTTTAGAATTGAGTTTAGGCCCAACTGAAGGTTTCAGCTTACCACAAACTGATTTTGGTCCACCTGCCCAAACTAACTAAAATAAAACTGTAACATGACTTTACGACAAGATATCGAGGACTTTCTCACTTACTGTGAAGTAATTAAGCAATACTCAGCCAACACTGTGCGCAATTATCGTCGGACTCTTGAAAGGATGGCTGATTTTTTTGAAAAAATTAAGATTACCAAAACCAAAGACATTGACCTTTTGGCCGTCAACAAATATCGCCAATACTTAGCCAAACAAGTGAGCATTCGTAAAAGCCAGTTGTCTTTAAAAACCCAAACCTACCAGATTGTGGTGTTGCGTAGTTTTTTAAAGTACATGCTAAAACAAAGAAACCTGGTGTTAAATCCAAATAGTTTGGAACTACCCAAGACTCGCATGCGACGTATCGAGTTTTTGTCAGACCAAGAAATTCAACTGCTAATTAAAACCATCATTAACGACCGAAAAATTCCGGAAATCCAAAGAAAACGTAACCAAGCCATAATTTTGACCATCTTTGGCTCTGGACTAAGATTGTCTGAATTGTTAAACCTAAAAAAGCACGATCTACCAACTCACGATAACCGGCTCATCATCCAAGGCAAGGGGGGCAAAGTAAGGACCACTTTTTTGTCTCCCTACAGCCAAGAAGCTATTCAAGAATATCTTCAAAGTCGCAACGATGAAAATCCCTATCTATTCATTGCCCATAGTCACAATACTGCCGCTAGCAGTCAGCACCGCCCCCTAACCTCCCGAATGGTGCAGTTGATGTTGCAACGCTACGCTCGCCTGGCCGGAATCTTTAAGCACATCACCCCTCACACTCTCAGGCACAGTTTCGCTACAAAAATTTTGTTTGAAGGTGGCGATTTACGCTCGGTGCAGACTTTACTGGGTCACTCTAACATTTCTACTACCCAAATTTACACTCACGTAACCGACTGGCAAATTCAAAACTTGTACACTAAAGTTTTCGGCAAAAAGAAAAGTTCTTTATCTAATCAACATGGATTGATTTGGTAGTTAAGCCTTTTTAGCTAAGAGCAAAAGCTAGACTAACTTGTAAACTAAGCCCGCTAGAATTAGCTTTAATCTCTCAGTAGACTACTAAATTAAGCTAGTTTTGATAGACCCTAAAACTAACCCCAAAAAATACAACCACTAATTCAGCCAATTCCAACAAATCGATCCGCAACTGTGGGATCTAATCTAACTAGAAGTAAAATAGTCCATTTGTTTGCTACCTTGTCTCAAGCATCAAGTTGACACCACTAAACTCGACAGGTAAAACCATGTCGGCTAAAAAAGCAAAAATTACGTTAATTTATGTTTATATTGGCACTTTAAGTATAAGCTCTTCCTTGAGCCTAAATTATGACATAGTAAATTGGCTTAGTATTACACTTTTTTTCGGCTGGTAGGGCTGGTCTTAGCTTTTATTTTTCGACTATTTGACTTGGACTTAGCTGATTCAGGTCCACTTTGAGCAACGTTGCCAGTTGTTTGTAGCAACTCCTGAAGCGACATCACTGTATGTTTGTTGCCTACCTTATAATCCGGACAAGCCACGTAGGGCTTCAGAGTACTTTGCGACACTCGAACCGCTAAAGGTTTACCACATTCCTGACACACTAAACCCTGAATTATCCCACCAAATTCGGCTTCGGCTTGTTGTAAAGCTGCAGCGTATTCTCGAAAATTTTTAGGATAAATACATTCAGGATGATTAGGATTTTGGTAGTACTCGCCATACCGACCGGTTTTTAGAACCAGTCTATCACCATATTTTGGACAAACTACATCCGTTTCTAAAACTTGGTACTTCTGTCGATTTTGTTTAAGCTCTTGAGCCTTGGTGTCGACCAGTTGCTTAAAATCCCACCAAAAATTGTGTAAAAAGTGAGTATAGTCCAACCTACCCTGACTAATCTCATCTAAATCAGCTTCCATTTTGGCTGTCATTTGGCTACTGGTAACCAGTGGAAAATTCTCCACCAAAAGATCGTTAATGCGCATTCCCAAACTAGTAGGAATTAGTGTCTTAGGGTTGTTCTCCACGTAACCTCGATCGTACAAAGTGCTAATAATAGTGGCGTAAGTACTGGGTCTACCAATACCCAACTCTTCCATTTTCTTAATCAAACTAGCTGGCGAATAACGAACTGGCGGCTGAGTAAATTTTTGCACACAAAACAAGTCGCTTAAGTACATAACTTCTCCCATCTTGGGTAATGCGGGTGTGTCCGCTGGTTGCACATTTTCTTCCCAAATAGACTTAAAACCAGGATGAATAGTCCAACTAAGAGTACCCACAAACTCATCTTGACGCGTGTTCATCAGAACAACGTTTACTTCTTGTCTAACTTCTTCAGTCATCTGTGAGGCTATGGTTTGTTTCCAAATTAGGTCATACAACTTCCAATGTCGGGGTGGCAATTTGCCACGTAAACTGGCTGGAGTTAGCCAAGGATCGGTAGGACGAATGGCCTCATGGGCTTCTTGGGCGTTGCGGCTTTTGGTGGGGTAGATTTTGGGTTTAGCTGGTAAATATTCAGGATATTGCTGTTTAATCAGTTGGCGGCTTTGCTCGATAAAATCACTAGCTAGGTTAGTGCTATCAGTACGCATATAAGTAATCAAAGCTACTGGACTACCATCAATTTCCATTCCTTCATACAAATCTTGCGCCAATTGCATGGTTAATTTAGGAGAAAAGCCTAATTTGGAAGAAGCAGCTTGTTGCAAAGTGGAAGTGATAAATGGAGGTTTGGTGGCTATGGTCTTGGTTTTTTCCGTCACCGACACTACTCGATACTCGGGATATTGCTCAATACCCTTAAGCCAAGACTCAACCTCAGTTTGACTATTGGGTTTGGCTGCCAAAATTTGGCCACCGATCTTGGTTGGCTTAAACCAAACCTGTTCAGTGTCTGTGGGCCAATCGCGACTACCTTCCTTAAGCCAGTGGAAGTTCACTTGTGTCACTGCAGTTGTTTGAAACCGACCCTTAATTTCCCAATATTCCTGACTGACAAAATTAGCAATTTCCTTCTCACGTTCGCAAATTAAGCACAAAGCCGGCGACTGCACTCTCCCAGCCGACAGCTTGTAATTGCCCATTACCGTCCATAAGACTGGTGACAACTTGTAACCCACAAGCTTGTCTAACACTTGCCTAGCTTGTTGCGCCTCGACCAGCTTTAGGTTCAAAGGTCTAGGATTATTAATTGCTTGCCAAATGGCTTTAGGAGTAATCTCGTGAAACTCTAGCCGCTTTACCTGAGTTTTGTCAGATATACCCAAAATCTCTGATAAGTGCCAAGAAATCGCCTCGCCCTCCCTGTCCGAATCGGTGGCAAACAAAATTTGGTTGTTAAACTTTTTAGCCAAAGTCCGAATTTCGGCAATTACTTTTTGTTTACCAGAAACAACTTCAAAAATCGGTTGAAAATTGTTATCTATATCCACCCCGCTAATCTCAAGTTTACGACCGTCTGGGGCAGTGTTTTTATCTGACAACTGACGTACATGTCCAACAGAAGCCTTCACTACATGCTGGTTACCCACTATCTTGGCAATGGTCTTGGCCTTGGCTGGCGACTCAACAATAATTAGCATAACTGGCTAAACTTTTTCAGACAACCAGTGAAATTGGCTTTTTGTCAAGCCACCGTCCGCAAAACCTAACCAAAATCCTCAAGTTAAACACCCTATCTAACCACCTAAAATTCCAATCAATCGACAAACTAAAAAAAGTAGGTCATACTCTTGCATAAACAACAAACAAATATTCTATTCAAATTAAAAATTAATCCTATGCCAACAAGGGGACCAGATCTAGCTGAACGCAACAGCGAAAAAACAGCAACAAGAGTTGACGCTGCCCAAGAAGCACAAGATAGACCAAAATCGAAACTAAGAACGCTTTGGGAAGGGCTGAAAGACCGAAGTGTTGGGCTTTTCAGACAAGCTCTAGAAAGACTAAGAAATTCTACACAAACAAAAAGAGATGAGTTAACAAATCAAGCAGAAAGAAATGAGTTAGAGGCTGGAGGAGGAATATCTTCTCCAGAGACAACTATAAAAAAGCCTGATGAGATAACTAGAAGAGATTTTCTAAGATTGGGTGCCGCTGTCGCTGTCGCTGCCTGTGCCTTTGCCGCGGGTGTTCGAGTGCCAACAGTTTCAGCCGCAGAAGCAAAAACATCACCAATCAGACCCAACTCCGAAACCGAAGCATTAGTCCCAGAATTAGAAAAAATGATTACAGAAGCCAAAGATTTCATTGCTAGTAAGGTTCCGATGTTAGAAGCATATCCAGACACACTGCAACCAATGGAAAGACCCAAGCCTGAATTTGGTTTACAAATACCATCAGACATTGGCAACCCACCTTCTCCCGACCCAAATAAGCCCAACAAAAATGGTTTCGAACTTGGCTCTCGAATATATAGCCCCTACCCAGATTCAAATGACCAAGAAAAAGGCGTAGTTTACAAAAGAATAATTACCGACCTAACAAAAATCACAGAACTCCAGGAATATAAATCTGCTAGTCCAGAAAAACAAAAAGAAATGTTGCAACGCTACCTCAACTCGTTAGCCGAGCAAATTTTGGAAAGGCAAAAGCGATATAGTGCTGCAATGAGCGAATTTCCAGGCAAACTTACCCGAGTTGGTATCGGTGCCGAAGTAGTTGACTATGTAAATTTTATAGCCGACAAGCTTAAAATTACTGACCCAGACATAAAAGCAGCTATCTTAAGAACCCACCCTCACGTGGCTCAAATAATTGCTATGCAACAAGCCGGTTTTGATGTAGATATACAAATGAACGGCTTACCCCCTGGGTTTGTAGAGCAAAATGAAGGTAATTCCTGGCCAATATTCAATCCACTTAAACCAGAGGCTATTCAAGCCTTCGTAGATTTTGTAAGAATACTATCTTTAGCCTTACCAGAAAAAGCTAGAATGTCCACTGCGAATGAACCGGTCAATATTCACATGGGTAACCAAGCTGAAAAATACGCTCGAGGACTGGTCCAAGCTCAACTGGATAACAATGATTCTAACATCACCTTAATTGGCCCCTCAATCAAAACTGATTATGATAAGGATGGAAGATTTGACACAACTCTCCGCATAATCGACAGCTTTATCGCTGAAATTGAGAGAGTTATTAAAGAAAACAATATTACTGACCCAGATCAAATTAAGAAGTTACTCAACTGCTTGCCAACCTTAACAGTGTATAGCAAAAATGCAACTGATTTTATGGCTAAAGCCAATGCTTTAGTTACTAAAATAGGAAGAAAAATCCAAGAACTACTAGGAAGACTTACCAAAGAAGGTCTGTTAAAATCAGAAGTGAACGTGAGAATTAACTTTTCGGAAATGGGTATCGAATGGCCCTACTACCAAGGCGAGTCGGGTCTAAATGCAGGAACTCGTGAAATGATAGAAATTGTTAAAAAATTGAAATCAAATATTGAAAGCTGGGGAAAATCTTACCCGTGGCTCGAATTTACTGGTATCTTTTTCATCCATAACCCAGGCGGTCTAGATTATGGAAAGGAATTTGATGAGTACGCAACAAAAACTACTTCTGGTATACCAATAAAAAGGTCTTTTATACCTATAATAGGAGAAGCACCAAAGACAGAACCTAAAACTAATGACGCATGCTTTGAAAGACTTTGCAACGCCGTTAGATAAATTTTGTCTTAAGACAGTGGCAAACTGAGCTTTGAAGGTTTGTCCGTTTTACTCAATCAACTATCAATAACCATCAGGACAGATTCAACTTACCTAAAAAAAACCCAACGCATACTAACTACGAACAACCAAAAATTCCAATCTAAATCGGCATACACAAACACTTACAAGCCCCTCCGGATTTCATAAACTCGCTCACCGACACTTGATGCACCGAAAAACCCTTGTTTTCCAAAATTTTACGTACCCTCTCAGACACAAAAGGCATAATGATTTGTTTACCCACAACCAAACTGTTACAAATAAACTGCTCAGCCTCCTCTGGAGTAACTTCAATCAGCTCTAGCTCTTGTCTCAATCGGGCCAAAGCCGACGACTCGATAGCCTGGGGGAAGGCCAAAGCTGTATGTTCATCTAAAGGGCAAAAACAAGTGTCTAAATGATAAAATCTAGGATCAATTAGTTCCACCAAACGTAACTCTAGGTCAACCACATCTGCTAGTAGCTTTTGTATTGCCGTATAGGCCTCTGGTTGACTGCGAAAACCATAGCCGCAGTAAACAATTTTATCGGTTAGCCACAAAGTATCGCCGTGACCTTCAAAGTAAAACCGCTCCAACCAACGCACCTCATAGCCTTGCTTGGCAAACCAGTCGGCAAAGACTGCAGCCTCTGGCTGTCGTTCGGGAAAACGAAAGTTAGACGGTACAAACACGTTTTGCCACAAAAAACCAGCATCAATAAATACCAAATCGGGCAATCCCGGCTGGGGAGTAAGTAGTTTAACCTCACACCCAGTAGTCAAAACCGTTTGGTAAAGTGTCTCCCACTGCGCTTTAGCTAGCTGAGAACTAACCAAGTTTTCCGTATGCATCCAAGGATTGATCTCATAGGCTACTGTAAAATAATCTGGAGGACACATTAACACTGCCGACTGAGCGTTCACTCCATCGCCCGATTGAGACTGACCAATAAACATAATCCAGTTTTATTCAACTAACACCCGTGGCTAGCTAAAAGCTAATTAGCCAACTTGGCAAACTACACCTGCTTAAGGCTAGCAAACCAAGCAAGTAACTATCAAAACCAGCCACCCAAAACCTTCTCTTTTGTCAACTTTGACAAACCCCACAATCGTATTCAAAAATAATTTTAACCATGCCCAACAACTTGTCCCCTCTTACCAACCTTCTTGCAGAAGCCGTTAAATTAGCCGGCAATTTGGCTCTAACTCGCTTCCATAGCCCCAGTAGTATACAAAAAAGTTACAAGTCTAAACACAAAGAGCTTGTCACCCAAGTTGACTTAGAAATTCAAGATTTTCTCCAAAAATTTCTCACCCAAGGCATGCAAGCTGCCGGCTACAACCCAAAAGAAGTTGGCTTTTTAAGCGAAGAGGGATTGTTTAAGCCTGGCAAATATATGTTTGTGATTGACCCCTTGGATGGAACCAAAAATTTTTGCCAACAACAAAAACACTTTGCTATTGCCCTAGCTCTGTTTGTAGAGTCTCAGTTACAAATGGCCGCCATTAACACCCCAGCCCATAAAAAAATTTACCTAGCCCAAAAACATGCTGGCTCTTGGGTAGCTCAAAATGGCTACCGGCAACCCCTAAAAAGTCAACCCTGCAGCCTAAATCAAGCCATCGTTAATTGCGACACTCACCAAATTCGGTTTTTAGACTCAACTCTAATTCCCAGCCTGGCTCCAATAGTCAAAAGTCTTAATAAGCTTAATAGTTCCAGTGTCGAGCTAGCCTGGACAGCTGAAAATATATTTAATCTAACAATTTTAACCAATCAAAAAATTTGGGACATCGCCCCAGGTAAGCTGATTGTTGAAGAGGCCGGTGGAGCTGTGGTTGACTGGCGCAATCTGCCCCTTGAACTAGATCCGTTGGACCCCGAAGCCAGATATTTTGCCATAGCCGGCCACCCGCAGAACCTACAACAAATACTACCCTACTTAAACATTGGGGTGCTAGACATTGATTAAAACTGTTTGGTTTATCAGCACATCTACAAGTGAAACTTGATAGTCTAGCAAAAAGCTGCTTTAACAAACATACTTAATCAATTTTTACACCGCACTAATTGCTTAGCGTTAGTTAAATTAATTTTTTAGACTACAAAAAATATCCTTCTTTGATTGATACAGTAGTAAACCCACTAATTTTCCAATTTGGTTCCATTGTTTAAATAAAAAAGTATTGCTTATTTAAATGAAATAGGACATAGTCTTTTTAATTCAATTAAATTGACTCTGATAAAAGAAAACCCTATCAGGTACCAACAGGGCCCGAAAAGCCTAAAGGAATTACACCCCCTGCTAAAGCAGAAGTTGAACGCAGTTTGCTAGATACAATAGTTAATCTAAAAAATGCTAGTTCAATTCAAGAACTACAAGCTATAAAATTAATATTTAATAACCCCCTAACCAACGGCACTAAAAACTCTAGATTAGAAGCAAAATTAGTTTTTTAAAAAATTCAACCAATCTAAAAGAAACTCGGAGAAATACAGTTTGGCTTAACCTACCTACAAGAATTCACCAAACTGGTTAGTCCCAGTGTGACCACAATCAGAAAAAAGTCAATAGTTTAAGTTCGTTCAAACCATTCTCAGTTTTTTGGTTGTCCAAAAAAGACGCAAACATATTGAACCATTGACCAATTTTGCTTTTTTGAATATTGGTCTCAGCTCACTGAGAGCTGTTTACTTCCATATGCCCTCCCAAAACCAACAATTTGCTTTGCAAGCGCCCTACCAGCCAGCTGGTGATCAAGGTAAAGTGATTCAAATTTTAACCGAAAGCCTACTCGCTGGTAACGACGAACAAACTTTGCTGGGGGTAACGGGTAGTGGCAAAACTTTTATCATGGCTTCGATTATTCAAAACTTGCAACGGTCTACCCTGGTGATTGCTCACAACAAAACCTTGGCGGCCCAACTGGCCGAAGAGTTTCAAAAGTTTTTCCCCAACAATGCCGTGCATTATTTTGTCAGTTACTACGACTACTACCAACCCGAAAGCTATATCCCCAAAAGCGATACCTACATCGAAAAACAAACCCAAATTAACGAAGAAATTGACCGTTTACGCAACGCTGCTACGCAAGCCCTACTCACCCGACGAGATGTGTTGATTGTAGCTTCGGTGTCCTGTATCTATGGACTAGGCAATCCTGAAGACTTTGACGCCTTGAAAATTCAATTGCAAGTAGGCCAGGACTATCGTTTAGACAAACTAATTCGCCGTTTAGTGGACCTACAATTCACTCGCAACAACCTCAACTTAACTCGAGGAGCGTTTCGCGTGCGCGGTGAAGTGCTCGAATTAATCCCAGCCGGAGAAGAATTGGTTTATCGGTTCAGCTTTGACCAAAATACCCTCGTTAGTATCGAAGTACTAGATCTGTTGACCAGCAGATTACTTAACCACCTAGACAATTACACCATTTTTCCAGCTAAGCAGTATGTCACCACTCAGGAAAAAATTCGTCGAGCAATTGAGTTGATTGAAGTTGATTTAGCTAAAAGAATCGAATACTTTGAAAGCCGCAACGAACTGTTGTTTGCTGAAAGAATTAAACAACGCACTCGCAACGATATAGAAATGCTAGAAACTGTTGGTTATGTAAACGGTATTGAAAATTATTCTATCTACTTTGATGGACGTAAAGACGGTGAACCACCATCAACTCTGTTGGATTACTTCCCGGACGATATGCTTTGTTTTATTGATGAAAGCCACATCACTTTGCCTCAACTGGGAGCTATGTACGCGGGGGACCGTAGCCGTAAACAAACTTTAATTGATTATGGTTTTCGCTTACCTTCAGCTTTGAATAACCGACCTCTAAAAATCAACGAATTTTTTGCCAAAGTTAATCAATTGGTTTACGTCTCAGCCACCCCTGGAGATTTTGAATTAGGTCTAGCTGATTTAAAGATTAATCAAGCTAATTACCAAACCGAAACTTAAAGACTGGTGCAAAACCGAAAACCCCAGGCAACTTACTACCATTTCCTGGTCTTTTGAGGCAGCTTTTTAGATTAAGCAATATATGTGTTTACAATATACTAATTTTGGTGTTATAATGTAGGGTACATCCTTGTACTGTATCCTCCCTTACAGAATAATTTATCGTTAGTAACAAGCAACTTTTTGGTTTATATCTCCAGAATAATATCGGAATCCAAGCGAACAAAGTCATTCTAATCAATACTCACATCCAGATTCAGATCCAAGTTTAAATCTAGTAAATCCAGGTGAGTCAACTCCAGGTGAGTCAACTCCAGGTGTGAATTTAGGTAGAGGGGAGACAAATCCTAATCAACCACAACAAGACGAACGTAAACCAAATCGTAATATTTTTTCATCAGGAGAGTTAGGCTTATATGAATTGCTAACACAACCCAAGGGTTATCCAGAAAATGATGCTGGTTTAAAAGAATACCTAGCAACACTAGGAACAAGTACAAATTTAAAATCATCTGAAATTAATGCAGGTTTTATATCTAAACTATCAGCTTCTGAATCACTAACTAAATTTATAGTAGAAATTGTATATAATCCTAAAGCAGTTGCGTCTGAAATA
>Ga0209018_1001820_pt1 | contig 16360 bp, 12 predicted proteins | sample YNPBryBLVA2012_FD_185814 | JGI IMG/M metagenome (GOLD analysis project Ga0209018, IMG submission 185814) | Anoxygenic and chlorotrophic microbial mat microbial communities from Yellowstone National Park, USA - YNP Bryant BLVA 2012 (SPAdes)... ...
AGGGCGGAACGCCAACCCCGGCGGGCCCGCGGCAGCCGGTGCGATCTCGGTCGGCTGCACGCGGCCCGGGCCCGCGGCAGGCGCCGGAGAGCGGACGTCGGCCGGGCGCGGCGCCGCGGCAGGCGCTTCAGGGCGGTCGGGCGCCGTGCGCACGCTGCGCGCCTCGGGGGCGCGTTCGGCCCCGGGGTCCATGTCGGGCGCATAGCGCGGGTCGAAGTTCACTCCCCACAGCAGCCCGGCGTGCCACTTGTGCGCGTACTCGACGTACTTGATGCCCAGAAAGCCGCTGGCGCAGACCAGTGTCAGTGCCAGCAGCGCCACCAGCCGGCGCTGCTGGCCGCGCTGCGCCGCGTGCACCGCCCACGCCATCGTGAGGCTGGAACAGATAAGGATCACCGTGTTGGCGCCCCCCAGACGCTTATCCAGGTACGCGTGCGCGTAAACGAAGATTTCGGGATGGTTGGCCCGATAGACGGCGTAGGCGCAGAAGAGGCCGCCGAACAGCAGCACCTCGGTCGCCAGAAACAGCCACAGGCCCAGCCGGCCGGCCTCGTACTGCTGGCGCGCTGAGCCGAAGTGGTGCGTCCCGTGCGCCGCATCTTCCGCCCGCAGTTGTGTCACCGCACTGGTCATGCCGCCCGCTGGCCGCCTGCTTTCCTGACATAGCCCCCGAGTTCCGCGTCGTATTCCAGCCCGCTCAGATCATAGGGATCGCCCACCGCCGGCTGCGTCGCGAAGTTGTCATGCGGCGGAGGCGAGGGGCAGTGCCACTCCAGCGTGCTGCCCCCCCAGGGATTGGCCGGCGCGGCGCGCCCGCGGAAGAGGGCGTACAGCAGGCAGCCCGCCGCCAGCACCAGACCGGCCCCCAGCAGGTACGAGCCCAGCGTCGAGATGATGTGGTACTGCTGGAACTGCGGCAGATAGTTGAAGTAGCGGCGCGGCATGCCGCGGCTGCCGAGCACGAACTGCGTGAAGAAGGTAATGTTGAAGCCCGCGAAAACCAGGGCGCAGGCGATGCGGCTCCAGCGCTCGCCGTACATCCGGCCCGTGATCTTCGGCCACCAGTAGTGCAGCCCGCCGATGAAGGCCATCAGCGTCCCGCCCATCATCGTGTAGTGGAAGTGGGCGACGACGAAATAGGTGTCGTGCAGATGCACATCCGTGCTCAGGGCTCCCAGAAACAGGCCGGTCAGCCCGCCGATGCCGAACATGGCGATGAACGACAGTGCGTAGCACATCGGCGTGCCCAGACTGATCGAGCCTTTATACATCGTCGCCAGCCAGTTAAAGACCTTGATCGCCGAGGGAATCGACACGCTGAAGGTCAGCAGGCTGAAGATGGCGTTGGCCACTCCCGACTGCCCGCTGGTGAACATGTGGTGTCCCCACACCAGAAAGCCGAGCACTGCAATGGCGATGCTGCTGTAGGCTATGAAGCGATAGCCGAAAATGTGCTTATGGCTGAAAACCGCAACCACTTCGCTGATGATCCCCATCGCCGGCAGAATCATGATGTACACGGCCGGGTGCGAGTAGAACCAGAAGAAATGCTGGAACAGCACGGGGTCGCCGCCCAGCCGGGCATCGAACACCCCGATCCCCAGGGCGCGCTCCACGATCAGCAGCAGCAGCGTGATTCCCAGCACCGGCGTGGCGAGAATCTGAATGATCGAAGTGGCATACAGCGCCCACAGAAACAGCGGCATGCGGAACCAGGTCATCCCCGGCGGCCGCAGGCGGTGGATGCTCACGATGAAGTTCAGACCGGTGAAGATGGAGCTGAAGCCCAGAATAAACGCCCCCAGGAGCACGGCGATGACGCGACTGTCGGTCGTCGTGCTGTACGGTGTGTAGAAGGTCCAGCCGGTATCGGCGCCGCCCATCGCCAGGGAAACCAGGGCACAGATCGCACCCAGAACGTAGAGATAGTAGCTGGCCAGGTTGAGCCGCGGAAAGGCGACATCCTTGGCGCCGAGCATCAGCGGCAGCACGAAGTTCCCCAGCGCCGCCGGCGTCGAGGGGATGATGAAGAGAAACACCATGATGACGCCGTGCAGCGTGAAGACCCGGTTGTAGGTGTCGGCGTCCATGATCGTCCGCTGCGGCGTCAGCAGCTCGGTGCGCAGCAGGAGGGCGAAGATCCCGCCCAGCAGCAGGGCAGCCACGGTGGACACCAGATACAGCACGCCGATGCGCTTGTGGTCCAGCGTGAAGAGCCACGCGGCCAGGCCGTGGCGATGCGAGAGGTAGTTGTCGCCGCAGCTCGAGTTCATCTGCGTTCCCCTGCTGCACCCGCCGGCTCGGCGGGCGGGCTGTCCGCCAGACTGCGGATGTAGGCGATAAGGGCGTTGATCTCGCGCTCCTTGAGGCGCCCCTGGTAGGTCGGCATGACGGCCTGGTAGCCGGCACGCACGCGCGCCGCCGGGTCGAGCAGCGATTGGCGCAGGTAATTCTCCTCGACCAGGACCGTACTCCCGTCCTGCATGGCGTGCTGGGTCCCGAAGATGCCCTTGAGCGACGGTCCGGTGCCGGCGGAGCCGTCTACCGAGTGGCATTGGGCGCAGCCCTTCTTGGTGTAAAGCCGATGCCCCATCAGCTCCGGGGTATCCAGACCGCGAAGGTCGGGATGGGCGGCGATGAACCCGGGCGGGTCAGCCAGATACTGCTGGTACTCCTGGTCGGTCAGACGCTTCAGCGGATCGGCACCTTGCAGCCAGGCCTCAAACTCCTCCTGCGGATGCACGATGCAGGTGGTCAGCATGTCCGAATGTCCGGTGCCGCAGTACTCGGCGCAGAAGACCGGGTACTCGCCCGGGGCGATGGCACGAAACCACAGCTTGTTGTAGCGCCCGGGCACCGCGTCCTTTTTCAGCCGGAAGGCCGGAATGTAAAAGCTGTGAATGACGTCCAGCGACGTCAGCACCAGCTCCACGCTGGTGTCCACCGGCACGTGCAGCTCGGAATCCACGTGACCGTTCGGGTACGTGAACAGCCAGCTCCACTTCTGGCCTTCAACGAGAATGCGGTAGGCGTCCTTGGGCGGCGTGGCCATCGCGACGAAGCCGCGCAGCCCCAGGAAGAAGATCACCACGACCAGTACCAGCGGAACGCCGCTCCAAGTCAGCTCCAGGGCCAGGCTGTGCGCCGCTGCCTCCGCGGCCCGGACGCCGGCGCGCCGCCGGTAACGCACCACGAACACCAGCATCAGGCCCACAATCAGGGCGAAAAAGAAGACCGCGACCCACAGGATGAAATGGAACAGCAGGTCCACGTCCGCGGCGCTGCTGGAGCCGGCCGGGGGCATCCAGAATGAACCGTTCGCCGGTGGGGTCATGGGCCCGGTTTCCGTCGTCACTGGCCGCCCGTCATGTCTGCGCCGCTGAGGCGCGCCCGGCCGCGGCGCGCATCACGCAGCCAGACCGTCACCAGGGCCGTGCCCAGCGCCACCACGGTCAGGCCGCCGCCCAGGCGCATGATCCTCAGCGCCGCAAGGCCGTAGCGGCCGCTGCCGGCATCGTAGTGGTAGCAGTAGAGAATGATCTTATCCAGAGTCGAGCCGATCCGTCCCGCGGCCGCTTCCACCAGCGACAGACGCAGCGTATCAGCATCGTACTGCACGCCATACAGGTAGCGCGATATCCGGCCGTCGGGGGTACAGACAATAGCGGCGGCGACGTGCATCCATTCGCCGCGCTCGGGATTCCATTTGTACCCGAAGCCCGTCGCCTCCGTCAGGGCGGTGATGCTCTGTTGCCGGCCGGTCAGAAAATGCCAGCCCTGCGCCGCCGACGGCCGCCCGTATTCCGCGACGTAGTTCTGCTGCTTGGCTTTCGCCAGCGCCGGCGTCTCGCCGGGGTCGAAGCTGACCGTCAGGAACACGAACTGCTGGCCCGGAGTCCAGCTCATTTCGCGCAGCGCATCGACCAGACCGTTGAGCTGTAGCGTGCACAGCATCGGGCAGCGGTAGTAGTTCAATGTCAGCAGGACCGGCCGGCGCCCGTCGAAGTAATCCCCGAGCCGCACCGGGCGCCCGTTCTGGTCGACGAACTCCTGCTCCAGCGGCAGACGCGCGTCCGGATGTTCGGTGATGCCGACGCCGGCCAGCTCCGGGGGAACGTAATCCGCGGCCTGCCCGCACACCGCGGGGACCGCGGCGCCGGCCACGAGCAGCGTGCAGATCGTTATCCCCATGCGCGCCGCGTCACTCCGGTGTTGCATCATTGCTCGACCTCCCGGTTGCTCGGCGGAGAAGCGCCTGCCCGCGCCGCCTCCTGCACGATAAGCTCCATTGCCCGCTCGATGGGGACGGCTACCACCCCCTGGCCGCGGTCTATCCAGCCGTAGGCGCCGAGCGCCTCGAGCTGCGCAGACCGCAGGCGGCTCAGACTGCGGGGCATCCCCTGGTCGGCCCGAGTGGCGCGCTCGTTTTGGAGATTATAGAAAAGCGCCTGCACGGCGACAATCAGGACGAACGTCAGGATCATCCCCACGATCCCGACCAGAATTGTCGTCGAAGCGCGCGGGTCTCCGTTGCTCCGTCCGGCACGCATGCTACACGTTCTCGAACCTCAGCGACTCGGCCAGTCGCGGATCGCGCAGTGGCAGCAGGGCACAGCGGCGCAGCCGGTACGCCGCCGCGGCCGCAAACAGCCCGCCCACACCGACCAGACAGGCCAGGTCCGGCAGTTGCGGCCAGGCATGCTGCGGGCTGGCACCCGGCAGCACCAGCCAGTAGATGTCAACCCAGTGCAGCACCAGCACCCAGGCCGCCACTGCCACGAGCACCGGTCTGCGCCGCTTGGCCCAGCGCGACAGCAGCAGCAGAAACGGCACCAGAAAGTGCCCCAGCAGCAGCGTCAGACTTACGGCGGCCCAGCCACCGCTCTGCCGCCGCAGATACCACACCGTCTCCTCCGGGATATTGGCGTACCAGATCAGCAGGTACTGCGAAAAGGCGATGTAGGCCCAGAAGACGGTGAAGGCGAAGATGAGCTTGCCCAGGTCGTGCAGGTGCTCGGCCGTGATCGCGCGGCGCAACCGCCCGCCGCGCTGTACCAGGGCCACCGCCACCACCAGCAGCGCGCAGGACCCGAGCACCGCCCCCGAGAAGTAATAGATGCCGAAGATCGTACTGTACCAGTGCGCGTCCAGCGACATCAGCAGATCGATCGCCGCGAACGTGACCGTCAGTCCGTACGCCACCATCGCCGGCGCGCTGCGCTGCTGCATCCGGAGGGTCAGGTGCACGTCGCCGCTGGCATCCTGGCGCACCGAGCTGTTGAAGAAGAAGCGCGCCAGCCCGACCCACACCGCGAAGTACACCGCCAGGCGTGCCACGAAGAACGGCACGTTCAGATACGGGCGTTTCCATTGCAGCAGCGCGTCCTGCGCGGCGGCGTCGGCGTCCGCCCAGTGATACAGGTGCCGCATCCCGATCAGCAGCGGCACACACAGCAGCGCCAGCAGCGGCAGCGTGCCGGCCAGCGCCTCGGCCAGCCGGCGCAGCACGACGCTCCAGCCCGCCCGCGTCAGATGCTGGAGCAGCACGAAAAACAGCGCCCCCAGCGCCAGGCTCAGAAAATAGGCGAAGCTGACCAGGTACGCGTGCCAGAAACGGTTCACCCCGTCCGCCGTAAGGTAGCTTGCCGGCACGCACGCCAGCAGCCCGGCCAGGCCGACGGCCGCGGCCCCGCGCGCCACGCGCGGCGCCAGGTCGCCCAGCCGCCAATCCGTACCTGCTGTGTCCAGCGCCGGCTTCACTTCGGCTGCACCTCCGGCAGCGTCTGGCGCAGCTCGGGGGGAACGTCCTCCAGCCGCGCATGCTGGCTGCGCTGGAGCGCCCGCAGATAGGCCACGATCGCCCAGCGGTCCTCCACGGGAATCTGCGACCCGTAGGCCGGCATCTTCCGAATCCCGTGCGTGATGATCTGGAACAGCTCGCCGTGCGTCCGCTGCCGGACCAGGTCCTGGTGGAACGAGGGCGGCGGGACCCACGTACCCTCGCCCAGCTCCTCCGCCCGCCGCGCAACCGGCCCGTCGCCGTAGCCGCTCAGCCCGTGACAGGGGGCGCAGAAGATTTCGTAGCGCTCCTGCCCGCGTCGCAGCAGCGCCGCCGTCACCGGCACGGGAAACGTCGTGGCCGGCTGGCTGGCCACCAGCCCTTCGGCGTAGTGCTCGTCGCGGCCCAGATCGCCGCGCGCCACCGTGCCCGGCACCGGCCGGCGCATCGCCCGCCGGTCGGCAAACAGCGGGTTGGCCTGCTGCGCCTTGAACCTCGGCTGGTTGTCCATGTCGGGCACCGGGTTGAGACGCGGTCGCGCCGACTGCACCGCGCGGGCGCGGGCGATCAGCACCGGCGGAATCAGCGCCAGCGACCCGGTTATCAGCAGTCCCCAGAACAGGGCCCGTCTCACTCCGTCACCTCCTCGATCCTGATCACGCCCGGCAGCGACGCCAGCAGCGCCCTGGTCTCCTGCCGGTCGAAGCGCGGGTCCTGTGCGGCGATGCTGATGAAAAAGCGGTCGGTGGTGACGCGCCGGAACGTGCGGCTGCCCAGCAGCGCGTGATACCACTGCGGCAGGCCGTTGAGCACGAGCATGCCGAGGAACGCCGCGACCGCACTGAACAGGATGGTCAGTTCAAAGACGATCGGGATGTTGGCCGGCAGCGAGAAGAACGGTTTGCCGCTTATGATCAGCCTGTAATCCACCGCGTTGGTGAAGTATTGCAGCGCCAGGCCGACGCTCGCCCCGGCTAGGCCGGCGCCGAACACCAGCCACGGCAGGCGCGTCGGCCGCAGCCCCATGGCGTCGCTCAGTCCGTGGACGGGGAAGGGCGTGTGGGCGTCCCAGCACGTGAAGCCCGCGTCGCGGACCGTTTCGGCCGCCGCCAGGATCGACGGCACGTCGGCGAACTCGGCCAGGTAGCCCCACAGGCGCGGGCCGGCAGCAGCGCCGGAGTCGGTCGGATGGGCGGCAGCGGGTTTCAGGGCACTTCCTCCACAACGTCCTCATGCGCAGCGCGGTGCAACTGCGGCATGTCGCCCCAGTAGTCGCCCAGCCCGCGATGATGCCGGTATTCCAGGCTGGCCTGCGGCATGACGCTCTTGACCTCCGCCATGGCCACGATCGGCAGGTAGCGGACGAACAGCAGAAAGAGCGTGAAGAACAGACCGAAGCTGCCGACCAGGGTCAGGATGTCCACGACGGTCGGCCGGTAGTAGCCCCAGCTCGAAGGCAGAAAGTCGCTGCTGAGCGCGGTAACCGTGATCACGAAGCGTTCGAACCACATCCCGATGTTCACCGCGACGGCCACCGCCAGCAGGACCCACGGATGCGTCCGGCAGCGCTTGAACCACAGCAACTGCGGGGCGATCACGTTGCAGCCGAGCATGATCCAGTACGCCCAGGCGTACGGGCCGAGCGCCCGGTTGGCGAACGCGAACAGCTCGTACGGATTGCCGCTGTACCAGGCGGTGAAGTACTCCAGCCCGTACGCGTAGGCCACCATCAGGCCGGTTGCCAGCAGGATCTTGGCCACATTCTCCAGGTGCCGGGGCGTGATCAGCTCCGCCAGCCCGAAAAACTGCCGCGCCGGTATCGCCAGCGTCAGCACCATGGCAAAGCCGCTGAAGATGGCGCCGGCGACGAAATAGGGCGGGAAGATGGTCGTGTGCCAGCCGGGGAGCAGCGAAACGGCGAAGTCGAAGCTCACCACCGAATGCACGCTGAGCACCAGGGGCGTGGCCAGGGCCGCCAGCAGCAGGTAGGCGCGCTCGAAGCGCAGCCACTGCCGGTTCGAGCCGCGCCAGCCGAAGGCCAGGATGCCGTAGACGATGGCACGCGTCTTCGTCCGCGCCCGGTCGCGCAGCGTCGCCAGGTCGGGGATCATGCCCATGTACCAGAACATGAGCGAGACCAGCGCGTACGTGCCGACCGCGAACACGTCCCACACCAGCGGGCTGCGGAAGTTCGGCCACACCGCCATCTGGTTCGGATACGGCGCCAGCCACCAGGCCAGCCAGATCCGGCCCACGTGAATTGCGGGAAACAGCCCGGCGCAGATCACCGCGAAAATCGTCATCGCCTCCGCGAAGCGGTTGATGCTCGTCCGCCACTTCTGCCGGAACAGAAACAGAATCGCCGAGATCAGCGTGCCCGCATGCCCGATGCCGACCCAGAAAACGAAGTTGATGATCGCAAAGCCCCAGCCGACCGGATTGTTCACCCCCCAGACGCCGACGCCCGTGGCGATCAGGTAGGCCACCATCGCGATCAGCAGCACGGTGCCACTGGCCGCCACCGCGAACGCCACGTACCAGGCCCGCGGCGGCCGGGGCCGCTCGGCGATGCGGCAAACCGTCTCGGTGACGGTCGCGAAGTCATGCCGACCGAGCACCAGCGGCGCCCGGCGCGTCGGGTCTTCGACCGTGTTGTCGACAAGAAGCGTCGTCATCGGGGCCAGGCCGTGCCTTGTTGTCCGCTGCACAAGACGTCGGGCGGTGTCATTCCGGGCGCAGCGAGGGTTTCCCCGGCCGGCGCAGCCGGATGCTCCGCTTCGCTCAGCATGACGTGTTCCACTGTTTCCGCCGTCATTGGTCCGTCCGGTTGCCCGGCGTGCTGGCCGGATTCCGCAGCCGCGCCAGATACTTCGTCCGCGGCTTGACGTTCAGTTCCTCCAGAATGCCGTAGGCCCGCTCCGCCGTGTGCAGCCGCGCCACCCGACTGTCCGGATCGTTCAGGTCGCCGAACACGATCGCCTGCGTCGGGCACGCCTGGGCACAGGCGGGCGTGATTTCGCCGTCGCGGATCGCCCGCCGCTCATTGCCGGCGGCGATCTTGACCGCGTTGATCCGCTGCACGCAGTAGGTGCATTTCTCCATCACCCCGCGGCTGCGGACGGTGACCTCGGGGTTGAAGGCCAGCTTTTCAATCTCGGTCAGGTCCCTGTGGTTGTTGAACCAGTTGAACCGCCGCACCTTGTACGGGCAGTTGTTGGCGCAGTAGCGCGTCCCGATGCAGCGGTTATAGACCATGTCGTTGAGGCCCTCGGAGCTGTGGACGGTGGCGGCGACCGGGCAGACCTGTTCGCACGGCGCGTTCTCGCAGTGCATGCAGGGCACCGGCTGGAAGGCGACCTGCGGGTCGTGGGGCGCGCCCCGGAAGTAGCGGTCGACGCGCAGCCAGTGCATTTCGCGCCCGCGCTCGACCTCGTCCTTGCCGACCACCGGCACGTTGTTCTCCGCCTGACAGGCCACCACGCAGGCGCTGCACCCGATGCAGGCGTTCAGGTCGATCGCCATCGCCCAGCGGTGCCCCTGCTCGTAACTGTGCTCCTGCCACAGCGAGACCAGCGGCAGATGGTGCACAGCCTCTCTGGCGAACTGCGGATGGCGGCGGTACTCCTCGACCGTCGCCTCGCGCACCAGCAGCCCGACCCGCGCCTGCCCGGCCCGCTCGCCGACCCGCGAGCGGATGGCGTGGTGGTCCTGCGTCGTGGCCAGCTTGCAGCGCCGCCCGGTCTTGACCACCACCGGTCGATACGCCACGTCCAGCCCTTCCGTCGTCCGCAGCGCGTAGGTGTTGCAACCCACCCCGTCCCCGACCCGACCGGCCGAGCTCCGCCCGTAACCCAGCAGCAGCGTCACGGAGCCGGCCGCATGCCCCGGGAGCACATAGACCGGAACCTCCAGGGAGCGCGCCCCCAGCGTCAGCCGCACGATATCGCCGCTTTCCACGCCCAGGGCCGCAGCCGTGGCCGGCGCCAGCAGCGCCGGATTGTCCCAGGTGAGCTTGGTGATCGGGTCGGGCAGCTCCTGAAGCCAGCCGTTGTTGGCGAAGCGGCCGTCGTAGACGGCGGCCGACGGGCGGAACACAACCTCGAGCCCGTCTTCCTGCGCGGTCGGGCGCCCAACCCAGCCGCCGATGGTCGCCGCCCACTCTCCGCCGCGCGGCGTGGGACTGACGGCAGCGAACGCGGTACCGGGCACGACGCCGTCGTGCAGCGCCTGACGCCACCAGCTCTCGAAATCGGTCCCGGGCTGCAAGGCCTGCAAAGCCCGGCGCACGATCTCGTAGCCTGTGGCCGGCTCCTCCCCGAGCAGCAGCGCGATGACCTCGGCCGGCGTCTTGCCGTCGTACAGCGGGGCGATCAGCGGCTGGACGATGCTCAGCGTTCCGTCATAGGCGCGGGCATCGCCCCAAGACTCCAGGTAGTGCGCCTGCGGGAGATTCCACAGACACAGCCGCGAAGTCTCGTTGCGGTGCAGGCTGAGATGGATCGTCGTTTCGACCGAGGCCAGACACCCGGCCAGCTCCAGGTCGGCCGGCGCGTCATACGCGGGATTGCCGCCCAGAATCAGCAGCGTGTCGACCTGGCCGGCACGCATGGCGGCCACGAGCTGGCCGATCGCTGCGACATGCGTCGGCCGGCTCTCGTCCGGCTCCACGGTGTATGTCAGCGTCGTCCCGACGTTCCCGAGTGCGGCGTTCAGGACATGGACCAGCGCGTGGACCTCCGGCGGCTGATGCGGTCCCACCGTGATCAGGCAGCGCCCCCGATGCCCGAGCAGCTCGTCTGCCAGCCCCCGCGGACAAGGCCCTTCGCCACGCCCTTCCGCCGCGCCTTTCAGTACTGCGGACAGTTCGCCTGCTTCGGGCGGGAGGGCGAGCCCTCTCTCCACCAGTTGCGCAGCCAGGCAGGCCGCGAAGGCCGGGACGTCGCACGACCGCAGCGGATAGCGGTGGTCGGCCATCGCGCCGGTGATGCTGTAGCCGCTCTCGACGACGTACAACCGATTCATCGGCGCCGCCGGGCGCTGTGCCTCCTCAGGCCCGCCGGCGTCGATGCGGCGTCCGGTGGCGTCGATCCGCCTGCCGGTGATGAAGTCGCGCGCGTACTGCACCGCCGCCGGGTGCGCCCCGAGGAAGTCGTCATCCAGCGCGACGATCACGTCCGCCCGGTCCGGGTGCAGATGGGTGCGATGCGGCCGGCCGAAGGCGAGGAGCGCTCCCAGCCGCTCGTTGTCGCGCGACAGCGGCTCCCATTCCAGCCAGCGTGCCTGCGGGAATGCCGCCAGCAGCCGGGCGCGCATGTCGGCCAGGCTCAGCGACGACGAGGCCGCGCTCAGCACGCAGAGGCCGGCCCCGCCGCGCTGCCTGAGCTGGTCGAAATGGGGGCGGGCGAAAGCGGCGAAATCCTCCCAGGTCAGCGTTGCGTACTGCTGGCCGTCGCGCCGGCAGACGGCGTGAGCGCGATCGGGGTCGTACAGCTCCAGCACGCTGGCCTGCGCCCGGGCATCCGTGGCCCCGCGATTGAGCGGATGCGACGGATTGCCCTCGATCTTGATCGGCCGCCCGTCGTAGCTGGTGACCAGCAACCCCTGGGCCCAGCCGCCCAGCTCCATGGCCGTGGCGTACTGCACCGGCACGCCCGGGGTGCGGTTCTCCGGCTGCTGCCCGTAGGGTGCGATGACCTCCTTCGGCCAGCGGCAGCCGGTCAGCCCTGCCAGCGCCGCCGACGCCCCCATCAGCCGCAGAAACTCCCGGCGTGTCGTCGGCGCCAGCCGGGCCGGCGCAGCACTGGGAAACTCGGCCTCGGAAAAGGCGCGGAACGCGGGCGTGTCCGCCAGCTCGTCCAGACTGCGCCAGTAGGTCGGGCGGGGGACCGAACCGCCGCTCGCCGCCCGCGCGGCCTCTGGCCCACGCCCTAGCGGTGGCATGCGCTGCAATCCGTGGGAGGGCGGATGTCGTACAGCTCCGCCAGCCGACGCCCCTCCGCCAGTGCGTCGACCGGCGCCCAGGTCATGTCCGTGACCTTGTCCAGCGGCCGCAGGTGCCGATAGGGATTCCGATGACAATCCAGGCACCAGCCCATGGAGAGCGGCTCGGCCTGGTACACGACCTCCATGTTGTCCACGCGCCCATGACACGAAACACACCCGACCCCGCGCCGCACGTGCGCGCTGTGGTCGAAGTACACGTAGTCCGGCAGGTCATGCACACGCACCCACTCGATCGGCATGCCGGCCCGCGCCCCGTCCTCCGCGTACACCTGCCGCAGCGGCGCCAGCTTCGGGCTGTCCGCCCGGATGGTGGTGTGGCAGTTCAGGCACACCTGCGTCGGCGGAATCAGCGCGTGCGCCGCCGTCTCCACGTTCGTATGGCAGTAGCGGCAATCCAGCCCCAGCAGCCCGGCGTGCAGCGCGTGGCTGTAAGCAACCGGCTGCCGCGGCGCGTAGCCGACGTCGGTCGTGCGCGGCGCGGCGCCCCAGGCGAAGACGACGACGACGTAGGCGGGAACCGCCACCAGACAGAAACCCAGCAGCGGTCGCAGGTGGTTGACCCACTTCGGGAAGACGAACCCGTTCATCGCCAGACCGGGAAGGCCCGCAAACAGACTCGCAGGATGGTACGAATGCCCCCGCGCCCGGTCAAGTTGCGGGGTCTGGCGAACTGCCGCACCCGGCGGCCGCCCGGCCCGTGGCCACCAGGCGCTCCCAGTGCTTCTGGTTGAAGATGCAGCCCGGGTCCCCGGCATTCAGCACGCCGAAGTACGCGTCCGCCCGCGCCCGGCACCCGCCGCAGTAGTTCTTGAACGTGCAGACCTCGCAGTGGTGCAGTCGCCGGCTGCGGTCGCACAGCACCTCCCAGAACGCGTTCTCCCGGAAGATCTCGATGAACCGGCGGCGCCGGATGTTCCCCAGCCGGCGGTGGGGCAGGTAGACGCAGGGCGTGATGTCGCCATTGGGCTCGATGCACACGTAGGTGCGCCCCGCGCCGCACGCTCCCAGGTACTTGGCGATGACGCGGGCTTTCACCCCGCTGCCGGCCCCCGCATGCGAGCAGGCCTGGCAGCCGTCCGCCGCTGCCTGCGCCAGGCACACGCGGCCGAGCTGCGGCGCCGTGGAGATGATTCCGATCCGCCCGGACTGCATCCAGCGGTTGAAGATCTGAAGCAGCCGCTCGCGCTGCGCCGGGGTCAGGTCGGCCTCGGCCATCTGACGCCCGCGTCCGACCGGAATGAAGTTGAAGTGCGCCAGCACCTCGGCGCCGATGTCCACGGCGAAGCGCAGCATGTCCTCGACTTCGTCGTAGTTTTCGCGGTGCACACACATCGCGATCCCCAGCCGCAGCCCTTCCTGCGCCACGACCGCCCGCATGCCCTGCACCGCCCGCCGCCACATCCCCTTCTGCCCGCGAAAGGCGTCGTGCCGCTCGGGCCGCACCGAGTCCAGCGAGACCTCGATGTACCGCGCTCCGGCTTCCGCCAGTTGCGCCGCCAGCCTGGGCGTCAGCGTCGTGCCGTTGGTCGCAATCGACGTGTGCATCCCGTACTGGCGGCAGCGCCGCAACACGGGCAGCAGATCGGGGCTCATCGTCGGCTCGCCCCCGGCCAGGGCGATCATCGGCAGGTACTGCTCGCCCATCTGGTCCACCAGGTCGAGCTTCTCCGCCAGCGTCAGCTCGTCCGGCAGCCGCCCGTGGGCCGCATTCTGGTAGCAGTGCTTGCAGCGCAGATTGCAGGCGTTGGTGAAATTCCACACCGCAAACAGCGGGGCGCTGAAGCGCTGCGGAACCGTCAGCCCGAACTCCGCTACGCTCCGCGCCGCGTTGACCAGCCCGCGCACCACGTCCCGCCGCTGCGCCAGCCGCGCCCGCACCGTCTGCGCCGGCACCCCCCCGCGCATCCGATCAATGAACACGTGCAGCGGCCAGTACTTCAGGCGCTGCCACCACGGCGCCCCCGGGTTGGCGTAAGACGCCAGCACTTCCTCGATCAGCGTCAGCCCGCTCCGCCGCCGCCGCGCCAGAAACCCCAGCAGCCGCTGCACCCAGCGCCGGGCCAGGACGTCCTCCAGCGGATGGCGGAAGTCCGCATCGACCGCGTCCGCCGCGCCGCGTCGGCCGCTCCCCGCCACGCGCCGCCGCAGATAGCGCGAACCACGCGCCACGGCCTGCGACGTCACATAACCGTCGTCCGGGCGATCGGGCCGCTTGTCCGGATTGGTGGAGACCGGAAAGTCGTCGCGGTAGAGCTGGCCCGTGCACGCTGCGGTCGGGTCCGCCGGGCCGCGCGCCACGCTGTCGTCTCTGTCGTCGTCGCCGCGCCGCGCTGCGGCCGGCCCGGACCAGTCCAGCATGATCCGCTTCCCTCGGGCTCGCGTAACGCGGCACTATACCAGAATCCCCCCGCGGGCGAGAGACGGGCACCTGCGAACCGCGCTAGCCGGCGCACGCCTGCCCCGGCGCCTCGTGCCGCTCTGGCGGGTGGTGGACGACCGTCAGCCGCGGGTTGTCGGGCCAGCCCGACAGGTGCAGCTCGCTGCGCCCGCGCAGCAGGTCCACCAGTCGCCGGCCGACAAACTCCTCGCGCCAGCCGCTCAGCAGCGCCGGCCGCGCTGGGCTGGCGCCGCGCAGATGGTCCAGCAGCTCGCGCAAACGCTGCGCCGGCCCCACCAGCTCATAGCTGACGCCCTCCTCATGACAGACCGCCCGCGCGAACGCCGACAGAATGTCCAGCGTCGCCTTGGTCATCGGCGACTCGTCGTGCGGCTTGAACGGCTCCGGCCACTGACTGGGCGGTGTTGCCGCCGCCTGGCGGACGATCTCCAGGATTTCGTCCACGATCCTGGTCTTGCGCGACTGGTGAAAGCCGCGCAACACCTGGAGCTCCGCGGCCCGCCGCGGCCGGCGCTTGGCGATGGTCACCAGCACGTCGTCGCGCATCAGCGCCCGCGCCGGCCGGTTGCGCGTCTGCGCCCAGCGGTCGCGCCACTCGATCAGCCGCGCCAGAATCAGCAGCCCCAGCCCGTCCAGTTGCTTCGTACCCTTCAGGCGCAGCAGGCGCTGCTCCACGGGCCGGCGGTACAGCGCCCCATCCTCGTACACCGCGAACTCTTCCTCCGCCCACGCGGTCCGCCCCAGCTCCTTCAGGCGCTGCGCCAGTCGCTCGTGAAGCGTCGGCAGATGCGCGACATCCTCGACCGCATACCCCAACTGCTCTTCGGTCAGCGGACGCCGCAGCCAGTCAGTCAGCGTCTGCCCCTTGGCAATCCGCCGGTGCAGCACCAGGTTCACCAGCCGCCCCAGGCTGAGCGGGTAGCCCAGCCCGACGAAACCCGCCGCAATCTGCACGTCGAACACGCGCCGCGGAGGCCGGCCGGTCGTCCGCAGGCAAACCTCGAAGTCCTCCTTCCCCGCGTGCACCACCGTCGTCACCGACGCGTCCGTGACCAGGTCCCAGAACGGGCTCAGGTCCATCCCCGCCGTCGGATCGATCAGCACCACCTCGCCGCCCGTCGCCACCTGGACCAGGCACAGCTCCGCCTCGTACGTGTCATCGCGGATGAACTCGGTATCGAAAGCCAGGCGGCCGGCCCGCCGCCAGCGGCGGCAACAGCTCTCCAACCGCGTCCGATCCGTGATGATCTCAGGCCGGTCCATCTCGCGTCGGCGGCGCTGGCACGGTCCCCGCGGCGTCCGGCGCGCTGGCGCTCCGGCGATATCCTTCCGGAGCTGCCGCCCGCGCGGGCACTCCTGCTGCCATCCCCAGATTCGCCGCAGCCCGATTATACCCCGATGATGCGGAGAATACCGGCCGGCCCCGGCAGACCCGCCCCGCCCCACCCGCCTCAGAGCCGCCCCGCGCCCCCCGGTCGCCACTGCGGTTCAATGCATCGGGTCGCCTGGCCGTCCTGCGAACCGGCCCGCTCGCCCTATGCCTCGCCGACCGCGTAGCGTACAAAGCGGTTGACGGTCAGGTCCGGGCCGACCGACTTCAGCACCTGCCCGACCGATTTCTTGTCGTCCTTGACGAACGGCTGCTCCAGCAGCACGAACTCCGAGTACCAGCGGTTGAGCTTGCCGGCGACGATCTTCTCGACGATCTGCGGCGGCTTGCCCTTGGCTTCCTCCGCGAACACCGTCCGCTGCGCCTCAACCTCCTGCGGGTCGACGTCTTCGCGCCGGACGACCGGCGGCCTCATCGCCGCGATGTGCATGCACAGGTCGGTCTTCAGCTCCTCTGGACACTCGCCGCTCAGCTCGACCAGCACGCCCACCTGCGCATTGTGATGCACATACTGGCCGACATGCCCCGTCACCTGCGCAATCCGGGCGATCTTCATGTTCTCGCGGATGCGGTTGAACACCTCGTCCATGTAATCCCCCAGCTTGCGTGAAGGACAGTCCGGCAGCGGCTGCTGGCGGATCGTCTCCAGGCGCGGCGCCTCCACACCTGCGACCACACGCGCAATGGTGTCCGCGAGCCGGACGAAGTCGGCCGTATTCGCCACCGGCGCCGTCTCGCAGCGCAGCTCGACAATGCCCGCCCGCTTGCGCGACGGATCCGCATAGCAGGC
>Ga0209018_1001822_pt1 | contig 16356 bp, 16 predicted proteins | sample YNPBryBLVA2012_FD_185814 | JGI IMG/M metagenome (GOLD analysis project Ga0209018, IMG submission 185814) | Anoxygenic and chlorotrophic microbial mat microbial communities from Yellowstone National Park, USA - YNP Bryant BLVA 2012 (SPAdes)... ...
ATCTAGTTAAGAAGTTTTGCAAACCCGAGCATGGGGTTGCGTTTTATTTCAACATCACAAGTGGTGTCGAGATAGGCAGGATGTATAGGGTATAGGGGGGCAACCACAGCCGCGTCGGATTGCCTAAAATTCAAAGTCATCGAACTGCCTGATTAAGGCAATCTACCCGAAGCGTCCGCGATGACGGTATGAGATCTTTCATAAAAGAAAACCATCCAGTCAACATCCGCTGTATCGGCATAACCCCCTAACTTAAACAACGATTAGATCTGTGCCCTGATCTACGACGCCTGCAACCGCCTGCGCGACAAACACAAGCGCGGCGAAATCTGAATCTCCCCACCAAGAATCTCGCCTACCAAAGAGACGACCGATCGGCCGTCTCTTAACTTTTTGCAGATTTACAGATCAGGCCTTTTTCAGGACCAGCGCCATCTCATCAATCAGCATCTTCTCGATGTCTGAACCGGGTTTCGGCATATCGAAGCGCAACGGGATCTCAAGATATCCGATACCGGCTTTGGTTAGTTCAAGCTGCAAAGCGTTCAAGTCGACCTTGTATGTGCCTGGCATAGGCTGATAGTTGGGCGGCGGATCAAAATCCTCGGAAGCGAAGATATGGATGGCCATGCCGCCCGGCGCGAGGGCATCAAACGAATTTTTAAGGACCGAAAATTGTTTGGCCGGATCGACGAAGCGGATCAACACGTCGGCATAGATGACGTCATACGGGCCGCCCGGCAGAGGCTCAATCGCGTCGTGCTGGATGACGCCCTCCGCCCCCTGCAAATGCTCGATAGTAATGTCCGTCGTCGTGAGTTTAGTCGGCTTGCCGTAAATCGATGAAAAAATTTGTCGATAAGGCTCGATAAGGCGCTTATCGGCGCAACCGAGGATCATAATCCGGACTTCGGGCGCGGGCGGAGATGCCCCGCCTACAGTGGCAATAACCTGCCGCAGGCCAATTTCCTTGACCTTGATGCGATTCGCGATCTCGGCGTCCGACATCTTTTGGTATCTCTGGTGATATTCGCTCAACATATTTTCTTATTTAAGTATAGCATCGCGCCAGTGCGCTGTACATTTTTGAGGACCCATCTTCAACGGTCAGGCGAACGCCAATCCGCCGCCTCTGCGGGTTTGGCTAGTTGGCCGGTAATTTGCTATCCTATGGACAAAACTTATATGTCCAAACCCTTACCCGGCATACGACAGCTCCTTGTCGATTCCTGGCGAATGTTCGTCGCCACTTGGGGCCAGACCACACAGATTACCGTCTGGTTCCTGTACATCGGCCTGGCCTTCTTCACTACATCCCTCCTGACCAAACTCAATCCCGCAGTCTGGTTTCTTGAGATACCGGTCCAGCTCGCCGCCGTGGTCATATCGATCTGGTGCAATATCCGTCTGATGCTAGCCTTACTAAACCTGGTCGATGGTCATAAACCCGGAGACCTGAAAACCGACTCCCGCCGGGCTTGGCTCATGTTCGTGCCGCTAACAATAGTCGGTCTGTGCCAGGGTTTGGCCATCTTGGGCGGATTTGTCCTACTCATCATCCCGGGCATCTATCTGTCAGTCTCCTTGGTTTACGCCCAGCTAATCTTCGTCGACCAAGGCCTGCGTAGCTGGCAAGCGCTGTCCGCCTCGCGCGAGCTGGTACGTGACCGCTGGTGGGCCATCTTCTGGCGTAACCTGGTAGCTTCCCTAGTTATAGGCGTCGCTATGATATTAATCGTCTTCCTGATATTAAGTGTCTTCGTTCTGGTCGCCGGGCCTAACCGCTTAATCGTATTATCCGGAACGCAGAAACAAGATCCACTCGTAAACGGCGCTACGGCGCTCCTCAGCTCCATCCTCCAAGCCGCCTTCCTCCCGCTCGTCCTGGGCTTCCAGGTCAGACTCTATCGCCTGCTACAGAAGACGCGCTGAAAAATACGGCAACAATACGTCGCGCCCCGAGGCTCGACGTTTTTCTTATGGCACTATAAGCTACTTTTAATTCAAACAAAAGCCAACACTTAGCTGCAACAAATCTTATGCGCCTCCTCCCCATCATTGGCCTGGAAATCCACGCCCAGCTCAAGACCGAGTCCAAAATGTTCTGCAGTTGCCGCAACGTCGACGACGCCGCGGCGCCCAACACCGCCATCTGCCCGGTCTGCACCGGCCAACCCGGCGCCCTGCCAACGCTGAACGCTAAAGCCCTGGAACTCGGGGTCAAGGTCGGCCTGGCCTTGGGTTGTCGCATCCCTGACCAGTCAGTCTTCGACCGCAAGAATTATTTTTATCCCGACCTCCCAAAAGGCTACCAAATCTCGCAATTCCACCTGCCCGTGGCTTTGGGCGGCAAGCTCGAGATCGAGATCCCAGGCGGCAAACCGCCGCGAGACAGGATCAAAATCGGCATCACTCGCGCCCATCTCGAAGAGGACGCGGCCAAGAATTTCCATTCGGGCGGCGAGGAATCTGCAACGCTCGTCGACTACAACCGTTCCAGCACGCCGCTCCTCGAAATCGTGACCGAACCTGATTTGCGCTCCCCGGCCGAAGCTAAAGCCTTCCTCCAAGAGCTACGTGCCATCCTGCGCGCCCTGAACGCCTCGGACGCAGACATGGAAAAAGGCCAGATGCGCTGTGACGCCAACATCTCCCTTCTGCCCGTGAACGAAGACGGCACGCCGGTCCAGCATGATTTGAATCCTAAGGTCGAAATCAAGAACCTGAATTCATTCCGCTCGGTCGAGCGAGCCTTGGCGTATGAAATCGAACGTCAGTCCAAAATCATCGAGGCCGGCGGTTTGCCGGAGGCTGCGACCCGCGGCTGGGACGAGGATAAAGGTTTAACATTCGAACAGCGTAGCAAGGAAACGTCAGCCGACTACCGCTATTTTCCGGAACCTGACCTTCCGCCGCAAAACCTCGTAGAACTTCGCGAGAGGCTCCAAGGCCGCCTGCCCGAACTGCCGTCGGCCAAACGCGCGCGGCTCATTGAAGATTGGGGCTTTTCGCCGGCAGACGCCGCGTTCCTGGTCGCGAATGACGGCTGGACCGATTTTGCGGACAATGTAATGAGCGAACTCGGTGCCTGGCTCGAAGCGAGCGACAAAAGTCTTACGCCCGCCGGCGACATCCTGGCGGAAAACAAGAAGAAGTTAGCCAAACTCGCCGGCGGCTGGCTGACTTCGAAGCTCGCCGGACTCATGGCTGAAAGAAACCAAACCATCACGGAAATTAAGATCGACCCGGAGAACTTCGCCGAATTCCTGGCCCTCATCTACGGCGGAAAAATTAACAGCTCGAACGCCCAAAAGCTCTTAGCCATAATGCTCGAAACCGGCGCCGACCCGTCGCATATCATGGAGGAACATGACCTCGGCCAAAATTTGGATGAAGGTGCATTAAAGGAAACCGTTAAGCGCCTTATCGAACAGAACCCCGATCAGGTCGCTCAGATCAAGGCCGGCAAACTCGGCGTCATCAAATGGTTCGTCGGGGCGGTCATGAAAGCCACCGAAGGCAAAGCAAATCCAACACAGGCCGAGGAAGAATTAAAAAAGGAGATCGGGATATAGAAATTCTTTGATTCATCGGCCTCCGAGCTGGGGTCATCGCCCTAGATCTCGGCTCGCGCTCAAATATCTTACTTGGCCGGCATGTCAGAAGACCGCTTGCACCAAAAAAGTATCCTCACCCGCACAAGCCCCCAATCCCCAGCCACGTACTCACGGCCATCATCGCCTCATTCTTATCCGCACACCAGCGGATGCGCTGATCGCGCCTGAACCAGGTCTCCTGGCGCTTGGCATAATGATGGACGGCCTGGCGGGTCAAGGCGACCGCCTGCTCAAGCGATTCCTCGCCTTTAAGGTATTTCATGAGCTCGCGGTAGCCGATCGACGTCATGGCCGGCGCGTTCTCGGGGATGCCTCTCTTCAGCGCCTGGCGAATCTCCTCGACCCAGCCCTCCTCAAGCATGTTGTCGATCGCATTGTCGATGCGGCTAAAGAGCTGCTCGCGCGGCCACTTGATGCCGACCTGGAACGACTCGATGAGCGGTTTTCCCATTTTCTTCTGTTGGGTGAACGGCTTGCCGGTCAGGGTCGCGACTTCGAGTGCTCGAATGACGCGCCGCGGGTTTTTAAGATCGACCGCTTGAGTTGCGTCAGCATCCAGGCTCAACAGCAGGCGCACGAGCTCCTCGAGCGGTTTGTTCTCGAACGCTTTGCGCATAACTGGCTGGGGTTCCACCTGCGGAAACCGCAAATTATCAACCAGGGAGCGGATGTACAATCCGGTGCCGCCGACCACAATTGGCAAATGCTTGCGCCGCACGATACCCCGGATAGCTATCAGCGCCTTATTGCGCCACTCAACCACGGTGAAAGTCTTAAGCGGATCCAAAAAATCCATCAGGTAATGCGGCACGCCTTCGACCATAAAGGCGCGCTGGCCGTCGAACGAACCGCGCTTACCCTTGGGCTTGCCAGTCCCGATGTCGAAGCCTTTGTAAATCTGCCGCGAATCAGCGTTGATGATCTCGCCGTTATAAGCTTTGGCAATCTGCAAACCTAAATCAGTCTTGCCTGAAGACGTCGGACCGACAAGACACACTACTCGGGGCAGTTTGCGAGACGGCCGCGGTACGGATAGCGAATTACTCATACGACTCCCCTTCCATCGGATTCAGCATACCAGCTCGCCCTGAAGTTGCCACGTTAGGGCCGAGTTTATCTTGACCGGGACCTCCTTGCCTAAGAGCGACGGATCATGACACGGGAAAACTGCGTGTTTCATCTCGCGCGTATTGCCCTGGCCACGGCCGTCCGTGATTCTCTCAACTAAAACCCTAACGACCTCATTCACAAAAGCCTGGTTCTTGCGCAGCGCCACGGATTCCATGAGCTCCTGAAGCACATCCCAGCGCCGACGCTTCTCCGCGGCCGGCACGTCATCCGGATAAAGCCGCGCGCCCAAGGTGCCGGACCGCTGGCTATATTGCGCCGTGAAGGCAATGTCGAAATCACATGCCTGATATAACGAGACCGTGTCCGCGAACTGCTCGGCGGTCTCGCCCGGGAAACCTACGATGATGTCCGTTCCGAGCGCGATGCCCGGCCGTTTGGCTTTAACCTTCTCGATAATAGCCAAGAATTCAGCGCGCGTGTATTTACGGTTCATGCGCCGCAGAACTTCGTCGTTCCCGGCTTGAACCGGCAGATGCAAATAATTCACCTGCTTGGGCAAGGTCAGGGCGTCGATGACCTCGTCGTGCATCGAGATAGGATGGGCCGCGGTCCAATGGATGCGCTCGATACCCGGAATGTGATTCACTTCCCAAAGCAGGGCCGCGAAATGATTGCGGTACGGATTGTCGGCTGAAAAAGTCTCTGGATCAGGTGCCACGTATGAATTGACCGATTGACCCAATAGCGTCACCTCGATGACGCCCTGCTCGCCCAGCGCGCGGATCTCCTCCAGGATGTGAGCCACGGGCCGATTCTTCTCGAGGCCTCTCGCATACGGCACGACGCAATAGGTGCAATACTTGTTGCAGCCGGTCTGAATTGTCACATAAGCCTGGGCAGACGGTACGCGCAAGGGCCGAATTTTTAGATAATCGTCGGCCAAATCCGAGGAATTCACTAGGTCCGGTCGTAAACCCGCGATCCACCGCGGCAAATTAACCATATCGCGCGTCGGGAAGAAGAGATCGACCGTCGGTAGCTTGCGCCGGATTTCGCCTGTTAGGTCACGGCCAGCCATACAGCCGGTCACTGCAACGAGCAATTTTGGATTCTTAATTTTTAGCTTTGCCCAATCTTGTTGTTTCCCGTAGACGCGCTCCTCGGCGCTCTGTCGAACCGAGCAGGTGTTCGTGATAATGAGATCCGCGTCTTCCTCGCCCGCGGCCGCCGAAAAACCAAGCGTCGACAACAAGCCGGCGATGCGTTCCGAATCGTTCTTATTCATCTGGCAGCCAAAGGTAACAATGTGATATTTGGGCATGATACGGTATTTAGGCCTGGCCGAAAGTTAACATAATTAAGCTAGATACTCAATCCCTAGCGATACGCATGTGTTATAATTTGATTTGAGAATTTTTCTCCCAACCGCTCTTTCCCTCTGCGAGGCTATGATGACAAGATCTGGACCGGGGATTTGCACGCGTTGCGGATTCATCCTGAACCGCTATGGGATGTGCGGCCGGCCGGAATGCAGTTCGAACCGTCCGACACATCGTCCCCCATCTTCTAAACCAACGCAGGATATTCCTCGCGCCAACTCAACCAAAGGCGAGGCAAAATGCCCCGCCTGCCATGGAATCGTGCCGCCCCGGGCGCGCTACTGCCCGTATTGCCGCGCCCCGCAACGCGCCTCGGCTACCGCCGCGTACGCCAATCTCGAGCAATCGGTGCCTAAGCCGCCGCGCCTACCGAGTATCCCGGATGTCGAGGAAAAACCGCCGCAGCAGAGCGAAACCCGCTGCAAGGCCGGAAACCCCGAAGAAGACTTGGCCGACGTCGCGGCCAAGAAATGACTCTCCTGTGCGCCGTCACCCTCCCCCTGGATGGCGCATTCTATTTTATCCGGAATCTTGCTAAACTATTATTATATGACCCTCACGCCTCAACAAAAAACCAAAATCAAGAAAATCCTGAAACAATACCAACGTGAAGTCCGCGGCATCGTGGCCAAACACAAGAAAATCGTGGTCAAAGCCGTCGAAGACCTGGACAAGCAGAAAGCGGAGAAAATAAAGAGACTTATCGAACAAACCTAAAGCCCCGGGGATTTCCCGGGGCTTTTGGTTTGATTGATAGGGGGCGTGATTCATCACGCCACGGGCGCAACGGATTGCGCCCCTACATTCTCCCCTTCGATAACCGGCAACCGAGTGTATGTCTTAACGCTTTCTTCTTGCATAGTAGGTCTGGCGCAACGACTTCCAGAGCGGCCTCTGCTGATGCTGAGCCAAGACCTCAGCCAACGACACCGACGAACCGGTCGCGGCGCCGGAAGCGAGCCTCACCCGGCAGGCCGCGGTCGGCTTGCCGCGCGAATCGAGAATCTCGCGAATGATGGCTGACTTTAGCCTAAATATGAGATGTATTGCTTGTTTCAGGTTTGCGGCTGTTTGCCGTTGGTTTTCTTATCCAAAACTTTGGATATCTTCGAAAGTTTGAATCCGATCCAGACCACGATGGCCGTGACGAACAGAGCGTAGACAAACTTGGCCACGACGCCGCTTTGCGGCCCCAGCACCTTCAGAAACAACGTCTGGACGGCGTCATTCCAGGCCAAAGCCGCGACCAGGGAAAAGGCTCCAGTCATGAGTTCCAACGTCTTTTTAAAAACCGACAGCCGCAGATTGAACTGTTCTTGGGTCTCGCCCGACCTTTTCACTTCTTCTTGTGGCATATATTCATTGTTCGATTAAGACGACCAATCCCGGCAATTTCCCCTTCTTGACGATGAACTCAAGCATGGCGCCGCCGCCGGTCGAGACATGGTCGAACCACTGTTCCATCCCCGAAGCCAAGACCACCGGTAAGGTATCGCCGCCGCCGGCCACACCGTAGGCCTGACCCTTGCTCCGCGCGGCCATGGCCCGGCAAATAACCATCGAGCCGTGAGAGAATGCCGGGATGTCAGCCACACCCAAGGGGCCGTTCCAGACGATGGTCTTGGCCCGGCGGATCTCCTCGGCCCAAGCCCGCATGGTCAGGGGCCCGATGTCGCCGATGGCGTCGGTCTTCTTGAGCTTGCCGATCTCGACGGCCGTCGCTTTGGCGCCCGGCTCGACCTTCTTGGCCACTACCGCGTCGATCGGCAGGACTATTTTTTTGTCCTTCAGCATCTTTCGCGCCACCGCAATCCCCTCCTTCTCGACATACGAATTCCCGATCTCGATTTTTTTCGCCGCGAAAAAGGCATGCGCCATAGCCCCGCCGATGAAGACCTTGTCGGCGGACTTAAGGAGAGCCTGGATGACCGGCAGCTTGGTCGTGAGCTTGGCCCCGCCGATGATGGCGAAATATGGAGTTTTCGGTTTGTCCAAAAGCTTGGCGAGCGCCGCGACTTCTTCAACGAGTGTCGGCCCGGCGAAATGCGGCAGCTGTTTGGCGAGGCCGACGACCGACGCGTGCTTGCGGTGGCACGAGGCGAACGCGTCGTTCACGAAGATGTCGGCGAGCGATGCGTAGGCTTTGGATAATTTCAGATTGTTTTTCTCCTCGCCGGCGTAATACCTGACGTTCTCAAGCAAAAAGACGCTGCCAGCCTTGGCCGACTTGATTTTCAAGGCCGCCGACTTCAGGCCATCCTTGTCCTCCAGGCTTTCGCCGAGGTACTCGACGTCCAAACCCTGCTCCTTCAGCCTCGGCAAAAGCTTAGCCGTGCTCAATTCCGGGTCATGGCCTTTGGGCCGTCCGAGATGCGTGGCGACCAGGACTTTAGCGCCGCGCTTGGCCAAGTTCTTAACCGTGGACAAGGTCCGCGTGACTTTGAGCGAGTCCTCGGCCGCGAACGCACCTTGGAGCGGCACGTTCCAATCCACGCGCAAAAATACGCGCTTGTTTTTAAGACTCTTCGCTTTCGGTAGAACGGGCAGTTTCATGGCCATAGGATAGCACAATTTTAAAAGGACATGTCGTCCTCGAGCGCCGGCTTATTCGCCGGTCCGGAACCAAAGACCTTTTGGTTGAAATATTCTTCGCTGTGCTCAGAATGACATTTGTCACTATGCTTAGCCGGAAAACCTTAAACCTCATATGCCCACCTCCACAATCACAATCTGCGGCGGAGCAAAGAGACGCAGGCGGCCTTCGGATTCTCCCAGGCCGTTCGAGATGATGGCCGGCACGCCGTTCACGACCTTGCGCCCTCGATCCACGGCCCGGCCCAAAACCGCCGGTATCGGAACGAGCGCGCCCACGAACGGCAAACGGACCTGTCCGCTGTGCGTATGGCCGGCGAGCAGCAGATCGGTCTCGCCTTCTTTCAGATCCATGAGCATATCCGGCTCATGGGCCACGGTCAGGTGCGGTATCTCGGGCGAGGACCGCTTGAACCTCTGCGGATTGCCTAACCAATTGTCGTCCATTCCGCGGATCTCGAGTTCGCGGCCCTGGATTCTTGTCTTAATCGTCCTATTAGTGATGTCCTCAAAACCCCACGACTTGAGCGCTTGCCGGATATTCTGCGGTCGATCCAGGAAATCATGGTTGCCGAGTACGAAGAACTTGCCGAGCGGCGCCTCGATCTTCTTAACGCTTTCCAGTTCGGAAATCGGCTCGACCAAGTCCACCACATAATCCCCGCCCAAAAAGACGAGATGCGGATGCAGGGCCTGGACCTCACTCACGATCCTTTCATAGCATTCGCGTCCGTGGAAGCTCCCGGCATGGAAGTCGGACAAGAAAGCTATCTTCACCCAAACCTTGGCATCCGGCCTTAGCCGTTCGCGGAAATGCGCGACCGTTACCCGGTGGATTTCGAAGAAAGAACCCCAGATAAGAAGCGCTTCGCCAAGCAGAGCCAACCCGCCGAGGACGACCCACGCCCCGCCGGTCCTAAACGACAGCCAAGCGACTAGCGCGCCGAAAAGCGCGACCGTGAGCAGAAACAAGTCGAACCAAAAATTTTGGTTATGGGTTTGCCTGAGGTCCATTCTTTATTTCACGGCCTTCCCGACCAGGATAGCGATCTCAGCCAAGCGGTGCGAGTAGCCCCATTCGTTGTCGTACCAAGCCAGGACTTTGACCATGTCGCCGTCGACCACCTGGGTGAACGGCAGGTCAACGATGGATGAGGCCGGATTGCCGATGAAATCCGACGACACGAGCGGTTCTTCGGTCGTTTCGAGTATCCCCTTGTACCGCGCCGACTTGGCCGCCTTTTTAAGCACGGCGTTCACCTCTTCTTTTGTCGTCTTGCGTTTGAGTAGAAAAGTGAAGTCGGAACACGAGACGCACGGCGTGGGCACGCGGATGGAGATACCATCAAACCGGCCTTTAAGCTCCGGGATAACCTCAGTTGTGGCGATGGCTGCGCCGGTCGTGGTCGGGATAATGTTCTGACCGGCCGAGCGCGCGCGGCGCAGATCCTTATGCGGCCCGTCCTGCAACACTTGGTCTGCGGTGTACGAATGGACGGTCGTCATCATGGCTTTCTTGACCCCGAACGCCTCGTGCATGATGGCCGCCACCGGCGCGATGCAATTGGTCGTGCAGGACGCGTTGTTGATGACCTTGGCCGTGACCCCCGCACCTTTCTCGTTGACGCCGATGACATGGGTCGGTACGTTACCGCCCTTGGCCGGGGCCGAGATGATGACGCGTTTGGCGCCGGCGGTCAGGTGCTGGCTCGCGCCCTTCTCATCCGTGAAGCGGCCGGTGCATTCGAGCACGACATCCACACCCAACGACTTCCACGGTAGCTTGGTCGGATCCTTTTCGGCTATTACCGGAATCTTCTTGCCGTCCACAATTATATTTTTGTCGTCGTATGAGACGTATTTATCCCAAGCATGATAAGTCGAATCATGTTTGAGCAGGTGGGCCAACGTCTTGGAGTCGGTCAGGTCGTTGACAGCCACGACATTGAACCCCGGTTTGTCAAAACCGGCTTTGAAGGTGTTGCGGCCGATGCGGCCGAACCCGTTGATGGCGATCTTGGGCATATTGTATCTGTTGAAGATGGCGCATGGTCATGCGCCCTATTTAGATATTGAATATGATACGGCGCGCACCGAAATAAGACAAAAAGCATGGGTGCTTATTAAAAAAGGCCCTTCGCGTTGCTCAGGACAAAGAGCCTGTGTCGTCCCGAACGCTGTGAAGGACCTTTTAGGAAAATATAATCAAGAATCTTCAGAACCCGATCTTCACGGTCCTGACCTCGCGTTTACCAGTTTTCGAGAGAACATCGTACTCAATCGTGCGGTTATCCTTCCACCTGACGGTCGTCGGCTGTTCAACCTGCACGGTCTGACTGGTAAATTCGGTTTTTGGGTTCAATAAAACGATGTGCCTCACCTTATGGTCAGACATGGTTTCGACGCCGATTCCGAATTTTCCTGCCGTATCCAGATCGTAACCGGCGTATTTCGTCCCATCCGGCGAGAAAGACCCGAGCTTGAGAATGCCAGAATAGACCGGGCCGGCCGTAGGCAAACCCATAAGTGGAGCAAGGTGTGTCGGTAAGGCCGAGGTAGCTGTTACCGCCTCGGCCGGAACCGCGGACTGCAACGCTTGAATCTTCTGTTGCAGGTTGATTAAGGTGCTCTGAGTCTTGAGGAACTGAGCATTAAGCGCCGTTGCGTCCTGCATCAACATTTCAATCTTAGCGTATTGCACAAGACATATGGACACAAAACCGAGCGACAGAAACAAAAACAAGATCCAGAAGATGGTGATCGATGAGCTATGGTAAGCGATGGCCTGTTTGTAATCCTTTGGCGGATCCGCGGCCGCTGGCTTAACGCGTAATGAACGTGTTGGCATAAATGTGCTTCTGAAGATGTTAGTTGTCGTTAGTATACCACAGATCTTTCGAGATCTCGATATCCCCCCCGAGGAGGTCCCTGGGATACAAAACGCCCGCTGCAGTTCTTGAGGAAGCCAACGGGCAGGGAGTGGTGCATTGCTAACTTGGATTCTCTAATGGATGCTCTAAAAACCCTCGCGAAAAGCGGGGGCTGTTATGAAAATCCAACCATCGGTTCAGCAGGTCTTGGGCGCGGCCGCCATCTCGTAGCGTACGTAGCGCGACAGAGCGATCTTCTCGCCGGTCTTGGTACTGATCTCGATCATGTACTGTTCGACGGTCTTAGTGTCGTCGTTGAATAGCTGCTGTTTGGTCAAGCACACTTCAGCATACCACTTGTTGAGTTTGCCCTCGACGATCTTGGCTTTGATGTCATCCGGCTTATTCTCGCTCGCCATCTCCGCCATGAACAGCTGACGCTGCTTCTCGATCACTTCAGCCGGGATGGCCTCAGGCGACAGGAATTCCGGATTCATGGCCGCGACCTGCATCGCGATATCGTTGGCGAACTTGATAAAGTCCTCGTTGCGCCCCACAAAATCCGTCTCGCACAATACCTCGACCATGGCGGCCAGCTTCTTAGTGTGGTGGAGATAGGTCGCGATGATGCCCTCGGCCGCCGTGCGTTCGGCCGACTTCTTGGCCGCCTTGGCCGCGCCTTTCTTGCGCAGGATCTCGACAGCTTTCTCCATGTCGCCTTGGGCCTCGTCCAGGGCCTGCTTACAGTCGACCACGCCCGCGCCGGTGCGATTGCGCAGTTCCATCACTTGTTTCGTGTCTGCCATACGTTTCGAAGGTTCAATTTTTATAGGTTGATTATTGCCTCTCGGTCAGCTGCGGCCGGGCTCCGGATTGGATCAAGGCCCCGCCCAGGCGGGCTCGTGCAGCTTCCCATTCTTTGCGGCCGTCGCGGCAGGCGTCGGCCAACAGGTTCAGAAAGAGTTCGATCGACCTAACCGCGTCGTCGTTGGCCGGGATCGGGTAATCGACTTCGGTTGGATTCACGTTGGAATCGCAGAGCGCGATGATCTTAACTCCCCGACGCTTGGCTTCCTGGAAGGCCGTTTTGTCTTTGCGAATATCGAGGATAAAGATGGCCTCGGGGAGGCGCGCCAAATCCTGAATGCCGCCCAAGCTTTCTTCAAGTTTCTTTATTTCTTCACTAAAACGCAGCTGTTCAAGTTTGGTGTACTTGCCCAGCTCGCCGCGTTCCTGCTTGCGCTTTAGATCCTTGAACTTGCGCAGTCGTTGCGAGATAGCGGAAAAGTTGGTCAGCGTGCCGCCCAACCAGCGTTTATTGACGAACGGCATGCCGGCACTCAAAGCCGCAGCCTTGACTAGTTCGGCGGCCTGTTTCTTGGTTCCAACGAAGAGCACATTGCCACCACGCTGGCAGGTGGACTTGGCGAAGGCGAGCGCGTTCTCGAGTGCTTTCTGCGTCTCTTCCAGGTTAATTATATGGATACCTTGACGGGCGCCGAAGAGATATTTCTTCATCTTCGGGTGCCACTTGGAAGTTTGGTGCCCGAAATGGGCGCCGGCTTGCAGAAGCTCCACAAGCGAAGGAATCTTAGCCATATGATGTCATGCCTTTTTACCTCTCCGCCGCACCCCACGGACCCCTATTGTCTAGGGGAGGCGCCGCGAGTTCCATGTCGACGGATGTGAAATGAATGAAAGCGCCCGTTTAGCGGGCGCCGGAAATGTAACAAAAGCAGCCGATTCTGACAAGAGTAAAAAGAAAAACCCCATACGCGTGGCATGGGGCCTGGATGGACCGTAGCTTGGCGCTACGGTGAGATGAAGGAAAGGTCGAGGCGTCCCTGGTGTGGGACGAGGTTGAGGATGCCGCTGGTCGTGCCGTTCTGTAGGCTGCCGACCACGCTCCCGTCCTTGTAGATGAAAACCTTGCCGCGGCAGGCCTGGTTGTCGCAGGCGAAGCGTCCGGGGATGGTCGGGCCGTTCCCCGGGCTGTGCAGGCCAGGAGCGAACTGCACCAGCGTGGAGCTGGGGGCGGGTGATTGGCACAAGACAAAGTCCTGGTTGCCCGCAGACGCGACGCATGGTCCGCCGACCACGATCATGGGATCGTTGAAGTATGGATCGACGGGCTGGCCCTGGGGCGGATTGCCGCCGGCCGCGCCGACGAAACCGCAGGTCGCATCATGTGCGAGCACGATGCAGATGGCAAGTCCGATCGACGGGACAGTCCCGCAATCAGCTGGTCCGTTGTCCAGAATGCCACCGTTCGGGCAAATCTCGGCGTCCGTTTCAGTTTCCTCGGCCACGTCGGACGAGGCTTCTTCGGCGATGACATCTGCCGCGTCGGGCACATCCTCGTCACCGGCATCGGCGATGATTCCACCGTTGCCGGCAGCGCCGGAGCTTCCGCCGGATGCGCCGCCCTGGCCGGCCGAACCTCCGCTGCCGGAGGAGCCGCCCATACCCCCGGTTCCCGAAGCGCCGCCTATCCCAGCGGTACCGCCCTCTCCGGCAGCCCCGCTGGCACCCGAGGTTCCGGAAAAACCACCTGTCCCAACCTCAGGCGCGGGTTCAACCGAAACGTCGCCCGGTGAACCGGCAACCGCCTCTACGCCAGAATCGGCGGAAGGCTTCCCTTCCCCGAACAAATCCCCCTCGCCCACGGTATTCAGGCGGCAGCTCTGCCCAATGAATGCCGCGACAATCGCCAAAACCAGAATCAGCTTTTTCATTTTAACCTCCCGGTATGAAAGCGCCCCCGCAAGTACAACACGGGGGCACAGGTGTTTCGGCAGGTATGCACGATCACCCAATCAGGGGATCGTGTACTTCAAGTTCGCGTTGGCCGGGACTTCGGTGGGCGCGAGCGCTCCATCGAACTTCCCATCCTTGTACGTCCCGACGAGTTTTCCACCCTTGCAGGCGTAGTACTCGCCGTAGTAGCTGATGGTCTTGTCTGACTTGACGTCCGAAAACCACGCGCCGAGTTTCTCGGTCGGGCCGCCGTGGGCGTTCATCCCGAAGATGAACGTCACTTCCGTGCCTTGGTATGCCAGGCCGAAGCTGCAGAGCAGCTCCTGGTCAGTGGCGAACAGGGCCACACAACCCGGGAACGGATCCGCCCAGGCCACGTCGGGTTTGGCCGCCATACTCGGGTAGTGGATCCAGGCGGCAGCGGCCAAGAAGCCTTCGCCGCGCGGCTGCGGTGCCTTGAACAGCACTGCCGCCTTCTGGTCCCCGACTCCGGCACATTCCAGGTCAGACATGGGCGCGGCTTCGGGGCTGGCCGCCTCCGGTGCCGCTTCGGCGTTGGCCTCAGGTTGCGCTTCCGTGGCCGCATCCCTCTCCGGATTGGGCTGGGGAGGCAGGCCCTCGGAGTTGTCGCCCGAACAGGCCGCAATCGCCAGGGTGGACATGATGAACGACAGGTACTTCGCGCTGGGGTTTGCCATCTTTTTCCTCTTTGATGGTCAAGGTGCTTATTTTATCCAAATTACCCAATTTCCCAATCGGATTTAATAACCAACCATATTTTGGCCGAAGTGTCAAATGATCAAAGTCTAAAGATCAAAGTCATGCATAATCAAAGGAACACATTTAAGACGGAGATATGGACGGTAATTAAGATTTAGTAACATTAAATTTTAACTCCCATTGAAGTAGGTAACATAAACCCGTAAAGTTATGCTCTTTGAGCAATCCCACCGTTAACAAAAATTATGACTGCCATGCAAAAAGATATCTAGCATGATGTTTTCGCTTGGAGCGGGTAGTAGAGCTTCAATCAACGGTACGAAACGCTGTGCACCGAGCCTGCGCTCGCTCAGCCCTCTCGCCGCCTATTCGATTCCTATTTTCTTTTAAGCACAAAAGACGCCTTCAGGACGTCTTTTGCTTGGAGCGGGTAGCGGGAATCGAACCCGCCTCTCAACCTTGGAAGGGTCGCATAATAGCCACTATACGATACCCGCAATACTTGAGCGTCGGACTGAAGCTTAACGCGCCTCGAGGAGTTTGGCAACAGCCCTCGACAAGATAAGCCTAATCACCTATGATTCAGGCCGCAAGAAAAAATCGGGCCATAGCGCAGTTGGCTAGCGCGCCTGCTTTGGGAGCAGGAGGTCGTGGGTTCAAGTCCCACTGGCCCGACCATAAAAATACAGCTCTCGAGGAGCTGTATTTTTAGACCTAGATAACCCCTTCCTGATGATTTTTTCCTGATTTTACAGACAAATGATGCGATGGCCTGATAGAGGTTCAATCCAGGTCACATCAGACAAAATTACGACGGCCAGATGGTCATCGTATTTTCATGATTCCCTGCTCCGGTCGCAGACCGACTTTTTCAAGGGGATTTTGAGGCGGCTTTCCAGTAGACTTTCTTATGGTTTATAAAATGCGCCTCATTCTAGATAAAGTTTTCCTATTAATTGAATGTAGATAGCAAAATTTTGTCGCGCTTTCGCATTGTGGTAAAAAGCAGGCGCGGGGTTCACATCAAGCAAGGAGTCGCTTCATGTTGGCTGACGTCGTCCTCACTGTCTCGCAATCCAAACGTCTGATCGCGCAAGGGGTCGCCGCCCATCCTGCGATCCAGCGCGCACGACGACGCGGCTGGATCGTCATCGGCACCGGCACCACCAACGGCTACGTCGCCGAAGCGGTGCTGGGATACCCGATCCAGCGCACCGCGTATGTCACCGGCCATGTGGTGCCCCCGGGCTTCGACAGCCGCAGCGTCTTGAGCCAACCCAACCTGCCCGACATCGTCCTGCACGATGGCGAGCTGGTCAAGGACATGAACCGCTTCGAGGCCGCGCGTCA
>Ga0209018_1001825_pt1 | contig 16335 bp, 14 predicted proteins | sample YNPBryBLVA2012_FD_185814 | JGI IMG/M metagenome (GOLD analysis project Ga0209018, IMG submission 185814) | Anoxygenic and chlorotrophic microbial mat microbial communities from Yellowstone National Park, USA - YNP Bryant BLVA 2012 (SPAdes)... ...
CCTGTCATTTCGAGGTGCGCTGTTCGCACCGAGAAATCTCGTTCCAACATTGCGAGATTTCTCGCTTCGCTCGAAATGACACGGTGGCTGAGTAGTTACTGTGGTGACTTAATCGTACCGCCGTCCTGCTCCCTCCAACGTCAACTCGCGATGACGCAGCAACACGCTTTGCGCGATGCCTTGCGCGGCGTACAACGTCATCAGCGAACTTCCGCCGGCACTGACAAAGGGGAGCGGAATTCCAACGACCGGCATCAGTCCTAGATTCATTGCCAGATTGATGAAGGTTTGAACGAACAGTACCGCTGCAATACCCAGCACGATGAATTTGCCGAACTCGTCGCGCGCCAGCAGCGCAATCCGAATCAAGCGGAACAAGATGAACGTGTACAGCAGGATGACGAACAGCGCGCCAAAGAATCCCAGTTCTTCGCCGATGACCGAGAAGATAAAATCGGTTTGACGGATCCGCAAAAAGCGCAACTGACTTTGTGGTCCGCCGCAAAAGCCGGCGCCCCACCATCCTCCCGCGCCGATGGCAATGCGCGCTTGGGTCACATTGTAGCCCGAACCGAGTGGATCGCGTGATGGGTCGAGGAAGGTCAGAATGCGTTCTTGTTGATACGGACGCAGGTTTAGCCAAATCAACGGCGCCAAAACAACAAAGAGGGCAACGATGAGCAACACATCACGCCAGCGCATTCCAGCCATCAGCGCGATGATTCCCCAAGTTGCGCCAATGACGATGGTGGTCCCCAAATCGGGTTGAAAGTACACCAGTGCCATTGGGATTGCCACAAAAAGGAATGACGCGGCAAGGTGTCGCCAGCGGGACATTTCGGCGGCGTGATCTGCCATATATTTTGCGGTGACCAGAATCAGCACCAGTTTGCACAATTCGGAGGGTTGCAACACAAAGACGCGCAGATCAATCCAGCGTTGCGCGCCGTGTGTGACTTGTCCGATGACGAAAACGATGATGAGCAGAACAAGGATGCCTCCCCAGAGCAACCAACGTAACGAAGCGTAGATTCGATAATCGAGTGCGGCGAGGAGAAACATTCCTCCCACGCCTGCCAGCGCATAGATGGCTTGGCGTACGGTGGGGCTTGCCCAATCGAGTGGCTCGCCGGTGATGCACTCGGTTGCGCTGTAGATCATCAAGAGACCGATGACAGTGAGGAGGAGGGTGGCGCCAAATAGCCAGAGATCGAAGAAGAGAAAGCGCGGACGCGTGAGCCGATCCATTACTCCTCACGAGTGGCGCGCCGCGTTGGCTTGCGTTCGCGCGCACGACGTTCGGTCGGACGAACGCGCAGCACCGGAATATTTGCCAGCAAGCGTTCGCCTTGCGGTGTGTGGGTCATCGAGACCTGCACGTTCGTCCGATCAATTTCGACGTGATGGGAAATCACTTCGATCATTTCGTCTTTCAAACGCGTCAAGGTCTCGGGAGAAATATTGGTGCGATCCTGCGCCAAAACCAATTGCAGGCGTTGCTTGGCAATATCGGCACTCTCTTGTTCGGGTGGACGACCGAGAAGACGGGATAAGAAATTCATTGCGCCCCCTGTTCAGTAGGCAGTTGGCAGTTCGCCGTAGGCAGTTCCAGTGTGCGGTCTGCCTACGGATTTCTCTGGAGTAATCTGGCAAAGCGCTCCAACAGCCCCGGCGAATCGCTCAAGACCGGGAATGGTACTTGCTCACCCAGCAAGCGCTGCGCGATGCGCGTGAATGCCGCGCCTGCGGCAGAACGATCTTCCAACGTGACCGGCTGTCCGTGATTCGTCGAGGTGATGATCGTTTCGTCCTCTGGCACAATGCCCAACAGTTCGATCGCCAACACCTCCAGCACATCGGCGGTGTCCATCATCTCGCCGCGCCGCACCATCGAGGGGCGGAGGCGATTGATGATGAGTTTCGCCGGCGACTTTTCGCTTGCCTCCACCAAGCCAATCACGCGGTCGGCGTCGCGTACGGCGGAGACTTCGGGCGTGACGACAATGATGACCTCGTCGGCGGGCGCCAGCGCGTTCTTGAATCCCAGTTCGATGCCGGCAGGCGAATCTACCAACACAAAGTCGAATTCCTTTTTCAAATCCCCGCACAACTTGATCATCTGCTTTTCGTCCACCGCCGATTTTTCGCGCGTCTGCGCGGCAGGGAGCAACTGTAATTCGGGCAGGCGTTTGTCTTTGATGAGGGCTTGGCGTAGGCGCGCGCGTCCTTCGACAACATCCACCAGATCGTAGACGATGCGGTTTTCCAAGCCCATCACGACATCCAGATTACGCAATCCAATGTCCGCATCCACGCAGGCGACGCGTTGCCCGCGTCGCGCGAGGGCAACGCCAAGATTGGCGGTGGCTGTTGTCTTGCCCACTCCGCCTTTGCCTGAAGTGATGGTGATGATTCGTCCGGGCATATAATTCCTCCGCGTTCGGGCGGGGTCACTCCGCCGCTATGAGCCAATCCATGGTTCGACGATGATTTGTCCCGCGCGTACGCGCGCGACTTCGGGAAATGAATGAGCGCGCCGATCGCGCGCATCCGGCGCGCGTGCAATCAAAGGACCGATGCGTAGTTGGGTGGGAGCAAGAATCAGCGCGCCGACCCACGCCGCGGTGTTTCCGGCGGCGCCGGCATGCACCACGCCGCGCAACTTGCCCCACACAATCACATCTCCTTCCGCAATCACTTGCGCGCCGGGGTTCACATCGCCGATGATGACGATGGTGCCGGCGTATTGGCAGCGTTGCCCGGAGCGCAGTGTGCGCTGGACGAGCAGCGCGTAGGTTTCGTGTGGTGTGGTCGGGACGAGCTCTTCCGCCGGCTCGAGTGATTTGGGAGGCGTGGGCATTGCCGCGCGCACGCGCTCGAACGCGTCTTGGGTGCCGCCGGTACCGCTGACGGCTGTGAGCGCCATTTGATGTTGCGCGAGGAGCGCGATCAGTTCTTCGATTTGCGTCACGTCGAGCGCGCGCGTGCCGGTTTCCAAAAAGACGCGCGCGCCTTGAAAGAATGATTGCGCGCCGGGGCGACTGAGGTGCGCGGCGAGTTCGTTCAAGACCTCGCGCCACGCGCCTTCACCGAGCGTAATGGCTAATCCTTCGCGTGTTCCTTTGAATGATACAATGCTCATCGGTTCACAGTGGTAGAAAAAGATGAGAGACGAACGACGAATGACGGATGACGGATAACGAATGTAGTGACTTGATCTTTGCCGTTGGGATGGTTTGGACAAGCACTACTATACAACTGTTATCGTAACGCGTCAATCTCTCCCTTGTCTCTTCCTTGTCTCTCCCTCTCACCCTCTCGTTCTCCCCTCGTCTCACTTCACCAGCCACTCGGCGTACAACCGTTCCATCCGCCCGTCTTGTTTCATCGCATCAATCACCGTGTTGATCTGCGCGAGCAAGGTGGGCGAGTCCTTGCGGACGGCGATGACGAGAAACTCGTTGGCGAGCGCGTCACCCACTTGTTTGACACCGCCGGTGCTTTGGGCAAAATCGTTGAACGCGATGAGGTCGGTAAAGACAGCATCCACTTGCCCAGCGCGGAGCGCGCGCAGCGCATCGGTGGGAGTGTGGTACGTTCGCAGGTCGAGTTTCAAACGCCGTTGCCACCGTCGCGCAAACGCGTCGCCGGAGGAGCCGAGTTCCACGCCGACGGCTTTGCCTTGCAGGTCGTAGTACGTTTGGGTCGTCGCGTCGTCAGCGCGGACGATGAGGTGGGGTCCACTGTTAAAGTACGCGTGCGAAAAGTACACGTCCTCTGTTTTCTTCGGATCGTACGGCAGCGCGGAAATGATCGCGTCGAATTGCTGCGCCTTGAGCGCATCGTACAGACCATCAAAGCCGCTGTAGACGAATTCGACGTGAATCGGCGTTTCGTTCGCGCGCGACCATTCGCGCGCCAGTTCGTTCGCCAGCGCGATGTCGAGTCCGTACAAATTTCCGGTGGCATCGTCCGATTCGAACGGCGGGAACGAGGGGTCGAGTCCCACGCGGAACGCGCCACTCTCCAAAATGTGAAGCCACGTTGCATCGGGTTTGGGCGGCGGCTTGGGAAACCACAGGACGAACGCAAGCCACGCGCACGCGCACAGCAGAACGATTGCCAGCGGTAGCGAGCCGACTCGCCAACAACCGCTGCGCGCCACTCGCTGACCGATGTGGGCTTGCCTTGCTCCTTTATCCCCTCTCCTCTGTCGTCTGATGTCTGTCATCTGTCGTCTGTTGTCTGATGTCTGATGTCTGTTGTCTGTCATCTGACGGCGTATTTTTGCACTTCATAGTAAATCGGCTTGGGATCGAATTCGGGTGTGACGAAGGTGAAATAATCCAGGTAGGATTGCGCGGGGAAGGGATAACGAAACGCCCACAGCGCGCACGCGTCGAGCCAGTCCCACGCTTGGCAGAGGTCGTACGCGCGCAGTGTGTAGGTGATGCGTTCGGCGGGATGCACGGCTTTGGTCCAGCGCGGATGATCGTTCCAGCCGCCTTCGGTGATTAGCGCGTGCTTGGACGCGTCGCCGTTCTGTAGCATTATCTCGCGCAGCAATTCTGCGCGGCGGAAATTGATGCGGCGCGGCGCGGGCGGCTCATCGGCGGGCGCGGTCCAGCCGTAGGCGTGAATCGCGAGCGCGTCGAAATACTCGCGCGCGCCGGCGGCGTACATCGCTTGCAAGTAATCCAAATCGTTCATCGCGTCTGGCGTGCCGGGAGGTGCCAGCGTGGGAGCGAGCGCGCCAGCCAGAATTTGTGCGGTTGGCACGGCGGCTTTGACGCGCGGATACACGGCTTGCAACATTCGCGTATAACTTGCCGGATCTACGCCGCGATAGCCCCACTCGAAATTGAGATTCGGTTCGTTCCAAATGATGATGTGCTGAACGCGTCCCTCGAAATGCCGCGCGAACTCGGTGACGAAATGCGCGAACGCCGGATAGCGTGCCTCGTCGAGATAACTGGTCACCGAATCTTTGGGGCGCGCCCAGCGCGGCACAAACCCCAGCCGCGCAATCACCGTCAATCCTTGACGCCGCGCGTGATTCACCACGAGGTCTGCATGCGACCAATCGAAGGTGCCTTCTTCGTTCTCGATGTACTCCCAAGGAAAATATTCGACGACCCACGATGCGCCCATCTCGCGCACCATCTCGAAATTCTTTTTGATCTTCCATTCGTCCACTTCGTCCGTGACGCGCGTGTGGACGCCGATTTTGGGATTGGTGGTGTGGACGATGCGTTGGGGTCCCAACGTGACGAGAATCGGCGGCGGCGCCGCCAGCGCGTAGAGGAGCGCGACGAGCGCGACGACCTGGAGCGCGCGCATAACGCGCGAACTCCAGACACGGATAGGGGACAAGGCACCAAGGCGAATCTTTACTCCATCGCCCATTGACAAATCACCTCTACTCGCATTAGAATACGCCGCGTCAGCACCTTACCAACCGAATGAGACCTCTCCGCGCGATTCGCCATTCTGAATTTTACTTTGACAAGGAGAAGTTGCAAAATGGAATCTGGCGAAGTCGCGTTGTTCATTGACTTTGAGAACGTTCGTTATGGCTTGAAAAATAATTACGGGCGCGAACCCGATCCGCAGATGTTGATGGCTAAAGCGCGCAAGTACGGTCCGGTCTCGCAGGCGTATGCCTACGCCGATTTCACCGAGCATCCCGATTTCTTCCGACGCAAACTCGAAGTGGCGGGCATCACCCCGCGCGATATTCCGCGCCGCAGTCCGGACGTGGCGCACAAATCGTCGTCGGATATGGCGATGCTGATGGACATTATAGATTGCCTGCTCGATCGTCCGAATGTCCACACCTTGATTCTGATGACCGGCGACAGCGATTTCATTCGCGTGGTTGCGCGTGCGCGGCATCGTTTCAACAAACGCGTCATCATCTCCGGTGTCCCTGGCAGTGTCTCCAACGATTTGATCGCCGCTGCTGATGCTGCTGATCCGATTGTCGAACCCGATTGGGTGCCCGTGTCCGCGCCGGCTGCATCACCGCCATCAGCGCCGCCCATCGCTAGCTCGGCTTTGTCCCCGGCAAGTTCCGCCACCGACTCGCTCGAGTTATCGGAGAGCGAGTGCCGCTTGATCAAACTGATTGACTATCTCGATAGAACTCGACCGTATTTGACGTTTTTGTTCGTCAAGACCCACGCTCTCTCACCGACCAGTCAACTCAATTTGAGTCCGATGCAAGTAGATTTGGTGTTGAGCAAGTTCAAAGAGCGTGGCATCTTGCGCGATGAGATCAAAGAGCAAGAGGGTCGCACGCTCCGTTTTCTGTATTTTGTGCGAGAGCATCCGCTCGTGCAGAGTGTGTTGAAGGAAACGACCAGTTCGTTGTAATGTCACGGCGTTTCGCGCGGAGGGGTTCAGCGGTTGGCAAACCAAGTCGTTAGGGACTTGGTTTTTTATTTTCTTGGATAATTTGCCGGCACGCGGGACAAATCCACATCGTACGTCCAGACGGGACCCCACTCGCCCGTCCATTCCGTATCGAACGCGCTGAGATGCTCTTTCAAGCCGAGGACGTACGGTTTGATGAGCGAGATATTTTCGGCGTAACTGGCAAAGGCGGCGGGGACATCTTTCAGCAACAGCTCTTCGGCTTGCTGATACAAGGCGAACGATTTTTGCGTATCGGGTTCGCGATCCGCGCGCGCCAGCAACGCGTCCAATTCTTTGTTGCAATAGCCGAAGGACGCGGCAAATTCACTGTTGCACGTCCACAATCGGCTGAGCCAATCGTGCGGATGTGGGTAATGCTGAGCGTACGCTTGCACTGAAATTTGCGGTTTGACTTTTGCGATGGGTTGCGACACTGGGTCGAGTGTGATGGGGCATCCCAAGACGCGCGTAAAGTTGGCGGCAAGGAAACCGTAGCGCGTTTGATGGGTCGGCGAGGCAAGATAGGTCAATTTGATTTCGCCGAGTTTCGCGCAATCCACTTTGGGATTTTCGGCGGTGCTATCTTTGGCGGCGTAACCAGCGCTGACCAGCGTGCGCAGTGCGGCTGACGGGTCGTACGCCGGAATTCCCGGCAGATCGGCTTGCGCGCCGGGGACGCCCGGCGGAATCCAACGCGGGTAGGGTTTGCCGATGTCGCGCATCACCTCGCGCACCCAGCCCGCGCGGTCGAACGCTTGCGCGAAAGCGAGGCGCACGTTGCGATCATCGAAGGGTTTGCGCGCGCGGTTGAACGCGATGGCGTATACGATGGCGAGTGGCGCGCGCACGCGCTCGCGTTGTAGCGCGGTGTCCGTTTCGAGCGCGGCAACGTCTTCCGCGTTGAGATGGGTCGCGAGGTCAATCTCGCCGCGTTTGTACGCCTCCAGCAAGCCCTTGCCGCCGGGAAAGTAAATCAATTCCAAGCGATGCAGCAGAGATGTGCCGCGCCAATAATTTGGATTGGGCGTCAAGATGATGCGTTGGTTCGGCTCGATGGCTTGGATGACGAACGCGCCGGTGCCATTGTGCTTTTCGGGATGCGCCCACCAATGATCGGGATCGCGTTCCACCGAATTCTTGTCCGAGGGAAAAGTGGCGAGTGTTGCCGCGACGATGTGCCAATAGCCCACGGGCTGTTTGAACGTGATGACGAGGTTCTGCGCATCGCTGGCGCGAACGCCGAGCGCGTTCAGTGCCTTGTCAATCTCTTCGGGCTTGGTTTTGAGCGGATCGAGTTTATCTACTTGTTCCGCGCCCTTGATGTCGTACAGCAGTGTAGCGTCGCTGCGATGAGACAGGCGCGGGTCGAGCGCGCGCTTGAGCGCGTATTCAAAATCGCGCGCGGTGACCGGCGTGCCGTCCGCGCGTTTCAAGCCCTCGCGAATGTGAAAGGTCAATTGCAAGCCGTCGGGTGAGAGCGTCCAGCGATCGGCGCCGCCACCGGTGACGTTGCCTTTTTCATCGAAGGTGGTCAGTCCTTCGTAGACCAGTTTGAGTGCGTGCGCTTCGCTGCCCAGCGGCGCGCGCTGCGGGTCAAGCACATCGGGATAGCGCGCCAAGCCGATGCGCAACACGCGCGTCGTTGGCGCGGGGAGCGGCGTGGGCGGCGCGGGGAGTGGCGCGCTCGGTAGAGTGGGAGAAGGAGAGGGCGCGCTACACGCCGTCATCAGTATCGAGAGAAAAACAAGGGCGCAACGCCAAGGCGATGCAAAACGAGGGGCGCAATGCAATTGCGCCCCTGTGGGTTTATACGTGATCATCGTTACTTGGGTAACAAGGTGGTGTCAATGTCAAGGCGGGCTGGGTTGGTATCGCCGGGAAACCAACGATTCATCGGCGTAGCGTTATAGTCCTTGACCCAGGGCTGGACGAGGTACGCGTTGACATTGTTCCAGAGGAATACGGCGGCAACATCCAGCATCAGCAGCTCGTGCGCTTTGCCGTACAGTTCCATTCGCTTGCTGGGGTCAGCGGTTGCATCCGCATCGGTGAGGAGTTGATCGAGTGGCTTGTTGGAATATTTGAAGCGTTCCGCGACCGCGCCGGTTTTCCAATACACGCTCAGCCAATAGTGCGGATCGGGATAGAGCGCGCACCAACTTTGCAGATAGAGTGGTGGCGCGGTTTTGGGATCGCGCAGCAAATTGGTGTAGGTGGTTTGATCCACCGGGTTCAATTTGACTTCAACGTCCAGCACTTGTTTCCATTGTTTTTGCAACCATTCGTAGCGCGCGCGTGCGCGCGCGTCGGTAACAAAGGTCATGGTGATGGACGGGAGTTTGCTCGCGCTGCCATACTTGGAGGCGGCGAGGGCTTGTTTGGCGGCAGCCGCATCGAACGCCCAACGTTTTTCGTCGTTGGGAAAGCCGGGAAATCCTTTGGGAATCCACGTGAGAGTGGGGGTGCCGATGCCGCGCAAGATGTCGCGCGCGAACGCCTCGCGGTCTGTCGCCAGCGCGAATGCCTGACGCACGCGCGCATCGGTGAACGGTTCTTTGTTAAAAGCAAACATCACCGCCGAGGCGCACGCGCCGGGCGTCAGCCGCAATTGTTTGGCGAGTGTTGCATCGCTTTGGACTTGGTCCACAGCATCTTGCGACAAGAAAACGACGTCCAGCGCGTTGTTCTTGAATGATTGAATGGCTGCCGCGCTCTCGGTTTGATAAGTGTACTCGATGGCGAGTTTGGGTGGATTGCCCCAGTAGGTTGGGTTGGCTTCAAAGCGAACGCGTACGCCCGGCTCGATGCTTTTGACGACGAACGCGCCGTTGCCGATGAGCGCGCGCAGCGAGTTCCACAGATCCTTTGTCGCGATGTTGTTTTCTTCTTTGATCGGATACGCCAGCCACGTGCCTAGCACGACGTGAAAGTAGGACGCGGGGCGCGCGAACGTGAGTTTGAGGGTTAGACATTCTGGCTGCGCGTATCCTGCCGCGCCACTGGGACACGGTTTGCCGTTCGTGTCGAGCGCTTGGATGCTGGCATCCACGACGCTTTCGAGTTTCTTCAGATCGTCGGGCTTGAGGTCGGGGCGCGCGGTGCGCCATTCGGGCGCGCCTTTGATTTCGTCGAGCAGTGCGGCGTACGTCCCCGCCGTCTTTGGGTTGATGGCGCGTTTGAGCGCGTAGGCAAAGCGCGCGGCGTTGAGGAGCGAGCCATCGCTGTATTTCAAGCCACGACGGAGCGTGAAGGTCAGTTCGGTAGCGGTGGGATTGTATTGCCATTTTTCCGCCGCGGCGGGAATGGCTTGCAGGTTGTCATCGAAACGCGTCAAGCCCTCGAAGAGCAGGTGCAGGTGCGCCCATTCACTGACCAGCGTGGTTTTGGGCGGGTCGAGCGTTTCTGGGAGCGCGCCACCGTTGACGCGCAAGACCTTGGGGCGCGGCGTCTCGGTGGGTTGGGGGGGGAGCGTTGGAACAGGGGGAATGTTTGTCTGCGTCGGCAGCGGCGTGTTGGGCGTACTCGCCAGAGTGGGCGAGTTGTCGCCTGGCTCTGGCGCGCTGCACGCGGCGAGCGGCAACATCGCGCCGAGTGCAAGGATGAGGAATAGCGTACGGATGGTGATTTGCCTCCGGGATAGAGATTGGAGATTGGAAATTAGAGATTGGAGATTGCCATCCCCAATCTCTAATCCGTGATCTCTACTTGACCGCGTGACACGCGACCCAGTGATCGCCGCCCACATCGCGGAATTCGGGATCGTCTTTTTTGCAAATGTCCATCACGATGGGGCAACGGGTGTGGAAATGACAACCGCTCGGCGGACGCACCGGGGATGGCACATCGCCAACGAGGATGATGCGTTCGCGTTTTTCTTCGACGACCGGATCGGGAATGGGGACCGCCGAGAGCAACGCTTTGGTGTACGGATGGAGCGGCGTTTTGTACAACGCGTTTCGATCGGTGAGTTCGACGATCTTGCCGAGGTACATCACCGCGACGCGATCCGAGATGTGGCGCACGACGGACAAATCGTGCGCGATGAAGAGGTAGGTCAGGCGGAACTGTGCCTGCAACTCTTCGAGCAGGTTGATGATCTGCGCTTGAATCGAAACGTCGAGCGCGCTGATGGGTTCATCGCAGACGATAAAATCGGGATTGACGGCGAGCGCGCGCGCGACGCCGATGCGTTGGCGCTGACCGCCCGAAAATTCGTGCGGATAGCGATTGACAAAGTACGGATTCAAGCCAACGATTTGCAAGAGCTCTTGCACGCGTTCTTTTTTCTCTTTGCCCTTGGCGATGTTGTGGACTTCGAGCGGTTCGCCGATGATGTCGCCGACGGTCATCCGCGGATTCAACGACGCGTACGGATCTTGGAAAATCATTTGCATGTGGCGGCGCATCTTGCGCAGTTCTTCGCCTTGCAGTTTGCACAAGTTCTTGCCCTTGAAGATCACGTCGCCGGCCGTTGGGCGGTACAGCTGCAAGATGGCGCGCCCGGTGGTGGACTTGCCGCAACCCGATTCGCCGACCAAGCCCAGCGTTTCGCCTTTGCGAATCTCGAAATCGAGTCCGTCCACGGCTTTGACGTCTGCCACTTTGCGTTGAATGATGATGCCTTGCGTAATCGGAAAATATTTTTTCAATCCTTTGACTTGGACTAGCGGTTGGTTCTGTGCCATATCAGCCATTTGAAAGACTCCTTGTTCAGAGATCGGAGGGCAGAGAGCAGAGGTCAGAAGTCGGAGGTCAGAGGTCAGAGGTCAGAAGTCAGAGGTCAGAGGTCAGCCGACTGCCTCCCGCTTCCCGCCTCCTGCCGCCTGCGTCCCGCTTCCTGCCTACTGTTTCCGCAATTTCTGCACGTCTTGCCAATTCCAACACGCGACCCAGTGGCGTACGGTGCCGAGTTCGAGAGGAGGATTCTCATTGGCGCAACGTTCGGTACGATAGCGGCAGCGCGCGTAGAACGGACAGCCCTTGGGCATTTCGATCAAGTCTGGGGGCAAACCTTCGATGGGCGTGAGTTTCGATTTGAGTGCGGCGTCGAGGCGCGGAATCGAGCCGAGCAAGCCGAGGGTGTACGGATGCAATGGATTGGCAAAAATTTCCTTGTTCGTAGCGGACTCGATTACAAAACCGGCGTACATCACGTTGATTCGATCCGCCAGTCCGGCGATCACGCCGAGGTCGTGCGTGATCCAAATAATCGCCATTCCGAGTTCGCGTTTCAGTCGTTTGACGATGTCAACGATTTGCGCCTGAATCGTCACATCGAGCGCGGTCGTTGGTTCGTCCGCGATGAGCAGTTGCGGCGAGCAGGAGAGCGCCATGGCGATCATCACGCGTTGGCGCATTCCGCCGGAGAATTGATGCGGATAATCGTCCACGCGGCCTTCCGCTTCGGGGATGCCGACCATTTTCAATAATTCGATGGTGCGCTTGCGCGCTTGGGCTTTGGTCATCCCCAGGTGCAATTCGAGTGCTTCGGAAACTTGGGTGTTGATCGTCAACACCGGATTGAGCGAGGTCATTGGGTCTTGAAAGACCATTGCGATCTTGTTGCCGCGCACCGAGCGAATTTCTTCGTCATCCACTTTGACGAGATCGCGTCCTTGAAACAAGACTTCGCCGCTGACGATTTTGCCCGGCGGCATTGGAATTAGACGCATCACGGAAAGCATCGAGACCGATTTGCCGCAACCCGATTCGCCGACCAAGCCCAGCGTTTCGCCTTCGTCCACGTGGAACGAGACGCCGTTGACCGCGTGAACAACACCGTCCTGCGTGTGAAATTCGGTTCTCAAATCTTTGACTTCAAGTAATGTTCCCATTCGCCCTCCCGACTTGGATTGCAGATTGTTGGTTGGTTGTATTGTTGGTTCGTTGTATCGTTGGTTTGTTGTATCGTTGGTTTGTTACATCGTTGGTTTGTTGTATTGTTGGTTTGTTGTGTCGTTGAATCGTTGAGTTGTGAAATAACACTGCGATACAATGTTCTGATGATCGAACGATTGAACTAGTCAACGATTTCTGGATTCAACGCCTCGTTCAGCCCATCGCCAAAAAAGTTAAAGGCGAAGACAATCGCCGCCAGCACGAGTCCCGGAATGAAGACGAGCCAGATCATTTCCGGAAAACGGCGCCAATACCGTCCCGCGTTTTCCGCGATGATGTTGCCCCAACTTGGCGCGGGGGGTTGCAAGCCGATGCCGAGAAAACTGAGATATCCTTCCGATAGCGCAATGTCCCCCAAGCCCATCGAGAGCGCGACGATGATGGGGGTGACGGCGTTCGGCAAGATGTGTCGTGTGATGACGCGCCACGTTGGCACGCCGAGCGCGCGCGCGGCAAGAACAAACTCGCGCTGCTTGATGGTCAAGACCTGCGCGCGAATCAAACGCGCCAAGCCCGCCCAACCGATGGCGCCGAGCGCAAGGATGACGACAGCGTAATCCAAATAGCCACTGTTCGCCAGGTCGCCCAAGCCGGATGCTTTTGCCCAATTCATCACGCTCGGTTTGATGGTCGCCGCGATGAAGAAGACAAACAGCAAACCGGGAAACGCGAACAGAATATCGGCAAGCCGCATTATAATCGTATCTACCCAATTCTCCAAATAGCCCGCGAGCGCGCCCAATGTGACGCCAAGCGTCAGATTGACCAGCGTGACCATAACGATCACAAAAACGGCGGAGCGCGCGCCCCAGATGATTCGGCTGAACATATCGCGCCCCAAGCCGTCCGTGCCGAACCAATGCGCCGCGCTCGGTGGCTTTTCGATGTAATCCAGATTTTGCTGGTCGTATGCGTATGGCGCGAGGAATGGCGCGAAGAGCGCGGCGATAAGCATCAAGAGGATGACGAGCGCGCCGAGCGCCGCCGGTGGGTTTGCCAAGATGCGCCGCACGAGGCGCGCTTGAGCCGATGGTCGTTTGGGCGATGTTTGTGTCTGCATTACGATTTCCGGATGCGCGGGTCGAGCAAGCCGTACATCACGTCTACGATGAGATTCGATAGGACGTACGCGGTGGCGATCAACAAGACCATCGCCATCGTGATATAGTAATCGCGCGCCATCAACGCGTCGAACGCAAGTTGGCCCACGCCGGGAATACCGAACCAATTTTCGACGAGGAACGAGCCGGCGACCAAGCCGCCCATCATCAAGCCAAGAATCGTGGCGATGGGGATGAGCGCGTTCCGCATCGCGTGGCGAACGATGACGACGCGTTCGCGCAAGCCCTTGGCGCGCGCGGTGCGAATGTAATCTGCGCTCAACACTTCAATCATTCCCGCGCGCATCTGGCGCGTCATTATTGCGATGATGCCCAACGATTCGATGAACGCCGGCAAAATCACCTTGGCGCTGAAGATGCCGTCCCAGTACCCTTGCACCATCGGCAACAGGGGACCGATCGAAAATTTAAGGTTGAGCGCGGCGAGGACAAAATCGTGGCGGCGCGAAAAGATAAAGGTCAACACCGGATTGAGGAAGATGATCGGCAGCGAAATGCCGGCGACGACGATGCCCCGAATCAGCAAATCGAGCCACGAATCGCGCTTGAGTCCGGCGATGAGTCCCAGCGGTACGCCGATGCCGACGCCGAGAAAAATCGCCACGAGGTTGAGTTGAATCGTGACCGGCAGCGCTTGCGCGATCAGCGCGCCGACCGGTTGATCGCGGTACTTGACGAGCGAGTAACCAAAGTTGCCTTGCAACGCGTTCGTCACGTAGTTGAGGTACTGAATGTGGAAGGGTTGATCAAAACCGTACTCGCGGCGCAAGCGTTCGATGGTCTCTGGGGTGGCGCGCAAGCCGAGCAACACTTGGACCGGATCGCCGGGACCGTACACGCCGAGCGCGAACGTGATGAGCGAAACGAAGAAGAGGAGCACCGGCAGCCACAGCAAACGCCGGAGGATAAAGGTCGCCATAGAGAATCGAGACGTGAAACGTGACGCGTGACACACCTCACGCATCACGTTTCACGCATCACGCCTTATCGTTCGATCGAAACGTATTTGAGTCGCGGAATGATGATGGGTGGGTAGATCATTCCTTTCACGTAGGGCTTGGTCAGCCAGTACTCGCGTGAATGCGTTAGCGGAATGACGGGCGCGTCGTTGAGAATGAGTTGTTCCGCTTGTTGGTACAGTTTAAAGCGCACTGTGTTATCGTTTTCCACGGCGGCTTGGTCCAATAATTTGTCCACTTCGGGGTTGGCGTAACTTGCCCAGTTTTGGGTGCTGGTGGAACGGAACAGAATGTCCAAAAAGTTTTGCGGGTCTACATAGTCCGCCGCCCAGCCCACATCGAACATTTGGTATGGGTTCTTGGCGGGATCGTCAATGGTGTTGAAGAAACTGGCGTCGTCGGTTTGCTGAATCGAGATGCGCGCGCCCAGATTGTCTTTGAGCATCGCTGCCATCACTTGGATATTTTGCGCGGCGGAGCCGCCACCGCCAATCGTCGTCCAGGTGATGTCGGGCAACTTGCCGGCGTACTTGGATTCGGCGAGCAGTTGTTTGGCTTTGGCAGGATCGTAGGTGATGGGGTTGGCGGGTTCGGCATAGCCCGGCATACCCGGCGGCAAAATCGTTTTGGCGGCCAAGGGCATTTTGCGATAGACGACATCAATCACTTTTTGCCGATCAATCGCGTACGCAAAGGCAAGGCGCACTTTGGGATCGTCGAAGGGCGGCTTGCGCGTGTTAAAGACGATGAATCCGGTCGTGAGCGTGGGACCGATGTACAGTTGTTTGTTCAAGGGACTGTTCGGATCGCTCACGCGCTCGATGTCGCTGATGGTCACATAGACCGATTCGAGGTCGCCGTTTTCGTACATCGTCATTGCTGAGCCGCCGCTCAGGATGAAATGCACTTCGTCCACTTTGGGTTTGATTTCGCCGTAATAGTTTTCGTTCTTGGCAAGGATGATGCGCTGCGCGCGCACATACTCTTTGAGTTTGAAAGGTCCGGTGCCGTTGGGTTTATCCGTCCAAGTGCGTCCGCCGCGCTCGACGTTGTTCTTGTCCACGACGTAGGCGGTGGGAAAGGTCAACTTGGCGAGAAAGTACGATTTGGGTGCGTCAATGGTGATCTTGAGTGTGTAATCGTCAACCACTTGAACGCCGCTGACTTCGGCGGCTTGGCGGTTGAGTTTTTCTTTGACGCCGACGATGTCGCCGAGATAATTTTCAGCAGTGGGGGAACGTGTGGCGGGATTGGCAACGCGTTCGATCGAGTATTTGAAATCTTGCGCGGTCACTGGGCGACCGTCGTGGAATTTGACTTCTTTACGTAGGTAAAAGGTGTACGTCTTGCGATCGGTGCTGACTTCCCAGCGTTCGGCGATGTCGGGAACGACTTTGAGGTCTTGGTCGAGTGCGACCAAGCCGCTAAAGATTTCGGCGATGTATTCGCCGGCGTTGGTGTCGTTCACTTGCGCGGGATCGAGCGTGCGCGGGTCGGTGCCGCCGGGCAGGCGCAAGATGTTGCGGCTGGTGGTGGAAGGTGCGCGCGCAGTAGGTTGTTGGGCGGGTGCGCGCGGTGTGGTGCCGGGAGCGGGCGTACTGGGTTGCGTGATGATGGTGGGGCTGGGTTGCATCAAAAAGTATAACACCCCGCCACCGACGCAGAGCGCGCCGCAGAGCGCGACCAGCAGGATGACGATGATTCCGATTAACCAGCGATTGCTGCCGGCTTCTTGGTTCGACATTTTTATTCCTCCCTCAAGGTGTTTGCGGAGATTTTAGATTGCGCCCATAGTACACGCGCTTGGGATTCTTGTCAAGGTGTTGCGGGGAAGGGAAGGTAGGGCTTTGTCAAAGTCGCGTCCTGTCATTTCGAGGCGCGCTTTTTGCGCCGAGAAATCTCGTAATCAAAGTTGGAGATTTCTCGCTTCGCTCGAAATG
>Ga0209018_1001827_pt1 | contig 16306 bp, 7 predicted proteins | sample YNPBryBLVA2012_FD_185814 | JGI IMG/M metagenome (GOLD analysis project Ga0209018, IMG submission 185814) | Anoxygenic and chlorotrophic microbial mat microbial communities from Yellowstone National Park, USA - YNP Bryant BLVA 2012 (SPAdes)... ...
CAACAGATCCCCTTCTCCTAAGCTATAACCAGCCAGCTCCTGGGCGATCTTCATGACCTGCTCCTGATAGACAATGACACCATAGGTCTCCTTGAGTATGGGTTCCAATTGAGGGAGCAGGTATTTTACCTGAATCCGGCCGTGTTTGGCCTGAACATATTGCTCCACCATGCCGCTGTCCAACGGACCAGGCCTGTAAAGGGCCACAAGGGCAATGAGGTCATCGAAACAAGAAGGCCGCATACTCCGAATCAGGGCCTTCATACCCGAGCTTTCCAATTGGAATACGCCTGTGGTATCGCCGCTGGACAAAAGGGCGTAGGTGGCTTCATCATCCATAGGGATATTGGATAGGTCTATTGTCTCCCCTGTCTGCTCCTTTATAAACTGAAGCGCCATGTCCATGACCGTCAGGGTCTTTAAACCCAAAAAATCAAACTTTATAAGTCCGACACGCTCCACTCCCTTCATGTCGAACTGGGTCACAGTCTCCCCCTTCTGCCCTTTTGCCAGGGGCAGGTATTCCATCATGGGTTTATCTGAGATCACCACCCCTGCTGCATGGGTTGAAGAATGCCTGGGCAGTCCCTCCAATGCCAGGGCTATGCGCCACAACTCCCCTACTTTTGGGTCCTTTTCCACCAGTTCCTTGAGTCTGGGCTCTTCCTCTAAGGCTCGCTCTAAGGTCATGCCCGGATCTGACGGCACAAGCTTGGCGATCTTATCCACCTCTCCATAGGGCATACCAAGGCCTCTGCCCACATCCCTTATAACAGCTCTGGCCTTCATCTGGCCGAAGGTGGCTATCTGGGCTACATAATCTTCTCCACCATATTTCTCCACCACATAGGCCAGCACCTCATCCCTGCGATTCATACAGAAATCTACATCGATATCAGGGAATGATGGCCGTTCAGGGTTTAGAAAACGCTCGAAATAGAGGCCATAGCGCACCGGATCCAGATCCGTGATGCCCATGGCGTATGCGGTGAGAGAACCCGCCGCCGACCCCCTTCCAGGTCCAACCGGTATGCCCCGCTGCTTGGCCCAGTTGATGAAGTCTGCCACTATGAGAAAATACGATGCAAAACCCTTCTGTTTGATGACCTCAAGCTCTTCTCTCAGCCTTTTTCTGTACTCTTCAGCCTTTTCAGGGACGAGTCCAAGCCCAGCCAAACGCCTCTCCAGTCCGGCGACAGCCTGTCTGTCGAACAATTCTTCATAGGTCTCATGTTCTGAAATGGGATAACGGGGAAAGTGATGGTTTTTGAGGTCCAGTTCCACATTGCAGCGATCTGCTATCTCCACTGTGTTGCGCAGGGCCTCGGGGCAGTAATGAAAACGTCTTTCCAATTCCCATGGCGCTGCAAAATAGAGCTGGTCCGTGGAAAAACGCATACGGTTGGCATCGTTAACCGTCTTGCCTGTCTGAATGCACAAAAGCACATCGTGCGCCGATGCATGTTCCGGATTGAGATAATGGCAGTCGCATGTGGCAACCAGAGGCAGCCCCTTGCGCTGGGCCAGTTCCATGAGCCCCTTATTTGCGATGGCCTGCTCAGGAATACCGTTTTCCTGCAGCTCCAGGTAAAAACGATGGGGAAAGATGGAGGCGTATTCCTCCGCCAGCTTCTCCGCTGTCTCCATATCTCCCTGCACCACATGGTGAGTGACCTCGCCGTGCAGGCAGGCGGACAGGGCTATGAGCCCGGCATTGTGAAGCCGCAACAGTTCCTTGTCCACACGAGGCTTGTAATAAAACCCTTCGAACTGGGCCAAAGACACCAGCTTCAGCAGATTTTTATAGCCCTCATTGTTTTCAGCCAGCAGTACCAGGTGATAACCCGCCTCTTTGGGTCCTTTGGCGGTCCTGTCAAAGCGGGAGCCAGGCGCCACATAGACCTCACAGCCCAAAATGGGCTTAATGCCCTGTTTCAGGGCGGTTTCATAGAAGTTCAGCACTCCGTGCATGGTGCCGTGATCTGTGATGGCTATGGCCTCGTAGCCATATTCCTTTGCCCTTGGAAATAGGTCCTTCAGCCGAATGGAACCATCCAGCAGGCTGTATTCGGTGTGCAGATGCAGGTGTACAAAACTCATATCACTCCCACTCAATGGTAGCCGGTGGCTTGGAGCTGATGTCATAACACACACGGTTTACGCCCCTCACCTCGTTTATAATGCGGTTTGAGATGGTGCCCAGCAGGTCATAAGGCAGTTTTGCCCAGTCTGCGGTCATGGCATCCAGGCTGGTGACAGCCCGTAGCGCCACTACATTTTCATATGTGCGCTCGTCTCCCATGACCCCAACGGTCTTGATGGGCAAGAGCACTGCAAAGGCCTGCCAGACCTGATAGTACCACCCGCTCTTTTTCATCTCCTCCAGCACGATGGCGTCGGCTTCCCGCAGAATCTCCAGCCGCTCTCTGGTTACATCCCCAAGAATGCGAATGGCCAGCCCTGGCCCTGGAAACGGGTGCCGATGAATCAGTTCCTCCGGCATACCCAGTTCCTTGGCCACTCCTCTCACCTCATCCTTGAAGAGCTCCCGCAGGGGTTCTATGAGCTTCAGCTTCATGCGCTCCGGCAGCCCGCCCACATTGTGATGACTCTTGATCACAGCGGACGGACCCTTGAAGGAGACACTCTCGATCACATCGGGATATAGGGTGCCCTGCGCCAGATAGCGCACATCTCCAAGGGCATTGGCCTCCTCCTCAAAGATATGAATGAATTCCTCGCCGATAATGCGCCTCTTTTTTTCGGGCTCCACGACACCGGCCAGTTTTGCAAGAAAACGCTCAGATGCATTCACATAGCGTACATTCAGGTTCAATGCCTTCAAAAAGGCCAAAACCGTCTCGGCCTCGTTCTTTCTCAGAAGCCCGTTGTTGACAAAAATGGATGTGAGCTGGTGACCGATGGCCTTGTTGATGAGCAGAGCGGTGACCGTGCTGTCAACCCCACCAGAAAGGGCGCAGATTACCCGTTCCTGACCCACACGTTCCTGAATCTCTCTTACGGCTGTATCAACAAAGGAATGCATGTTCCAGTCAGGGACACAACCCGCTATTCGAAACAGAAAGTTTTTGAGTATGTCCATGCCGATCTCGGTATGCACCACCTCAGGATGAAACTGCACACCGAATAACGGCAAGGATTCGTGCCGCATGGCCGCTATCGGCGTATTCTCACTCCAGGCTATGGCCTTAAAGCCAGGGGGCAACACCTCTATGCGGTCACCGTGACTCATCCAGACCTGATGGGATGCAGGCTTTACGGCAAGGCCGTAAAAGAGTTCGTTGGGTTCGGCAAAGTAAAGGCGTGCATGACCGTACTCCCTTCTCACCCCCTTTTCCACTCGGCCTCCCATGGATTGAGCCATGAGCTGCATGCCATAGCAGATGCCCAAAACAGGCAGGTCCATTCGGAATATGGCCTTATTCACGGAAGGGGCGTCAGGGTCATATACACTGGCAGGCCCGCCGGACAATATAATAGCCTTGGGAGAAATGGCCCGAATCCTTTCTAATGAAAGGTTAAATGGATGCATCTCGCAATAAACCCCTGCCTCGCGCACACGCCTGGCTATGAGCTGTGTGGTCTGCGACCCGAAATCCAGTATTAAGACACGGTTCCTTACATTTGTCATGTTCGATGTCGCCTTTCTGAATGTAAAAATAAATCGTTACGCATAGTTCTACTCCGACAAACATTTGTATATACTAACTTTCAAAGGTTTCCTGTAACTACCCACCCGTGTCATTGCAAGCGAAGCAATCTTCTGCGTTACGCATGGGACTGCTTCGGCGGCTATCGCCGCTTCGCAATGACGATGAGTCTGTTGTTTGTCGGCGTAGTAATGGTTTTACTCTGTTTTCTTCTCGTTCCCTTCTTGTTTATTCTTTTGGGCATCCAGATACTGCCTGAGTTCTGAAACGCGTTGGGCGAATTCCTGTGTCAGGGCATCGGCCTGCTCCCGTGTCTTAAGCACATGGGGGGTGATGGCGATGAGCAGTTCGGTCTTGTTGTTGTTGCTTCCATGACCACCGAATATATAGCCCAGCACGGGGATGTCCTTGAGAAACGGGATTCCCGAGCTGCTTTTGGTCTTTTGTGTCTGGATTAGACCACCGATCACAATGGTTTGGCCGTCCTTGGCCACGAGATATGTGGTGGCCTTTCGAGTACGAAAACGCGGGGAGTTGATGGAGCCGGTGGTCTCACTGGTGACAGCACTGACCTCCTGGGTGATCTCCATACGGGCCACTCCGCTGTCGTTTATAAATGGCTTGACCTTAAGGATTATGCCTGCATTTCTATACTGTACGGATTGAGTGGTCAGACCTCCGTCGGTGGTGGTAGTGCCTGTGAGTGTGGGCACCTCATCCCCCACCTCGATGCTGGACTCCTGACCGTCCACTGCCAAAATGGTGGGGCTTGAAAGGATGTTCACATCTGTTTTTTCGGCCAATGCCGTCACCAGACCTCTGAGGCCGCCCGCGCCGTTGTAAAGCCCATAGGAAAAACCTGCCAGACCCTTGCCCAGCTCGGTATTTTGTGCCAGTGTTGTCCCATTGGAAAGGGCTGCGTCTGCGTTGTACACTACATTGTCGATCTTGATCCCCTTGTTTTTCAAAAACCACTCCACGCCAAAGGAGATGTCGTCCTTCAGATTCACATCCACAATCAGGACATCTATCAGCACCTGACGTGGCAGCACATCCAATTGCTTCAGCACCTCGGAGATGATGTTGTAATCCCTGGGCCTGGCCTTGATGAGGATGGCGTTGTTGATCTCGTCAGGTATGATCTCCACCTCGTCCGAGAGTTCGCCAGTGGCAGTCACATCCAGATTGAGGTCAGGCCGTGCGGTTTTTTGAGTAGAGGTGGTGCTGGTCCTGCCCTGCACCAGGACGTTTCTGCTGCTGGTGGTGCTGGTCTTGCTCTTGGAGGTGCTGGAAGACGTCCTGCTGGAACCGCCTGTGGTGCGCAGCCCGTAAACCATCTGAAGGGTCTGGGCCAGGTCCACTGCCTGGGCATTTTGCACAAAATATACATATACTTTAGCGCCCTTGTTGAACTGGCTTTTGTCCAATTCCTGCACCCAATTGGCCATGAGGTCTATGATCTCGGGCCATCTCGAGACCACTATTATGCCGTTCAGGCTCTTGAGCGGCAGGATATGAAATGCAGCAGGGTCAAGACCAGGCCGACGGTAAATACCGTTTACCTGAAAGAGCTTCTCCAGCTCCTTACCCACCTCTGTGGCATCGGTCTTTTCAAAGGTGAAGACCCGCCAGTGAATGTCCTTGAATACATCGGCATCTATCAGAGGCAATATCTTTCCGATCTTGTTGATATTTTCCGCTGTATCTGCCACGATCAGGGCGTTTACGCTGGTCTCAGCCACTACGGTTGCGCCGTTTGAAAGGAAGTTCTTGATATTGTTAGCCGCATTGGGGGCATAGAGGTACTTGAGCTGAAACACAGCCACTGTCTCACCACGATAGGCCCCTTCCCCAGGCTTATAGACCACTACATCCGAGCCCATCTTGGAGGAATCAGGTTTTCTGGCCACCTTATAGAGGTCTAAGTCCCCTCGAATCAAGGCCAGACCCTGCATCTGCAGCACTGAATTCAGGAGGTTTAAGAGCTCAGCGCGAGTATATGAGCCGCTGATGTGCAGCGAAATGGTGCCCTTTATGGCTGGATCCACCACATAATTGATGCCCAATATCTGATTTAATACCAGGTCCAGCACGGGATAGATGTCCATGTTGTCCAGGGCGATGTCTATGGAGCGTTTGTCTGTCTCACTGGCACCGGCAAAGGGCGACTGGGCCGAGACCTGTTTGACCGCAGGAGGTGGCGCTGGTGGAGTGAGTGCGGCTGCCTGATTAGCTGAGGGTGTTTGAGCGGCTGGCGCCTGTGCCGATGCCTGGCCGGCAGGGGTTGAGGGTGCTGGTGGAGGTGCTGCGGGCTGTGCGGCTGCCTTTGGAGGTGTAGAAGGTGCCTGAGTTTCTGGAGTCACAGTTGGGGTTGTGCCTTGCGTAACTTTAGCCTGCCCTTCAGGCTGGGAGTCCGCAGGTCTTGGCCCGAAGAGGGGGGCATTGGCATTTGCCTGTGTAGCCGAAGGCACTGGAATGGGAATGGGCGGCCTGTCCACAGGGGCCTTGGATTTTCCGGCATCCTGATTCACACCTGGCTTGACTCCGCCACCGAATATGGCCTCCTCCGCAAAGGCGGGCTGCAAAAGAAACAGGCTTAGACAAAATACAATTATTCTATAAAATCGCATAGTTCCTCCAAAGCGTAGATATGCTTTCAAACTTCTCATTTTCATGAACACACCCTATTGATATATGACATCTTATGGTCTCTTGGCATGATATCAGCTCATGCTGACCTTCATGTGTAAGAGCAATGGATGTGGCTGGGCCAACTCGATCCATCGCACGACATTAAATGGAAGCCCGTCAGACGGCTGACCCAAGACAGGTTGGCTACCTCCTTGCTTCCAATAGACCTCGTAATTCATGTTGCCAATGCGTATATAACAACGAAAGACCCCGCCTCCTATGGGGGCCATACTAGGGCCTGATTGGCTGGCGGTGGCAGGGGCATTTTGCAGCTCTAACTTATCCTTTATGAGCTCTAACAGGAGTTCAGGGGCGTAATCCTTTATAACCTTTCCAGAGTCGTTGTAAACAGTGAAAATGTGCTTAAGACCCAAGCCCAGTGGATTGATGGCCGGAGTCTCTGTCTTGTCTCCATTGCCTGCCCCTTGCAAGGCCGAGCTTCCGTAAAACATTTCGTATGTGATGCCCTCCACCAACAGCAGCTCCTCTACGGACTTAAACGGCCCGTTGGCAGCCACATAGGCAGGACGCCTCTGTTCGTATGTCTCGTCCTCTGCCCCACCCTCTCGCGGAAGGTTGTCCGAATCCTTCCAGTCCAAAATGGCGTTTAGCAACCTGTCTGCCATAGCAGGTGACTCTCCCTGAAGTTCCAGCATTTCGCCCAACACCAGCCGAATGTCCTCATCAGGCGACTTATTCAGGTCGATTTTACCCCTTTCGTCCTCCAAAATGAAGTCTATGGCCGTCTGATTCAAAAAAATCCTGTGTGGCAGGCCGTCCGGCACAAAAAGTCCCTTTTCCCAGGCATCCTCCGGTTTCATATCAGGTGTGGCCAATCTCGTGGCCAGAATGCAGAGCAGGGCCTTTACCTCCTCTCTGGTGCGCAGGGATTCCAGGGCCTGACTGCCCAGATTCCGGCGCACCTTGGCCTCAGAGGCATAAAAACCCGCCACAAGCCCAAGTATGGTCAGGACCCACAGCACCAGGACCAGCACAGCACCCTTCTGATGCCCAAGCATACTCACAGCTCGGCCTTTTTTAGTCTTGCAAATGGTGTAAGCGCATCTCATGAAATGGACCTGGTGATAAACTGTGTGGTGTAAAAGATGCTCATATTGGCTTCTTCTCCCCAGAACACCGCCACTGCCACGGGCATGTTGTAAGTGGCCTCCCATTTATTGTCCCACTCATCCGGCCGTTTGGACACAGAGGCAGGGGACAGAAAGGCAAAACGTACCTCAGGCACATCGGAGACCACCTCCACCTCCCAGCCATCTTTAAGCTGCCGTTCCATGTCCTTGGAGCCTGTTTGAGTGGTGAATTCCTCTGGAATAGCCTGGGGAAAGGCATCCCTGCGAGTGATGATCTTCTGGGCAAAGATCAGGCTCTTGGTGGCTGCATCATAGCGGTAACACACCAGAAACGAGCCGCCTGCCAGATTGCCCAGGGGTGTATAATTGGTGAGAAATGCGATCTGGGTTTCATCGCCCTTGAAAAAGGCAAAGCTCGTGGGGTCCATTGGGTTTCGAATCACCGCTGAGCGCAGCTGACGGGACAAGAGGCCCTCTATGGCGGCAATGGGCATGTTCTGCAGATTGGCCTCCTTGCCACGACTCCAGGCCTGAATGCCTGTGCGCAGGGCAAGGGACAAAATGACCACCAGAACCGCTATGAGGGTGGTGGAGATGAGCAGCTCCAAAAGGGTAAAGCCGCCCTCGCCTGTGATTGGGCGGGTATTTCTATTTCTATAAAATTTCCTGTGGCGCAAGTGCATGGAGTCAATTAACACAAAAATGGGTTCAGAGGCAAGAAATCTGTGCAAAAAGAATGCCTCAACGCTGCAGCCCTTCCCTGTCTCTACGGAACTCTATGCTCATAATGGGTTCCCTATCCCTTTTTACTGCGTTCCCTTTAATATCCGATAACTCATTTGGATATTAAGACCAACTATCTGTCTGTGTCATTACGAGACGAGCGAAATGAAGCAATCCTCTGCGCAAAAGAATGTAGGGGCGACCGGCCGGTCACCCCTACTATCGCCGCCCTGCCTGTGCGTTGCACGCAGACAGGCTCGCAATGACAATGCAAAGGGCATATGGTGTTTTTGAACGTCTTCTGAGTCTGGACGTGGAGTTCCCGAAGGGCGAGGGCAGCCGGTGTTTGTGAAATAGGCGCCATGAAGGGCGCCGGCCACACATTCTCCGCCAAGAAGGGCGGTTATGTGTGGCATGGAACAAATGCCGGCTGCCCTCGCCCTAATTATCGAATATCAGAGGAGTGCCTTTTTTCTTGAATTTCCCCTCCATTGAACATAGAATAACTTTCTTGTTGAATGAACAAAACCACATGCCTACCGGCATTACAATTGTAGGGGCAGGGCAGCGCTTAAGCTCAATATGGGAATATGGGGCGCATACAATAATCCCTACCTCAAGGAGGTCCCTTTGACATACACCGTAAATCGCGTAGAAGTGGGCATCAGGCCTGATCTAAAAGACAGTTTGGGTGAAAAGACCGCCAGGCGCATTCAAAATGACCTGGGCATTTCAGGCGTTTGCGTCAAGACCATCAAGGTATATCTGATTCATGCAGCAATAGACGAGACAGGGCTTTTTCAGTATGTGAAAAGCGCCCTCTCTGACCCTGTGCTGCATCGAGTCTCTGTAAATGACTTCTTGGCCATTTTATGGTTAAAGGAAGGCCTTCATGATTGGAATTGGCTCATCGAGGTGGGCTTTCGGCCTGGAGTAACGGACAACGAGGGCAGGGTGGCAGCCCATGCCCTGTCCTTAAGTCTTAAGCGGCCTCTGAAAGAGGACGAGGCGGTCTATACAGCGATTCAATACTGCCTCAAGGGCCATCTGAACAGGGAGCAGGTAGAAGGCATTGCCCAGAACCTGCTGGCCAATGACCTGATTCAACGAGTCATCGTGCGCTCCAGTGACGAATTGCTACAAAACTGGCAGGCACACAGGCCCTCCTTTTATGCCATTCCACAGGTCACCTCACAACAGCCTCCCCGAGTGGAGACCATTCGGCTCGCAGGGCTTTCCGACGAGGAATTGATTCGGCTCTCAAAGGAGAGGCTTTTGGCCCTGTCTTTAGAGGAGATGAAGGCGATTTGTGCCTATTATCAACGCCCAGAGGTGCAGATGGAGCGCCAAAAGGTGGGGCTCGGCCCGAATCCCACGGATGTGGAGCTGGAGGCCCTGGCCCAGACCTGGTCAGAACACTGTAAACACAAGATCTTCAATGCCCTCATCGAATACGAGGAAGAAGGCCAAAAGGAACTCATAGACAGCCTATTTAATACCTATATCAAGGGAGGCACAGAGGTCATTCGCAAAACAAAGGGAGACAAAGACTTCTGCCTCTCGGTCTTTAAGGACAACTCCGGTGTCATCTCCTTTAACGACCGCTGGAACATCGCATTTAAGGTGGAGACCCACAACAGCCCCTCTGCCCTGGACCCATACGGCGGCGCCCTCACAGGCATAGTGGGCGTCAATCGTGACCCCTTTGGCACAGGCATGGGCGCTCGGCTCATCTTCAATACGGATGTCTTTTGTTTTGGGCCACCAGACTACAAAAAACCCTTGCCCAAGGGCCTACTGCACCCCAAACGCATCTTTGAGGGCGTCAGAGAGGGGGTGGAGCACGGAGGCAATCAAAGCGGCATTCCCACGGTAAACGGCTCCATCGTGTTTGATGAACGGTATGTGGGAAAACCCCTGGTCTTCTGTGGAACCGGCGGCATTCTGCCCAAAGAGGTGTGCGCAAGGCCGAGCTTTGAAAAAAAGGCACAGCCGGGTGACTATATCGTGATGTGCGGTGGCCGCATCGGAAAGGACGGCATACACGGCGCCACCTTCTCATCCGAAGAGCTGCACGAGGGCTCCCCTGCCACCGCGGTGCAGATAGGGGATGCCATCACTCAAAAGAAGATGACGGATTTTCTGTTGCGGGCCAGGGACCTCTGCCTCTACAACTCCATCACAGACAATGGGGCAGGCGGGCTTTCCTCCTCCGTGGGAGAGATGGCCGAGGACACAGGTGGCTTTCAACTGCATCTGGACAAGGCCCCATTGAAATACCACGGGCTGCAACCCTGGGAGATCCTTCTTTCAGAGGCACAGGAGCGCATGACCGTGGCCGTTCCACCAGAAAAACTCGATGAATTCCTGGCATTGAGTCAAAAGATGGATGTGGAGTCCACGGTGTTAGGGCAATTTGATAGCAATGGAAGATTCCATTGCCTGTACGAGGGCCGAACCGTTGCCTATCTGGACATGGATTTTATGCACAAAGGCAGTCCACGCATGCATCTCAAGGCCGTCTGGCAGGCCCCTTTTCATGAGGAGCCTGATTTTTCTGAACCATCGGACTTGAAGGCCGAACTAAAGGCCATTTTAGGCAGTTACAATGTGGCGAGCAAGGAATATGTGGTTCGTCAGTATGACCACGAGGTACAGGCAGGAAGCGTTATAAAGCCCTTGATGGGCAATCAGTGTGACGGCCCCAGTGACGCAGCTGTCTTGCGCATAGACCTACATGCCTTTGACGGACTGGTAGTAGCCCATGGCATCTGCCCCAAATACAGCGATATAGACACTTACTGGATGGCAGCATGCGCCGTGGATGAGGCTGTGCGAAACGCCCTGTGCGTAGGAGGCACCATAGAACACATGGCAGGGCTGGACAATTTCTGCTGGTGTGACCCTGTGCAATCTGAAAAGACACCAGATGGCCATTACAAATTGGCTCAACTGGTGCGGGCCAACAAGGCCCTCTATGAGATCTGCACCACCTATGGTGTGCCTTGTATCTCAGGCAAGGACAGCATGAAAAACGATGCCATCATCGGTGGAGTCAAGATCTCCATTCCTCCGACCCTGCTCTTCTCCGTGATAAGCCGCGTGCCGGACATTAGGCGCTGCGTGTCCATGGATGCCAAGAAGGCAGGCGACCTGGTCTATGTGTTGGGAATGACCTATGCCGAGTTGGGGGGCTCTGAGTACTACAGGCTCAAGGGGTTTGTGGGAAATGCGGTGCCACGAGTGCGGGCCAAGGAACACCTGCAGACATTTCAAGCCATACAAACCGCCATTCAAGAAGGGCTTGTGGCCTCGTGCCACGACTGTTCTGACGGAGGCCTGGCCGTGGCCCTGGCCGAGACGGCCTTTGCAGGGGGCCTTGGCATGGAGATAGAGCTCTCCTCTGTGCCGCAGAAGGGCATCACGCGACTGGATACACTCTTGTTCAGCGAAAGCCAGGGCAGGTTTGTTTTGACCATACCTGCACACTTGCGCTCAGCCTTTGAAAGGCTGATTCATGGCCTGCCAGCCGCCTGTGTTGGTCAAGTCACAGCGAATCAGGACCTTATATGCCGCATGAATGGGCAAGTGCTTCTCAAGGCCTCAGTAGGGGAGTTGAAAGCGGCATGGCAGGCCCCGCTTGCGTGGTAACAGCGAGGGAACTCTTTTTTCCCTTCTTAAGGCTTGGGCTGACGGCCTTTGGCGGACCAGCCATGGTTGCCCACATCAAGCAGCTGGCCCTGGCCAAGAAATGGCTTTCTGAAGAGGCCTTCAAAGACGGCATCAGCCTGTGCCAATTCATTCCAGGGGCCACGGCCATGCAGATGGCGGCCTATGTGGGCCTGTGCTCTACACAAAGGATTCGAGGTGCCCTGGCCGCCTACACGGGTTTCGGGCTTCCAGCCTTTTTGCTCATGCTGTTTCTTTCAGGATTATATGTAAAGACCCATGAGCTTCGCCAGGTGGCTGCCATCTTTCAGGGGCTGCAGGTGGTCATCGTGGCGTTGATGACACATGCCCTGTGGTCATTGGGCAAAAACACTCTGACCGACATGCGTGACACAGCTATAGCCGTGACAGCAGCCCTGCTTTTTACACTTAAGGTCAACCCATTCCTCGTGGTAATAATCTCTGGAATAGCGGGGTTAGTGCTTCAAAGGCGGCACAATACCCCTGAAATCAGCAAACAGGGCATGACCTACGGCAGTTCCTTGAAGGGATTGGCCATGTGTCTTGCTGTAGTGCTCACAGGGTTGCTGGCATTAGCTGTCTTTGCACATAAGCTTTTCGGCCTTGCCATCTCCATGATGAAGATTGACCTGTTTGCCTTTGGAGGCGGCTACAGCTCCCTGCCCCTCATGCTACACGAGATAACCGCCAGGGGCTGGCTGAATGTCAAGACCTTCATGGATGGTATCGCCCTTGGCCAGGTCACACCAGGCCCCATCGTCATCACAGCCACCTTTGTAGGCTATGTATATGCAGGCCTGGCAGGGGCAATCATCGCCACAATCGCTGTATTTACGCCGTCATTTCTCATTTTGGTGACAGCAGCACCGGTCTTTGACAGGCTCAAGACATCCTTACATTATCAAGGGCTTTCAAAGGGCATATCCGCATCCTTTATAGGGTTGTTGCTGTTTGCGACCTATAGATTTGCATCAGCTGTCCCCTGGGATATCATGCGTGTTGTTCTTGCAGCGGCAGCATTTTTAATGCTTTTAAGGCGAATCAACATGTTATACATAATACTTGCAGCCGTTATATGCTCTCTTGTGGTTTTTTGAATGTGCAGATGGGGCGTTTCATCTGCCAGTAGGTCTGCACAACATCCTATCATCCCTAAAAATGGGGTTTAAACCCTCCTTCCTGGCTAATTTTACTTATGCTGTTCTGTGTTACATCCATAAAAAGATAGCAATAACAACAATATTCCTCTAGATAAAACCAAAAAGACACTGGCAGCAGTGGTGAAACATTTGTTCCATGCGGCGCATAACTGCCAGGAAGGGTGGTACAGTAAAAAATTCAATGACAGGTTATTCTATATGTATTATGATAACAAATTGGGATAATTGTTCATTTCTTGTAAAGTTGTCCATTAAGATCGCCCCAGGAGGCTGATCCCATGACCATGCAGTCCCTTCAATACCTGTTCAGTCCCCGTAGTATTGCCATTCTTGGGCTTGAGGCCAAAGAAGAGCCCTTTGTGTCCGCAGGTAGGATATTGCTGCAAAATATCGTTACATCTGGGTTTGAAGGGGTTGTTTATCCAATTCACAGCTCAAAAGAGGCGATGTCGGGAATCTCAACTCTGCCGACCGTGAAGGATATTGTCAAGCCGGTTGACCTGGCTGTTTTGTCTGGTCCTCCTGAGGAGTGGCCGGGGCAGGTGGCCGAATGCGGCGAAAAGGCGGTGCGGTCCATTATGATTCTGGGCAGTGACTTCAGGCATCGCGTCAATGAGCCGGATAAATTGCTACTTCAGCTGAAGAGACTCTGTTCCAAATACGATATCAGGCTTCTCGGCCCCAATACAATGGGATTTATCAGGCCGAGGCTGGGGCTCAATGTGAGTACCGGCAGACAAGGTGTCAGATCAGGGGGCCTTGCCTTCGTATCCCAGAGTTCCACTCTGGCGGCAGGCGTCCTTGACTATGCCATCGCAAAACACATCGGTTTCAGTTCCTTTATTTCCCTTGGCAGTCAGATGAATGTGGATTTTGCGGATCTCCTGGATTTTTTGAGCATAGATCCGGATACCAAGGCCATTGTGCTATATATGGAGCACATAGAAAACGGCCGTAAGTTTGTGGGGGCTGCCAGGGCCTTTGCCAGGGCCAAGCCCCTGATGGTGGTCAAGGGTGGCAGGTATTTCGATGCCACAAAGTTGACGGCCAGGGAGGCTGATCTCTTTGATTCCGACGCCGTTTATGATGCTGTTTTCAAAAGGGCCGGCATGGTGCGTGTGGATGATGTGCTGGAACTCTTTCATCTCTCAGAATCCCTGGGCCGTTCGGTGCTACCCAAGGGCAATCGCCTGCTTATTGTGACCAATGCAGGCGGGCCTTCGGTCATGGCCGTTGATATGCTGTTGAAGCTGGGAGGTTCTTTGGCAAGGCTTTCCGGTCAGACGGTGACAAGGCTCAATCAGGTCCTGCCCTTTCACTGGAGCGGCGGAAACCCTGTGGACATACTGTCTGATGCAGGACCGGACAGATTTGAAAAGGCCCTGGATATCTGCATGGCGGAGACCGAGGCGGATGGCGTTCTGGTAATACTTACTCCGCAATTTCTTACCAAGCCCATGGAAATGGCGCAAATCCTGGTCAAAATCACCTCCAGTACCACAAGGAAAACCATCCTGGCCTGCTGGATGGGATCCGGCGATTTTGCGGAGGCAAGGGATTTTCTGGACAGGAACGGCATTCCCACCTTCGTGACTCCGGAACATGCTGTAAAAAGCTTTCTCTATATGCACACCTATGGCCAGAACAACCGTCTGCTCTCTGAGACGCCTGCCAATATCCTGGAGGATTTTTTCCCCGATTCCGGCAGGGTGGAGCAGATCTTCAACGATGCCATTCGTGACGGCAGGCATGTGCTTTATGAAAGGGAGGCCAAGGCGGTGTTGGCTGCCTACGGCATTTCGTCCCCTCCCATCTTTTTGGCGTCATCTCCTGCGGAGGCCATTTCATATGCCGAGGAGTTAGGGGTTCCTGTGGCCCTCAAGGTGGAATCCCCTTCTGTCCTGCACAAGACAGAGGTGGGAGGAGTAAAATTACACCTGCGCAAACTGGAGATAGAAGAGGTCTTTGAGCAGATGGTGAAGACCTTCAGGCGATTGAGGCCGGATGGGGTGTTAAAGGGCATAACCGTGCAGCCCATGGCCCTCTGGCCTGGTTTTGAGTTGCTCATTGGCATGAAAAAAGACCCTGTCTTTGGGTCAGTCATCCTCTTTGGTGCAGGCGGCAGGCTGTTGAACGCTATGCAGGACTATTCCGTTGCCTTGCCACCACTTAACCAGACCCTGGCTCGCCGTCTGTTGGAGGATACCCGTATCTATCGATACCTCAGGAACAACCTTACTCATTCCAGGCCCAATCTCTCCTTGCTGGAAAAGACCCTTCTCCGCTTTTCGCAGCTCGTGGTGGATTTTCCCCAAATTCAGGAAATCGATATCAATCCTTTTTTCCTCGGAGAGCTTACCGGACTCTGTTTAGACGCCAAGATCATACTGGAGCCTGACACCAAGCCTGATATTCACAGGGCTCAGGGGGCCTGTTGCCCTCAAAACCTGGTTATCTGTCCCTATCCGTGTCATTATGTGGATATCATGACCATGCGGGACGGAACGCCCTATCTGATTCGGCCCATAAAGCCGGAGGATGAGCCCCTGATGTATGAATTGTTCTCCACCTTTTCGCCTGAGACCATTCGCATGCGTTTTTTTCAGCACATCACCTCCATTTCCCATGAGCAGATGGCCCGTTACTGCCAGATCGATTATGATAGAGAGATAGCCCTGGTGGCCACCATAACAGAGGATGACAAGGAGCACATCATCGGTGTGGGCCGGCTGACGATTCTGCCGGATCGGGAGCGTGCGGAGTTTGCGGTGGTGGTGGGAGACCCCTGGCACGGACAGGGTGTCGGCAAAAAACTCATGGGGGTCTGCATAGAGGTGGCCATGGGTCAGGGCATAAAACAGATCTTCATGGATGTCTTGAGAGAAAACGGCGCCATGAGAGGGCTGGCAGCCAGGTTTGGTTTTGAAGAGGTGAAACACGAGGACGAGGAGTTGTTGCGCTATGTGCTCGACCTCTCTAAACCCGCAAGAAAAAAGCGGAAAAATCAGTGAGCCGGCTATGCCTGATTTCAAGACCATTACAATCGTCAATTCCCCCTTTTATTTGAGGCATGACACCGGCAGTAACCACCCTGAGTCTTCAGAGCGCATGACCGCTGTGATGAACAGATTGTTGAGTGAGGGAGGCGCAAAATCAGGCTTGGGGCTGCCCTTGAGGCTCATTCCTCCACGCATGGCTGAACGGGAGGATGTGGTCTCTTTGCATACAGAAAATTACCTGATGCGCTTTGAGGAGGCCTGTCTTTCAGGCAAGGAATGGT
>Ga0209018_1001828_pt1 | contig 16299 bp, 14 predicted proteins | sample YNPBryBLVA2012_FD_185814 | JGI IMG/M metagenome (GOLD analysis project Ga0209018, IMG submission 185814) | Anoxygenic and chlorotrophic microbial mat microbial communities from Yellowstone National Park, USA - YNP Bryant BLVA 2012 (SPAdes)... ...
CACCCCTCGCAGGGCTTGCGACATCGCCGACCCGCCGCTCAACAGGCGCGTGGAAACCGACGGCAGCAGCGCGGAGGCAAGGGCAACCACCACGTAGGCGGCCAGCAGTGGCGGGGCGCTGGCGTAAACGAGATCGAGGAAAGCGCCGATCACGCTGGGCTCGGCCTCATGCGCATGCGGATGCAAGCGTTCCATGGCGACGAGGAAGGCGACGGCCACGAGCCCTCCGAGCGCCGAGGGTACCTGCCGGTGGCCTTGCTCGTGATGGGAAGGCGGCAGGTGCGTGTGCGAGTGCCCCACGATGACGTGCAGGAGCGAGCCGGCTACCAGGGCCTGGAACACCGCAAGCGCGTGAGAGGTCACGCCCCGGGTGGCGAGGTCGCCGAGGAAGAACCCGGCCATCGTACCGGTGAGCTCGACCGCGAGGGTGGCGATGGCGGCGCGAAGCCCCACCCGCGTGCGCACGAACCACCAGAGCCCGATGCCGACGGGCACGCGGTGCACGATGACGGCCGCGGCCAGCACCTGGGCATACGCCTGGCGGGCGGCGCTGCCAGCCAGCGCGACACCGTCGAGCGTAGCGTGGACGAGCAGCGTGAGCAGAGCGACGGGGAGAATGGGGCGGCGCCACGACCCGCCGCCGACGGACTGGATGGCCCGCTCCGCCCAGGTGGGTGCCGCCAGGCCCACGAACGCCCCGGCCACGGCCAGCCAGCCGCCCACCTCGAAGCATTGGGGCAGGATGTGCAGCAGGGCCAGCCCGCTGATGCTCACCAGCACGAACGAATCCAGGGCGGACTGCGCCCACGGCGCTGGTCGCATCCAGCGCACCAACAGGGGACCGAGCGCGAGAGGTACGATGCTTGCGACAAGAAGCAGGATCATGCGCGCGCGTCCGCCAAGGGCCTGGTGCCGAACATCGGCTGTCGCATTAGTCTCCCGGCCCCGGGCAGGCAACGTAAAGTCGCACTGCAACGTCCGCTCCGTCGCCGTGGCCGGCCGCCCCGGGCCTGCTGGTCCGCGTCCGCGTGGGTGCGCCGCGTCGGGTTGCGCGCCCGCCCTTTACCCGACGGCCGATCTGGTCTACGGGGCGCAAGCGCCCATTCGTGCGTCAACCACAGGAATCGACCGTGAGCAACGAGACCCCGACCTTCCGCGCCATCGACCCCACCACCCTGCCCAAGCACTTCGAGGCCGCCGAGGCCGAGCGTCGCTGGGACCGCATCTGGGACGAAGCCGGCATCTACCGCTACGACCCGTCGCGTCCCCGCGATGAGACGTTCGTCGTCGACACGCCCCCGCCCACCGTCTCCGGCTCGTTGCACATCGGGCATGTCTTCAGCTACACGCACACCGACGTGATCGTGCGCTACCAGCGCATGCGCGGCCTGAACATCTTCTACCCCATGGGCTGGGACGACAACGGCCTGCCCACCGAGCGTCGCGTCCAGAACTACTTCCACGTGCGCTGCGACCCGCACCTGCCTTACGAGCCTGGCTTGAAGCTGGAGCCCGCGTCGGCCCAGCAGCTCAAGGAGCGCCCCCGCACGGTCTCCCGCCCGAACTTCATCGAGCTGTGCTTCCAGGTCACCCGCGAAGACGAAAAGGCATTCATGGGCCTGTGGCGCCGGATTGGCCTGTCGGTGGACTGGACCCAGGAGTACGCCACCATCGACGACCACTGCCGCGCCATCGCACAGCACAGCTTCCTCGACCTCTTCCGCAAGGGCCATGTCTACAACCTCGAGGCCCCGACCATGTGGGACGTCGACTTCCTCACCGCGGTCGCCCAGGCCGAGGTGGAAGATCGCCCGCAACAAGGCGCTTTCCACGATATCGCATTCGGCGTCGAGGGGTCGAGCGAGCAGTTCGTCATCTCCACCACACGGCCGGAGCTGCTGGCTGCTTGCGTGGGTGTCACGGCCCACCCCGACGACGAACGCTACAAGCACCTGTTCGGCAGGAAAGCCGTCACGCCCGTGTTCCACGTGCCCGTGCCCATCTTCCCGAGCGAGCTGGCCGATCCCAAGAAGGGCACCGGCATCCTGATGGTGTGCACTTTCGGTGACGCCACCGACGTGCACTGGTGGCGCGAGCAGAAGCTGGCCTTGCGGCAGATCATCGGCGCAGACGGCCGGATCGCGATGGTGCGCTTCGGTGAGCCGGGTTGGGAGAGCCTCGACCCGGAGGCGGCCAATCGATGTTTCGCCGAGGTTGCGGGCAAGAACGTCAAGCAGGCCAGGGCAGCCATGGTCGAGCTGCTTCGCAAGCCCGCTTGCGCGGCGTCGGGTGACCAGCCGCCCCTGCGTGGCGAGCCCAGGCCCATCGAGCACATGGTCAAGTTCTTCGAGAAGGGCGACCGCCCGCTGGAGTTCATCACCACGCGCCAGTGGTTCGTGCGCCTGATGGACAAGAAGCAGGACCTTATCGACAAGGGCGAGCAGATCCAGTGGCACCCCGACTTCATGAAGAGCCGGTATCGCAACTGGACCGAGAACCTGCAACTCGACTGGTGCATCAGCAGGCAACGCTACTTCGGTGTCCCCTTCCCCGTGTGGTATCCCACCGACGACCACGGCCGCGCCGTCTACAGCAAGCCCATCCTCCCCGATCCCGCACGCCTGCCCGTCGATCCCATGACCGACACTCCGGCAGGCTACGATCCATCCCAACGGGACAAGCCCAACGGGTTCACCGGCGAACCCGACGTGTTCGATACGTGGTTCACGTCGTCGATGACGCCGCAGATCGCGACGCACTGGGTGCTGGACGCGGACCGCCATGGGCGGCTGTTCCCCATGGACATACGCCCGCAGAGCCACGAGATCATCCGCACGTGGGCGTTCTACACGATAGCGAAAGCCCTGTTGCATGAGGACAAGGTGCCCTGGCGCAACGTGGTAATCTCGGGGTGGATCCTGGACCCGGACCGCAAGAAGATGTCCAAGAGCAAGGGAAACGTGGTCACGCCCATGCACCTGCTGGACGAGTACACGGCGGACGGGGTGCGTTACTGGGCGGCGAGTGCGAAGCTGGGCGCGGACACGGCTTTCGACGAGAAGGTGCTGAAGGTCGGGCGACGGCTGGTGACGAAGCTGTTCAATGCAGGCAAGTTCGTCCTGGGGCAGACCGGCCAGGTGCACCCGATCACGAGCGAGCTGGACCGGGCGTTCGTGGTGCTGCTGGGCCAGGCGGTGCAGCGAGCAACAGAGTCTTTCGACCGCTACGAATACGCCCACGCGCTGATGAGCACGGAGAGCTTCTTCTGGGCGACGTTTACGGATGCGCACATCGAGCTGGCCAAGGCTCGGGCACGCGGGGAGGGCACGAGCGGACAGGAGGGCCGAGGGTCGGCGATTGCATCGTTGAGGCTCGGGCTCCAGGTGCTGCTGCGTCTGTTCGCGCCGTTCCTGCCGTACATCACGGAAGAGGTCTGGTCCTGGGTGTTTGCGCAGGAAACCGGGCACAAGAGCGTGCACAAGGCTCCGTGGCCCACGTTGTCGGAACTCGCTGGGATCGCGCCGCCCACAGACCCCCGGTGCTTCGAAACGGCCGTGGCCTGTTGGACGGCCATCAACAAGCGAAAGAGCGAGATGGGCGCCTCGGTCGCGCGTCCCACCAACCGCCTCGTGCTCGCCGCCAACGCAGCCACGCTCGCGAGCCTCCGATACGTGGTCGAGGACGTGATGCTGGCGTCGCGGTGCAAGGCCCACGATCTGGTGGAGAGAGCGGACCTGGCCGACGGTGTGTTCGAGGTGCTGGAGGCGGACCTGGAGGACAAGGAGCCGTCGTAGGCCTCAATTACTGCTTCTCGTTGAGGTATCGGGCCGCCTGCTTGGCGAAGTAGGTGAGGATGATGTCCGCGCCGGCGCGGCGAATGCCCACCAGGCTCTCGAGCACGACCCGCTTTTCGTCGAGCCAGCCGTTCTGGCAGGCAGCCTTGATCATCGCGTATTCGCCGCTCACCTGGTACGCCGCCACGGGCAGCGGGGTGGCGTCGCGCACCCGCCGAATGACATCCAGGTAGGGCCCCGCGGGCTTGACCATCACCATGTCCGCGCCCTCGGCTTCATCCAGTTCGAGCTCGAGCAGCGCCTCCCGCGCGTTGGCCGGGTCCATCTGATACGTCTTCTTGTCCCCGAACTTGGGTGCCGAATCCAACGCATCGCGAAAGGGCCCATAGTACGCCGATGCGTACTTCGCCGTGTAGGCGAGAATCGACACCTCGGTGAAACCGGCATCGTCGAGCGCTTCGCGAATCGCCCCCACGCGGCCGTCCATCATGTCGCTCGGAGCGATGATGTCCGCGCCGGCCCGCGCCTGGCAAACCGCCTGCCTGCAAAGCACCTCCACGGTCTCGTCGTTGACGATCTTGCCATCGATCACGATGCCGTCGTGGCCGTCGCTCGAGTACGGATCCAAGGCGACGTCGGTGGTGACGACGAGGTCCGGCCATTGCTTCTTGAGCCTGCGAATGGCTTGAGGGATGAGGCCTTCGGGGTTGTAGGCCTCCTCGCCCCGGCTGCTCTTGAGCTTCTCGTGGATGGCCGGGAACAGCACGACGGCGTGGACCCCTTCGGCGCGAGCTTCTTCTACCTCCTTCATCATGGCGTCGAGGCTGAGCCGACTGCAGCCGGGCATGGACCCGATCGGCTGGGTCCCCTGCCCGGCATGAATGAACAGCGGATAGATGAAGTGCGCCGGGGAAAGGAACGTCTCACGGTGGAAGGAGCGGATCGTCTCGCTCTTGCGGTTGCGACGGGGACGACGGATGAGGTCGAGCATGGGATCCTCCTGGACAGGGCGCGGAGGATAGCGTGGGGAGGCATCGTCCGCCAGCCGGGCGATCCTGGGCGGGCGAGCGGCGGTAGGCGCGGTCCGGAGTCGGATGCTGCGAGTTCGACACCGCCAGGGCGCAAGATGAGGCAAGCCCTACAGATATCCGGCGATTCCGACGGCGACGCCGAAGCTGCGCCAACGCAGGTCTTCTTCGGGCAGGCTGTTGTTGTTGTTACGCTGCTGCAGCGTGCCGGCGAGGGGCAAGTCGATGACCGGACCGAGCATGATGCCGAAGTGCTTGACGGGCGCGAAGAAGAACATCCCCTCCAGGCTGATCTGCCACGAGCTGGCGGTGGTCTTGTCGTTGTTCGGCTGCTGGTCCGTCACCTTGAAATACGCGAGGCCGCCACGCGGCCAGAACCCGGCATGGCTCCCCAGCGGAACCATGTAGCCCACGCGAGGAGCGAAAGCGAACGCCGTGAGATCGTTCAGGTCGTCGCTGCGCGTCGGTTGGCCTGGCTCTTCGGTCTCTTCCTTACCGCTCGCGGTGTAGTAGGCCACCGCGCCTCCCGCTGTCAGACCGTCGGCGATGAAGAAGTCGAAAGCAATGCGTGGGACGGCATCGAAGTTGTCGTCGATCGTGCCCGAGGTTCCGTTCGCGCCCCACAGTAGCGAAAACTGGGTGCCGCTCTGCGTGTACTTGTAGTTGTCGCGCTCGACCGTGCCCTTGTAGCTGTAGACACCGAACATGCGCTCGGCGCCGAACACCACGCTCCCGCGGGTGGGCAAGCCCCCCGCGCTCTGTGCCTGCGCCGCCGGCGACGCCAGCGCCACCAGCCCGAGGGCCACCAGGCCTGCCCACGCGTGCTTCATCAGGTCTACCTCCTGCGCTTTCCGACCGACGCGGTGCCTTGCGGAGCACCGTCGTCCGTTGTAGGCCAAGGCGGCGGAACGGGCAAAATTCGAGGCACGCGTGAGCGGTTGTCGCCCGACGTCCGCGGAGAGCCCGGGACGAGTAGCACCAAGCACCCTGCGCGCCCGGACGCGGGTCGCCCCCCGGGCGAGCACGGAGCGTCGTCACTCCCATGCGATCAGGCCGGCAAGCCGTCACGGGATGCCGGGGTCGCCTTGCGTCCGATCAGAGGTAGCCGGCAAGCCCGGCCGTTATGCCGTAGTTGGTCCACTTGATGTCAACGTCGGGTTGGTTCGTTTCCTCATGGGTGCCGCCGAGCCCGAGGTCCAGCACCCCACCGGCCACGATCCCGAAGTGATCGACCAGGCCGAAGAAAAACATCGGTTCCAGGTTGAGCTGCTCGATGCTGTCGTTGCTCTCGCCCGGACCATCGGGATCGACCGTCTGATGATAGTACGTAAGCCCCGCCCGTCCCCAGAATCCAATGGAGTCGCTCAGTGGGAACATGAACCCCACACGCGGTGCGATCGCATACCCGCTCACGTCTGGGAGGCTTTCGTCGGTGATGCTGGTACCGTTCGCCTTCGCCTTCAAGTCACCGGATGACGAGTAGTAGCCGAGCGAACCGCCCAGGGAGATCAAGTCGGAAAGGAAGTAGTCCGCCGAGACGCGCGGGATCGCGTCGGGGTTGGCCCCGCCGTCCCCCGTGGTGGCCGCGCCCCACAGGAGTGAGAACTGCGTTCCCGTCTGCTCCGCTTCGACCTTCACACCACGCTCGGAGAACTCGGATGTGCCCTTGTAGCCATAGACGCCGAACATGCGGTCGGCACTCAACACGAAGCTCCGCTCTGCGGGGACCCCGCCTCCCTCCGCCATCGCGGCCGAGGACAACAACATCGCAGCTCCCAACGAAGCGACACCCGCCAGCATGTTCTTCATCGTACTCCTCCTCGTTGCGATCGTCGGCGCGGCCCCGCGCCGCGCCTCCCGTGCTCTGGCATACCGGGACCCGCTTTGCGCTTCAAGCGCGAACGGCACTTGCGCGGGCTTGAATGGTCCGGCATGAATAGCTCTCGTCATCATCAGCCGAGCGCCGCCCTCCCCGATGACCAGCCCCGTGGACCGGCCCACCGCTGGCACCCTCACCGTCAGACTACGCGGTTGTCCCATTCACGTACGTTCGGACGGTCCCACAGGTCGCCCGGCGGTCGTCCTGACCCACGGCTTCACCATGGACCACCGGGTCTTCGACGCCCAGGTGCCCGCGCTCGCGAGCCGATACCGCGTGGTGCGGTGGGATGTCCCGGGTCATGGGTTGTCACGTCCGATGCCTGCGCCCTTCACGATCCAGCAAATCGCAGGCGACTTGCTGGCCGTGCTCGACTTGCTCGACATCGGGTGCGCTGTGTTGGTGGGTCATTCCCTGGGCGGCCTGGTGGCGCAGGAGATCGAGTTCCAGCACCCGGAACGGGTGCGTGCCGTCGCCATGATCTCCAGTACCTGCCTCACGTTCCGACAGCCCCGCGCAGTGCGGCTGGCGCCGCTCCCCTGCACAGCCCTGCGCCTGTGGCCGGATCGGTGGACCCGCAAGCAAATCGGTTGGATCGCGGGGGCGCGCGCGAACACTCGCACGTATGCGTCGGGCGCTGCCTCTCGCATGTCCAAGGAGGATCGTCTCGCCATCTGGCAAGGCATCCTCCGGAGCTTTCACGAGGAGTCCGGCTACCGGATCCGCTGCCCCTTGCTGCTGATGGAAGGCCGGTGGGACTGGATCGTCGCCGTCAGACTCATTCGCCTGCTCGCCCGCCGTTGGGCCGATCGAGATCATCCATGGCGCCATGCGGTGGTTCCAGGGGCAGGCCACAATGCCCAGCAAGACAACCACGAGTTCGTCAACCGCGAGCTCCGCGCCTTCCTGGCGCATGTGGCTCCGTGACCCTGCTGTCGCACGCTGATGCCGGATCGGAAGGACCAAGAACGATGCGGCGTTTTCGATGAGACGGCCCGTCGGGCATGCGAGCGGTCGTGCGGGATCGTCGGTCGTTCTCGGTACCCCACGGTGGTATGCTCGCGGGGTGGATCCTCTGAAGGTGCTCGACCTGCCTGCGCTCGCTCGGGTTCCGGCGGTCGCCGCGCGCCTGTCCGCCCCCGCCGGCCCCGCCCGGCCGACGCTGCTGACTTGCGCCGAGACAAGCGTCCTGTCCTTGCCCGGACGATACTGCGTCGTGTACATCGTCGTTTCCGAAGGCCGCGCGGCCCTCGTCGATGTCGGGTCGACCGAAGACATCCCGCTGATCGAGCGCGGCTTGCAGCACCTCGGGTTGACGAGCGACGACGTTGCGATGGTGGTGGCGACGCACCTGCACTTCGACCACGTGATGGGTCTGGACGACGCCGCCCGGAGCTTTGGCGCGCCCTTGCGACTGGGCAGCAGGTCGCGCGCGGCGGTGGAGACGGGAACACCCATTGCCTGGCCGCGGCGTCTGGGTTTCCTTCGCGCCATACCGGGGTGGGTGATGCAGGGAGCGCCAGTCCTGTCGAAGAGCGATCGGGCGCGCGGCCTCGCATTCGGTTTCCCTTGGGGACACAACCGCTTCCTGTCACCCCTCGGCCCAGCGCTGCAGCACATGCAACCGCTCCCGGGCCTGCCTGGCTGGGTCGTGATCGATACCCCGGGCCACTCCTCGGACTCGATCTGCCTGCATCATGGGCAATCCGGCATCCTCGTGGCCGGAGATTCGGTCCGCAACTTCCGAGGCGGGGAATGGAACCCCCTTCTCGACGACGAGTGCGCCTACGACGCCACCAGGAAGCTGCTCATGAGCCTGCCCATCCGGGCGGTGGGACCGGGTCACGGTCCCGTTCTCGTGGGCGAGGGTGTGTTGAAGAGTTTGCCGGCGATTGGTTTCTTCGGAGGGCGAAGGCGCGCCGGAGCCCTGTGACTCAGGGCGACGACAGCACGATGGCAGCGCCGTAGAGGATGAACACGACAATGATGAGGAGGAATCCGAGGGCTGCGGCGATGATGCCGCCAACGGCGAGGCCCTTGCCCGAATAGTGCTGCGGCGGCTTGCCGATGCGGACCAGCGAGACGATGCCACAGACGATTGCGGCGATGCCCACCGGCCAGCCCAGATAGCAGCAGAAGTGAAGAGGCAGGCTCAGGATGCCGAGAATCAGCGACACGGTCGCGAGCGGGTCGGTTGCGCCGCCGGTGGACGTGGGAGGCGGAACGCCTGGCGCCGGTGCCCCGTAGCCGGGAGGAGGCGTGTATCCATGCGGAGGAGGTACCCCGTATCCACCGCCCCCCGGAGGCACGCCGAATCCGCCAGGCGGGCCGCCTGCGGCAGATCCGCCGAATCCGCCTGGAGCGCCGCCCGGAGGCACACCGCCCGGGGGGCCATAGAAGCTGCCTGGCGGCTGCTGCCCAAAGCTCATGTCGTTCTCCTTGGCAACACGCGACGATACGCGCGAATCGACCGGTACAGGCCCCCCACCCCGAGCGCAATCGCAGCCAGGCAGCCACCAAACGCCACCGGCGTCGCCCTGTTGTGCGCAATCGCTTCGGTCCAACGGCCATGCCCCAGCGCTGCAAAGCCGCGGGTCAACCCACAGGTCGGGCAGTCGCGATGGAAGATCGCCTGCATCGGGCATCGCGGCGTGATCGCGACCCGGCCGGAGGCAAGGTCGTCCGGCGTGACGGTCAACGACACCACCATCACGCTGGCGAATGCGGCGATCAGCACGCCCCACCCGATGGCGCCGACCAGGATGTCGCGACGGACCCGGCGAATCTCCTCATCACCGCGATGCACATGCCCACGATACACCGGATGACGTCCGGTTGTCTTCTCCGAACATCGGAAAGCGCCGGCCGCCATGCCCCTCGCCAAGTCCTCGCGCGGATCCGGACGGATGTGGGGCGCTGCGCGCCGTCGCGTCCAGGCGAAGCGCCGAGGTCAAGCCGGCTGGGCGCTGCCCGGACGCGACGAGCAAGTTCTGGAATGTGGTAGGGTCCGTTTCGTGCGTCTTGGTGCTTGCGGCGTGGCAGTGGCGGTGCTGGTCGGCGGGTGTTCCGACAGGAGCGGTTCCGGCAGTTCGCCTCCGGGAATCTCCCGCTCAAGCCCTTCGACGACATCCTCAGCCTCTGTCCCGGTCCCTCCCGCCGTGAACGCATCCTCCGCGCCTCGGCGAGGCCCGGCGAGCCCACCGGCTGGACAGGCACCTTCGGCAACCTCCTGTCGCCTTGCCGACCAGCCCGCGTTCAACCACTACACCGTGGCGGTCGTGAACGACACGATGGCGTTCCCAAGGGATGGTTCCATCCCCTATTGCTGGGAGAAGCGCGGAGACCGCTGTCGCGGGCACTGGGGGATGGTACACGACGCCGTGTATGCAGGTTCTACGGTTTTCGAAGGAGGCGGTGATTGCTACTGCTCCGGTCACACGCTCGAGGTGTTCCTGCGCGCCTACCGCCTTTGGCAGATCGATCACGAGGTGCCGGAATCGGTGCCCTGGACCATCGACGGCTTGCAACTCGCAGTCGGCGACGTTGCGAGGTGGGGTGAATACGGAGGAGCGTTCTACCAGCTCTGGCAGGGGTTCGGATTCGTGGGCGAAGCCAGCTCGGCGTCGGCATTCGATCGGTTCGGCATGGGGCACGAGTTGCGGCAGCCAGAATGGGACCGCGCGCTACCGGGCGACTACGTGAATATCTGGCGCAAGAACCACACCGGCCACGCTGCGATCTTCGTGGGATGGGTCATGCATGACGGCGCACGAGCCGGGATTCGCTACTACGGATGCAACACCAGGGGCGACTCGTGTCCAGACTCGGACGACCCGGCGAACGTCAAGGTCAAGGGCGGGCCGTCGTTCGTGACGGAACGCTTCTCGACACATGGTGGACAGGTGCTCGTGGGCAAGCTGCGCATCGGACGGCCGTCGATGCCGATGGACTGAATACGAGGTAGCCCGGCCGCCCCCGACACGTTCGCCGGCGACGTGTGCGCGTCGGTGCCTGGCCGACGCCGGCGGGGGATGAAAAGTCCAGGGCTTGACAGGCGCTCCACGAGCGCCGGCCGCCGCATCCCCAGCCCATGAGCCGGCGTGTCTTCTTGGTGAATCCCCAGGCCTGAGGGTATGCTCCGCCGCGTGGTGCTCGCTCATCCATACGCGCTGAGTCCATGGCTCGCCCGCTCGATCCCGTGCACGACCGTGCTGGCGCTGTCTGCTTGCGGCAACGGCGACTCTCCATCCGGTCCCCCGTCCACGTTGCGGGATGTCGAGGTCGTCGCTGTCTCCGCACACAACGCACGGGTGACCTGGGCTGCTGCGCCCGACGGCGAGGTGGTGGTCGAGCGCGCTGTCGCCGGGTCCGGTGCGTTCGCTGAAGTAGGCCGAAAGAACGCTGCTCATGGGCGCTTCCTCGATCTCGCGCTCACCCCGGAGTCCTCGTACTCGTATCGCCTGACGCTGTGCACCGCCAGCGGTTGCGAGGTGCCGTCGGACACGCGCACCATCGCCACGCCCCCCACGGAGTTCGTGAGCTTGGAGATCACGGTGCCGCCCGACGGCACGGCCGACGACCTGGTGCTGTTCGGGGCGTACCGGGTGGCGGCCGACGTTTTCAAGTCCGGCCATATGGCAGCCGTGGACCGCAACGGCAACGTAGTCTGGGAGTATGCGACGCACGAGTGGGGACCTATCACGGAGGTTGAACCGTTGAGCGATCATACGCTCGCGACGGGACAGTACATGACGCTGGTGCAGATCGATCTGGACGGCAGCGAGGTCTACCGCTGGGAAGGGGGCACTGCGGAGCATGACATCGACCGGCTCTCCGACGGTCGCTTTGCGCTGTTGTTTTTCGACCCGTTCGAGACCGCGCCTGGCTACACGATGCTGGGCGACGGCATCCAGATCCTGAACCATGACGGGACCGGTGTAGATTGGCAGTGGCGCGCGCGCGATCACATCCCGCTGACTGACGTCAACCAGCAGGATCTGAACGATGTCGAGCTGGGGCTAGGGCACGACTGGACGCACACCAACGCAATCACGGTCGACGAAGCGGCGAACAAGGTCTACGCGAACGTCCGGAACCTCAATCGGTTGTACAAGATTGACATCGCCACGGGCAAGCCGGACTGGATCATGGGTGATGGTGGGGACTTCGGCGCCGGGTTGTGGGACCACAGCCACGACCCCCAGATACTCGACGATCACCACGTGCTCATGCTGGACAACGGGCTTCGTCGCCCGGATCCTGCGTTCTCGCGGGTGATCGAGGTGGAGTTCGATGCCGAGGCGAAGACGGCCAGCATCGTTTGGGAATACAGGGAAACACCAGACTTTTACTCCTTCGCGCTCGGTGGAGCGACGAAGCAGGCCAACGGCAACGTGCTGATCGTGGACGGCATCAACGGGCGCATCTTGGAGGTGACGCCAGAAAAGCAAAAAGTCTGGGAACTGAGGATCCAGACATACTACTGGATCTACAAGGCCGTGACGGTTCCCCGGACGTTCTTCACGGAGTGGTGATGCGAGCGGGTGATCGGGACCGGTGGCGGGCGCGGGTGACCAGGGTGTCGCGTCGCATCGCGTGGCCCGCGGCGGTGCTGCTGGTGGTGGCGTTGCACCTGACGCTCCTGGGGCAGGCAGAGCGCAATGCACCTCTTTTCAAGGGACAGCCCCTCACCTGGGTGGACTTCGACACCCACGCGGAGCAGACCCAGCGAGGCGTGCAGGCCCTCGATCGCTGGGGCAAGACGTGGGTCTACGATCCCCAACTGCTTGCGGGCTACCCGAACGGGGCGGTCTTCGAGGTCGACAACAAGGGTTGGGAGTTGTGGACCTTCGCCCTGTGGAAGGCGGGCCTGAAGCTCTGGACGGCGTTCAACCTGTTCGTGCTACTGGCCCATTTGCTCGTGGCGCCGGTCGTCTACTGGTCGGCCCGCCTGTTCGGCCTGGAACGCTGGGAATCCCTGGGCGCCGCGGTGCTGGCGATCATGATCTGGTTCTTCGACGGTCTGGCGCGCTGGTCGTGGTTCTCCGGCGCCATCGCATTCAGCATCGTGGCCGTGGGGTTCCTGCTACCCCTTGCGCTGTTTTACCGCTGGCTCGAGGACCGCAAGATGCGGCACTGGGTAGCCCTGGCTCTGACCCTCGCGCTGGGACACCTGGTCCACCCGAGCATCTTCGTCTCGCTCGTGGTGCCCATGACCGCGCTCTACGCACGGCGCTTCAAGGCATTGGGGTGGCGCGGCCATCTGGCCGTGGGGCTCGCGGCGGCGTTCACCATCGCGTTCAACTCGTTCTGGCTGTACACAGCATTCCGCTTTGCCCACTATGTAACGGACCACAACCCGTTCTTCGTCGCCCGCCCATCACAGGCCATCGCGGATTTCCTGGGCCTCGTCGTTGACCTCACCACCACGGGCTTGATTGGCAATCGAACCGCCTTCCGGATCCTGGCCACCGGCGCGGCCATCATCGGTCTGGTCGCCCTTCGAAAGCAGCGGGATCGCCGGTTCCTTCCCCTCGCAACGGGGATCGGTTTCCTGCTGCTGTTGGCCTACCTCGGCGGCGAAACCTGGTTGCTTCGGCAGATCCAACCCTATCGCAGCGTCGTCCCCGCCGCCTTCCTGGCCACCATCCCCGCGGCCTACGCCGTGGGACAGCTCGTGCGCAGCCACGCCCTGCGCGAGGTCTCGTGGCTGGGCCGGTCGATGTTCGGCCTGGCCGTCGTGCTCTCGCTGTCGCTTCTGTTCCGCGAAGCCGCCTACTTCCTGCCTCGCCAGCTCCCCCAGGTTCCCGCGCTGCCCACCGGCGAGACACTGCCTTTCACGGCGCTCGGGTTTCCCCCGCATGACGACTTCCGGCACGGTCCGCCTTTCGAGGAGTTCGACCACCTCACCCAATGGGCGGAGGCCCATGCGCCTGCGGGACAGGGACGCGTACTGGTCGACTGGTGGGTCATCGGAGAGCACCTGCTGTGGCGCACGGACACGGAGGTGCTCGGCGGCTTCCACGAGCGAAATCTACAGCACAACGCCGCCAACCTGTTCAAGCGCCATCCGGAGGGCATCGCACCTGACGACACGATCGCGCGCTATTTTGAGGACTATGCCGTGCGTTGGGTCATCCTGACCGAGGAGCGTCCCTATTTCGAGTCGAGGACGAACGTGGTGGAGCTGGTGGCCCGGGTCGACCGGCATCGGATCTACCGCACCAAAGTGCCCATCAGCTATTTCCAGCAGGGAGGCGGACGGATCGGGGCGTCCCTCAATCGCCTGGAGGTTCGGGGGACCGATCCAGACCAGGATCAGGTGCTTCGGTATCACTGGCTCGAGACGTTGCGATGTGAGCCCGGTTGCACGATCGAGCGCTCCCCGGTGGAAGGGGACCGGGTCGGGTTCATCCGGATTCCCGCGCCACATCCACCCGATTTCGACGTCGTGAACGCCTACTAGCAGCGTTGCACCCGCGGGCACTCGCGCGCAGGGGCCTGCACCCTGCCGTTTCCCTGGTAGCCAGCGCCGTTTCGGGATAACGTCGCCTTCGCCTTGCTCACGGCCCTGCGAATCGTTTGGGAAGTCGCCCTGTTTCGCCTTCGACGGCGGGAGATGGCGAACCTGGCGGCCTCGGCGTCGCTCATGATCGCCGTTGCGCTGCCGTGGAGCGACATGCTGGTTCGCATGCTGTTCGGTCTGTTGCTGAACCTGTTCGTGTACCTGACCAACGACGCATACGACATCGAGGCGGACCTGGCCTCACCGCGCAAGGACCATGACAAGGCAAGGTTCCTGGCCGCGCACCGCCGCGCGGTCCGCCTGGCGCAGGCCGGGTTGCTCGCAGCACTCGGCGCCGTCGCCGCCTGGTCCGCGGGCTTGATGATCACCTACCTGGTCGCGGTGCCGCTCTGCTGGCTGTATTGCGCGCGGCTCAAGCGCGCTGCCGGCTTCGACCTCGTCACCATCGTCGCGTGCACAGTCTCCGGGACGATGCTCGCGTTCCCCCTCGACAGCGCGCTCGGCTGGGTTCTGGCGGTACAGCTCGGCCTGTTCTCAGCCAGCTTCCAAACCATCCAGATGATCCGCGACCACGACGATGACCGCGCATTCGGAACGCGCACCACCGCGGTCGCGCTGGGCGTGCCCCGCACCGCAGCGCTCGAACGAGTCGTCGTGGTCGTCAGCGCGGCCTACGCCATCGTGCTGGTGCACCGCTGGCTGGGCTTGCTGATCCTGCTCGCCGCCGTACTGCCCTTCGATGCGGCGCAGGCAGCGCGGCAGTGGAACCGGGTCCGGGCGATCTTCGGTGTTGCGTGGCTCGGGATCGTCGCCTGGGTCGTGTGGCGAGGGGCCACGTATGGGCTGTTGTCGACGGTCTCCCGGGAGCACGTGCTGGAGGTTCTGACCGCATTGCGATGATGCAGGCGTGTCAACACCCGCACCCGCTGCAGGGGGCGCAGGCCGTGGACCACTTGCAGCTCGACAGGCAGAATTGCCAGCTTCCGGGGGCGCAGCAGCGGAAGTGGCTGCCCGCCTGCCAGTCGCACGTGTTGCCTGGCTTGAGCGCGCAGCCACCCCATTGGCAGTCGTTGCCGCAGACCTCCTGACCGCAGCACACCGTGGTGCCCCCGAAGGTCGAGCACATGCAGTCACGGGTCTGGCCTGGGGAGCAGGGGCCTTCACCACCGCAGGCACCGGATTCCCAGGCGCAGGCTGCCGAGCACGTCAGGGGGCGGGTGCCGCAGTTGCCGCAAGGCTCGCTGCTGGTCGCCCCGGGCGAACAGACACCGCCCCCGGTACAGGCACCGGGTTCCCATGAGCACGAAGCGCTGCATGTGAGCGTCCTGCTGCCGCAGTTTCCGCACGGCTCGCTGGTCGTCTCGCCCGGCGAACATGCGCCTTGGGACACGCATTCGGCGGCAAGCCATTGGCCGTTCGTGTCACACACGCGTCGAAGGGTTCCGCACTTGTCACATTGGTCCAGGATCTCCTCATCTCCCGGGACGCAGCCTCCGGCCCCTGCAGTGCCCCCGGTCTCACTTCCTGCGCTTCCACCCTGGCCGGCGTCGCCCCCGGCCCCGGGGGCGCCCGCGCTGCCGCCGCCAGGCCATCCCGCGGTGCTTGTATCAGCGGACGCGTCCTGGCCGCCATCGACGCCGCCGCCATCCGCGCCGCCGCTGCCGCCGGGCTCCGACGGCACATTGGTGGCTTCGCTCTGCTCGACGCCGAAGGCGCAGGACAGCAGGCACAGAGGAAGGCCGAGGACGGGGATGGGGCGGAATACCGGACGCAAGGCAGACCTCCTTGGGGTAGGATGCCCGAGGCTACGGGGCATGGCAAGTGCGGGGCTGGCCCGAGCGGCGGGAGGGCGGAGGCCGAGCCAGGGATCGCCATGCCTGCCACTGTCCATGTGGACACCGCGCCGGGGCGGCGGCGCGAATATCGCTTGCTCCCTTGCGGGTGAGTCTGCTTGTCGTGGAGTTTGCGATACCGGCGTAGGTGCGCCCCCTGATCGCGCTGCCGGGGCGGCACGGCACCAAGCATTGTGTTCATTTTGAGGCTCAAACACGTGTGGCAGGGGTTGCGTCCGGG
>Ga0209018_1001829_pt1 | contig 16294 bp, 15 predicted proteins | sample YNPBryBLVA2012_FD_185814 | JGI IMG/M metagenome (GOLD analysis project Ga0209018, IMG submission 185814) | Anoxygenic and chlorotrophic microbial mat microbial communities from Yellowstone National Park, USA - YNP Bryant BLVA 2012 (SPAdes)... ...
TCGCCTTCGTCGAGGAGGCCGACGAACCCGGGCTCGCCTGTCCGCCTCCACGGCCCGGGCGGAACGACTACCACCAACGGTCGTTGTTCTCGATGAAGGTTTGCAACGCGTCATATTTCGGGGCGTCAGTCCTCGGCTGCTCGATCCACTCCAGCGCACCCCAACGGCCCCACTTGCTCCAGGCACCGCAGTTCACGTAGTGGACGAAGTCCTGCCCGCCCGCGCTCTTCCAACCGTCGAGATACGCAGCATACAGGTCGCCCATCCTCGGATCCCGGTTCAACGCGTCGAACTTCTGGTTGATGTCGTCGTTGTTCTCACCGCCGCTCACGCCCACGAAGTGCTGCCCTCCCTCGTACGCAACAAGCGGAACACCGAATGAGTCTGCCTTGGCCTTGTTCGCTTGCATGGCCTGAAGCACCGTCGGCAAGATCTCGCTACTCACGCGATTCACCAGCTCGTCGAGCGACATCGAAGCGATGGTGCTGGCGTCGGACGGGTTTGCATTCCAACCAAAGTAGGGGGCGATTGCGAACGCGTCGGTATGCTCATAGGCATTCTGGAACGACAGCACCTGTTCTCCCGTCCAGGGATTGGCCGACTGTGCTGCCATGACTCGCACAAAACCACCAGGGCCACCGTAGACCTGCTCCCATATCTGGAACATCTGTACCGATCGCATCGATTGGTAGAACAGCCCCGCCTGAAACGAATCCGCGCTGAGGCCCAGCGCGAGGCCCTGGTCGCGAGCATGGCCGGACTGGTCGAACATGCCGTTCCACACCTCGTTCGAGTACTCGACCCAGGCGCGCAAATCCGGACGCAGGCGCTGATGCACCAGCGTGGCGAACTGCGTGACGAAGTCGTCCGTGGCCAGATGCGGCATGCAAAACCACGGATCCGCGCCAAGGCGGTTGGCGAGTTCCACCATGATCTCGACCGGCACGCCGTTCGATCGCCAGCGCGCGTCGTCGACGAGCGGTCGGTCGGCCCAGTTCGTCAGGCCGCTGTTGTTCGTGTCCATCCAGTCCATGTAGCGCAGCAGTCGGTATGTCTTGATGCGGTCGAGAAACGTCGGATGGAAGATCTGCGTGGCGTAGTTCTTCTCGAACGATTCGCACGTACCGGCGCAGTCGGCGTCACTGCTGCACGAGGCGTAGGGATCGTCGGAGCAGACGCCGCCGGGCATGATGAGCCGGATGTTGCGTAGCGGGTCCGACGTATCGATCGCCGTAATGTTGATGCCGATGCCGCCCTTGGTAGGGTCCACGTCGATGACGTCACGGCCGGCAGCGGACAGACCGTCATTCTTGGTGGCGCCGTTCCAGTACTCGATCGTGCCTCGCCCCTCGTACAGCACGACGTACTGACCTCCCGGGAAGTGGTCCTTTTCGCCCCAGAACATGAGGGTGCGTGCGATCTGGTCGGGCTTCAAAGACAGAACCCAGCCGTGCTCGTCCAAGTCCAGGTCGCGACCGTCGTCCCACTGACTCGAACTGCCGGATATCCACGGACGCGACATCTTGAACGCGTCGACGAAGGCCCAGTCTCCAGTCCAGTCGGCGATACCGGAGAGGTTGGTGCCGAGCGGTGAGGTTTCATTGTGCCGAGGAGGCCATGGACTGCCACCGCCGCCTGCCGTCCCTCCGCTCCCCGCCACGCCCCCCGTGCCGGCTTCGCCTCCTCCCCCCGCCGTGCCGCCGGTGCCCGCCGTGCCGCCGGTGCCCGCCGTGCCGCCGGTGCCCGCTGTGCCGCCGGTGCCCGCCGTGCCGCCGGTGCCCGCCGTGCCGCCCGAACCAGACGAGGCTGGCCCGGCTTCCCCGTCTCCCCCACATGCGCAAACCACGATCAGCGCCAACCCAGCATACCAGCGCATCGATTGCATGCGCGAATGCTACCATGGGCCTGTCACCGGGAAAAGCGGGGTGAGCCCTGCGGTAGACGCGGAACCAGCCTTTTCGCACCGGTGGGACCATCGCCTGACGCGTCGCGCGGTAGGCGGTCCATGCGGGCTATCGAAGGACGACACGGGAATCGGCATGGGAAGCCAGAGCGTCACAACGAAGGACGCGCCGTGCTGCTGGCCTCAGTCCCGGTCCTGTCCGTGCCCGGTTTTGTTGGCCAGTCGCGCCGGATCCGCGACCTTCGCATGGCCCAGGTGTGCCCATGACCGACTTCAAACCCTTCGCCAGCGACAGCCCCGTGCGTGAACCCGTCCGCAGCGTTGCCGTGATCCTCGACATCGGCTGCGACACCCGCGCCCTCGACCTGCTGCTGCAGCCATGTGGTCCGAAATCCCTGCTCGACCGAGCGCTCGATTGCGTCGACCGGGTCACGGAAGCTGACCAGCGGATCTTGAAGAGTGATTCGGCCGAGGCGAAGGCCATCGCTGCGAGGCGCTCAGCCCATGGTTGGTCCGTCGTCGCGGGCAGCGCCCGGGCTGCAAGCTGGACCTCGTGCTCCCACCTGGTCGTGCTCGACGGCCGTCACCCCTTCCTCCGCCCGTCCACCATCGACGAGGCGATCCGACTCATCAAGCTGCGTTTCGACATCACCTCCATCGCCTCGTGCGTGCGATCCGCGTCCGGCTGGTGGTTCGAGGAAACCGGTGCCGGGGTGGAGGACGCGACCGGCCACGCGCCTCCGCCGAGCCCGCCGAACCTGCTGCGTGAAGCACACGCGTTTCACGTCGTGCCCGCGTGGCGACATCATCGCGCCGCCCATCGATACACAGGACGCCGGCTCGACCCCTACCCCTTCGAGATCACTTCCGCGGAGGCTTTTCGCGTGCAGTCGCAGTTCGAGCTGGATCTTGCGACATCGTGGTGCGCTTCGCGAGCCGTCATACGAGCCGCATAGCGCGGCAGACGCCGAGGTGCTGGCAGGTCACGCCGAAGACGACGGCTGACCCGGGCTCGCCTTGGTGTCTCGCAGGTTCGGCAAGAACGCGATGAGTGCCATACCGGGCAGCGATGCGAGGAACGTGAACGCGAAGTACCAGGTGAAGCCCATCGACCTGGCGAGGAATCCGCTCGCCACGCCGGCCAGGGTGAAGCTGACGCTCATGAGCGCGGTCAGGATGGCCATGTGCGACGCCTTGTGTGCCGGGTCGCAGGAGCGCATCAGGTAGACCATGAACGCAGCGGTGCCGAGCCCTTCTCCGAAGTGCTCGGTCATGATGACGCCTGCGATGGGTGCGATGCCGAGGACGGTCTGGGCGCCTGCGATGGCCAGGCCCATGTAGAGCAAGTTCAGCAGGTTTTGCAGGGCGGCGAAGGGCCAGATCCATCGCGCCAGACCGTGTCGGGAAATCAACCAGCCCCCCACGAACGTGCCAGCGAACGAGGCGATGACACCGAGCGTACCGTTGGCGAAGCCGTATTGGTCGAGCGACATGCCGAGCACGTCGCGCAGAAACGGCCACTTCATCTTTTGAAGGAACGACTCGCCGGCACGGAACGCCACCACGAAGGCCAGCACGCGGCCGACCATCGGTCTCGCCATGAAGTCGACGAACGCGGCGGAGTACGAGCCAGGTCCGCGGGCGAACCTCCCCACGATGCGCTTGCGCAGCGCCAGACCCGCCACCAGGGCCGCCAACAAGCCGAACGCGATCCATCCGCTGGCCGACAGCTCGCCGATCCAGGGAATGGCCCGGAGAGCATCGCCAATCCGATGCATCCAGGCACTTCCGGTGCCGAAGCGCCGGTCCAGCACGATGACCAACGCAATGATCGCGCCGACGGTGACGATGCGGGGGCGAAGCGCAGCACGCAGCAGCACCGACCAGGGTTGCCGTCGAGATTCGAGGTTCGGAAGCAGGCGCGCGTGGACGGTCGTGAGCAGCCCCATGATCACGGCAGCCGCGGCGAGTCCCATGCGCCATCCGACCCAGCCGATGAGGATCACCAGGGGACCGCGCACGACCAGGCTGGCGACCTTGTAGGCCATCGCGCGCATCCCGACGAGCCTCGACTGCCCCTGCGCGTCGAGGGCTTCGAGGTAGAAGCCGTCGATCGCGATGTCGTGGGTCGCGGCGAGCACAGCGATCGCGACGAAGACCGCCGCCGTGGCCCAGATCATGCGCGGGCTGGACACGCCGAGCGCGAGTGCGACCAGCCCGAGCGTGAGTGCAACCTCGACCGAGACGATCCAGCGACGCTTGGTTTCCACCTGGTCGACGAACGGTGCCCACAGCAGCTTGAGGTTCCACGGCAGATGGAAGAGGGAGGTCAGCCCGATGGTCTGGAGGCTGGCTCCCATTTCCTTGAACAAGACTTCGGCGAGGTTGTTGACGATGGCGTAGGGGTAGCCCTCGGCGAAGTAGGTCGTGGTCACCCACGCGCCGGGGCCGGCCCACCGGCTTGCACGATGGGCGCCGTCACGAGCTCTTTCATCCGTTGGCGATTCGGTCATTTCGTGGACTGGTTTCGACGGCAGCGTCGCATCTATGATGCGCTGAGCCCGGCCCTGCCCATGGGCGGGCGAGGATCGCACTTGCCCCGCTCGTAGCACGCATGATGGCATCCAGGCACATTTGCGGCAGCCTGCTGTTGCGGCCGCGTGGCTTGCCATCGGCTCCCGATGCACTATTGACCGATAGGAATGCCTTCAGACCAGCGGAGCCCACCGATGTCAGTGCAAGCAGGCGGACGCTGCCTGTCGCCTGTGCACGGCTTCGTCGGCGGTGGGTGGGATCGGCAACGGCGGTTGCGCGTCGCCCTCGGCGCTGTCTGCAACAACAACTGCGTCTTCTGCTCCGAAGTCGACCGCGAAGCGCGCAAGCGCGCCAACAAGGTGATGCGCGGGGACCGGGTGACCGACCTTCTGGCGCGAAACGTCGACGTACGCGAGGTCTATTTCACCTCCGGTGAGCCCACGCTCCACCCGGAGCTCGCCCTGTTCGTCCGCCAGGCCCGGGACATGGGGTACGAGCGCATCGGCGTGGTGACCAACGGACGACGTCTGGCGTACGCGGGGTTCGCGTCCCAGCTCGTACGAGCAGGGCTGACGGACATCTGCATCTCGATCCATGGTCCTACGGCGTCGCTTCACGATGCGCTAACGAGGACGCCGGGGAGTTTCTCCCAGACCGAAGCGGGGCTCGACGCGATGGTGGCATTGCGAAGCCGTGGGGTGACGGTGCGTACGGCAACGGTGCTGACGCGGGCCAACACGCCGTTGGTCCCTGAGCTTCATCGATGGCTGATGGACCGAGGCGTCGACGAGGCGGCCTACCACGCAATGCGGCTCACGGGGCAGCCGAGAGAAGTGCTGCGTGATATCTTGCCCAGCTATCGGGAGATACGACAGTCGTTCGATCGGTTGAAGGACGGCGACGAACGCCCGTTCCGTCGCGCGGTGCTCGTCGACGTCCCTCCCTGCACCGTTCATGGTTCGGCGATCGTGAGTATTGTGCAACAGGACGATGAGCAAGACGGGGCTGAACCGCAGGTGCGTCGACACGGCACAGCGTGCGAGCCTTGTGCGAGGCGCGACACGTGCCCGGGCGTCTATTCCGCCTACGTGGACCGCTACGGATGGGCAGAATTCACACCCGTGCCCGGTGCCAGATCGTAGAGCGCCGGTACGGTCGTGGCTCGACGCAAGCTCCCCGGACCATCATGTTCTGGGGCATGAGCGACGACACGACCAAGAGGCTACAGCAAGAGCTCGTCCAGGAGCTGACGCGATGGCAGCGGGCAGAAGCTGCGGCAGTCCGCACGATGGACAAGCTCTCGCAGCAGACGACCAACACGGTTCTGCAGACCCTGGCAGAGATCATCCGCGAGGACTCCAGGCGCCACGCGCGCGTGCAGCAGGTCGTGATTGACTCGCTGCGGAACGCCACCGTCGTTGTCACCCCGGAGGATCTGGCTCAGGTCTGGACGACGCTGCAGGATCACATCGCGAGCGAGCGCGACATGTTCGACAGGGTGCGTGCAGTCGTGATGAAGATCCGCGGGCGGCGCATGCCGGTCCAGCAGATGCTGCTCGAATACCTCATGTACGACGAGGAAAAGCACAACCTCATGCTCGAGAAGCTCGAGGGCATGAAGAAGGGGATGTATCCAGGCTGATGCACTTCGGCGGCGGCGCCGCGACCGTCAGTTCTCCTGATAGATGAGGTCGTCGTACTGCACCTCGAAGTTGAGCTTGTGGTTGGCCTCTTCGTGAGCAAGGAACAGAAACAGGTCGCGCGTGTCCTTGTCAGGCGCGGCGGCAGCCATGTCCATGTACAGCCGGTACGCGGCTTTCTCCTTCTTCATGGCGATGATCAGCGCCCCCTGGAACGACAGATCCGGGGTGACCTCGACATCCACCAAGTAGTCCGCGATCTTGAGGTCCGGCACGTTCATCTTGGCGACTGCACCGAGCTTGCGGCCCTGGCGTACGGCCTCGAGCTTCGCCTTGTGTCCGCGCTCCTGGTTCGCAAACTCGAGCAGCGTCTGCTTGACGTGGTCGTCGGTCACCTTGCCCGCCAGCTCGGTGTAGAACTCGACCGCCGCCTGCTCCTGCTCAATGGCGAACGCGAGCAGCTCCTCGAACTTCTCCTTGTTCATCGTGGTCTCCTCGTCGTCTTGCATGGCCCGCCATCCGTGCATCACGGCGCAGGTCCGCCGGGTTCGATAGCTCGGATCGGGGCCGGATGCACGCCGGCTCTTCGCCCGTCAGCTCGCCGTGTGCACCGGGCGACTCGACTTGCGTTGGGGTGCATGCCCTGTTCGGGAATCCGACTCTGCCGACCGTTTCGGCCGTGCTTGTGCTGGTGCTGCCGCAGGCCTCCTGTGCCTGCTATTCTCCTCGCAGGCATCGAGCATGGAGCGATGACGACCGGCTCGCTTGGCGTCGGCATCGAATGTTCAGGTTGACGTGGCGCCGAACGGTGCTCTTCTGTATGGTTCGATCCGGGGAGCAGGACGTGCTTCGGTCGGTCCGGATGGCACGAATCGCGCCCGAGGGTCCGCAGTGTCCACACGGCACCCGCTCGTGAAGGGATTGGAGAACACAGATGGAACTGGACGATCTCGTAACCCACCTGATGAAACAGCTATACCGCGTATCCAAGTCCGAATCCGTGGTCGGCCGGCCCATGACGTTCGCAGACAACGCCGTCGTGCCGCTGTGCAAGGTTTCCGTGGGCTTCGGCACCGGCTCCGGCGACGTGACGGGCGAGGTCACGCGCCGCGGGGCCGCTGTCGACGTGGGCGGAGCCGGCGGCGGTCTCGTCGTCGAGCCTCGAGCGTTTGTCGTGGTTAGCAAGGGTGGCAACGCCCAGATGCTCACCGTGCGCCGCGGCGCCAAGGCCATCATCCAGCGTGCCATCGACGTGCTTCCCGAGACGGTCAACCAGGTTCTCCCGCCCAAGCCGGAGGACGAGAAAGAGTAGATGGTCCGTCGCGTCGGCGACGGCGGCGTGAACACCGAGGACGAGAAACGACGACGGGATCGTGCAGTGGTACCAGGTTCTATGGCCGGAGCTGAGTCGAGCGGCACATGTGGTGTCCGTGATCGCTTTGGCAGCGATCGTGGTGGCGGCGGCGCTCGTCCTGCGCAAGGTCGTGCTGGGGCTGATCGTGGCGGCGTTCGCACCGATCCCGGTTCGTGGCAACCTGAAGGTTCGCGGCGAGCTCGGCAAGAGCTGGTTTGCCGCGGGCGCGTTGGAGGTTCTCGACTCGATCACGATTGCCTTTGCCGCGGCGCACGGAATCCAGCCGTTCGTGCAGGTCTATCTGTTCGACCACAAGCTCCTGCACCGAAGCATCACGCCGCGCATGCAGAAAAAGTTCGTAGAACGCATGCACGACGAACTGTTGCACGACAAGGACGGGTTCATCGGCAAGCTCGCACGCTGGCGCGACAAGGTACAACGATGGTTCGACTGGAAGGCGCTGCGTGCCTTCGCGCTCCGGATCGATCGTTTCATTCGGGTCGATCGCTTCGAGGGCGAGTTGGTCTACAGCCTGTCGGACTTCGCGTGGACCGGGATGACGCTGGGCGTGTTGTACACGATCGCGGGGTTGCTCTCGCCAGTCGGCAGCTTCCGCGTCGAGCCGAAGTGGGAGGAGGTCACGCGGGGGCAAGGCCGGGTCGAGATCGACCTGCACGTGCTGCCCGTTCGATTCCTGCTGTCCGCACTGGCATTCACAGTCAAGAACATCAAACTGCGCAAGCCCAAGCCCCCCAAGGCGCCGCCTGCGCGTACGTTGCACATGGAGGCCCAACATGGCCGGTAAGCTCGAAAGCGTTGTGGACAATCTGATCGATGGCATGCACCAGATCTCCAAGATCGAGACCGTGGTCGGCGAACCCCTCCAGGCGGGCGACGCCATGCTCGTCCCCATCCACCGCATCAGGATGGGCTTCGGCGCAGCCTCCGTCGGTGCCGGCGGTCACGGTGAAACGGGAGAAGGCCACTACGGCGGCCGCGGTGTCGGCGGTGGCGTCCAGATCGAGCCCATCGCTGTCGTCGCCGTCTCGAAAGACGGCCGCCCCCGCCTGATGGCCGTCGACGGCGAGCCCGAGCAGATGCTGGGCCAGCTCTTCGACCAGGTGCCAGACCTGATCGGTCGCGTGATCGGCCTGTTCACGAATAAGCGTTCCTCTCAGGAGCACGAAGCCCTCGAGGAGCCGCAGGCCGCACGTCTGCCCGACAAGGAAGCCGACAAGGAAAAAGAAGAACCGTAGCGCCGCTGCCAGACACCCACGCACACCTTCTTGTCCCCGCGCGCATCGGCCTCTCCCATGCTCGACGGTGCTCGTGTCTTCGTCGTCGTGCCGGCTCACAACGAACAGCGTCTCATCGGACGCATGCTCTGCCGCGTCCCTGCGTTCGTCGATCGCATCATCGTGGTCGACGACGCCAGCGACGACGGCACGGGCGAGCGGGCCCTCAGTGTTGGCGACAGTAGGGTGCAAGTTGTCAAGCATGCCGTGAACCTGGGCGTAGGGGCGGCCATCGCAACGGGCTATCGTCACGCGCTTGCCGACGGCGCCGACGTGGTCGCGGTGATGGCGGGCGACGACCAGATGGATCCGAACGATCTGCCCGCGCTATTGCGACCGGTGATGGACGGCGCCGCGGACTATGCGAAGGGCGACCGACTCTCCCATCCGAACGCCAGGGTGTGCATGCCGCTGTCGCGCCGCGTGGGCACCCTCGTGCTGGGCAAACTGACTCGGGTCGCGCTCGGCATGCACTCGCTGTCCGACAGCCAGTGCGGCTACACAGCCATTTCTCGACAGGCGCTTGCGCAGCTCGACATCGACCATCTCTGGCCTCGCTTCGGCTACCCCAACGACCTGCTCGCCCAGCTCACAGCGCGTGGCTTCCGTTGCACAGACGTCGTCGTTCGCCCGGTCTATGCCGACGAGACGAGCGAGCTGAAGCTCCGCCACATCGGCGTCATTCTCTGGCTCATTGCACGAGGAGCGTGGCGAGTACGACGGCAACGTCGTGGACAGCAGGCGTCAAGCAACGCTCCGATGAGAACGTGAAGCTGGAGTCTTTCCGTTCGTCGATCACGCGCGCAGGCTGCGATCGATGATCGTGTCCACATGGCGCAGCGCATGGTGCAGGTCGAAGCACCGGTCGAGGCCGTCGCGCCCGATCAATCCCACGACCTCCGGGTCTCGCTCGAGGTTCTCTCGGAATGTTCCGGTGCCCTCGATGGCCTTCATGGCGTTTCGCTGTACCATCACGTAGGCGGCCTGCCGAGGCTGGCCCTTGTCGACCAGGGCGAGCAACACTGCCTCGCTGAAGAACAACCCGCCGGTCCGATCCAGGTTCGACTGCATGCGTTCGGGATACACGACGAGATCGTCGACGAGACGGGCCGCACGTTCGAGCATGAATCCGAGCGTGGCGGTTGCATCCGGCGCGATCATGCGCTCGACCGACGAATGCGAGATGTCGCGTTCGTGCCATAGGGGCACGTCCTCCAGGGCAGGCACCACGGCTGCTCGGACCACCCGTGCCAGCCCGCACAGGTTCTCGCTGAGGATCGGGTTGCGCTTGTGAGGCATCGCGCTCGACCCTTTCTGTCCCGTTGCAAACCTCTCTTCTGCCTCGCTGACCTCGCTGCGCTGCCAGTGACGGATATTGATAGCAATTCGCTCGATCGCCGCAGCACCCAGGGCCAGCACGCTGAAGAACACGGCGTGCCGGTCTCTCGCCACCACCTGCGTGGACACTGTCTCGGGCTCGAGACCGAGCGATGCGAGTGCCTTGCGCTCCACCTCGGGGTCCAGGTGAGCGTAGGTACCCACCGCCCCGGCGATCTTGCCCACGGCGACTTCCCTGCGCGCAGCCACCAGCCGGGCCCGCGCCCTGCACACTTCCGCATGGTGCCCGGCCATCACCAGGCCGAACGTCACCGGCTCCGCATGCATGCCGTGCGAACGCCCGATCATCACCGTGTGCCGGTGCTCGTCTGCGCGGCGGGCCAGCGCCGCGATCAACTTGTCGAACCGCGCCAGCAACAGGTCCGCTGCCCGCGCCAGGAGCATGGCAAAGCTGGTGTCCAGCACGTCGCTCGACGTCATCCCACGATGAAGCCACCGGGCTGGCGGCCCCGCGAGCTCCTCGACATGCGTCAGGAACGCGATCACGTCGTGACGAGTGGTAAGCTCGATCTCCTCGATGCGTGCGGCATCTAGCCTCAGGTTCATGGCGCGGATGGACTGTGCAGTCCCCTCGGGAACCAGACCCGCAGCCTCCATCGCCTCGCATGCCGCCAGCTCCACCTCCAACCAGGCGGCGTACCGGTTTTCGCTGGACCACAGCTTCGCGAACTCGGCAGGCGTGTAGCGAGGGATCATGGCGCGTGCGTATCACACGCTGGGGTGCCGCGTCACCTCGGCCTCGCACCTTGCGTGCGTTCGGCCGACTCCCCAACGGGCCTGCCCAACGCCGGACTCGCACGAGCACGCCTCCCATCGCGGCACAGCAAGCGCATTTCGATCGACGAGACGGGCGGTTGCGGCGTCATCGACACGCAAAGATGCCGACCGGGTGGATGGGCCGGACCCGGCTGATGCGCACGCTCGTGGTGGGCGTGCCGCAGCGCGTGCTGGTGAGGGGTCGATGGTGGCGCGTGGTGGACGAGAATGACCCACAGGTGGACCGTAGACCCCTCTCCCTTTCGACCATGCCAGAGCCACGACGACCTGCTGGCGTCCGGTCGCGTCCGTGGGCATCGAGGCACAGCTTGGTTTGCGGGGTCGACGCCGCGACCGGGCTCGACACGATTGCGCTCATGGCGGCGTGCCGTCACAGTGCTGTCGGACTCGATGACCACGCATCCAGACAACGCAACCCGTGTTGCTTTGCACCATGCCCCCGGGCTCGTGTACTTCGAACCTCCGCCCTTCGACCCGCCCAACCCCGTGTACGGCGCGGTCGAGTCCTTGCTCCGGTCGCTCGGATTGGACCGCGCGCGCGCCGGATCGCCTGCGTGGAATCCCCTGGGTGACATCATCCAGCCTGGCGACCGTGTCATCGTCAAGCCGAACTTCGTGTCCTCGCGCAACCTGCACGAGAAAATCGAGGGCGCACGCCTCCAGGCATCATCCACCCATGGCTCCCTGCTCCGCCCAATCCTCGACTACGCCCTGCGCGCTGCAGGGCCGCGCGGATGCGTCCGTGTCGTCGATACCCCGGTGGAGGGCTGCGAGATCGATAAGGTCGTGGGCCCCCTAGGCGTGCGCGCCCTGATCTCGCACCTGCGTTCCCAGGGGCACGACGTCGACTTCATCGACCTGCGCTACTTCCGCCTCGCGCCGCGTTTCGTGCTCGACGACGTGCGCTGGGCTGGTCGCTCGTGGAACCTCGGGATGCTCGTACGCGAGAAGCTGGCAGGCGATCCGCGTGGCTACCGCATGGTCGACGTCGGCGAACGCAGCCTCTTCGAAACCCACGTCGCACCGCTGGACAGGCTGTGCTTTCATCGGAGCCACCGCGCCGGACCGCGCGATCATCACGCCCGCGGCAAGCACGAGTACGGGATTCCTGGCACCGTGCTGGATGCCGACGTCATCATCAACATTCCCAAGCTCAAGACGCACAAGAAGACTGGGGTGACGCTGGCGCTCAAGTCGTTCATCGGCCTGAGCCATGAGAAGTACTGGTTGCCGCATTTCACGGCGGGGCATCCGGGCGTGGGTGGCGACGAGTACGATCGTGCACAGCGCGCCTCCGATCGGGTCGAAAACCTGCTCAGCCGCGTCCCCTTGCCCTGGGGACACTCCCTGGTCGCCCGGGCGCCCGCCTTGCCATCGACGCCGAAAGTCATCGACGGCAGTTGGGAGGGGAACCAGACGCTCTGGCGGACGATCCTGGATTTGAACCGGGCGATCCTGTTCGCGGACCGGGACGGGCTGCTGCACGACGTGCCCCAACGCCGTTATCTGGCGGTGGTAGACGGCATCATCGCAGGCGAAGGCGAAGGCCCCCTGGGGGCGTCGCCGGTGCAGTCTGGGCTGTTGGTCGCCGGGCGCGACCCGGCCTTGGTCGATTGGGTCGTGGCGCGGACGATCGGCTTCGACCCGTCGCGCATCCCCATGATCCATCAGGCGCTGGGCGGCACACTGCTGCCGAGCGGACGTGTGGAGGATCTGGACATGGTCGCCGAGGGGCCGCCGTTCAAGCGGCCCTTCCGCCCGCCGCGTAGCTGGCCATCGCTCCGCAACGGCAGTTGAGCGAGCCTCGCTTGTGCTGCGCATGGCGCCTGAGCCGGGCTCCAAGCGGCAGTTCGGCGGTCGTTGTTTTCCGTTGATCGCCGCGCCCGGTCCGACCAACCTCCCTCGCCATGACCAGACTCCGCCTCTGCGGCGCCTACACTGCGCTCGTCACACCGTTCACTCCAGACGGCAGCCACCTCGACGTGGCCGCCCTCGAAGCGCACGTCGCGCGCCAGTTGGACCAAGGCATCAGCGGCCTCGTGCCCTGCGGTACCACGGGCGAGAGCCCCACCTTGAGCGATGCCGAAATGGTCGACGTGACCAGGCGAACGGTATCGCTTGCCAAGGGGCGCGTACCCATCATCGCGGGTGCAGGCTCCAACTCGACCGCCAAGTCGATCCATCACGCGAGAGCAGCGCTCGACGCCGGCGCCGACGGTGTCATGATCGTGATGCCGTATTACAACAAGCCTTCCCAGGATGGCTTGTTCCGCCATGTGACCGCCATCGCCAGAGAAGTCGGCGGAGCACCGGTCGTGCTCTACAACATCCCGGGGCGAAGCGTGGTGGACCTGTCCACCGATACCCTCGCCCGCATCGTCGACGCCGCACCCAACGTGGTCGCGATCAAGGATGCGACCGGAAACATCCTACGATGCCAGCAGACCATATCGAAGTTCGGCGACGAACTCGACGTGATGTGCGGCGATGATGCGCTGACACTCGGGATGATGGCGGTCGGCGCGAGAGGCGTGATCAGCGTAACCTCGAACCTGATGCCCGCACAGCTCGCCGCGGTGTGCAAGGCGGCGTCGGAGGGCCGTTGGGACGACGCGCGACGGCTCCACTACGCATTGCTGCCCGTGCACGAGGCTATGTTCGTCGAGCCCAACCCGGTGCCCGTCAAAGTGGCGCTGTCGATCCGCGGCTGGATGAGCCCGGCGGTCCGCCTGCCGCTCTCCCCCGCGCTCGATTCGACTCGTAAGCTGGTGACCGACGTCATCCGTCAGCATGACGCGCGGGGCGGGAAGTGAAGGTCTCGATCCATGGCGCCTCGGGGCGGGTTGGCGCCGCGATCGTCCCGCTCCTCCGGGCAAGCGGCGATACCATCGTCGGCGCGGTCGCGGCCCCCGGCACGCCGGAGATCGGACGCGACCTCGGTGAAATCCACGGGCTGTCGCCCATGGGCGTGCTCGTGCAAGACGACGTCGCGTCGGCCATGCTCGGCGCCGACGTGGTCATCGACTTCTCGCACGCGTCTGCGGTCGCAAGCCTGATGCGTCATGCGGCGCGTGCGCGCGTTCCGGTAGTGTCCGGCACCACGGGGCTGAGCGCAAACGAGTTTGCGGCCGTCGACGCGGCGGCCAGGTCCGTCCCCGTGCTTTGGGCCCCCAACTTCAGCCTCGGCATCCAGGTCCTCGCCGAGCTCGTCCGCCACGCCGTCGCACGCCTCGGCCCCGGCTTCGACGTCGAGATCGTGGAAACGCATCATCGCAACAAGACCGACGCTCCGAGCGGGACGGCCATCCGGCTCGCGCGCGAAGTGGAAGCCGTGCGAGGCAACGCTCGTCGCGTGCATGGCCGCGAGGGCATGGTCGGCGCACGTCAGGCCGAGGAGTTGGGCGTCATCGCCCTGCGCGGGGGCGATGTGGTCGGCGACCATGTGGTGCATCTGCTGGGGTTGGGCGAGCGCCTGGAGCTGACGCACCGGGCTACCAGCCGGGATGTGTTCGCACGCGGAGCGCTCTTCGCCGCCAGGGCCCTCATCGGCAAGCCTGCCGGCAGGTACTCCCTCGCGGATGTGCTTCCCCCTGCCTGACTCGCGCGCCGGATGCGTCGTCGGACACCTCGAACGCGCGATCTCATTTCGCCACGCCCTGTCCGCCGCAACGTCGACACACTGCGTGCCGCTTGGCGTGTACGCAACGACGTTCGGTTGTCGTGGGTCAGCAGCCGTGACAAAGTCGACTCATGACCGCGACGATTCCTCTTCCTGTTGCCCCTCCTCCACGCGGTGAGGATCTGCCCTACGACGACGGTGAGCCCTTGGAGAGCGAACGGCACCTGTACCAGATGACGATGCTGATTCAGTCGCTCAAGGATGCTTGGAGCCATCGCAACGACTTCTTCGTCGGCGGCAACATGTTCGTGTACTACAGCGAGGCGCAGGCCAGGAACAACGATTTTCGCGGGCCGGACGTGTTCGTGGTGCTCGACGTCGAGAAGAAGGAACGGCGGTCGTGGGTCGTCTGGGAGGAGAACGGTCGCCTTCCGGACGTGGTCGTGGAGATTGTGTCGGAGACGAGTGAGCAGAGGGATCGCGAAGACAAGATGCGGCTGTATGAACGGGTGCTTCGGATTCCGGAGTACTTTCTGTTCGACCCGTTCACGGCGCGGCTCGACGGTTTCGTGCTCGACGCGGCACGGGGGAAGTACAGGCGTCTGGAGCCCGATGCGCGGGGCTGGTTGTGGAGCGAACGGCTAGGGCTGTGGTTGGGTACGGTCCGTGGCCGGTACCAGGACATCGAAACGGAATGGCTGCGATGGATCGACACCGATGGCAACGTGCTGATGCACCCGCAGGAGCGAGCGTGGCAGCAGGAGCAGCGCGCCGAGCAGGAAAAGCAGCGCGCCGAGCAGGAAAAGCAGCGCGCCGAGCAACTGGCGAGCATGCTGGCTGAGTACGAGCGCAGGTTCGGTCCATTGGGCAAGTGATCCCCTTTCCGCATGCCCACCTCTGAACGTTGGATGGTTCTTGCTCACGCGATGGCGGGTCACTGTGCGGTCCTGCATGCCGCGCGTCCGCAACCCTCGGTCGCAGCCGCGCCGCACGTGTCATGCACACACGGTTCGGACGGACACAGCCGTCAGGGTTCGCTGGTCGTTCGGCGCAGGCGCTCCCCTGCCTGCTGAAGCACCTGTTCGGCGACCTGCTCGGGGCTGTATCCACCGCGCAGGGTGACGACAGGCACGTTGGCGTCGCGGGCAAACTCCCGAGCCTTGTCGGCGTGCTGGTGCCCGGTCAGCTTGGCAAGGACGATCACGAGGCGTGTACCGGGTCGCTGGATGGGTGCCCGCAGCGGCTCGGCGCTGCCATGCTCGGTCAGGGAGACCCATTCCACGTCGCCGAGTTTGAAAGCCTCCTGCAGGCGGCCGACCGCTTCCGGTCGATGGTCACCGCCAACCACAACAATTGAGGAATCTTTCAGCAGGTCGCGAGCTTCCAGGACACGAGCACTCCAGCGCGGTTCCAACGGTTCCTGGGACACGGCGTGGCGGGAACGTCTCTGCCTCGCGCCAAGCACGGCGCGCACACCAGGTCGAGCGGGTGTCGCGACGGAAAAGGACTCGACGGTAAGTCCTGCGAGCGCGTCTCGTAGCCGGGCGTCGTCCGCTTTGATCCCCTGCTCCAACAGAGTTTGCACGCCGTCATTGACCTGACCGCAATCGTCTGCGTCACCGGTTTTCCTGACAATACGGCGCGCGTGGTACCGCACCTTCTTGAGCAGTGAGTCGACGTGCGCCGCGGCCACCTTGCGCTGTTCGATCTCGGCCCGAAACCGACGAATCTCTTCAACCAGCGTGCGCGCGCGGCGGGGGTCTGCGGGATCCG
>Ga0209018_1001832_pt1 | contig 16254 bp, 9 predicted proteins | sample YNPBryBLVA2012_FD_185814 | JGI IMG/M metagenome (GOLD analysis project Ga0209018, IMG submission 185814) | Anoxygenic and chlorotrophic microbial mat microbial communities from Yellowstone National Park, USA - YNP Bryant BLVA 2012 (SPAdes)... ...
CCCGAGGCCGAAATCGAATATCTGCAAAAAATCACCGCTGAAACAGGCGCAAAGGCGATCAAATTCCGGCTTGGCGCGCGCATGAGATATGACGAGGCATCCACCCGCCGCGACCTCGCCCTCATCCCCCTGGTCAGGAAAACCTTCGGCAGCGGCATGACCCTCTACGCCGACGCCAACGGCTCCTACGACGTGCCCATGAGCCTCCGCATCGGCCGCCTGCTGGAAGAACACCGCTACGCCTTTTTCGAAGAACCGGTTCCCTTCGACTACTACGACGAAACGAAGCAGATCGCCGATGCCCTCGACATCCCCATCGCCCTCGGGGAAGAGGAGATGAGCCTGCGCAACTTCCGCCGCATCATCGAAACGGGCACGGCGCAGGTGATCCAGCCGGACCTGCTTTATGGCGGCGGCCTGATGCGCGCCGTCAAGGTCGCCCGCATGGCCAACGCCGCCGGATTGCCCTGCACCCCTCACATGTCCGGCGGCGGTCTCGGCTATCTCTACGTCGCCCATTTCGCCTCCTGCGTGGAAAACCCCGGCCCTCACCAGGAGTACAAAGGCAAGGAGGACACTCTCCCGGTCGAGTGCGCCACCTCATCTCTCAAAAGCGAAAACGGGATGCTGGCGGTGCCATCGGGCCCGGGACTCGGCATCCTCATCGACCCGGCTGTGTTGAACCGCGCCGCGCGCGTGACGAACTGACGCGCCGGTGCGGCTCCGCAATGGGCCGGAAGACGCGGCCTGTGGAGAGGCTCTTTCCGGCGCGGCCGCCCGGCGGAAACATTCGCGCTGCCTGCCGCAGCCCCCTACTGCCGCCGCGCCCCCGGCTGATACGCAGGCAGCGCCAGCGGGTCCTCCACTGCCTTCAGCCTCTGGAACTCCGCCAGCTCCCGCGCGGCGTCTTCCTTGCGTCCCGCACGGCGGTAGGCCTGCGCAAGGTAGTAGTGGATCTGCGCGTTGCCCTGCACCAGCCGCGCCGCCTTCTCCAGCCGCGGAATCGCCTGCTCCAGCCGCCCCGCCGTCAGATGCGCCTGCCCGATGCTGGCGTGGCAGATCCAGCGGTAGCTCACCGGGACAAGCCCCATCGCACGCTCCAGGTGTTTCAGCGCCTCGTCCGGCGCGCCCTGCCGGATTTGCAGATTGGCCAGCATCAACAGCGCCGGCCAGTGATCCGGCGTGTTCCGGATCTCCTCCTCGAACCCCTCCAGCGCCGCTTTCGGATCGGTCTCCATCAAATACAACGCCCGCGCATTGTGAACCCCGGGCGCCTTCGGATACCGTCGCACCAGCTCGTCATAGACCTTCAGCGCCTCCTCCGGGCGCCCCGTGCCGCCCGCCCACGCCGCCTTGCCCGCCATCGCCACGATCTCCCGGCGCTCCGGCGACAGCGCCGCCATCTCCCGGTCCACCGCCAGCGCCGCCAGCCCCATGATCTCTTCGATCCCCGGGTGGTTCACATTCCGCTTCGACAGCGGGTACATCTTGCCCATCCCCTCATCGAAACGCCCTTCGGCGATCAGCAGCCGCGCCATGCGCACCCGCGCCGCCACCTCGAACCCCAGGTTCGCGCCCAGCCCCAGTTGCTCCGCCTTGGCGAAATCCGCCAGCGCCTGTTCGCCGTTGTCCAGCTCCGCTTCGCACATCGCCAGCAGCGCCCACGCCGTCCCGAACCGCGGCGCCAGCTCCAGCCCCTTCCGCAGGGCGTGCACGGCTTCCGCGTAGCGCTCCAGGCGGTGCAGCGCCGCCCCCATGTACAGCCAGCCTTCCACCCATGCCGGACGGATCGCAAGCGCTTCGCGGTACAGCTCCACCGCCTCCGCCGGGCTCGCATCCAGCACCGCCTCGGCGCGCCGCGCCAGCTGCTCGAACCGCTCGAACGAGGACGCCTGCCCGCGCGCCGCCGTCCCGGCCGCAACGCACAAAAACAGGACCGCCAGAATCTGTTTCATCGGACTCCCGCCCCCGCCCTGCCGCTCTGCCGCATCACGCTTCCCCCTCTAGGATACCGGGAGGGCGGCTATCATGAAAGGGATGCGCGCCCTCCTCCTGCTGGCGGCGCTGGCGGCCCCGGCGGCGCAGCCTCCCTCTCCCGAACAGCTCTTCCGCGAAGCCGTCCAGGCCCAGCAGAAGGGCGACGACGCCCTCGCCGTGCAGAAATACACCGCCCTGCTGAAGCTCGCGCCAAACGTGCCCGAAGTCCACGCCAACCTCGGCGCCGCCTACGCCCGCCTCGGCCAGTTCGAAAGCGCCATCCGGCACTACCGCAACGCCCTCGCGCTCGATCCCTCCAACCGCGCCCTTCAGTTCAACCTCGCCCTGGCTCATTACAAACAGCAGAACTTCCCCGAATCGCTCCGGCTGCTCGAGCCGCTGCTCGCCGCCGCCCCAGGCGACTTGCGCCTCGCGCTTCTCGCCGCCGATTGCTACAACCGCACCGGCCAGGAGGCGAAGACCGTCGCCCTGCTCGGCCGCCTCGAGCCGGCCCACGATTCCGACATGGCGCTGAAGTGGCTGCTCGGCTCCGCGCTTGTTCGCACCGGCAAGAAGCAGGAGGGGATCCTCCGCCTCGACCGGCCGGCCCGCCAAGGCAGGAGCGCCGAAGCCTGCCTCCTCGCCGGCCAGACCGCCATGGAGATCCATGAGTACGAACTCGGCCGCGAATACGCCGAACTCGCTCTCAAGATCAATCCCGGCCTGCCCGGCGTCTGGACGCTCGCCGGCATGGCGCGCCACTACCTCGCCGACAACGACGGCGCCATGGAAGCCTTCCGCAAAGCGCTGGCGGCCAACCCCGAAGATTTCGAGGCCCTCCTCGGCACGGGCACCATCCTCCTCGTCCAGCGCGATCTCGACCTCGCCCGCCAGCACCTGCAAAAGGCGCTGAAGCTCAAACCCTCCGACAAGCTCGCGCACTACCAGATGGGGCGGCTCGAGCGCACCGCCGGAAACCTGGAAGCCGCCGTGAAGCACCTGGAACACGTTGTGAAAGCCGACCCCGATTGGGCCCAGCCGCACATCGAGCTTTCCGCCCTCTATTTCCGCCTGAACCGGCCCGAGGACGGCGAGCGCGAACGCGCCCTCTTTGACAAGCTCAACGCCAGGGGGCAATGACGCCGACCCCGCTGCCGGCACGGCGCGCGCTCACTTCGCCCAGGCGAGTCCGTCGGCGTCCTTGCCGGCGGGGATCAGAGTCTCCAGCTTCCAGTCCGACGTGCGGATGGCGGCGATCTGCCCGCTGCGGTCGCAGGAAACATACACCATCCTGCCGTCCGGCCGCATCAGCGCCATTTGCGGCGTTGGCGGCACGTCAATCCGGTGAACCACGGTGCGCGAGCCGAGATCCACCACCGCCACCTGATTGGCGCGCGGCATCGCTACCACCAGCATGCGGCCATCGGGCGTCGGGGCCGTGCCGTAGCCTGTGGAGGGCAGCGGGATCCAGTCCGCCACCTTGTTGGAAGCTGTGTCGATAACGGCCAGCCGCGGCGTGCGCTGGTCTGAAGTAAACACGTGCTTGCCGTCGGGCGAGATCGAGATGCGCTGTACGATTTCGGCGACGGGAATCACCGTGATCAGCTTGCGGGCGCGAAGGTCGAGCACGGACACGCTCCCCGGACCGACGTTGGCCGTGTAGGCGCGCCGGTTGTCCGGCGAGATGGCGAGCATATGCGACTCGGCGGCCCCGGTGGGGATCTCCGCCAGCACCTTCAGCGTGGCGGGGTCGATCACCGTCACCGAGTTCGCGATCTCCGTGGTCACATAAAGCAGTCCGTCCTTCGAACCGATGAGCGGGCAGTGGGGGCGCAGCCCGCGGCCCAGGTCGATCTCCGATACGAGGCGCTGCGCCGGGATGTCGATCACGGCGATGGTGCGGCCGTCGGTGCCGGGGCGGCCGACGCCGGAGTTGCCGAACACGGGGACGAAGGCGCGGCGGCCGTCAGGCGAAGCAATCACTTCATGGCCGGTAACGCCGTTGACGGGAATGTTGGCGACCATGCGCCCGGCGGCCGGGTCAATGATGCCAAGGCTGCGGTCGCCCTTGTTGGCGACGAGAAGCAACCCGCCCGCGGGGGTCTGCGCGGCGAGGACGGAAACGGCGATGCAGCCTGCGGCAATGGAGAAGAAGAACCCGGACATGGTGCGTTGATGGTACAGGGCGGAGGCAGGCGGAGTCAATGCGGGCGGCGGGCCGGGCGGCCAGAATCAGCCGCAACCGTAATTGCCGGTGAAGTGGTTTCGGTCCCGCGTCCACCCGATTCTTCCATTTGGCGCCCGGATCCGGATCCTCCAAACGGCGCGCTCATACCAGAGCCGGTCGGCCGGGTCGAGAAACTCTCCCCACCAGGCGCGGCCAGGCGAGGGGCAGCAGAGGGAAGCCCCGGCCACGTCTCCTTGCACGACCCGGCCCTCGTGCCAGATGCGGCCCCAGCCTTCTCCCGTATAGCCGGCGAGAAAGAGGATCGCGCCCGCAGGAAAAGGCGCCTCAGCAGCTCCGGACCACCGCACCAGCACGGCAGGCGGCCTCAGGTGCACTTCACCGTCGAGCGCTTCCACCTTCTGGCCGGTCAGCAGGCGGGCCACCCGGGCCGAGCCGCCCGGGGCATCGAACAGGTCCGTCGCCTTGGTCACCGTCCACTCTCCGTAATGGCAGCACTCAAAGGGGCAGATCCCGGTTGCAACATAGGCTTCAGGCGGACGCGCCATGCCTGCCAGCCGCTCGCGCGCCTGCGCCCGCCGCTGCTCCGCCTCGCGCAGGATTTGATCCAGTCGCCGCGCGGGCGGCGACTGGCGGAATTCAGGCGATGCCACCAGGGCCTGGAAGGGATTGCCTGGCCGGGCCAGGGAGTACACTGCATCGTTCTCATCCCGCGGGAACAGATACTCAAGAACCGCAACCGCGTCGCCGTACCTCTTCCCCCCCGCCAGCGCTTCCAGATACCGCCACCAGAGAAAATCTTTCGCGCAATACGCGCGCACCATTTGCCGGCCCAGTTCCGCCGCCCGGTCAAACTCGGAGCGCCGCACGGCTACATCAAACTGGCGGGAATAGTGATGCACCGCCCTGTGGTCGGCCGGATCGGCGCACGGCCCGCCCGGCAATTTCTCCGGACCAGGTGGCTGGATGGCGGCCGGCAGAAGCAGCAGAAAGAGGAGAAGCACGGATGTCCCGATCATCGCCGGATCTGCAGAGAAGATCAAGGCCGCCGCAGCGGCCGTCACTCGGGTTCGCGGACCAGGACGGCGCGGTCAGCGGAAACATTTTCGAGCACTTGTGTTTTGCCCGAAGGCCACCGGATCTCAACGCGGCCGGCTTTTGCGTGCGGCCCCAGGCCGAAGCGCACCGGGCCGTGGCTGGAGGAGGCATAACCGAGGCTTGTGGTCATGTGGTTCCACTGCGGCCCGGCCGGCGTGTCGACGCGGATGACCGCCCCGATGCCGTCGCGGTTGCTCCTGACGCCTTCCAGCTGAAAGGCGATCCAGTGCCCCGCCCCGGGCGAGCGGTTCAACCAGACCTCCGCCGGACTGGCCAGCGCCGTCACCACGACGTCCACGCGGCCGTCGCCGTCGAAGTCCCCGAACCCAAGGCCGCGGTGCCGCGCCCGCGGCACGGCATCGAGGCCCGCTTCGGCTGTGAGCGCCTGCCAGCCGCCCTTCGGGCCAAGATTCCGGAAGACCGAGTTGTGCTGCTCGACCACATTGCCCGGAAGCGGGCGCGCCAGGACGTCTCCCCGGGAGACGAAGAGGTCCTTCCACCCGTCATTGTCGAAGTCGACAAAACCGACCCCGAAGCCCGCCATCTGCATCACCAATTCGCGCAGCCCCGTCAGAGCCGTGGCTTCCAGGAAACCCTTGGCCCCCAGCCCGCGGAACAGCGGAAATGTCTGCCGCTGCAAAGCCGCGAAAACAATGTCGGGAATCCCGTCGTTGTCAAAATCGCGAAAATCGGTGCCCATTCCGGAAATGAACAGGCCATCCTCGGCCAGCGCCACGCCGGACTGGAAAGCCACTTCCTCGAAACGGTCCCCTTTGTGGTGGAAAAGGAAATTGTATAGATAGTCGTTCGTGACAAAAATGTCCGGGCGCCCGTCGGCGTCGTAATCCGCCATCGCCCCGCCCATGCCCTTGCCCACCTTGGAGCGAACGCCCCACGCGGCCGAGACGTCTTCAAAGCGGCCGTTGCCGCGGTTCAGATAAAGCTGGTTCGGCGTGCCCTTGTACATGCGCGGGCTGCAATAGTCGCTTTCGCCTTTGTATTCGCACAGCGGCTCGGTCTTGAAGTCCCACTGCAGATAATTCACGACGAACAGATCCAGCAGCCCGTCCTGGTTGGCATCGAACCAGACGCCGCCGATGGCCCACAACGGGCCGAACTCCGGGTCGGGGCTGTTGCGGATGCCGGCCTTCGACGTCACGTCGGAGAACGTCCCGTCGCCGTTGTTGCGGTACAGCGAATTGTGATGCACCCCGCCCACGAAAAGATCCGGCCAGCCGTCGTTGTCGAAGTCGGCGGCGGCGGCGCAGTGGCTGTAGCGTTCGCCCGCCAGCCCGGACTCCTCCGTAACATCGCGGAACTTCCCGCCGCCTTCGTTATGGAACAGCCGGTTGCGGTACTTGGGGTCGTCCTTGCGGAGGGTTTCGAGGCTCGCGCCGTTGGTGAAGAAGATGTCCGGCCGCCCGTCGCGGTCATAATCGAACACCGCCAGCCCCCCGGCCATCGTCGCCGGCACCCGCCGCGGCTTCACCTCCCCGTGCTCAAGCTGAAACCCGATGGAGACGTGCTCGAAGCGGACCGCCGCAGATCCGCCGCCCTGAGCGGTTGCCTCGTGGCAGGCCACCCAGCCCGGCCACGTTAACCAAACCGCCAGCAGAAGCCACCGCGCGCCGGATCGCATCGTCTTCATTGAAGCAAACAGAAGGGGACGCCCGCGGGCGTCCCCTCCGCTCTTCGGTTCAGGTTCGCGCTCAGAACGTGTATTTGAGCGTGAACTCGGTCACGCGGCGGCCCACCGTATGTAACGGTTTGCCGCTGGTGATCTTGTTCTGGTTGGTCTGCGACAGCGTCCCGTTGGCCGAGAAGTTCAGCTGGATGTCCTGGTTGCCCGCAGCGCCGAACTGCGGCAGCGGGTGGTTCATCCAGTTGAACGCCGAGAACCGGAACTGGATCTTGTGGCGTTCGTTGATGCTGAACGTCTTGTAAGCCGCCAGGTCGCTGTTGAAGAACGCCGGCCCCTTGATGTACGGCCAGATCAGGTCCCCGTTCAGCCCGTTGCCGGCGGGCGGCGCGAAGCAGGCGGGGTTGAAATAATGGCCGTCCGGAAGGTTCTTGCGCGGGTCGCAAACCACCTTCGGGACCAGCGTGACGGAGTTGGTGCCCAGCTGGCGCTGGTTGGTGAAGTCCCCAGGCCACAGGGCGTTCAATGTGCCGCCCGTGTTGGGCTGAATCGGCGCGCCGCTCTGCATCTGCGTAATGCCGCTCAGCGTCCAGCCGTTCACCACGCCGCCCAGGAACTTGTTCTTCGTGGAGGCGTTGGGAAGGTTGACCACGTACGCGGCATTGAAGATGTGCGTGCGGTCCCAGCTCAGCACGCCGTAGTTCTCCTTCAGTCCGAAGGGCCACAGCGTCGCGCCCGAGCTGGCGCCGTTGTCCGAGACGTTGTCACGCACGCCCAGCACCTTGCTGAACGTGTAGTTCGTCGTGAACGTGACGCGCCCGGACTGCTTCTGCCAGGTGGCGATCAGCGCGTTGTAGCGCGAGTAGCTTCCGTGCGTGATCAGCGACACGTCGCTGTAGTTGGCCAGCGGCCGGTAGTCGTTCACCGGGAAGTTCGAAGACGCCGGATCCAGGATCTGGCCGGTCTTCGGGTTGGGACCGAAGAAAGCCTTGAACGGGATGGCGTTCAGGTTGGTGAGCGAACCGCGGATCAGCATGTCCTCGCTGCGGTTGCCCTGGTACTGAACTTCAGCAACGCTCCGCCACGGGAGCCGCCGCGAGATGGTGAAGTTGTACGTCCAGGTGTAGGGCACGCGGTCGTCGCCCTTTTGCAGCGGGGTCACGCTCGAGCCGAGGCCCGACGGGCCGAGGGCGGGCGAGTAGTTCTTGAACTCGTGCCAGCCCACGCAGCATCCCCAGACGGTCCCGTATTGCGGGATGTCGAGCGGCGCGCTGTAAGCCTGGCCGCTGACCGAGTTGTACGCGATCTGATAGCGGTACAAGCCCGCGCCGCCGCGCAGCACAGTCTTGCCGTCGCCGAACAGGTCGTAGGCGAACCCGAAGCGCGGCTCAGGGAACAGCGTCCGCGATGGCCAGCCCGACTTCGGGATCGATTTGTCGATCGCGTTCCAGACGTGGCCGGTCCACGACTTGGCGTTCGACGTGTTGTCGTACCGCGCCGGATCCCAAACCGCCAGTCCAGGATGGCCCGCGAGCGGCACCCAGTTGCCCAGGTGCTCGAACCGCATGCCCAAGGTCAGCGTCAGGCGCCGCGAGACCTTCCACTGGTCGCTCACATAGAACGCCCAGGTGTAGTACTTGAAGTCGGTGACGGGGGCGTTCTGCATCTGTTCGAATTGGGTGATGCGGCCCGTAATCCAGTCCGCCAGCGGGTTGCCGGTGCTGCGCGCGCCCCAGTTCTCGAAGGCTGCGCCGCCCTGAGTGGTCATGTTGTAACCGCCGCCGGTCTGGTTGTTGCGGGCGAAGTCCCAGTAGAAACCGGTCTTCAGCGTGTGCTTGCCCCACAGCTTGGTGAGGTTGTCGGAAATGTTGGGCGTGTCGGAGAGCTTGCCGAATGCGTTGGCCCCGCCGGCCGACCACGGTGCGCCATACGGATACGTGGCGAAGCCCACAGCTGCATTGCCCCAGCCGTAAGTGTTGGGGATCTGCGGCAGGAACGGGTTGGCGAAAAGCCCCGTCATCGTGAACCCGATCTTGTCCGGGTTGACGGCGTCGGGATTCACCAGCTTCACCGGGTTCAGGAACTTCGCCTTGGCGAAGATGAACTCGTTGGTCAGCGTGGGACTGAACACATGAACGAGGTTGGCGCTGAGCACGTCCGCCGTCTGCCGCGCATCCTGCGGCGAAGGATACGGCAGCGCGCTCGGCATCGTCCACCAGATCGCGATCGGGTTCTTCTGCAGCTCCGACTGGTGGTTCCAGCTGAAGAACAGCTTCGTGTTCTGGCTGATGTTGTAGTCCGTGCGGATGCGGTATTCCCAGCGGTCCTGCGGAGGATTGGCCAGGAACTGATAGTTCGAACCGGTGGAATTCGTCCGCGGGTCGACGTTCGGCTTCGGGAACAGCTTCAGATACGCCATCGAGTCCTTGTCGAACAGGCTCGCCGGCACCATGCCGCCCGGGAACGAGACGCCGTCGTTCAGGGCGTTGCCTCCCGGAAGAACGTTGGCCTGGCTGCGGGCGTTCGCAAAGTTCGCGCCGAGCGTGTCCAGGTACTCGCGGCTGAAGTTGCCCTTCAGCATCTCGTCGGTGGGCACGAAGTAGTTCCGCAACTCGCCCACCGGCTGCTGCTTCATGTACTCGTAGGCCGTATAGAAAAACAGCTTGTCGCGGTTCTTGTTGAAGTTGGTGCCCGGGATCAGCACGGGGCCGCCCAGGTCGCCGCCAGGGTAGTAGAACTTGTCCACCTGGAACGTCGGCGACTCCTTCTTGATCCCCTGGCTCTTCTGGTAGCTGTCCAGTGCGTTGAACTTCCCGTGCCGCGCATACAGGTACGCGCTGCCATGGAACTGCGCGCCGCCGCTCTTGCCGATCGCCTGGAACGTGATCGGCCCCTTGGCGAATTCAGCCCCATAGGCCGAGGTCAGCACCGTGACCTCCTGCACCTGGTTCTGGTTGACGTTCGCCGTCTGCGTGCCCTGGTTGCCCGGGTCGAGCAGGTTCGCGCCGTCCGAGGTCATCGTCATGGCCCCGTTCGGTTGCGTCCCCGCCGCCGAAAAGGCGCCGATGGGCCCCGAGTTGGTCGCAGTCACATAGCTGTTCCACATCGTCTGGTAAAGACCGCTCGTCATCGCCATGCCCGGCATGATCTTGATCAGCTCCGCGGCATTGCGGCCGACAATCGTCAGGTCTTCCACCATCGTGCGGTTCAGCGTCTGGCTGAACTGCCCCGAGTCCACCGGAACCACTACCTCGGCAGCCTCCGAAACCTGGATCTCTTGCCGCGTCCCCGCGACCTCGAGAATCACGTTCGGCAGGTTCACACTCGCACCCTGTGTGAGCTGAATGCCCTTCCGCTCCCACGTCTCCAGTCCCGTGAACGACACGGTCACGGTATAGGAACCCGGCGGCACCGACGGGAACACGAATACGCCGCTCGCGTTGGTGACGGTTTCACGCGTGATGCCGCTCTCGTCGTTCTTCAATACCACCTTCGCGTTCGGCACCACGCCTCCGGTGCGGTCCACCACCGTCGCGCTGATGGACGCGCTTCCATATTGGGCCGCCGCGGGTAGCGCCAGCCCGAACAACAGCACAACAGCCGCTACGAGGACGACTGCTTGCCGGAGCCCGGCCGGCGGCTGCCACGTGGCCGCCCTGTCAACGGTTTCAAGTGTCACTTTCATTGGACCCCTTGTTGGTTTTCACTCTGACCCGCCAGACACCCACAGGCTGCTGTCTCTCCCCTGAATGTCTGACCGATCCTAGCCAAGTATATAGAGAGCCCACTAGTGTGTCAATACTATGACCGCGACTTTCGGACAAGAACGTAGAAAATCCAAAGCGCACCGAATCAGCAATATACAAATGTCTTGATTTGTGAACTGAAATCGCCCTACACCTTCCCCGGAACGGGCGAGCGAAAAACAAGACATGCCCCCTGTCAAATCATCACATTGGCTCGACTTGTAGGGTTCCTCCCCAACACCGCCCCTGAGCCACCCAACACGCCGCCGGGGTGAAGTTCATACCGCAGCCGTTGCCTCAATCCACCCACCCCGTGGCGCCCTCCCGCCGCCCCGCAGGGTCGCCGAAAGCCGCCCGGCGCCACCTGCGGGCAGATCCCCTGACATGGCCTGCCCCCCAACCGCCGCCAGGATCGGAGACGCGCCCATGAAAGCGCATCGCAATCGCGCGGGGCTCCCCCGGCTCCCCGCAAAGCCCCGGCACACTCCGGTGCTCACTCGCCAACCACGGTGATCGTCACCTCCCGCTGCCGCGGCCGGTCGTCGAAATCGCAAAGCACCACCTGCTGCCACGTGCCCGTGTGCAGCCTCCCGTTTTGAACGGGAAATGTTTTCGACGTCCCCATGAGCGCGCTGCGCAGGTGGGCGAATCCGTTGTGATCGCCCCACCGCGCGTTGTGCGCGTAACCGTCATGCACCGGTGCGATGCGCTCCAGCGCCTCTTTCAAATCCTCCACCGCCCCGGGCTCGAACTCGATCGTCGTCACCCCGAGCGTCGATCCCAACCCGCTGACATTCACCACGCCCGTCCGGATCCCGCTCTCCGCCACCGCCCGTTCCACCTGCGCCGTCAGGTCCAGCACATCGCACATCCCCCGCGTCGACACGCGGACAGTTTTTTGCAGCACTGCCATCCATCCCAGCCTACCCCGCGCAAGCCTGCGTCCGCGCCTCGCCCACCGCAGCCCGCAACTCGATCAGCGCGCCTCGCGCGGCGCCCTCTGCGGCGGCCGGAGCTTCGAACAACGAAAGCTGCCCCCACGCCGGCTCACACGATGGAGCCGTCTGTCCGAACCCGCACTCCTCCCGGATGCGCGCCACCCGCAGTTCCAGATCCCGGCGCAGGTCCGCAGGAACCCGCGTCCTCCCTGCGAACAGCCGCCGGTACCGCGCCACCTGCCCGGGGAATTTCGACTCCAGCATCCGGAAAAAGACGCTGCGGGCGGGTTCGCGCAGAAACAACATTTGCGCGCCGAAATGTTTCGCTCCGGCCGCGCGCGCAGCCCGCGCGACGGCTTCCGGTTCGCCGGGCCCGTCGTTGATCCCCGGCAACACCGGGCTCAGGAACACCGCCGTCTCCACGCCCGCCCGCGACAGCCGCTCCAGCGCCCCGAGCCGCAGGTCCGGACGCGGCGCCCCGGGCTCCAGCACCCGCGCCAGGCCCGCATCGAGCGTCGTCACCGTGAAGTTCACCCGCACCCGGTTCCTCCGGCTGGCGCGCTCCAGCAGTCCCGCGTCCCTCGCCGCCAGGTCCGACTTCGTCGTCATCGCAACCCTCAGCCCCGCCTGCCTGGAAACAACCTCCAGCACGGCGCGCGTGACTCCAAACCGCCGCTCCGCCGGCTGGTAGGGATCGGTAGCCGTCCCGATTGCGATCCACTCGCCGGGCGCCACCGCGCGCAGCTCCCGCTCAAACAAATCCTTCCGGAATTGTTTGACGAAGATCAGTCGCTCGAATGCCCCCGCGTCCAACTCCAGGTACTCGTGCGTGTACCGCGCATAACAGTAGTGGCAACCCGGCTCGCAGCCCCGGTAAGGGTTGATGGTCCATTGAAAAGGCATCAGGCTCCCCGCGTGGCAGCGGTTCAGCAGCCTCGCCGCCGGCAGGCTGCGGTACTCCACCCGGGACTTGCCGGCCAGCATCGGCGCCTGCGCGGCGGCTTGTGCCAGTCCGGGCCTCATAAGCCTATATTCGCTGTTTCTTCGCCATTTGTCAAGGGCCCGTTCCGGTGATATAGTCCAACTCATGCGCACGGACCGCAGAACGTTTCTGAAAGCCTCGGCTGCGGCGCCGGCGGCGGCCTCGGCGCAAGTCGGCACGCCGCGCCAGCCGGCCGGCATCGAGTGGCCCAGAGTGTTCCGCGGGCCTGCGTTGGCCACCATCGCCATGCCTCTCGGCGGAGTCGCTGCAGGCTCCATCAGTCTCGGCGGACGCGGCCAGCTCCGGGACTGGGAGATCTTCAACCGCCCCGACAAGGGCAATCAGCCCGGCTTCGCCTTCGCGTCGATCCGCGTCGAATCCCCGGGCCGGCGGCCCGTCGCGCGCGTCGCCGAGGCGCGCCTTCTGCCCCCGTTCGAGGGCGCCTCCGGCCTCGGCTCAAACAATGTTCCGGGCATGCCCCGCCTCGAGCGGGCCGTCTTCACTTCCTCCTACCCGCTGGCGCGCATCGACTTTCAGGACCGCCGCCTCCCCGTCCGCCTGCGCCTCGAGGCCTTCACGCCCGTCATCCCGCTCGATGCCGGCTCCAGCGGCCTGCCCGCGGCTCTGCTGCGCTACGTCGTGACCAACCCCGGCCCGGTGACAACGAAGGTGAGCCTCTGCTGGTCCATCGAAAATCCCTTCCGCACGGCGCCCGACTCAGGCGCCGCCCGGCCCGCCGCCGACGCCCGCCGCAACGAACCGCGAAAGGACGATCTGCTCTCCGGTCTCGTGATGTCCAATCCCGGCCTCGATCCCGCTCACCCCGCAGCCGGCGAGTTCGTCCTTGCGGCCATCGATCCCGCCGCCGCCCTCTGGCGGGGCTGGCCCCGCTCCCGCTGGTTCAACAGCCCCATGCTGTTCTGGGACGCCTTCAAGGCTTCCCCGCAACTGGACGCCGAGCCCGCCGAACCCGGCGTCGTCGGCGTCGTCCACCTCATGCGCGAGATCCCGCCCGGCCAGCAGGCCCGCTTCGAGTTCGTTCTCGCCTGGCGTTGCCCGAACCGCACCCCCGCCCACTGCGGCTGGCGCGCCTCCAAGGGCAACGAAAACGCCGTCATCGGCAACTGGTACGCCACACGGTTTCCCGACGCCTGGTCGGCGGCGCGCCATCTGGCCGCGAACCTCGGCGAACTCGAGCGCCGGACCCGCACCTTCGTTTCCGCCATGCAGACTGCGTCGCTGCCCGGCTGCGTCAAGGACGCCGCCATGAGCAACCTCTCCACGCTCGCCACCCAGGTCTGCTTCCGCACCGCCGATGGCGAATTCCACGGCTTCGAGGGCGCCAACGACAAGAGCGGCTGCTGCTACGGCTCCTGCTCCCACGTCTGGAATTACGAATCCGCCACCAGCTTCCTCTTCCCCAGCCTCGCGCGCAGCCTCAGAAACGCCTCCTTCGGCCACATGATGGACGAACGCGGCGCCATCCATTTCCGCGAAATTCTGCCGAAAGGGACTGGCCGTTTCGGCCTTGCCGCTGCCGACGGGCAGATGGGACAGATCATGAAAGCCTGGCTGGATTTCCGCCTTTCCGGGGACAGAAAATGGCTGGCCGAAATCTGGCCATCCATCAGAAAGGCAGTGCAATTTTGCTGGATTTCCGGGGGCTGGGACTCCGACCAGGACGGCGTCATGGAAGGCGCCCAGCACAACACCTACGACATCGAATTCTACGGCCCGAATCCGCAGTGCGGCATTTATTACCTGGGCGGTCTGCGCGCGGCAGCAGAACTGGCGCGCGCCGCCGGGGACACCGGCTTCGCCAGCCGCTGCCTCGAACTCTGGAAGCGCGGCGCCGCCTGGATCGACGCCAACCTCTTCAACGGCGAATATTTCATCCAGAAAGTCCGCGGCCTTCCGCGCGCCTCCATCGCGGAAACCCTCGTCTCCACAATGGGCTCCGACGACACGGAAAAACCGGACTACCAGCTCGGAGAGGGCTGCCTCGCCGACCAGCTCATCGGCCAATACCAGGCCGACTTGTGCCGTCTGGGGCCGCTGCTGGATGCGGCGCACATCCGCGCCGCTCTGTCCTCGATCTGCAAATACAACCGCCGCGCTTCCATGGAAGACCATGAGAACATGCAGCGGACCTACGCCCTCAACGACGATTCGGGGCTCCTCATCTGCGATTACGGCAAAGCCCCGCGCCCCCGCATCCCGTTCCCCTACTTCGCCGAGGCGTGGACGGGCATCGAATACCCGGCAGCGGCGCAGATGATCGGCATGGGCATGGTCGAGGAAGGCCTGTCCATCATCGAGGCCGCCAGAAGAAGGCACGACGGAACGCGGCGGAACCCGTTCGACGAACCCGAATGCGGCCACCACTACGCACGGGCGCTTTCCGCCTGGAGCGCCGTGGTGCTCGCCTGCGGCTTCTTCTACAACGCCGTCGACAAGTCCCTGGAGATCGCCCCCGCCCTGCCCGTGCGCCCCTTCCGCGGCTTCTGGAGCACCGCCTCGGGCTGGGGGACTTTCCGCCTCGGCCCCGCCGCCCACCTGCGCATCGAGGCCGCCGAGGGAAAACTCGAAGTGGCGTCCCTCACCCTGGAGGGCAAGCCGGCCAGACGGTCCTCCCCTGCCCTCATCCTCCCGGGCCGGCCCCTGTCCATGACGGGGGCATAGACAACCCCCGGCTGTTCTTGCAGCGCCGGGCGAATCTGAAGTTCCCGTCCCGATCCACTCCGGCGGCTCGCCGCCGCCGGTCGCAGCGCCTGGAACCGCGCGCGCAGCGCCGCTCCCCGCGCGGGCGGCTGCGGGAGCCCCCCAGTCCACACCACCCGGCTGGCATCATCCCTCGAGCCAAACCGCTCGCCAGCCGGCAGCCCGCTGATCACCACGCCGCCGGAGTCGGAATCCGGAATCGCGCGGCCCCTCGATGCTGGAACCCCGCAAGTTCGTTGGAATCCCCGCCTGACAAGGAACCCGGCGGCAGGCGGAAACTCTTCACCCGCGGGGGCTGGGCGGCATCTTGTGCGAGTCGCCGCTGCCGCCAGCCGGTTCATGACAGCAGCATCTCCGCCGCCAGACGCTTCCGAGACGCGCCTTCTTCTGATCAGCGCCTCGGCCCGGTCCCCGCGTGGCCCGGCGCCGCATGGAGGGTTGGCGCTGGCAGAGACCGCTCCTCCGTTCCGGTCTCTGCCAGCTTCTGCGGGCCCGCGTCAGGACCGTGTCCCGCCGCCACCCTTATGTCCGCCGCGGCCCAGCGCGGCCAGCCCGAACAAACCTGCTGCTGGAAGATACGACGCGCCCGCCTCCGGCCGAATCCCCTTCCGATAGCCCGGTCCACCCCATGACCCGAGTCGCCAGCCGGTGGAATCCTCCATGCCGGTCGGCGGCACCCTCCCCGCCGATTTCAGGACCGCCCGGCGCCTCCGCACGCGCCGGGGGGCTCGCGACGTGGCAAGCTACCATCCACGCGCCCGGGCGCGGCGCCCTCTGCTCCGGGTTCCTGGCCACGGCGGCCCAGCTGCCTGCGGGTCGAATCATGCCCTCGACTTTGCCAGTGTGCCCGGCCGCAATCGGTTTTCAAAGTTACTAACTGTTCCGAAAGTAGTTGTACTTTTTGAAGATTTGTGCCATACTTGGGCATGGCCCGCCGTGACGCCCGTGCTTTGGATCACAAGACGCTG
>Ga0209018_1001833_pt1 | contig 16252 bp, 14 predicted proteins | sample YNPBryBLVA2012_FD_185814 | JGI IMG/M metagenome (GOLD analysis project Ga0209018, IMG submission 185814) | Anoxygenic and chlorotrophic microbial mat microbial communities from Yellowstone National Park, USA - YNP Bryant BLVA 2012 (SPAdes)... ...
GGTGTAGCGCATCGCCGCCGGGCTGTCCCCGTCCACCGAGCCGAAGTTCCCCTGCCCGTCCACCAGCGGGTAGCGCAGGCTGAAGTCCTGGGCCATGCGGGCCATGGCCTCGTAGACCGCCGCGTCGCCGTGCGGGTGGTACTTGCCGAGCACCTCGCCGACGATGCGGGCGGATTTCTTGTACGCCTGGTTGGGCCGCAGGCTCAGCTCGTGCATGGCGTAGAGAATGCGTCGCTGCACCGGCTTGAGACCGTCGCGGGCGTCGGGCAGCGCCCGCGCCACGATGACGCTCATGGCGTAGTCCAGGTACGCCCCGCGCATCTGTTCGACGATGTCCACCATGTGGACGTTTCCGATCTCCAAGAACTCCCTCCCGCGCTCCGTGGTCCGGCCCTGACCACAGACGATATGCGATCCGCGATCCGCGATATGCGATCCTCGCCGCAGGGCCTATTATACCGTAAGTTGCGTCTTCCGTCACTTTCTGTTATCATCGGGCCGACGGGCGGGTCGCTGCCACGCTGCTGCTCAACTCCGGCGCAGGGCAGGGCCGGCCGCATCCGTCTGGTCTGTCTGTTCGACCTGGGGACGGGCAAGGAGCGTTTCGTCGAGATCGGGCGGAGTGGGGCAAGGGCGATAGATAAGGGAACGAGATGGGGAACATACGGGTTTTCGACCACCTGATCATCGGCGACGGGCGCTATTTCAGCTTTGCCGACGAGGGCCTGATCGAAGAATACGGGCAGTGGGCCGTTCTCGGGGGGTAATCTGTGGACCTGGAGCGTTTCGGCAACAGTACCGCCGGACAGATCATCCGTGTTGGACAAGGAGAGGCGGCCTACTGGGCCTTTGTCCCCCATCCCTTGCCCCCGCCCCTGACGGCGGATTGGGAATTGACGGGCGTCCTTTCCGAGACCGACCGCGCCCTCAGCGAGCTGGCCGGCCTGGGACGCAGCATGCCCAATCCTCATCTGCTCATCGGGCCGTTCGTGCGCCGTGAGGCGGTGCTTTCCTCGCGCATCGAGGGGACGCAGGCCGACCTGGCCGATCTGTACGCCTATGAGGCAGGGCAGTTGCCGCTGCCTGGCATGGAAGCGGCGACATCCGAGGTGGACGTGCGCGAGGTGCTGAACTATGTGGACGCCCTGGAGTATGGCCTGCAGCGGCTGGAGACCCTGCCGGTCAGCCTGCGCCTGATGCGCGAACTGCATGAGCGCCTGTTGGCCGGCGTGCGCGGCGAGCACGCCACGCCGGGCGAGTTCCGCCGCTCGCAGAACTGGATCGGAGCGCCGGGATGCACACTGAACGAAGCGACCTTTGTGCCACCGCCGCTGCCGCAGATGCACGAGAGCCTGGACGCGCTGGAAAAGTACCTGCACAGCCAGGATGAGTATCCCTCGCTGGTGCGCCTGGCGTTTATCCACTATCAGTTCGAGGCCATCCATCCCTTTGTGGATGGCAATGGGCGCATCGGGCGCCTGCTCCTGTCGCTCCTGTTCGTCCAGTGGCAGTTGCTGCCGCTGCCGCTCCTGTACCTGAGCGCCTACTTTCATCGTCACCGTCAGGACTACTACGACCTGCTCCTGGGCGTGAGCGAGCGGGGCGACTGGCGCACCTGGGTGCTCTTTTTCCTGCGCGGCGTCGCAGAACAGGCGCGGGACGCTGTCGAGCGCGCCAGCCGATTGCAGGACTTGCGGGAGGAATGGCATCGGCGTCTGGCCCAGGCGCGGACTTCGGCATTGCTCCTCCGCCTGGCCGATGCCCTTTTCGAATCGCCCATCCTGACGATTCCCCAGGCGCAACAACGGCTGGGCGTCACCTATCCCAGCGCCCAGCGGAACGTGGCGAAACTCATCGAGGCAGGCATCTTACAGCCGGTCGGCCAGGTGGCCTATGGCAAGACCTACCTGGCCGCAGAGATTATGCGCGTGATCGGGGGAGAGGATACGCTATAGTGGAATTATACTTTTGTGATGAAATGTAAAATTTGAGGTTCCGGAATTGTAGCTAAGTAATATTGGGAGGAATGGGGTGGCCATGGAAGTGCGATTCGGGCTGCAGATTGCGTCCAAACCTGCGGAAGGGTGAGCAATCACGTAACCCGTGGAATCCGTGTTTATCCTCTGCGCAATTCGCGATAGATAAGGGAACGGGATGGGGAGCGACGGCCGTTTTCGCTTTTCGACCACGCTGGAGGTGCGCTGGCGCGACGTGGACGCGCTGGGGCACGTCAACAATGCCGTCTACATGACCTACCTGGAACAGGGACGGGTTCATTACCTGCGCGAGCTGGGCCTGGTCAGTGGCGGGCCCGACGACATCGGCATGATCCTGGCCGAGGTCACCTGCACCTACCACGCCCCGCTCTCGATGGGCGAGCAGGTGACGGTGTGGGTGCGCGTCAGCGAGCTGCGCAATTCCAGCTTCATCTTCGAGTACCGGTTGGAGGGACAGGACGGCCGGCTGGCGGCGACGGCCCGCTCGGTGCAGGTCTGCTACGACTATGCGGCCGGGCGGTCGCAGCCGATCCCTGCCCACTGGCGGCAGGTCATCGCCGGCTACGAGCCGGCGCTGCGGACGGCGCCGCCGCCCGTGACAGGAGCCGTATGACCATTTTCTACCTGATCCGCCACGCCACCAACGATCTGTTGAAGGAAGGACGCCTGGGTGGGCGCATGCCCGGCGTGCACCTCAACGAAGAGGGACAGGCCCAGGCACAGGCGCTGGCCGACCGGCTGGCGAACGTGCCTCTGGCGGCGGTCTATGCCAGCCCGCTGGAGCGGGCGCGGGAGACGGCGCAGCCGCTGGCCGAGCGTCACGGCCTGCCGGTGCGCGTCCATCCCGGCCTGAACGAGGTGGACTGCGGGGCGTGGGGCGGGGAACGGATCGAGACGCTGCGCCGCCGGCGGCTGTGGCGGGCGCTGACGCTCCACGCCGCCGGCACACGCTTCCCCGGCGGCGAGTCCGCCTGGGAGGTGCAGGCGCGCATGATCGCTGCGCTGGAGGAGATCCGCGCTGCCTATCCGCGAGCGGCGGTCGCCGTCGTCTCCCACGCCGACCCGATCCGCATCGCGGTAGCCCACGCCATCGGCCTGCCGCTCGACCTGTTCCGTCGTCTGCTGGTCGAGCCGGCCTCGCTGACGGTGCTGTCGCTGGAGGGGCCGCTGCCCCGCCTGATCTGTCTCAACGAGACAGGCGGTGTGCCGCTCCCGACAGGCGGCAAGGGGGTGTGAGATGTCGTCGGAGTTCTTCGCGTTGGGTCGGGTGGACTTCATCACGGTGGGCGCGGTGGGCGAGCCGGGGGAGCGGGTCTTCTACCTCCAGGCCGCGCAGGGGGAACTGCTGCTCTCGCTGCTGATCGAAAAAGAGCACGCTGCCGCGCTCTCGATGGGCATCCGGCAGATGCTGGAGCAATTGGGCGGTGTCCCTTCCCATGCGTTCATTCCCCAGGACCTGGAACTGCGCGAGCCGATCGAGCCGCTCTTCCGCATTGGCAGCCTGGGGTTGGGGTATGACCGCGACGAGGATGCGCTGATCCTGGTGGCGCGGGCGCTGGTGGAGGAGGGCCAGCCGGCGCCCGAGGTGCATTTCTGGGGCTCGCGGGCGCAGATGTACGCCCTGGCCGAGCGCGCCGCCGAGGTGGTCATGGCCGGTCGCCCCCGCTGCCCGCTGTGCAACGAACCGCTGTTGCCTGGCGAACCGCACGATTGTATCCGCGGGGATGGGAGGAAGTGGTTGTTTCGGGTTGAGGGCTGAAATCCGATGTCGAATCTCCAGCTTGCCTCTTCTAGCCTCCAACCTCCAGCCTCCAACCTCCAACTTTCAGAAACGCGACCGAGGAGGGATGCGATGAAACGTCTCACGCTGCTGCTCTTCTTGTTGCTGGCCCTGCTGACCGCCTGCGGTGCGCCGCGGCCCGGCGGACGCCTGGTCTATGGGCTGACCCTGGCTCCTTCGGGGATTGACCCCCACGTCAACGCCTCGTCGGAACTGGGCATCCCGTTGACGTCGGTCTACGATACCCTGGTCTACCAGGACCCGGCCACGGGTCAGTTCGTCTCCGGCCTGGCCGAGCGGTGGGAGGTTTCTGACGACGGTCTGATCTACACCTTCACCCTGCGCCGGGGCGTGACCTTCCACGACGGCACGCCGTTCGACGCCGAGGCGGTGCGCTTCAACCTGGAGCGGATCACCAGTCCCGACCTGGCCTCGCAGAAGGCGCGCTTCATGCTCGGCCCCTTCGAGCGGGTCGAGGTGGTGGATGACACCACGGTGCGCATCGTCCTCAGCGAACCGTTCGCGCCCCTGCTGGACGCGCTCAGCCAGGTCTACCTGGGCATGGCCTCGCCGACGGCGGTGCAGCAGTGGGGCGATGAGTACCAGCTCCACCAGGTCGGCACGGGACCGTTCCTCTTCGCCGAGTACGTGCCCGGCGACCACCTGCTGCTGCGGCGCAACCCTGACTACGCCTGGGGCCCGTCGGTCTACCAGCACGCGACAGCCCAACTGGACGAGGTCGAGTTCCGCTTCTTCACCGATCCGGCCACTCGCTCGCCCGCCCTGGAGACAGGGGAGGCGGATGTGATGGGCGAGATCCCACCGCAGGACGCCGTTCGCTTGCAGCAGAGCAGCGACTTTCGCATCGAACCGGTCGCCATCCCCGGCGCGTCCTTGATGTTCTTCATGAACACGACCCGTCCGCCGTTGGACGACCTGCGGGTGCGGCAGGCGCTGCTCTACGGCAGCGACCGCGCGGCGATCGTGGCGACGGTCTTCCGCGATATGTCGCCGGTGGCCTACGGGCCGCTGACGGCGGTGACCTTTGGCTATGATCCATCGGTGCAGGACGACTACCCCTACGGCCCAGCGCAGGCGGCGGCGCTGCTGGACGAGGCGGGCTGGACCGACAGCGACGGTGATGGCCTGCGCGACCGCGAGGGTCAGCCGCTGGTGCTCGACATGTACCTGATGAGTTGGGGCTACCTGCCGGAGATCGGCCAGCTTCTGGCCTCCCAGTGGGCCGGGCTGGGGATCGGGGTCAATAGCCAGGTGCTCAGCTACCCGGAGGCGCTGGCGGCGGCCGGCGAGGGTCAGTACCACCTGATGCCGTTTACCCTCTCCGGCAGCGACCCCGACATCCTGCGCAAGTTCTTCCACTCCGCGTCCACTTTCAACTGGTCGCGGGTCAACGACGCGGAGATGGACGAGTGGCTGACGCAGGCGGCGCGGGTCTCCGACCGCGAGCAGCGGGTCGTGCTCTATGCCCAGGTGCAACAGCGGGTGATGGCGGAGGCGTTGGTGATCCCGATCCGCGATTATGTCAACCTGAACGGCGTCAGCAACCGGGTCCAGGGGCTGCGCTTCGACGCGCAGGGGTGGTTCCCGTGGCTGGTTGATGTGACGCGGTGACGCGGTGACGCGGTGACGCGGTGACGCGGTGACGCGGAGAGGGTGAGTTCACCATTGGTCATTGTATATGTTGGGATCCATCGGGCGCAGGCTCGTTCAGGCGGTCTTCGTCCTCTGGCTGGCCGCGACCCTGGCCTTCGTGGCCCTGCAATTGACCCCTGGCGACCCGGCGCAGGCGTTGCTGGCCGCCTCCGGTGCGACTCCTGAGGAAGTGGCCCGGCGACGGGCGCAGTTGGGGCTGGACGATCCTGTCCTGCTCCAGTACGTCCGTTACCTGGCCGACCTGGCCCGCGGTGACCTGGGACGGTCGTGGCTGCACAGCCGGCCGGTCGGCCAGATGGTGCTGGAACAGCTACCCCCGACGGTCGAGCTGGCCGTCGCGGCGACGGTCGTGGGAGCGTGGCTAGGACTGGCACTGGGAACGCTGGCCGCCGTCCGCCGCCGTACCTGGCTGGACACCGCCGCGACCGCCATAGCAGTGGTTGGCCTCTCCACGCCGACCTTCTGGTCGGGCCTCCTGGCGATCCTGTTGTTCTCCCTGCGCCTGCGCTGGCTGCCCGCCGCCGGGGAGGGTGGCCCGCGCCACCTGGTGCTGCCGGCGCTGGTGCTGGGGGTGGCCCTGGCCGGTTCGGTGGCGCGGATGATCCGGGCGCGGGTGGTCGAGGTGTTGGAAGCCCCCTTCATCGTGGCGGCGCGGGCGCGCGGGCTGTCGGCGGGACGGGTGCTCTTCCGCCACGTGCTGCCGGCGGCAGTCGGCCCGGCGCTGACGGTCGCGGCCCTCCAGTTCGGCTTCCTCCTCGGCGGAGCCGTGATCACCGAGTCGGTCTTCGCCCGCCGCGGGCTGGGACGGCTGGCGGTGGAGGCGATCGTCTGGCGCGACCTTCCGGTCGTGCGTGGGGTGGTGTTGGTCAGCGCGCTGGCCTACGTGCTGGTCCACCTGGCGGCGGACCTGGCGCAGGCCGGGCTCGACCCCCGGCTGCGGGAGGAACTGCGATGACCGCGCCGAACGCCCCCCACCGACGGCCTGGCGATGGGCCGTGGTCAGCGGTCGAGCAGGCCGTTCCTCACCGGCGACGCTCCATCCTGCGCCGGGCGGTCGTCCTGGCGGCGCTGGCCTGGCTGATCATGGTCGGCGCGGCAGCGCTGGCCGCACCGCTGCTGGCGCCCGCCGACCCACTCGCCGCCGACCCCAGCCGCGTGCTCTTGCCGCCGGGATCGGGCCACCTGCTGGGCAGCGACGCGCTGGGCCGTGACGTGCTATCGCGGCTGCTATGGGGCGGGCGCTGGACGTTGCAGATGGGCGTGCTGGCGCTGACGCTGGCGGTGGGGGTGGGGCTGCCGGTGGGGTTGGCGGCCGGCAGCCTGGGCGGCTGGACCGACGCGCTGCTGATGCGCCTGGTGGATGGGTTGCTGGCCTTCCCAGGGCTGCTGCTGGCGCTGGCCGTCGTTGCCGTGCTGGGGCGGGGGCTGGCGGCAGTGGCGGTGGCCGTGGGGCTGGCTGCGGCTCCCGCGTACGCGCGAGTGACGCGCAGCGTCGCCCTGGAGGTGCGTGGACGGCCGTACATCGAGGCTGCCCGCGCCACGGGCGCGGGACCCTGGCGGATCGCCATGCGTCACGTCCTGCCCAACGCCGCCCCGTCGCTGGTGGCCTTCGCCGTGACCCAGTTGGGCTGGGTGCTGTTGAACGGCGCGGCGCTCAACTTCCTGGGGCTGGGCGCGCCGCCGGGCACCCCCGAATGGGGGGCGCTGCTGGCCGAGGGCCGCGGCTACCTGCGCGACGCCCCCTGGGCCAGCACTTTCCCCGGCCTGGCCCTCACCCTCACCGTGCTGGCGGCTAACTTACTGGGAGATGGCCTGCAGGAAAGGTGAGATGGATCATCACCACCACTACTTGACACGGTAACTGCTCACCCTCCCGCAGGTTTGGGCGCAATGGGCAGCCCAAATCGCCCTGCAATGGCCACCCCGATTCGTTGCTCGGTCACTTCCGAACCTGCGAGAGGGTGAGCTGAGCAGTTACTTGACACGTCTGATGAAAAGGATATACTGCTTCGATAAGCGCCCCGTGTCGAGATGACTGTCATCCCGGGGGGCCTGGAAAGGAGGGTGTGAAGGGAAACAAGTTATGAATCTGTTGCCGGTTCGTCTGCGTTTCTGAACCTACCAAGGAGGGAAGAGAGATGAAACTGTATCGTGTCCTGGGTGTACTGACCGCTCTGGTGCTTGTGATCGGTCTGGCGGCCTGCGGGACGCCCACACCGACCCCGACGCAGGCCCCGACGCAGGCCCCGCCGACGCAGGCCCCGCCGACGCAGGCCCCGCCGACGCAGGCCCCGCCGACCGAGCCTCCGACGCCAGAGCTCACCACGATCATCATTGGCACGACCGATGAGGTCAACAGCCTGGATGCCCGCGATGCCTACGCCACCCACGACTGGGAGATCATCAAGAACACCGGCGACGCGCTGATGGGCTATGAACCGGGCACCGCCAACCTGATCCCGCGCTTGGCCGAGGACTGGCCGGAGCGGAGCGAGGATGGGCTGACCTACACCTTCCACCTGCGCCCCGGCATCCAGTTCGCCGACGGCACGCCACTGACGGCGCAGATCGTCGCCGACACGGTCAATCAGGCGATCGCCCTGGGCGGCGATGTCTCCGGCCTGGTTGCCGGCTACGTCGCCAGCGCCGAGGCCACCGACGAGCTGACCGTCGTCTTCCACCTGACCCAGCCGTGGGCGGTCTTCCCGTACCTGGCCGCCACCGCCCCCTTCGTCCCGGTCAACCCCAACGAGTTCCCCGCCGACGCGCTCAACCAGTTCCCGGAAACCCTGCACGGCGTGGGCCCCTACATGATGACCCAGCACATCGTCGGCGAGCAGATGGTGCTGGAGCGCAACCCCTACTACTGGGATGCCGAGGGCGCGCCGCACATTGACCGCGTCATCATCCGCTACTTCGCCGACCCGACGACCCTCTCGCAGGCGGTGGAGACCGGCGAGGTGGACATCGCCTGGCGCACGGTCGGTCCGGTCGAGGCGACGCGGTTGCAGTCCATCTCCGGCCTGACCGTCATGCAGATCAACGCCCCGGCGCTGCGCTACATCTGCTTCCAGCATCAGCTCGAACCTTCGAACAACATCCTCGTCCGCCAGGCCATGGCCGCGGCGATCGACCGCGAGGCCATCGCCGACCGCGTCTTCGAGGGCCGCGTGATCCCGGCCTACTCGACGGTGCCTGAGGGCTACCCCTACGCCATCGAGCCGTTCCTGGACCTCTACGGCACGCGCAACCTGCCGCTGGCGATCGAACTGCTGACCCAGGCCGGTTACACGGCCGATAGCCCGCTGGTTCTCGATTTCTGGTACCCGCCGGAGCACTACGGCACTACCACCGCCGACGTGGTCCAGGTGATCAAGGAGCAGCTCGAAGAAACCGGCCTGGTAACGGTCAACCTGAACTCGCAGAACTGGGCTACCTACATCAGCGCCGCCGTGGAGGGGCAGTATCCGGTCTACATCCTGGGCTGGTTCCCCGACTTCGTCTTCCCGGATACCTGGCTGTTCCCGTGGGCCGACTCGGTGCAGTCAGCAGGGCTGGGGCTGAACTACAACAATCCTGATATGGACACCCTGCTGGTGCAGGCGGCCACCGCCGCGCCGGAGGACCAGGAAGAGCTCTACCATCAGGCGCAGCAGTTCTACGCCGAAGAGGTAGTGACCATCCCGCTGTACTGGGAACCGGAGTACATCACCTACCGCGATGGGGTCGGCGGCGTGCTGATCGGCCCGCCGTTCGAGTTCCTCTACGCCAACCTGACCCTGGAATAGCATGTAAGGCTCATGTAGGGCGGGCTGCCAGCCCGCCCTACACCCTGCTCAATGGCCAGGTGCGATGCACACGTCCGTGCGTCGCACCTGGCAAAAGTAGGTAGCCAGGGAGGCGCTCATGAGTGCTTCGTTCCGCAATTTCCTGATCACGCGCATCTTGCTGACCATCCCGATGGTGCTCATCCTGGCCACACTGGTCTTCTTCGTCATGCGCGTGTTACCGGGCGATCCGATCAACTCCACCCTCGGCCCGCGCGTCTCCGAAGAGCAGCGCGAGCGCTTTCGCCAGGAGCTGGGCCTCGACCAGCCGATCATGGTGCAGTACGTCAATTTCCTCTGGGACATGGTGCGGCTGGATTTCGGCAACTCCATGATCGGTGGCAATCGCCCGATCCGCGATGAGCTGGCCGAGGTCTTCCCGGCTACGGTCGAATTGACCGTGCCGGCGATGCTGTTCACCGCCTTGTTCGGCGTCCTCAGCGGCGCTGTGGCGGCCCAGCATCGCAAGAAGGTATTGGACTACGGCCTGCGCCTGTTCAGTATTGCTATCTACTCGGTGCCGATCTTCTGGTTGGGACTGATGCTGATCATTCTCTTCAGCGTAGTGCTGAACGTCACGCCGGTCGCCGGGCGCATGGATGCGCAGATCGGCCTCACGCTGGAGCGGCACACGAACCTGTTGATCGTGGACTCGATCATCACCGGCAACTGGGCCGCGCTGGGCAGCGCGCTCCATCACCTGATCCTGCCGTCCGTGACCCTGGGGCTGGCCCTGTGCGGGGTGTTCATCCGCCTGACGCGGGTCAATATGATCGAGACCCTGCAGGAGGACTACATCACTGCCGGTCGGGCGCGCGGCCTGCCGGAGCGGACGCTGGTCTACCGCCACGCCCTGCGCAACACCTTCATCCCCATCCTCACCCTCATTGGCCTGCAATTCGCCATCCTGCTCGCCGGCGCTGTGCTGACGGAGACGACCTTCTCCTGGCCGGGGATGGGCCGCTACCTGGTCGAGCGCATCGAGCTGCGCGATTACGCCGCCGTCCAGGCGGTGATCACGGTCTTTGCCCTCCTGGTGGCGTTGATCACTATGGTGATGGATATCCTGTACGCGTTTGTGGATCCGCGGATTCGGTACTGAGGAAGTGGGCAAGTGGGCAAGTGGGCAAGTGGGCAAGTATGCAAGTGGGCAAGTGGGCAAGTATGCAAGTGGGCAAGTGGGCAAGTATGCAAGTGGGCAAGTGGGCAAGTGCGGTTTCTGACTTCTAACCTCTGGCTTTCAGTTCGAGTGAAACGAGGTGTCTATGGCAGACCGAAAGGCCGAGAAGAGCAACAGGCCAGGCTGGCAGGAGGATCTGGAGCGGGTGGGGCTCGTGAGGCGGGTGCTGCGCCCGGCCCTGCAGGCCCGCAAGTGGTACGGCGCCGATTGGTGGTTCGTAGTGTTCAGCGCGGTGCTGCTGGTCTTCTTCGTGCTGGTGGCGCTCTTCCCGCAGTGGTTCGCGCCCTATGACCCTAAAGCCGAGGTGGGCCCGTCATTGCTGGCCCCCGGTCAGCCGCCGGAGGGATACATCCTGGTCACGCGGACAGCGGACCACATCACCGACCTGCGCCAGGTGGCGACGTCGGAGCACACCCTCGGCTTCGTCCTCGGCAGCCCGGCCAGCCAGGCACTGCGCGAACGGCTCGCCGAGTTCGCCGCCGAGGCCCAGGCGGCTGGCGAGGAGGTCAATTATTCCCCCCGTCCCAAACGGTACGCCACGCTCGACGAGGCGCTGCAGGCGCTGGTCGCCGGGCGGATTGATGGGGTGATCGAGACCCGCTCGACAGTCGAGGCGGCCATTGATCAGTACGAAGGGTTGGAGATCTCCGCCAGCCTGCGCGAACGCGGTGATCGGGGCTTCATCCTCGGCACCAACCAGCTCGGCCAGGACGTCCTCAGCCGGATCATCTGGGGCACGCGCATCGCCTTGCTGGTCGGCTTCACCTCCGCCATCGTCGCCGTGGTCATCGGCGTGCCGATCGGCCTGCTCTCCGGCTTCATCGGCGGGCCACTCGACCGCGTGCTGACGCTGATCATGGACAGCCTCTATTCCTTCCCCGGCCTGATCCTGGCCATCGCCATCGCCGCCGTGCTGGGGCCGGGACTGATCAACATTATCATTGCCATCGCTGCCCTCTACGTGCCTACCTACTTCCGCATCGTCCGCGGCCAGACGATGTCGGTCAAGCAGCTCCTCTACGTCGAAGCGGCGCGCAGCCTGGGCGCCCGCCGGCTGACCATCCTGACCCGCTACATCTTGCCCAACGTCATCCCCTCCGTGGTCATCATCTTCTCGGTCAACGTCGCCGACGCGATCCTGACCGAGGCCGGGCTGAGTTTCCTGGGCCTGGGCCTGCCGCCGGACACGCCCGACTGGGGCATTGACCTGGCCCGCGGACAGGACTACCTGCGCCGCGCCTGGTGGCTGATCACCTTCCCCGGCCTGATGGTCGCCCTGGTCACCCTGGGCTGGAGCATGCTGGGCGAGAGCCTCTCCGAGATCCTCAACCCCCGCCTTGCGAGGTCGTAAATGGCGAAAGACATCCTCCTCAGCTTGCGCGATCTGTCTGTGGAGTACCCGACGCGGGCCGGCATCCTGCAGGCCGTCAGTCAGGTGAGCCTGGATATCTACCGTGGTGAGGTGCTGGGGCTGGTCGGCGAGTCGGGCTGTGGCAAGTCCACCCTGGGCCGGGCGATTATGCGCCTGCTCCAGCCGCCCGGTTACATTGCCGGCGGCCAGATTATATTCGATGGCCAGGACCTGATGGGCTTCGATGCGGCGCAGATGCGCGACCTGCGCGGGCGGCGCATCTCGCTCATCTTCCAGGACCCGATGACCTCGCTCAATCCGGTGCAGCGGGTGGTGGAACATGTCATCGAGGCGATCCGCGTCCACGAGGGGCCGACCAGCGTCGAGGCGGCCCGCGCCCGCGCTGCCGAACTGGTGGATCGGCTGGGCATCACCGCCGAACGGCTGGACGACTTCCCGCACCAGCTCAGCGGTGGGATGCGCCAGCGGGTCATGATCGGCCTGGCCCTGGCCCTCAAAGCCGACCTGATCATCGCTGACGAGCCGACGACTTCCCTGGACGTGATCGTCGAGGCGCAGTTCCTCGACCTGCTGCAGGAGCTACAGCGCGACTTTGGGCTGAGCATCCTGCTGATCACTCACAACATCGGCATCGTTGCCGAGATTGCCGACCGGGTGGCGGTGATGTACGCTGGGCGATTGGTCGAGCTGGCCGACGTGCACCCGTTGTTCCACGAGCCGCGCCATCCCTATACCCAGGCGCTGCTGGCCTCGGTGCCGAACATCAAGCTGGTGGGGGACGATCTCAAGATCATGAGCGGGTCGCCGCCCGACCTGATCACCCCGCCGCCCGGCTGCCGCTTCCACCCGCGTTGCCCGCAGGCGTTCGACCGCTGTCGGCTGGAGCCCCCCCCGCTCCAGGAGATCCAGGAGGGGCATCACGTGACCTGTTGGCTCTACTGATTGTCACTGCTCACCCTCCCGCAGGTTTGGGCGCAATGGGCAGCCCAAATCGCGCTTCAATGGCTACTCCGATTCGTTGCTCGGTCGCTTCAGAACCTGCGGGAGGGTGAGCTGAGCAGTTACCACTGATTTACGTTTCACGCTTCACGCTTCAGGAGGCAACATGGGGTCTGATGGGGGTCAGAACCTGGTCGAAGTGAGGGGCCTGCGGGTCTGGTTCCCGGTGCAGAAGAGCTTCATCGAGCGGCTGCTCTCCCGCCAGCGACTGTTCGTCCATGCCGTGGACGGGGTCAGCTTCGAGATTCGCCAGGGCGAGGTCTTCGGGCTGGCCGGCGAGAGCGGCAGCGGCAAGACAACCACCGGGCGGGCGATCGTTCGCCTGGAGGCGCCGACCGCTGGCCACATCCTGTTCGAGGGTGTGGACCTGGCCACGGTCAGCGGTGAGCAATTGCGCCGTATGCGCCAGCGCATGCAGGTCATCTTCCAGGACCCTTACGCCTCGCTCAACCCGCGCATGAAGATCGGCGACGCCATCGGCCACAGCCTGGAGATCTTCGGCGTGGCCCGTGGCGAGGAGAAGCGCCGGCGGGTGATGGAAATCATGGAAAGGGTCGGCCTCACCCCCACCGGCCCACTGTACGAGAAGTTCCCCCACCAGTTGAGCGGTGGGCAGCGTCAACGGGCGGTGATGGCGCGGGCGCTCGTCCTCCGCCCGGATTTGATCGTCGCCGACGAGCCGATCGCCATGGCCGATGTCTCGGTGCGGGCGTCGCTGCTGCAGTTGCTGCTCGACTTGAAGAGGGAGTTCGACCTGACCTACCTGTTCATCACCCACGACCTGGCGACGGCCAAGTACATCTGCAACCGCATCGCTGTGATGTACCTGGGCAAGATCGTGGAGATGGGCAACCTGGCCCAGGTGTACGGCAATCCCCAGCATCCCTACACCCAGGCACTGCTGGCAGCGGTGCCGGTGCCCGACCCCGACGTGCGCCGCCGGCAGCCCATGCCCAAGGGCGAGATCCCCAGCCCGATCAGCCCGCCGCCCGGCTGCCGCTTCCATCCCCGCTGCGTGTACGCGATGGAGCGCTGTTCCCAGGAGGAACCCTCGTTCCTCGAAGTGGAAAAGGGCCACCTGGTCGCCTGTCACCAGGTTAGTCCGTGAGGCGGGCCTGCTGGCCTGCGCTTGGCAGCCCAAATCGCACTTCCAGGCTACTCCGATTCGAACCTGCGGGAGGGTGAGCTGATCGGTTACGAGGTGAATATCTCCCGTGGGTGAGGAGAATGGCCTGCGTCGCTTCGTCGCCGCCGTGCGCGGCCACACGCTGACCGTGATCGGCCAGCCGGCGGTCTGGTCATGGGAGCGGCTGGACCCCGGCACGGCGGCGTTGCTGGAAGTGGCCCAGATCGGCCCGGCGGACCGCGTGCTCGACCTGGGGTGTGGGACGGGGGTGATCGGTGCGGCGGCGGCGCTGGAAGCGCTGCAGGGCGAGGCGCTGCTGGTGGACTGCAACGTGGCCGCCGTGGCCTGCGCGCAGGCGACGCTGGCAGCCAACGGCATCGCCAATGCCCAGGTGCGCCTGGCCGATGGCTGTGCTGGGCTGACGCCAGCCCCTTTCGATTGCGTCCTCTGTCACCTGCCGCGCGAGCGAGCGGTGCAGGAGGAGCTGCTGAGGGGCGCGGCGGCAGTGCTGCGGCCTGGCGGCGTTCTCTACTTCGTCGCCCATCGGCAGGCCGGCGTGCGCAGCATCATCGAGTGGGCGCGGGAACTGTTCGGCCGCTGCGGGGTGCTCCGCCAGAAGAAGGGCTACCACGTCGCCATGGCCGTCCGCCCGGCGGAGCGGGATTTCGCCCTGCCCGTGCCCGTCTATTCCACCCACTTCGTGCTGCTGGATGGGGTGGAGACGGCCGTGGTGGGCAAGCCAGGGATCTTCGCCTGGAATCGGTTGGACGATGGGACACGGGCGCTGGTGGCGGCGATGGAGGTGGGGGCGACGGAGCGGGTGCTCGACCTGGGCTGCGGCACGGGACTGGCCGGGGTGGCGGCGGCGCGACGGGCGACGGCGGGCCAGGCGGTGCTGGTGGATGCCGACCTGCGGGCGGTCGAGGCGGCGCAGCGCACGCTGGCCGCCAATGCCATCGCCAACGCCGCGGCGCTGCTCTCCGACTGTGGGGACGAGTTGCCCGCCGCTAGCTTCGATGTGGTCGTGACCAACCCGCCCTTCCACCAGGACGTGGCGATGGAACCGACGGCTGCGCACCGCTTCATCGCCGCCGCCGCCCGTCTGCTGCGCCCGGAAGGGCGGCTGTACCTGGTCGCCAACCGCTTCCTGCCCTACGGACCGTGGATCGAGGCCACCTTCGCCCGCGTCTGGGTGGCCGGAGAGGATCGCGCCTTCCGCGTGTGGGGAGCCGGGCAATGAATCGGAAGGACATCGCACCGCAAGGGGGACATGATGAATACAGCGACTGAGAAGCTGCCGTTCTGGCGCAAGGTGACCTACGCTGTGGGCGAGGTCGGTTATGCGGTGGGGCCGGGGACGATCATCCCCTTCTGGTACACCATCTTCCTCACCGACATCGTCCGCCTCGACCTGCGCCTGGTCAGCCTGTTCTGGCTGATCGCCACGGTCTGGGACGCGGTCAACGACCCGTTGTTCGGTTTCCTCTCCGACCGGACGCGCACCCGCTGGGGGCGGCGGCGGCCCTTCCTGCTCTTCGGAGCCGTGCCCTTCGGGGTGAGCTTCGCTCTGTTGTGGTTGATCCCGCCGCTGGAAAGCCAGGCGCTCCTCTTCGCCTACTACACCATTGTCTACGTGATCTTCGAGGCCGCCTTCACCGCTGTCAGCACTCCGTACATCGCCCTGACCCCCGAACTGACCCTCGACCACGACGAGCGCACTTCGCTGGTGACCTACCGGATGGCCTTCAACATCGGCTCATCGCTGGCGGCAGCGATTGTCCTGGCTCTGGTGGTCTTCCCGCTCTTCCCCGCCCGCGACCCGCAGGCGTTCCGGCTCATCGGGTTGGGTGGGGGGCTGCTCTTCATCCCGCCGTTCCTGCTCGCCTTCCTGGGCACGCGCGAGCGGACGGAGTTCCAGGTCGAGAGCGCGCCGCCGTTGCTAGATTCGTTCCGCTTCGTGCTGCGCAACCAGCCCTTCCGCTACACTCTCTCGCTGCGCATCCTGGCCTGGATGCCGGTCGTCGTCGCCCAGGCGGTGTTTGCCTATTTCCTCATCTACTGGGTGGGGATCGGGGAGAGCGAGACCTCGATCGTCCAGGTGATCATCATGGGCATGGCCATGCTCTTCCTCCCGCTCGTCCTCTGGCTGAGTCGGCGGCTGGAGAAGAAGACCGCCTGGATCATCGCCGCGTCTACGTGGACGGTGGTGATGCTGGGGGTCCTGCTGGCGCCGCAGGGTCTGGCGTGGCCGGCCTACCTGATCGCGGCCCTGTCGGGCTTCGGGGTTTCGGCGGCCC
>Ga0209018_1001835_pt1 | contig 16244 bp, 16 predicted proteins | sample YNPBryBLVA2012_FD_185814 | JGI IMG/M metagenome (GOLD analysis project Ga0209018, IMG submission 185814) | Anoxygenic and chlorotrophic microbial mat microbial communities from Yellowstone National Park, USA - YNP Bryant BLVA 2012 (SPAdes)... ...
TGGGAAGCCAGGCGCAGACAGCGTCCGCTCGATGACGCGCTGCGGCGACTGCGGCGCACGCCGTTCTGGAGGTGGTCGCCGCATGGCGTGCCCGTCTACGAAACGGAAGACCGCAATCGGCGCAGCACGTGGTCGCTGGCGCGTCAGTACTTCACACTGTCGCGGCGGCACGGCCCGTTCGACGTCGTCGTTGCGCATCGGGCGCATTACCTGCCGTCGCTTGCCGCGGCCCGGCGCCACGCCGACGGGCGCGTCGCGGACATCAAGAGTGAAGTAAAGCAAGACTGGAACAAGAGGGCAAGATTACGGCGATGCGGGCGGCTGGACGTTGCCGAGGTGTGCGCGGTGCGGCGGTTGGCCGGGCCTGTCGTGACGTCGAGAAAGATTTCTTTCGGATTTTCCGTTTTTCCCGTTGACATGCGACCCGCCTTCGGTTATAAACGGGGCAGGAGTTCAGGAGAGAGAGTATGGCGAGCAGTTCCATTCCGTCGTTTTTCCGCGTATTTATTCTGGTTTTGGTCGTCGGCACATTCTGGTGTTGTGCCGGTCCGGGCTGTGTCCCGACGGACAACCTCGGCAACGACTTGATCAACGGCGGCGACCAGAACAATACGGATGATTCGGGCAAGCCGGCTGACAACTCCAACGACAGCGGCGACCAGGGGCAGGCTCTGCCGGGTGATATGAACGGCGACGGCGCCCTGAATCTCGCGGACCGCGACGCATTCGTGGCGGCGTACCAGGTCGCGTTCGGCTCCAGCTCCGGCGACCCGACGTACGATGCCAAGGTCGACATGGATAAGAACGGTATCGTCGATTTCCGCGATCTCCAGTTGTTTGATGTGGTGGTCCCGGAGGCGATTCAATAGACGGCCCGTTGGGAGCGGGCCGCAAGCGACCCAAGAATGGGCAGGGAGAGAGAGAAGATGGTCAGGTCAGGACGGATCTGCGCGCGGGTTGCGCCTGCTGTCGCGGTGTTGCTGGTATCGGCTGCGGCAGCGCCGGCGGGGTTGATTACGCTGAATCTCACGCCGTCGATCGGACAGGTACCCGTCAACGGAACCTTCGATGTGATCGTCAGCGCGAACATCGAACAGAGCATACTGGGCTTCGGCTTCGATCTCGTGTTCGACGATTCGGCGCTGGAAATCAAGAGCGTGGAAATCGGGAGTTCATTCCTGCCGCTTCCGGCACCCGACGGCGACAAGCTGGCCGGCCTGGCGTTCCCCAACGAAGTGGTCGGGAGCAACGTCACGCTGGCCACGGCGACGTTTGCGGCGAAGATGCCGGGCATTGCTGCCATTCGCCTGGACGTGACGCCGGGCGATTACACGGAGGGTTTCCCGGAGAGCGGCGGCCTGCGATACTCCCAGTTCACGATTCCACAGACGCAGGTGAAGATTCTTGCCGCCAGCAACGGTGGTGGCGACACCGGTGGTGGCACTGGTGGAGGCGACACGGGCGACGGCACCGGCGGCGGCGGCCCTCCGCCGGATGTTCCTGAGCCCGCCTCGATGCTGATTCTCGCGTTCGGCGGGCTGGCCCTTGCCGCAAGGCGCCGCCGATAGCACGACGCCAACCCACACTATCGCAAACACACCGGTCGCCTGAACAGGCGGCCGGTTTTCTTATAACCCGCCCGCAACTTGCCAACCTGAGGGAAAGGGAGTCGCTTCTTGCCGGACTTCCGTCGGAAGCTTCGCGCAAGAGGAGCTGCGTCCTCTTTTCTGCCGAGCATCCCCATCACGGCTCGTCGGTGATCGTGGCCGTCGCGGACTTTTCGGAGGGGCTGGCGACGGGAACGCCGGCATCGTCGAGCAGATCGAGGTTCAGCGATGTGTTCAGCTTCTGCACCATCTTGCCGAACGCCTTCTTCATCTCCTCAGTCTCCGCGTTGGGATCCGCCGCCAGGCTGATCTCCATGGTCATTCGCTGAGTCTGGCGGAGTTGAACCAGGTCACCGCTCTCGTAATCCCAGTACGCCGTGCCTTCGCCGCCGCTGCCCTTCAGCTCGAAGGTCATCCGCTCGAAGATCCCCTTGGCCGGTGCGGTCGTCGTCTCGGATTCGCTCTCCGGCGGAGGGCTCCCACCCATGCGGAACGACTCCTTGATCCCGATCTTCGCGCACCGCCGCCCGTGGAACTCTTCGATCGCCAACAGCTCGTACTGCCCCTCGCCCTCGACCTTCCCGTTGAAGACCGGTATCTTCATCTCCCACTTCCGGTCCCACTTGTCGCCGACCCGGACCGGGCCCTTGTCCGGGATCATCCGATTGTACTGCTGCATGTCCTGCATCACGTTGTCATCGCCAAAGAGGTTGATGAGCTGGTCGTACATCTTTCGAACGAACCCCGGTACGTTCCCGTCGTCGAGCTGGTCGAACATCTTCTTCAGCATTTCCCTGGCCCCCTCCACGTTGGTCGGTCGGCCGTCCGGTCCGATCGTCATGGTGAGTTTGCTGCCCGCCATCGCGGAAAACATCTTCCTCACTACATCTGTTCCCGGCGGCTCGGCGGCGCGGGTAGCCGGCGAGGCGGTATCGAACTCGACGTTCGAGCCGAAGATGCTCATCTTCATGGCGATACGGTCCATCGTCATCTCAACGACGGCGGTTCCGTCGGCGTTGACGCTCCGGCATCGGATCGTGAGGTCCTGCTCGAACGTCTGCGAGAACTTCTGCTCCGGCAGCAGGCCGAACAGCTTCATCGAGCCGACCGCCTTGTTCACCACCCTCTGCCGCGTCACGTGTCCCGGCCGATACTTCAATCTGAGTTCGATCTGATCGGGCATATCCGGTTCGGCAGCAGGGCCACCGGCGGCGGCCCACGGGCCGGCCAACATGCACGTAATCGTCAGTATCCGCCTCATGGGGAACTCCTCATCTGCGAAAGCCTGCCGCACGGGTGCGGCGCACGCGGCGTTTGATCACTTCGCTGCTGACGACATGGCCGCCTCGAGCAGGATCGAGTTGATCCGCTCTCCATGCCGCTGAATCGCCAACTGCTGGGCGCGGGTCAGCCTGATCGGTTTGCCGTTCGCGGTGACCTGTACCTGGCCGTCCTTGCCGTCCCGTCCGACCTGAAACTCGATCCGGCACCCGTCCTTTGTCCGCGCGACCCATTCGCACCGGAGCATTTCCGTCAAGGGTCTGCCCGAGGCAGGCTCGTCGCCATCACACTGGCGCTTCCAGAACGGCCGGCGCGCGGTGCCCCATGCGGCGTCCGCACGGCTGATCGCCGCCTCCAGATCGCCGGCAAGCTCTTCCAACAGGTCTGCCTGGCCGACGAGCAGGCTGCCGAATGGGGTTTCCCGGCCCGCCGCCGCGCGGAACGCCTTCGCCGCCTCCGCCAGCAGTGACCTGGCCCGCGACTGAAGCGCGCGTCCGAGCCGCCACTGGGCGGCGTGCCGGCCTTCCTGCGAGGCCATTGCGGCTGCCCGGAGTTGCTCGATCATTGCATCCGTTACTTCGCCGGCCAGTTCCAGCTCGATCAGGCGCGACGATATGTCGGTAGCGAGTCCCGGATGTGTGGAAAGGGCTGAAGCATACGCCGCCCGCGCCTCGTCGTCGCGCCCGAGCGCGGCCAGACAGTCGCCCACGCTCAATGCGGCATACCCGTCCTCGTCCAGATCCGCGTAGTTGAGAGCCAGATCCCGGAAAATGGCGAGTGCTTCGGCGGGCTTGTTCGCGTTGAACAGTTCGGTCGCCCGGCTCGACCTGTCGATAAACGCCATCGAACGTTCCGTGGCGTCCACTCCCTCGCCGGCCTGTATTTCAACCGGCAGACTCGCTGCGAACATTCCCAGGACCATCAGCGTTCGGCTTGCGAGCGTATATTGAGGGTGCATGTCGATCTCCTAAAGCCGCAAGACGGGTGGAAGCACGGGAATCTCGAGCGGTAGCGCACCGGCATCGTCGGATGGCGCGCGACGGGTCACGGCAGTGCGCCGCTCACGGTCGACCGGCGTCCCTTCGAACGATACGGCGGTGAAGTATTCCAGAATCGTTGCCTGAGCGGCCGAGGCCGCGGGATTGACCGGGCCGCCCATCGCTACGGCCTGCGCCCAACTGCTCAGCACCCACGGGCTTAGCATGACGGCGTTGGGCGGCTCCTGGGGGGGGGTGGCGACGGGTCTGTCAATCGGGGCCGTTTGCCGGAACCATATCGCTCCAAACCAGCCCATAGCGAAGATCGCCACCGATGCGGCAATCGCCCCGGTACCCAACGTCCAATAACGCCGCCTCAGGGAATACCGCCGTACCGCGGCCACGGCCGGTGCGTTTATCGGCAGGGCCTGCGCCGCCGCTATGACGCGGTCGCGCAACTCGGGCGGCGTGGCGACCGGCTCGGGCGCCGTGAGGAGCTTCACGAGGCCCGCGTGCCGACGCCGGCAGACGGAACACTCCGCCAGGTGGGCCTCCACCTCAGCGGACGCCTCGGCCGAAAGCTCGCGGTCGAGCCAGGCGTCGATCAACCGTTCTGCATCGTAACACTCCATGATCCGTTCTCCGGGTTCGAGGCGGCGGTTATCAGTTCGCGGAGGCGTTTCCGCCCGCGGTGGATGTACGTCCGTACCGTGTTGATCGGTACGTCGAGGACCTCGGCGATGTCGGCGTAGGGCATGCCGTGGAAGTGAAAAAGGACGATGGCGGCCCGATGGTTGTCGTCGAGCTGCCGGAGCCAGTGTTGCCACTCCTCGGGAGCCGGCGAGTCCGTCGAGGCGAGCGATGCTTCGCGGTCCTCTTCCTTCCGCTGGGCGAGGTTCAGGTGCAGGATGCGCTGGCGACGAGCCGAACGCAGGTGGTTCAGTGCCAGGTTCGTCGCGATCTTCACGAGCCAGTTTCGAAAGGGATGAGCCATGTCGTACAAGTACAGACGTTCCAGCGCCCGGACGAATGTGTCCTGTGCCACATCCTCGGCGGTCGCCGCGTTGCAGACCACGCGAAGCGCCGCCGCGTACACCGCAGGCAGATGCCGGTCAACCAGCCGTCCGAACGCCGCGCGGTCGCCATCGCACGTGGCCCGCACCAGGTCGGCGTCGGTCGGCATGTCGCACTCGATCGGCACTTCGTGCCCCTCGGCGTCCGTCGCCCTTACTACACGGCAACGAAGGGAAAGTTTCAGATTTCGTCCGCCGGGCCGGCTTTGAAACGACCGCGGCAGGGGTCTAAAATACCATAATGTGCTTCGCTGGGGGTGGCCGTCACGCGGACGGCCTGAGATGATCGGCGCGGCCGGCCGAGAGACCCTTTGAACCTGATCAGCGCCATGGGCCGCCACCCGGCTACGGCTGCGTAGGGAAGCGACAATGACTCAACTGGAAGCGGCTCGCAAAGGCATCGTCACGCCGGAGATGGTCCGCGTCGCCCAGCGCGAGAACGTCACGCCTGACTTCATCCGCGACGAGATCGCCCGGGGCAGGCTTGTCATCCCGGCCAACAAACGGCACCTGGCCGGCTCGGCAGGATCCAGGCCCCGCACGCGTACCCTTGAGTACGGCGGTCAAAGCCATGAAGTCGTGGATGTCGAGTATCTCGATGCTCCGGCGGGTCATCCCGGCCACAGGCCCAATGCCCGCTTCTGGGTGAACCAGACGGTTTCGCAGCGGCGATGGGCGATCGAGGATCCTACCGTGCTTCGCGGCCAGGCCGCGCCCAAGCGCCTGGACCCCGCCGGCATCGGCCGCATGATCACGACGAAGATCAACGCGAACATCGGCGCCTCGCCCGTGGCGAGCAATACGGCTGCCGAGATCGAGAAGCTCCACTGGGCGCAGCGGTATGGCGCCGACACGCTGATGGACCTCTCAACCGGCGGCGATCTTGTTGAATGCCGCCAGGCCATCATCGACAACAGCACGATTCCGATCGGCACGGTGCCCATTTATTCCATGATCATCGGGCGTTCGATCGAGGAACTGACGTACGACATGATCCTCGCCGAGATCGAGCGGCAGGCGCAGCAGGGCGTGGATTACATGACGATCCACGCGGGCATCCTTCGGGAGCACCTTTCGCTGATCGGCAAGCGCGTGACCGGCCTCGTGTCGCGCGGCGGCTCGCTGCTGGCGAAGTGGATGATCCATCACAACAGGCAGAACCCGATGTACGAGCTGTTCGACGAGATCAGCGCGATCCTCCGCGAGTATGACGTGACGTATTCGCTGGGCGACGGCGTGCGGCCGGGCTGCCTGGCCGATGCGAGCGATCCGGCGCAGATCGCCGAGCTGCACGTGCTGGGCGAACTGACGCTTCGTGCCCGGGCCGCCGGCGTGCAGACGATGGTCGAGGGCCCGGGCCACGTGCCCCTGCACGAGATCGCCTGGAACATGCAGGTGCAGCAGAAGGTGTGCGACGACGCGCCGTTCTACGTCCTCGGCCCGCTCGTGACCGACGTGTTTCCCGGCTACGACCACATCACGTCGTGCATCGGCGCGACCGAGGCCGCCCGGGCCGGCGCCGCCATGCTCTGCTACGTGACGCCGAAAGAGCACGTCGGCCTGCCGAAGGCGGTGGACGTCAAGGCGGGCTGCATCGCGTACAAGATCGCGGCCCATGCCGGCGACATCGCCCGCGGCATTCAGGGTGCCCGCCAGTGGGACGACGACATGAGCCGCGCCCGCGCCGCGTTGAACTGGACGAAAATGTTCGAACTGGCGTTCGACGGCGAGACCGCCCGCGCGCTGCACGACGAGGACCTGGACGTGGACGCCGAATACTGCGCCATGTGCGGCCGCGACTGGTGCAGCATGCGGATGAGCAAGGACATCCGGCAGTTCGCCAGCGGCAAAGATATCAAGTTCCAGCCTGCCGAGCCCGAAGCGAGATCTCCCGATCTGACGCCGGAACAACAGGCGCTTGTCGCCGCCCGCGCCGGCAAACTGCCGTGTTATCGGCCCTTGCCGTCGAGTACGGCATGATCGTCTGGGGTAGACACGGCCTTTTCAGAACCGCTCAAGAGAACGGGTGCCCGCATACGACGGAGCATGACTCGCGGGATTGCCGGGTCTCTCAGGGCTCCTCACAGGAAAGCCGCTTCGGATGCATGCGGAGCGTTCCGGCTTCCGGACGGCAGAGCGAGGAGGACCATGGCACGCTGTGCGTGAAAGCGGTCCCGCGCCTCGCGTTCCAGGAGGACACCCTGTGCGAAGCACGCGCCCGCGCCGACGCGACGCGCGAACGACAGACAACGCGCAACAAACCGTGCCGCGAGGTCCCTACGCGTGCATCGCCGAGAGCCGTTCGATCGTCTTGACGATGGCTTGCGTGCCTTCGGTGCCTTCGCCGGCGGCCTGATTGGCGGCGAAAAGCTGGTTGACAACCGCCGTGCCGGGGATCGACGCCCTGATCTGACGGGCCAGTTCCAGCACAAGCCGGAGATCCTTCTGTTGCAGGTCGATCATGAAGCCGGGCGCGAAGTCGCGGTCGCGCATCTTCGGCCCGAGGTTCTCGACCGCCCACGACCGCGCGGCGCCGCTGGCGACGGCCTCGAGCATCCGGTCGACGTCGAGGTCCGCCTTACGGGCGATCGTGATGGCCTCGGCCACGCCCAGCAGATTCATCGCCCCGACAACCTGGTTGCACAGTTTGGTCACCTGCCCGGCGCCGGACGGCCCGCAGTGGACGATCGTCCTGCCCATCGCTTTGAGGATCGGCACAGCCCGTCGGAACGCCTCGGCCGACCCGCCGACCATGATCGAGAGCGTCGCTTCGATCGCGCCCCGCTCGCCGCCGGAGACCGGTGCGTCGAGAAAATCGCAACCTTTGTTGCCGAGCACTTCGCCGATGCGACGGCTGACGGCAGGAGAGATCGTGCTCATGTCGATGGCCAGGGGGGGAAGCCTGGCCGCCGTGGCCACGCCGCCGAGACCGAGATAGACCGCTTCCACGTCGGGCGAGTCGGACACGATGCTGATGACTGCGTCAGCGCCGTCGGCGGCAGCGGCGGGAGAGTCGACCAGCACCGCTCCGTCGGCGGCGAGCGGCTCGGCCTTGCTCCGGGTGCGGTTGAAGGCCCGCACGGCAAACCCCGCGCGGAGCAGATTACGGGCCATCGGCAGACCCATGATGCCCGTTCCGACAAAACCGATCTTCGTGGGACTTGAGGCCATAGGGCACCCCTTCGTCAGATATCCCGATCCCGGGTACGACAGGCGCGTAATAATAGACCAAGTCCGCGAGCGCGGACAGGCGCGAACGGAGCACAGGTACGCGGCCGCGGGCTGCCGCCGTACACGACAGTGGTCACGCTGGGCGACAGTGCGCCGGGCGACCCGGAAGCGATGCGCGGTGATGGCGCTCCCCGGCCGCCGGCAGTAACATCCGTCAGGCTGCACACTTCCGTTCCCAGGCGATCCCCACCGGCCGCGAACAGCCCGGCGACCGACGGACCAACGCCGTCGCAGCCAGACTGCCGAATTCCGGCAAAGCTACTCTTGTGGTCGATAATCCATGTTGATGCCCGGCCGCGATCCTGGCATCATGGTGGGTTGGTGAGATGGATTCGAGGGCCTGGAAGCCTCGATAACCACGGGTGCGCACGGGCCTGTACGGGGGACTGCTCATGCGAATCGGCGAAGTGCTTGTGCAGATCGTTGCAACGCTCTTCCAGCAGATCGCGACGCTGGTAACCGACGCGGTCGTCTCATTCATCTTCGGGGCCGGCGGTTGAAATGTCGGCACGGGCGAAACAAGGCTTCACTCTCATCGAACTGATGGCGGTCGTGGCGGTCCTCGGGTTGCTGATCGCGATTCTCGTACCGTCGCTCGGCCGCGTCCGCAAGCAGAGCAAGCGCACGGCCTGCATGAGCAATCTGCGGCAGATCGGGACCGCGATCCAGGGGTATCGGAACCAGAACCGCGATCACTATCCGGTCGCGCGATCGATGCCGGAGCCCTTTGTAACGGCCGCAGTGAACGACCCGCCGCTGTTCGATGCTCTTCAGGACGAGATTCCGAAAACGTCACGCGTGTATGCCTGTCCGGGTGACAGCGGCTACGTCCACGCACGTTGCGGCATCAGCTACCTGTACAACACGAACCTGTCCGGCCGACAGCCCGAGGATGTGTTCCTCCATCGCGAGCTGAAGGTCCCGGTCCACGAGATACCGGCCGCGTACGACTTCGACGGGGCGACGGTGGAGATACCCGGGGGATCGCTGACAATCCCCTTCTTCCACCTGCGTCGGAATCTCCTGTTTGCCGACGGACACGTGGGCGAGTTTCACGTGGATCCGACGAGCAGGCCTTCCTTGTGAGCAGGAGGCCGCGTCATGACCAGCCGACAACGCACAGCCATCGCACTCCTCGCGATCGGCGTCGCCGCCGCGGCGGCGATGTTCGTCGTCCGGTGGTGGAGCCACGATGCTGAAGCATTGATCAACCTGCCTCAAACCCCGGAAGAGGGACTGAGGGTCCTTGCCTCCGACGATTTCGCAAAGCTGCCGGACTACCGGAAGGACGCGTACCGGCGCGAGGTGCAGCGACTGGTGACAGCGCTGCCCGAGGACCAGCGGCTCGCGATGTTCCAGAAGTACCGCGGGAGCGCCGAGCTGCAGAAGGGCTTTCAACAGCTTCAGTTCAACCCCATACGAATCGCGATGGATGAGTACCTCAAGGCCCCGCCCGGGGATCGCACGGCGAAGATCGACAGGTTCATCGACCAGTTCGAGCAGTTCCGCCGTCTCGGCGGATTCGGAAGGAGCCTTGCGTCCGGCGGTCGCACGACGGGAAGCGGCGCGGCGCCGCCCGGCGGCGAGCCCGCCGGCGGCCCGGACGCGGAACGACGGAACCGGTTCGTCCAGCGGCTCGAAAGCCAGATTCAGGAAGGAAACCCGCAGGAAACCGCCCGGATGATGGAGTTCATCAAACACATGCGTCAGCGGCGGAAGGAACGCGGGCTGCCCGATCTGTAAGTGCAACCGAACCTGAACTGCAGCTCCGAGGAGGCCGGCAGTGAATACACGGATCAGCAGGCGGAATTGTCTCAGGCGCATCGCCGGTGCGGCGGCGGCGGCTGTGACGGGTCCCGCGCTGCAACTCTCACGTCGCGCGACCTCTGCGGCCGAGACACGCAGCGCAAACGGCTGGCGCGCGACGATCGACGTTCTGTTGAACGAACCCATCCGGGATGTCGAGGGCAAGCCGGCGGTCATCAGCCCCCTGCTGCACGGACACTTCGTCGAACACCTCGGCGGCGTCGTATACGATGGGGTGTGGGTCGGGCCCGAGTCGAAAGTGCCGAATATCGACGGCATCCGCAGGTCGCTGGTCGAGAGCTTCCGGGCGATCGGCCCGCCGGTGGTTCGTTGGCCGGGCGGCTGCTTCGCCGATTCGTATCACTGGCGCGACGGCATCGGACCGCCAGCCTCGCGACCGCGGCGCTTCGGCCGCTGGAGCGAAGCGACCGAGCCGAACCGGTTCGGCACGCACGAGTTCATGCGATTCTGCAGGCTGGTCGGCGCCGAGCCCTATTTCGGAGCGAACGTCGGCAGCGGCTCACCGACCGAGTTTCAGCAGTGGGTCGAGTACTGCAATGCGCCGGCCGGCCGCACGAGCCTGGCCGACGAACGCGCGGCCAACGGCGACGCCGACCCGTTCAAGGTACGGTTCTGGGGCATCGGCAACGAGAACTGGGCATGCGGCGGCACGTTCACGGCCGAGGACTACTGCACCGAGTACCGGAGGTTCACGACCTGGGTGCCGTCGTACGGTGTACCGCTGTATCTGATTGCGTGCGGGCCGACGGCCAACATGCCGGATCTGGCCGACTGGACGCGGCGCTTCATGAAAAAGTGGCGCGACCAGGCCGGAGCGCCGCTGCACGGGCTGTCGGGGCACTACTACTGCGGAACATCGGGCACGGCAACGGAGTTCACGCCGGAGCAGTGGTACGATCTGCTCGGCAAGGCCGACGTGATGGAGTCGTTCATCCGCGACACATGGGCGGCGATGGGCGAATTCGACGCGAAGCACACGGTGAAGTTCGTCGTGGACGAATGGGGTTGCTGGCATCCGAGCGGCACCGAAGTCGCGAAAGGCTACGATTTCAGCCAGACCAGCACGTTGCGCGACGCGCTGGTCGCGGGGCTGACGCTGGACACGTTCCACCGCCACGCCGACAAGCTGTCGATGTGCTGCGTGGCCCAGCTCATCAACTGTCTCCAGTCACTCTACCTGGCCGTCGAAGACAAGTTCGTCAGGACGGTAAACCATTACGTGTTCGAGATGTATCGCGATCACCAGAACGGCATGGCCATACCCGTCCGCATCGGGGCCGAGCCGGTAAAGTACACTCTGGACGGCAAGGGGCGGGAGGTCTTCCGCGTGGCCGGTTCTGCGTCGCTGCGGCAGCAGACGCTCACGCTGACCTTCGTTCACACGCACACGGAAGAGCCGATCGAGATCGCCATCCGGCTGGTCGGCGCAAAGGCCGGCCCCGCGGACGCCACCGTGCTCACGCACAAGACGCTGAACGCGGCGAACACGTTTGCCGGATCGGACGAAGTCGTACCCCGCGCGTTGCGGGTTCCCGCTCCGAGGCCCGACGGACAGTGGATCATCACGCTCCCGCCGGCATCGGTGACCCGATTGCGCGTCGCGCGGGCCTGAGACGCCTCTGGCCGGTTCCGGCGCTCCCGGAAGACGTCCACCGGCGTCCGTCGTCATCGGTTGGCCCCGCGTACGGTTTGCGTGTACCATGTGCGAGGGACACCTCACGAGTACAAAGAGGAGAGTATGTCATGGTCGAACTGATCAAGAAGACGTTGCTGGCCGGCGTGGGGCTGGCGGCCCTGAGCAAGGAGAAGGCCGAGGAACTCGCCCGCGAGATCGCCAGCGCCACCCAGACGACCGGCGAAAAAGGCAAGGAGTTCGTCGACGAAGTCGTCGCCCGCTCGGCCCGGGCCCGCAAGGACCTGGAAGAGACGGTCCAGCGGTACGTCACGGAACAACTCAAGCGGCTGAACCTGCCGACGAAAGACGACATTGCGGCGCTCAACGCCCGCATCGAAGAACTCGAACGCACGCTGGCCGGCAAGCCGCAATAAGTCATGCTGCTGAGCAAGATCGGCATCGTCTCGCGGACGTACCGGCACGTGGCCCGGTACCGGCAGATACTGGGCGTGCTCTTCAAGTACGGGTTCGACGACCTCATCAACACGCTCAAGATCGGCCAGTATGTCGAGGTCGGTCTGCAACTGATCTCGCGGAACCGCCGCGAGCACGTCGAGACGCTCACGCGCGCCCAGCGCGTCCGCATGGTGCTCGAGGAGCTCGGCCCGACGTTCATCAAACTGGGGCAGGTGCTCTCGACGCGGCCGGACCTGATCCCGGCGGAGTTCGTGGCGGAACTGTCCCGGCTCCAGGAACACGTTCCGCCGTTCCCCTTCGAGCAGGCCAGGGAAATCATCGAAAGCGAGCTGCGCCGCCCGCTGCACGAGGTGTTCGCGCGCTTCGACGAAACCCCGCTGGCCGCCGCCTCGATCGGCCAGGTGCATCGTGCCACGCTGCGCGAGGGCGACGAAGTCGTCGTCAAGGTGCAGCGGCCCGGCATCCGTCGCATCGTCGAAGTCGACCTCGAGATTCTCCTGCACCTGGCTGTTCTGCTCGAGCGCCACGTCGAGGGCGCCGAACTGCACAGCCCCACGCGGATCGTGCAGGAGTTCAGCCGTGTGATGGAGCAGGAGCTGCAATACACGGTCGAAGCATCGCACCTCGAACGCTTCGCCATGCAGTTCATCGACGACCGGACGATCTACGTGCCCAAAGTCTACCGCGAGGCCACGACCAGCCGCGTCCTGACGCTCGAGTACGTCGAGGGCATCCGCCCCAACGACCTGCGCGCGCTCGAGTCGGCCGGTCTCGACCGCAGGATCATCGCCCGTCGGGGCGCCGAGCTGATCCTCAAGCAGATCTTCATCCACGGCTTCTTTCACGCGGATCCGCACCCGGGCAACATCTTCATCCTGCCCGGCAACGTCGTGTGCTACCTCGATTTCGGCATGATGGGTCGGCTCGACCTCCGGACCCGCGAGCTGTTCGCCGATCTCGTGTTCGCCATCGCCGCCCGCGACGCGACGGCCACGACGGCAGCCATCCTGCGGCTGGCCGAGCGCGATGACAGCTTCGAGCCGGACCTGCGGCAGCTCGAACGCGACGTGGCCGAACTGATCGACATCCACGTCGTCAGCGAGCTGAAGCGTCTGGACTTCGGAAGGCTGCTCCAGCAGATCGTCGACCTGACGCGACGGCATCGGATCCGCATTCCGCCGGACCTGGTCGTCATGGGCAAGTGCCTTACGACCGTGGAGGGCATGGGCCGCGTGCTCGACCCGGAGTTCGATATCGTATCGGCCGCCAGGCCGTACGTGCGGAAGGTCAAACTCGACCGGCTCCGTCCGACGCGGGTCGCGCGCGACATTCACGAGGCAGGCATTCAACTGGCGCAGTTCGCGAGCGAAATCCCCGACGGCGTGCGCGATCTGTTGCGCCTGGCGAAGCGCGGGCAGCTCAAGATGGGCTTCGAGCATCGCGGGCTCGAGAGGATGATCGACACGCACGAACGGATCTCCAACCGGATCGCCTTCGCCATCGTAGTGGCGGCCCTCATCGTGGGGTCGTCGCTGGTCGTGCGATCGCAGATCCCCCCGCTCTGGCACGAGATTCCCGTCGTGGGCCTCGCCGGGTTCGTTACCGCGGGCGTGATGGGATTCTGGCTGCTCATCTCCATCCTCCGGCATGGGCGAATGTAGCGCACGACACGCTCGGCGACGCGGGCCGGACGAGGCCGCATGCGACTCGCTCGGGGACACGGCCGCGCTCCGGAAACGGCGCCCGTTCCGACGCATAGGGGGCCGTCATGCAGGCAGGGTGCCCGTGACCGCCGCAGCCTTCGCCGGACCGGCCAGCAACGGCGCCGCCCAGGCAGGGCGACGGGCGACAGCATCCGCCATCTGCTGTCCGATGCACTCGACGGGAATCATCCGCAGCGCGCGCGCCAACGGCGCCAGACCGGGCGGGTCCGCGCCGGGCGCGCCCAGCTCGCGCAGGAACAGTCGCTCCCACGCGCTGCCGGGAATCGACGGACGCCGGATCTCCTCGTAGGTCTCCAGCAGGATGGGAAGCAGGCGCGGCATGTCCGGGCCGCGCATGCGCAGACAGGCAAACGCCAGCAGGACCGCCGAGTCCAACCCCGGGTGGGCATGACATGCCAGTTGGAACGCCCGCGTGGCCGCCTCGGGATTTCGTGCGTTGAGCCAGGCACAGCCCAGCGCGTACCATCCCTCCGCCGTCGCCGCCCCCGGAGCGCGATCGTGGAGGGCCCGGACGTGCTTCCGCAGGTGTTCGATGTCCGCCGCCGATCGGCCCGCCAACCAGACGCGCAACTGCCGCGCATGCGCCACGCACCGGGATCGCTCGCGCAAACGTCGCCGCATGATCGCGATGGCGCCGGGAACTGCGATGGCAGCCGCCAGGATCAACCAGTGCATTCCCGGTTTTCTAGAGAGCCGCCGGGCGGCTGTCAACCGCGACGGATGCGGCCCGGCCCGGCGAAGATGACCCGCAAGGGCGGGCGCTGCGCGGTTCCCTCGCGGCCCGACCGCGGACGGACATTCGCGACGGAAACGTCACGCGCGCATGCCGCGTGCGGCAGGGAAAGGCGGACCGCGGGTTTTCCAGCGGCACGGCCTTGCTGTATAAGAGCGGGCCGGTGCAGGCGTGTCCGCGTTTCTTGCCGAAAACCTCCTCCGCTTCCTGGCGCTGGTCGCGCTGCTGGCCGGCGTGGCGTTCTTCAGCCTGGCCGAAACGTCGCTGTTCAACCTTCGCCGCCATCAGATCCGCAGCTTCAGGGCCAGCGCGAATCCCGTGCTGCGTTCGGCGGGCCTGCTGATGGAGAGGCCCGAAAGCACGCTGGTGACCATCCTGCTCGGCAATATGATTCTCAACGTGCTGTTCTTCGCGGTCGCATCGGTGCTGGTGCTGAACACGGCGAGGGACCTCGCCGGCTGGCAGAGCACGCTGCTCGGCTTCGTGCCGCTGCTGTGCATCATCTTCTTCGGTGGCGTGCTGCCGAAGGTGGTCGCCGCCACGTATCCGGCCGCCGTCGCGGCGCTGGTGGCCGGACCGCTGTACGCGTTCGACCGGATCATCTGGCCCGCACGCGAATTCCTTCAGCGCGCCGTCGTCGTGCCGGGCATTCGCCTGCTGAGCCCGTCGGAGGGGTCGGCGCGGCCGGTCGGCCCGGACGAGCTTCGCGAGCTGCTGGCGCATTCCGCCTCGGCCGGGCTCCTGGCGCCGTCGGAAAGCCTGCTGCTTCAGGAAGTCGTGGAGCTCGGAACGATCAAGGTCCGCGAAGTTCTCGTTCCGCGCGTGGACATGGTCTCGTTCAGCCTCGACGACACACGGGAGTTCTTCATCGAAACGGTGCGTCGCACAGGCGTGCGGACGCTGCCGGCCTACCAGGACGACCCGGACAACGTTGTGGGCGTGCTTGATGCGCGCGATGTCCTGCTCCACCCCGACAAACCGCTGGCCGAGCTGCTGCAGCCGCCGTGGTTCATTCCCGAAACCAAGCGGCTGGACAGCCTGCTGCGCGACTTCCAGAGCACCCGGCGGGAGGTGGCCCTGGTGGTCGACGAATATGGCGGGCTGGTGGGTCTGGTCACACTGGGCGATATCGTCCGCGAAGTGGTGGGCGAGCTCTTCGAGACCGATGACCTTCTGGTCGATATGGTACTGCCGGTCGAGGAGGATACGTACCTGCTCAACGGCCGACTGAGCGTTCGGGAGTGGGCGCAGACATTCGGCCAGCGATTTGCGGACTTCGGCGTGAACACGATCGGCGGCCTGATCACGGCGAAGCTGGGGCGCGTGGCCCGCGTGGGCGACACGGTCACGTTGCGAAACCTCCGGTTCACGGTCACCCGCATGCAGCGCAACCGGATCGTCGAAGTGCGCCTCCAGCGTCTGCCCGCGATTCCGGCCGAGACGGCGGAGGGGCGATCGTGAACGACTGGTCTCGCGCGGCCGACGTGGCAGCGGGGCTCCTGGTGGCCGCTGTGGGAGTATTGCTTTCGGGTGCGTACAGCGGCCTCGAAATCGGCTGCTACCGGATCAGCGAGGTCCGGTTGCGGCTGGAGGCTGAGCGACGGGGCGGGGCGTGGCGGCGTCTTCTCGAGCTCACGCGGCACCGCGACCGCCTCATTTCGATCGTATTGATCGGCAACAGCGCAGCCGACTACATGGC
>Ga0209018_1001836_pt1 | contig 16244 bp, 9 predicted proteins | sample YNPBryBLVA2012_FD_185814 | JGI IMG/M metagenome (GOLD analysis project Ga0209018, IMG submission 185814) | Anoxygenic and chlorotrophic microbial mat microbial communities from Yellowstone National Park, USA - YNP Bryant BLVA 2012 (SPAdes)... ...
GGGCAATGGCGTCCAGGGCCGACTGCTGGCCGGCGGTGAGCACGAAGTCGTCCTCGGCACGCCCCGGTCCGGATGCTGATTGCTCCCGCTCCCGAGTGCCGCTCGCGTGCTGTTGCCCTTGCGTGCCCGCTTCACCTGTCTGCCCGTGCTGCTGGCCCAGGCCTGCGGTCAGGCCGCCTGCGTCCGCCGACGCCTCCGACGCGGACGGCGCGCACACAGGTTCCCGGCGCGTGATCAGCTCGATCAGCCCGCGCCGGCGCAGCCCCGACAGCACCGACGGGCCGACGCCGGCCGCCTTCAGCAGCACGTCGCGCCGCAGCTCCGCGCCGCCCAGCGCAGCCAGCAGGGCGCGCTGCTTCTGCGACAGCGGTCTGTCGTCCGCCCCCCCGGTCCGCCGCACATACACGACCCGGCACAACCGGGCACGCCGCAACAGGGCCGGCACGATCGCGTCCAGCGTCTGTGCCGGCGGGCAGGCGTAGTACTCGCTGACCCACAGCGCCAGCTCCAGCAGCGCCGGACTGAGCGGCGCCGCGCCGGGCAGCACCGCCTCGATCGGCTTGAGGGTCTGCTCCCACGGCGCGCGGGTGACGCGCACGCACCAGCCCGCCCGCAGGCGCCCCGCGCGCCCGAAGGGTACCCGCACCTGCACCCCCGGAAGGACCGCCGACGCCAGCGCCTGCGGCACCCCGTAGCGGTAAAGCTTGAGGCTGCGGACCCGCACGGCGACTTCCGCGATCAGGTCGCTATGAGACTCGCCCTCGGCGGCGAGCAGCCAAAGCTGCCGGCGACCTTCCTTTCCTGCGGCCAGTGTCACGTTTTCACCCGCCAGCCGACGCCGCAGCGCTGGCGCCCCGTAGCAACCGACGTGCGCACAGCGCCGGACATGCGGGGGCGCGTGCCGGCGGCGGTCGGCGCCCGCGGCCCCGATAAAAACTCATCTGTCCGAAAGCCGCCCCCGGCTGCCCGCCGGCGCCGCGCGCAGTCGATAATCCGGGCGGCGTCCGGGCGGGGAAGTCCGGGGTCATGGCGCCATCATATCCGGCTTGCGGGCGGCGGGGGCGCGGCGCGACCGGGCCGGTACTGCACGGCGGGGGCGCCTGGGCCGATAGACATGTACAGCGAGCGACCGGGTGGCCAGGAACACTTTGTCCCGGGGACGAGCCGTGCCTGACGCGCCGCGAACTCGGATCGTGGTCGCCGAGGACGATGCCGCCTCGCGCAAGCTGCTGGTTCGGCAACTGTGCGACGCGGGCTACGAGGTGATCGCCTGCGCCGACGGGAAGGAGGCGCTGGAGGCGATCCGCAAGCAGAGCGCGTGCATCGTTGTGGCGGACTGGACCATGCCCGAGCTGGACGGGCTGGAGCTGTGCCGGACGGTGCGCGCCCTGGTGGAGACGGAGACGCTGTCCTTCGCCTACTTTATCCTTCTCACGGCCCACCGCGAAAAGGAAGAGGTCGTCGCCGGGCTCGAGGCCGGCGCCGACGACTACCTGACCAAACCCTATCACAAGGAGGAGCTGCTGGCGCGGCTGCGGGCCGGCGAGCGCATCATCAGCCTTCAGAGCGTGCTGGTGCAGCGCCAGATCGAGCTGCAAAAGGTCAACCGGCAACTGACACTGCTGAACGCCAGGCTCGAGAAGCTCGCCCGCACCGACGAGCTGACCGGCCTGCTGAATCGTCGGCACTTCTTCGAGCGGCTGCTTGAGACCTGGGCCCTGGCCGCCCGCCAGCGGCAGCCGGTCGCCGCCATCGCCTTCGACCTGGATCACTTCAAGACCATCAACGACACGTACGGGCACGCGGCCGGCGACCGCATCCTGCGTCACACCGCCGAAGTCGCGCGCGGCTGCCTGCGGCGCTACGACGTGCTGGCGCGGATCGGCGGCGAGGAGTTCTGCATCATTTGTCCCGGCACGACGCTGGAGGAGGGCGGCGCCGTCGCGGAGCGTTTCCGCGCCGCACTGGAGGCCTCGGTCTGCACACTGGACGGGATAGCAGCCCGCGTGACGGCGAGCATCGGCGTGGCAGCGGTCACCCCGGAGCCGGAAGGCGACCCCGAGACGCTGCTCAGAATGGCAGACGATCTCCTCTACCGCGCCAAGAAGGCCGGACGCAATCAGGTCTGGATCGCCGACCCCCGCGGGGCACGTCGCCTGGATGTGGCCGCCGCGGTCTCATAGCCGTGCAAGAGCGGGGCCGTCGCCGGCTATAATCCCGGCATGCGAATCCTGCTGACCAATGATGACGGCATCCTTGCGCCGGGCCTGGAAGCCCTGTACCGGGCATTGCGCGACCTCGGCCAGATCGAGGTCGTCGCTCCCGAAACGCCCCAGTCGGCGGTCGGACACGCGATCTCCGTCCTGACGCCGATGCCCGCCCACCGCGTCAGCGTCAGAAACCTGTTCGAAGGCTGGGGTGTCGACGGGCGGCCGGCCGATTGCGTCAAGCTGGCACTGCTGGAGCTGCTGCCCTGGCGGCCGGACTTCGTCGTCAGCGGGATCAACGCCGGCGCCAACACCGGCATCAACATCCTCTACAGCGGCACGGTGGCGGGGGCGGCCGAGGGCGCGTTCTTCGGCGTGCCCTCGCTGGCGGTCTCGCTGGAGTTGTCCGACAAGCTTGATTTCGAGCGCGCAGCCGCCATCGCCCGGCAGATCTTCGACCGCTACGTCGCCGCGCAGCCGCCCCCGGGCACCTGCCTGAACGTGAACATCCCCGCCCTGGATGCGCGGGAGAGCGGCTGGCCGAAGGGCGTCCGCGTCTGCCCGCAGGGCGTCGTGCCGATGAACGACCGCTATCACAAGCACATCGACCCGCGCGGCCGGCCGGTCTTTTACCTGGACGGCGCGATGCCGGAGCGCGGCGCCTGTCCCGACAGCGATCTGGAGGCGATCGCCGACGGGTACGTGGCGATCACGCCGCTGAAGTTCGACGTCACCGACCGCGCGCTGCTGCCGGTGGTCGAGGGCTGGAACTGGCCGCAGCGGTTTCCGTGACGCCGGACAGCGCGGGTGTCGAGCCGACACGACGGGACCATGTGCCGGCGCCCGGCGCGTGCCGTTATCGGTCCGATGCGCAGGGGCGGCGCCGGGCCGACGGCACCTTAGCTCGTCTGTGTCGTGGGCTTACGTCGCCGGCCGCGATTCACTCACCGACCCCGGCTCAAAAACCGATCACCCGATAAAGGCTGCTCTCCGGTCGGCCCCGCGTCGGCGCGCCGGGCGCGATCGCCGAGCGGCCCCTCGGCGCACAGAAGGCCCCCATGATGCAGGCAACAGCGACAAATACCGAACACGGCGCGGCGGCGGCAGGTCCGGCCGGCTCCGCGGCCGGGCCCGCCGGGGCGCCGGAACAGGCCGGCGGTCCAGCCCAGAGCAGGCCCGCCGGCGATGCTCAGGCGCGGATCCAGACGCGGGCCCAGAAGTGGATGCGGCTGTGCCGGGATCTGACGGCGCGCGCCGACGAGCTGCGCCGCTTGCAGGCTGAGGTCGGCCCGCGGGCCAAAGAACTGGAGCAGCGCGAACGTCAGCTCAATGAGCGTGCCGCGGAGCTGGAGGAGAAGCTGCGGCGGATCGAGCGGCTCACCATCGAAGTGGGCGCTGGGGCCAATGAGATCGAGACCGAGCGCCAGGCGCTGGCTCTGCGCAGTCGCGACCTGGGCTTTCAGGCGGCCGAGCTGGACAATCGCAAGCTCGAGCTGGCGCGCCGCGAGCAGGCGGTGCAGGCGGCGCAGGAGAAACTGCATCAGCTCGAGGTCGGGCTCGACCAGCGGCGGACCGAACTGGAGGGGCGCGCGGCGCAGCTCGACGAACGGGAGCAACAGCTCAGCGCGCGGTCTGCCGCCCTCCAGGCCCGGGCCGACGAGCTGATGGTCCGCGAAGCGCAGGCCAGCAGCCGGCAGACAGAGCTTCAGCAGTGGGAAACCCGCCTGGAGCGAGAGGCGGAGCGCCTGCGGACGTTCAACGCCGACCTCGACGCGCGCGCCGCCCAGCTTGATACGCGCGAGGCGGACCTCGACGCGCGCGAGGCGCAGCTTGACGCAGACCGGGTTGAGCACCGGAAGCGGCAGTTGGCGCTCGAGGAGCAGGCCCGGCGCCTTGAGAAGCGCGAAGAGCGGCTGAAGACCTGGGAGGGCGAGCTTCAGACACGCGAGGCGACGCTGCGCCGCGAGCGCCAGCCGCTTGAGCAGCGCCAGGCCGAGCTGGACGCGCGCTCCGCCGCCCTCGATCAACAGCAGCAGGCCCTGGAGGCCGGTCTGACCCGCCTGCACGCTCTGCGCCTGGAACTGGAGGCGCGGCGCAGCGACCTGGAGCGCGAGCGCTGCGGGTTGACCACGCAGGTGGGCGCGCTGCACGTCTGGACCCGCGACTACCTCCAACGCGCGGAGGCCGGGGCGTACCACATCGAACCCGTGCAACTGGACCAGCACGTCGTCGGCAGGGGCACGCCGACGGACGCAGGCGGCTGAAGCTCCGTCCTTCGCGGAAGAGCCTGCGGAAAGTGCAGCCCGTCCGATCGACGTGGCGGCGCTGCGTGGGCAGCTATCGGCGGCTGGCCCGCAGCGGCGCCTTCTTCGCCGTCGAGGCCACGCGCGCCCCGCCCTTCGTCACTTCGTCGCCTTGCCACACCGCGACTGTCGCCGGCGGATCGGGTAGACTGCCGCGGGTGCGTCCGTGGGTGGGCGCCGCCGGGGGGCAGTGCGGCGGAGCGCGGGGTGCGCGGCCCGACCTGGAGCAGCGGATGCACCGGTTCGGAGGCCAGCAGATGATGGCACGGAGACTCGCAGGATGGTGGGCGGTCACGGCGACCGTGGGCGCGGTCCTGACGTACGGTCAGGTTGACCAGCCGACGCCCTCAGATCAACCCCGGAGCCAGGAGAAAGCGATGGCACGTGTCCAGAAGCAGGTGTACGGGAAGCTGCCCGACGGTCGGCCCGTTGATCTGTACACTCTGACCAACGCCGCCGGCATGCGCGTGCAGCTCATCAACTACGGCGCGATCACGGTCAGCGTGGAGGTTCCCGACCGCAGCGGGAAGCTGACCGACGTGACGCTGGGCTACGATACGCTCGCGGGCTGGCTGGACAACAAGCCGTATTTCGGCGCCACGATCGGGCGCTACGCCAACCGCATCGCCCGCGGCCAGTTCACGCTCGACGGCAAGACATACACGCTGGCCAGGAACAACGGCGCGAACCACCTGCACGGCGGCATCAGGGGCTTCGACAAGGTGCTGTGGAATGCCGAGCCGGTGCAGACGCCGGAGTCCGCCGGCGTCAGGTTCACTTATCTGAGCAGGGACGGCGAGGAGGGCTACCCCGGCAATCTGAGCGTCACAGCGCTCTACAGCCTGAACGACGACAACGAGTTCAAGGTCGAGTTCTCGGCCACGACCGACAAGCCGACCGTCGTCAACCTGGCGCATCATACTTACTGGAATCTGGCCGGGGCCGCGGCGGGTGACATTCTGGGCCACGAGCTGATGCTCAATGCGGATCATTTCACCCCGGTGGATGAGGACCTGATTCCGACCGGGCAGATCGCCAGCGTCGCCGGTACGCCGATGGACTTCACCAGGCCGACGCCCATCGGGGCGCGGATCGCGCAGGTGGCCGGCGGCTATGACCACAACTACGTGCTGCGGAAGCAGGCCGGTCAGGTCGCGCTGGCCGCACGCGTCTACGAGCCGCAGAGCGGCCGCGTGCTGGAGATCTACACCGACCAGCCCGGCATCCAGTTCTATTCCGGGAACTTCCTGGACGGGACGGTGCGGGGCAAGGGCGGGGTGGCGTATCAGAAGCATCACGGCTTCTGCCTGGAGACGCAGCACTACCCGGATTCGCCCAACCGTCCGGAGTTCCCGTCGGTCGTGCTCCGGCCGGGCGCGACGTACAGGCACGTGATGATCCACAAGTTCTCGACGCGCTAGCGCCGCGTTTGGTCGCAGGTGCCGTTCCGGCTTCTGCGCGGCGGCGCGAGCCCGGCGCGGGGTGGCAGAGTGCACTGCGTGTCGCGATCCTGCACGGCCGCCCGCGCCCGGACCGCTGCACCTGTCACAGCTCCCCGGCAGGCGCGCAGTACCAGACCGCTGTCCGCCCGGCGGACCGGCCGGCAACGAACGACTGGTACGATCGACCGCCAAGCATCCCCTCCTCGCACGCCGGCCCCGAGCCACTCCACGAACCCTGCCGGCGACACGTTCAGGCCGCTGGTGACCAGGTAGTCCAGGCCCAGCAGCGGCACGCACAGCATCTGTTGCACCGTTCCCGGCCAGTTCAGGCTCGTCGGCGGCACACCGGCCAGCCGGTCCAGCGTGGACAGCGTCATCTCCAGCTCATCGCTGACGTGGAGGTCTTCGGCGATGAAGCGCTGTGCCGGTACGCAGCGCGTCAGTCCCAGCAGGATCGTGACCAGCGCGATCCAGAACAGTTCCCGTCCGGGCCGTTCGGGCGATTGCACCCGGGCCACGCTCGTGGCCGCCTGTGTTCGCGGTAGTGCAGGCTCATTCGGCATCGCAGTCCCATTCTCGCTCGCAGACAGGCCATCCGCAGCGGCCGCCGGTCCGCACATTGTGACCGGTGGCACGGCTGTGCGTCTGACCGCAGCGCTCAGGCGCCCCCGGCGCGCGCTGGCGCGCTAGCAGATGGAAAGGTCCGACTGCTTACGGCTGAAAGCCGATGCCGAAACAGCGTTGCAGGTCTGGGTCGCCCACCAGCGGATGGTTTGCACGCCATGTCAGCGTGCCGCCCGCGGTGATGTAGAAGATATCGACGAAGTCGCCGTTGCTCAGCCCGACGTAGAGGAACGCCCCGCTCACCGGCTCGATCCCGATCGCGCGTGCCTGGTTTCCGGACAGCGGATCACGGGACAGCGCCACCTGCACCAGCGCCGTCTCCGTGGACAGGATCGCCCGGATGCGGTCGCTGTTGAGCGAGATGGTATACGCGAAGCGCCCGTCGGGGCTGATTGCGAAGCCCAGCAGATCGTCCACCGGCAGGTTCACGTTCAGCGGGTTGCTGATCGACGCCCCGCCGACCAGGTACGCCTCCAGCTTCGCCTGGGCGGGGGGATTCGCCGGGTCGCCCCGCGCGGCTGACAGCAGGCTTGCCCGGCCCGGAATGAACGCCGCCTGGACGGGCGAGACCGCCGTTCCGGTGGTGATGCCAGGATCGGTCAGCGTGTCGCCGTCGCGCTCGATCAGCGCCAGGCAGTCGAGACCCTTGTACGGGACGATGAGCGTCGAGTCGCTCACGAAGACCGGGCCGCGCGGCGCGCTGTTGAGCGGGGTCGCCAGCGCCGGTCCGGCCGCGTCCGGCACGGGGTCGGCATACGGCGGGAACTCCTCGTTGATCAACAGCACCCACAGCTCTTCGCGCGTCTCGTCGGCCACCACCGCGACCCGGTTGTCGGGGCTGACCGCCACGCCGATCGTCGTCATCGAGTCAGGGTCGTTGTCCTGGCCGGGATGCAGGCTGACTGCGCCGGCCCGCAGCGCGCCGCTGCCGGCGCTGGTCATGTCGATCCAGGTCAGCTCGCCGTCGCCGGTGGGCACCAGCGCCAGCGATCCCTGGTTGGCGAATGCCATCGCGTAGGGCGGATCGACGTCGCCGGGCAGCGTGGCGATCGTGCGCTCGAGGCGCGCGACGACCGAATGGTCGGTCGTGTCCACGATCACGATGCGGTTGTTCAGTGAGCCGAGCAGCAGCGCCAGGCGATGGACGTTCACCGCTGCCAGCGATTCGACGAAGCCGGTGTCCGAGGTGAAGTTGATGAGGCGGACGCTGTTGGCGCCGCTGCTGACGCCGGCCGGGATCTGAATCCGCAGCGTCTCGGGCGTCTGGTCGAGGATCGGTGCCGGCCGGTCGGCGACAAGCACCACATCGACGCTGTCCATGTTCAAGCCCGTTATCTCGACCAGGTCGCCCACCACCAGCAGTCCGCCCGTCACGTCGCTCAGTGATTCGACGACCGGCGTACCGGCCGGCGGCTGGAAGTCCTGACCGGGATCACCCTCCGGCCCCTGCGGTCCCTCCGGGCCCTCCGGGCCCTGCGGTCCCTCCGGACCTTGGGGGCCTTGCGGCCCCGCCGGCCCTTCGGGGCCTTGCGGGCCCTCAGGCCCCTCGGCTCCCGGCGCGCCCGGAGCGCCGCGCGCGTCATGCCCGTCCTCGCCCGCCGGGCCCGCCGGGCCTGGTTCACCCTGCGGACCGGCAGGCCCCTGCGGCCCCTCCGGTCCCGGCACTCCAAGCGAGAGGCATCCGCCGAGCGGCAGCATCGCGCCTAACGCCAGCGCAACGAGTCCCAGCGTCGCCAGCCGCCATGCGCGCGCCGACAGCGCGCCACGTCGCTGGCGGAACCTACGCCTATCGCGGACACTAGATCGCATGCCATCGCCTCCCGAATTGTCCTCGAAATGTGTGGTGGCCGCATTCGACACGGAATGCGGCCCCATCTCATCCCCATGCGACGCAGGTTGCCGTGGGGCGTTCATCCGACGTTGGCCTCGGTAGCCTAGTCGTCCAGTCGGTGTGCCGGGAAGCCACTGCCGCCGGCCCGCACCCGCATCGGTGCCGGTCTGGGGCGATCAGGCGCACACCCGGCCCCACCGTCGGAGCGCCGGCAGGCCGAGCGCAAGCAGCGCCCAGCACGCGGGTTCCGGCACATATGTGTACGTGACGGTCAGCTCGCCCGCAAACGTCACGTCCCGGAAGTCGGTCTCAAAGGACGTCGAGCTGCCGGCCGCCGCGCCACCCTCGTAGGTGGCAACAATGGGCAGCTCCAACACACCCGAACCGGTGAACAGCGCAATGTCAGCGGCAGTGGGGCTGGCGAACAGGCCGGTGACATCTCCCACCGACGTGTAGAAGGTAGCGCCGGAGAACCCGCCGAAGTCGACCACGCCGTCGAACGCGTCTACCAGGCCGCGCACGCTGCGCAGGGCGTCGAGGTCGATCAGCAGCGACTCGTCTGGCCGCCTCAGCTCGATCGACCAGGCGAGGCTCAGCTCGAAGGTGGTGGCGGAGTCGGGGTCGGTGTTCTCGAAGCACATGACGCCGGCGAAGTCCGTAACCAATTGAAGGTCAATGTCTTGCAGCACGCGTCCCCCGGCCGGGTCGAATTGCTGTATCGGCACCGACCCCAGCAGGCCCTCCGCCGGGATGTCAGTGGTGGAAATCGTGGCGGTGAACGTGATTGTGTCGGCACCCGCCGCAGGGAGGCACAGGAGCAGCGGGAGAAACGTGCCAACGCATGCAGATGCGCGCGCTGTTCTGCTTGTAACCATTGCTTCCGTCCACTTCCGTGTGTTGACCGGCCGTTCTTTGGGAGCACACTTGCGGGGGGCTAGCCGCTCCCGGTAATCTCTAGGCCGCGAGAACTCGAGAAGTCAAATTACCGGACACGATTCTTCGCCATTCGGCCGGGTCGCGGGTCGGGAGCGGACCGGCCCCCCTTTGAGGAGCAGGCCAGGCGCAGGGGCGGCGCCGCATAGGGCGGGTCTGCACCGGTTGTGGGAAACCGCATGGCCACAACAGCGCGGGCCGCTGAAGGGCTGGGCGGCATGGGTACTGCTTGCAATGTCCGATGCGTGCGCGAGGCGATCCTTTGCACGTTGACCGCCCTTGGCGGGTTTGTTCCCGTCCTGCTGCTGGCAGGCTGCCTGTCGACTGTAGATCCCGGCGACGACGAAGCGCTCCCGGCTCTCCATACCCTGATGGACGCTCCGGCCTCCACGCCGCAACCGGCGCTGGCTCCATCGCCTGCGGCCTACCGCCAGGTCGAACTCGGTCCGGACCAGGGCACGGGCTTCGTAAACGGCTGGCTGACCGCCGCCGGTGCTTATGATCTGTACGCGCTGGGGCCGGGGCGGGTCGGCGACCGCTGGCGCATCGGGCAGCTCTGGCCGCCCTTCGACAGCGGCGTCGTGCTCGCGTTGTTCGACGAAGACCTCTGCCTGCTGGCGCGCGCCGGCAGCCCGTCGTCTGACCCGCTGGACCATGTCCTGCGACGTGACGCGGCGAGCGTGTTCCTCGGCGTCACGACCGCGTGCGATGCGCCGGGCGGCGCTTACTGGCTCCAAATCCGCCGCAGCGCCGGCGCCGACGTTCCGCCACCCCGGCGGCAGATCGTGTGGCTCAACTTCGCCGGGGCGACGGATGTCTCGATCGGTCGGTACCGGCACCTTTCGTTCGGGCCGTTCAGGGGAGCAATGCTCGGCGCAGACTCCGCCGGGGCGACAGCCGAACTGAAGCAGGTGATCACGGATACGCTGCGCGGCAACTATGCCGACTACGACGTGACGGTGCTTACTTCAGACCAGGTGCGCCAGCCGGCCGAGCCGCACGCCGTCATTCACTTCGGCGGCCACAGCGACACACAACTGGGCGTGGCCGCGGACGTGGATGAGTACAACGCCTGGCCCGCGCAGACCGCGGTCGTGTTCGTGGAGAGCTTCGGCCAGTACGCGACGATGCCGCTCACAGCCGGCGAGCTGGGCACGATGATCGGCAACGTGGCCAGCCACGAGCTCGGGCACCTGCTGGGGCTTTACCACGTCCGGCAGCCGGATCAGATCATGGCCGCGGCTGAGACGTGCAGCGCGGCGGACATGGCGCGCCGGCAGAGTTTCGGGCTGGCGGACCTGGGTGCGTGCGTCTTTCCGGTCGGGCAGTTGAACGCTGACATGCTGCTGCAAGACGCTGTCGGCCTGCGCCCCCAGCAGAGCCGCCAGCGGGGGCCGGGGTAGGCGGCGTGCCTGGTGCGACGCTGCGGTCGGGGAGCGGGGCAGGCCGGTTCGCGCGCGTCAGCCAGCACGACGCCGACACGCGTCAGGCCAGCGCCGCGGCGAGGTACTCGATCACATGACGCGGGTGGGCGTCGGTGTGGTGCTCGAGCTGGTGGCGGCAACTGAAACCGGAGACGGCGATTTCGGCGGCGCCGCGGGCGCGCACGGCGGGAAAGAGCCGCTGCTCGCCGATGGCCCGCGCCACTTCGTAATGCTCGACCTCGTGGCCGAAGGCGCCGGCCATTCCGCAGCAGCCGCTGTTGATCTCCGCGGCCCGTCCGCCGCTGCACGCCGCCAGAATGCGCAGGCCGTCGGCCGTCCCGGTGAGTGCCTTCTGGTGGCAGTGGGCGTGGTAGAGGATGGGGGGCCGGTCGTTCTTGAACCTGAGGGCGGCGGGGTTGGCTTCCAGCGCGCGGGCCACAAAGGTCTCGATCGTCTGGGACAGCTCCGCGATGCGTTTGGCTTCCGGCGTGCGGGCGAGCTGGGGCAGTTCGTCCATCAGTACCGAGACGCAGCTCGGCTCCGTGCCGACGATCGGGATGCCCTGCCGGGCGTACGGGGCGAGGATTTCCACGTTGTCCTGCGCCAGCGCCTGCGCTTCATCCAGCAGTCCCTTGCTGATCAGGGGGCGGCCGCAGCAGACTGTCGGCGGCACGATGACCTGGCAGCCCAGGGCTTCGAGCACCTTGACGGTCGCCTGGCCGACCTGGGGGACGTAGAAGTTGGTCCACGTGTCCACGAAGTAGACGACCGGGCGGGCGGCGGCTGACCGCGGAGGTGCGCCGTCGTGGGAGCTCGCCGCCGGCCCCGGCGCCCCGGCGCTGCGGCGCTGCCGGTGGAACCACTGTCGAAACGTCTGCCGGGCGAACTTCGGCGGCGGGACGCGGCGATCCAGCCCGTACCAGTGCTCCATGAACGCCCGGGTGATTTTCGACTGCATGATGCGGTTGCTGAGCGGGGCGAAGCGCACGCCCCAGGCGGCCAGCGCGAGCGACCGGGCGATCAGCCGGCTGCGGCGCGGGACGCCGAGCCGCTTGTTGCGGTGATAGAGCCACTCGGTCTTGAGCCTGGTGACGTCGGTCCCGGTCGGGCACTCGGTCTTGCAGGCCTTGCACGCCAGGCACAGATCGAAGACCTGGTCGAGCGCCGGGTCGGAAAGCCCGTCGAGCAGGCCGCGATTTGACAGGGCGACGCGCAAGGCGCCGGCCCGCGCCCGCGTCGTGTCCTTCTCCTCGCCCGTCGCCATGTACGACGGGCACATCGTGCCCACCAGCCGCTTGCGGCACTCGCCGATGCCGCTGCACATCTCCGCCAGTCCGGCCAGACCGCCGTAGGCGGAGAAGTCGAGCACGGTCGGGGGCGTCTGCGTGGCGTAGTCCGCGCCGTAGCGCAGGTTCGAGTCCATCGGCAGCGGATCGACGATCTTGCCGGGGTTGAAGAGGTTGTGCGGGTCGAAGGCGGTCTTGACCCTGCGGAAGGCCGCCACGAGCTGCGGCCCGAACATGCGCTCGATCCACTCGGAGCGCACGATCCCCTCGCCGTGCTCGCCCGTCATGGCCCCCCCGAATTCGCGGACGAGCTGGCTGACGCGGTCGGCGATGCGGCGGAGCCTGGCGACGCCTTCGCGGGTCTTGAGGTTCAGGGCCGGGCGTACGTGCAGCAGGCCGACGCTGGCGTGGGCATAGTAGCCGGTGCGCTCGATGCCCTCGGCGGCCAGAATCTGGTGCAGGCGTGAGATGTAGTCGTGCAGCCGGGCCGGGTCGACCGCGCAGTCGTCGATGAAATCGTAGGGTTGCGTATCGCCGGGGCGCGACATGAGCAGCCCGGTCCCGGCCTTGCGCACCGCCCACACGTCCTCCTGCCGCTCAGGTTCGACGATGATCGGCCAGGCGTACCCGATCCCGCGCCGCTTCAGGTCGTCGGCCAGCTCCGCCAGCCGGCGGCGAAGCTCGTCGGCGCTGGCGCAGTACAGCTCGACGATCAGGAGCGCCTCCGGGTCGCCGTCCAGGAACCAGCGGCGGCGCTGCATGGCCGGGTTGTCGCGGGTGCCGTCGAGGATGAGCTTGTCGACCAGCTCGACGGCCGCGGGGCGATGTTCGAGGATGGCGGGCACGGAGCGCAGCGACTCCAGCAGGTCTGCGTAGTGCACGACCACCAGCCCCTGGTGTCTGGGCAGCGGCAGCAGATTGAGCGTTGCGCCGACGACGATGCCCAGCGTCCCTTCGCTGCCGACAAGCACCTGCTCGACGTTGAGGCGGCCGTCGTCGACGCGCAGGCGATCCAGCGCGTAGCCCCCGTTGCGCCGGAAGACCTTGGGGAAGCGCGCCTCGATCTCGGCGGCGCAGTCGCGGAGGATTCCCGTCAGGGCCTGCTCGATCCGCTGCTGTGCGGCGCGGGCGTCGGAGGCGTCTGCGGGGTCAATCTGACGGTCGCGCCCCCAGTGCACGACCGAGCCGTCCGCCAGCACCACATCCAGCCCCAGCACGTGGTCGCACGTCCGCCCCACCACGATCGAATGCGCCCCGGCCGAGTTGTTCCCGATCATCCCGCCGATCGTCGCCCGGTTGGAGGTCGCCACGTCGGGCGAGAAATGCAGGCCGTGCGGCCTGAGCTGGGCGTTCAGCTCGTCGAGGACGACGCCCGGCTCGACGCGGGCGGTACGCGCGGCCGGGTCGATCGCCAGCACGCGGTTCATGTGGCGCGACAGGTCGAGCTGCACGCCGCGGTTCACGCAGCCGCCGCTCAGCCCGGTCCCGGCGCCGCGGGGCGTGACCGGCACGCCGTGCCCGGCGCAGACGCGCACGGTCGCGACCACGTCGGCGACGCTGCGCGGCATGACGACCAGGTCCGGGACGATCTCGTAGATGCTGGCGTCGCTGGCGTACAGCGTCCGCGTCAGCCGGTCATCGCGCACGTCGCCGGCGACGGCGGATCTCAGCTCCTCGCACAGGGTCGTACAGTCGGTCGGCTTCATCGGACGTTTGCCGCCTGCGCGCCGCCCGCGCCGCAGCCGCGCCGGCCAGTCGCGCCCCTGAATCGTGGCGCGCGGGGCGCCCCGCAGGGCGCGCCGCAACACAGTATCGCCTGTTGACTGCCGGCAATCCAGGCGCGGCGGGACCAGGGGGAGTCGCTGACGAATACAGGGCGGGACAGCGCCGGAGCATGGCGCGGGCGCTGCTGTTTCCGTTTCCGGGTCGGTGCCTCTCTCAGTCCCCCGGGCGCCCGGGGTTTCCTGCGGGCCGCAGCGCCGTCACCGTTCCGTCCATCCCTGCCACGTAGCACGTGCGGTCCTCGGCCACCGCGACCGGCGCCATCACGTAGAAGCCACAGGTCACCTGGTACTGCCAGCGCACGCTGCCGTCCCCCGCGTCCAGCACGCTCAGCAGCCCGCGATTGGAGCACACGTACACCGCGTCGCCGCGCTCGGTGGGCGGGATCGGGAAGCGGCCGGCGGGGACGGAAGACTCCCAGAGCCGGTTGCCGGCGGCGTCGAACTTGAGAACGCGGTCGGTTGTCGAGCGGCAGTACAGGTACTGGCCGGCCGTGTCGGGGGCGATGGCGGCGATGTTCTCGGCCAGGCGCTGGCCGGGCGAGCCGTCAGGCTGGAACGTGGCGAGAATGTAGCCGCGGTCGCAGACGAACAGGGCGTTCGCGGCAGGCCCGGACTGCCCGGGGCGCGCGGCGGAGCCGCCCGGGCTGCGCGCGGGCGGGATGCCCGCGCCGCGCAGGACCACCGGGCCGCAGTCGGCCGGAGCGTAGTAGCGGGCCGCGCCGCCCGCGCTGGACTTCGGCCCCCAGACTTTCCAGGCCGGCCGGCCGTCCCCCGTGTGCAGCGCGTACAGGTAGCCGTCCCAGGCGCCGAAGACCAGCAGCTCGCCCCAGACGCACGGGCGGCACTCGATGGCGTAGTCCGCCCGCTCGAACGTCCAGCGCCGCCGGCCGCTGAGCAGATCCAGCGCGTGCATACGTCCGCCGTTGTCGCCGATATAGACCGTTCCGTCCGCGACCAGCGGTGCCCCATAGACCGGTACAGCCGCGTCGAACGTCCATAGCGCCCGGCCGCTGTCGTCCAGCGCATAGACCTTGCCGTCGCCCGAGCCGAAGACAAGCAGGCGCCGACCTGAATCCGGCTCTTCGGACCACGCCGGTGTGCCGAGAATCTCGCCGCCGGTCGCGTATTCCCAGACGGTTTCGCCGGTTCGTCGATCCAGGGCGGAGAGCACCCCGTCGGTGCGCGCGACGTACACCCGCTCGTCGGCGACCAGCGGGCCGGCCTTGACGGCGGCCGGCAAGGCCCGCGACCAGAGCGGCCCGTCCCGGAAGAAGAAGTCTGTCGTCCGCAGGTCATAGGCGCCATCGCTGCCCCGCAGGCGCACAGACAGCAGATGCCTGCCAGGCGACAGCGCAGCAAGCTCGACTTCCCAGGCCAGGCGCTGGCGACCGTCAACAGGCGGAGCGTCCGCCAGCGGTGCAGCGCGCGCCTCGGTCCCGTCGATGTCGGCCCGCAACACCGGCGGGCCGGCCAGCGGCGCGGGCAGATCCAGGACGAGCCGCAGTGTGCGATCGCGGATGACGCGCCCCGGCAGCGGGGCGGTGATCTGGAACAGGCGCTGCGGCGGACTGCGTTTCAGCGGCCTGGTCAGCAGCGGCTGCCATTCACGACCGTCGGCCGGTGCGTGATAGCGGTAGGCCGCGTACAGCGTGTCGTTCTGCACGCTGACCAGCGCGTAGCCGGCGTTGTTGCCGAACGTGCTGCCGCCCATGATTCCGTCGATGCCGTCGAAGTTCTGGTGGCTGACGCCGTGCCCGTGCCCATACAGCAGCAGCACCACGTTGTGATCGCGCAGCAGGTCGATCAGCGTGTCGTACTCCGCGCGGTTGGCCAGCTCGTTGCTGTCCGGCGGATGGTGCAGCGCGACGAAGATCGGCGTCCCGGGCCGGACGGCGCCCAGATCACGCCGCAGCCACGCCCGCGTCTTGCCGTCGATCGTCGGCACCGGCTCCTGCGGCGAGGCGGAGCAGATGCAGACGAAGTGGCAGCCGAAGCGGTCGAACGAGTAGTTCTCGCCGCCGTGCCGCCGGCGCATCACGTGGTACAGCGCCACCCAGGTGTTGTCGTGGTTGCCGGGGACGACGTACAGCGGACAGGGCAGGGGCCGGAAAGCCTGCTCGAACAGCTCCCACGTGTCGTCGATCACGCCGTACTCGGTGAGGTCACCGGTGGCGATGGCCAGCGCAGGGGCCGGCGTCGTGATCCCCAGCGGGCCGGGCTGCTGCGGTCCCGCGGTTTCGCGGCAGATCCAGGCGATCGTGTCGCCGCCGCGCAACGGCTCCGGCGGGCCGCTGCGGAGCAGGTGCGGGGAGACGTGGATGTCGGAGATGTGCACGAAGGCGAAATCCTCGGCCGGTGCCCGGGCCGCAGTGAGCGCGGTCAGCAGCAGCGCGAGGAGGGCCAACCGGTT
>Ga0209018_1001837_pt1 | contig 16243 bp, 17 predicted proteins | sample YNPBryBLVA2012_FD_185814 | JGI IMG/M metagenome (GOLD analysis project Ga0209018, IMG submission 185814) | Anoxygenic and chlorotrophic microbial mat microbial communities from Yellowstone National Park, USA - YNP Bryant BLVA 2012 (SPAdes)... ...
TCTCCCGTGTTTGTTACCAATATGCTTGCCCACGCCTATGAAAAAATGGGCTGCACAACAGAGGCATTGAATCTCTGGTTGATCCGAGAGGCCGTCAGCCCAAACGACCCAATACCTCCGCGGCAAATTGCTAGGATTCTGCAGAGTGAGCCCGCCTCCGAAGTGCCCGAATTTCTCTCAAGAATGCGTGAACAGCGCCTAAGGGAGCGCGAAGAACTTAAGCAATGACATCGCACATTTGGCCGACGAACGCACAAGTATTTGGGCCATTTGCTGGATGTATACTCGCCAACTAAGAGGTTATATCGTGGACAACCAAGCAACACCACCAATACAGGATAGCACCGAGCTGAGGAAGCAGATAATCGAAGCGTGCTTGTTTCTAACTCGCCAAGGCTTCTGCGTCGGCACTTGGGGCAATGTGAGTTGTAGGGTTGAAGAGGGACTGCTAATCACCCCTTCTCGCGTGAACTACGACGACTTAACACCCAGAGATCTGATCATTGTAAACTTGGAAGGCAAGAAAGTAAGCGGGACTAGACTTCCGTCCTCAGAAATGCACCTTCATCGGATGTTAATGCTGCGTCGTCCCGACTTCGGAGCCATCGTTCATACACATTCACCGTATGCGTCGATCGTCGCCGCCGCGCGGGAGGCAATACCCGTGCTTTCAGACGACACGGCTCAAATCATCGGCGACGTGGTGAAGTGCACGACATATATTCCTGGTGGACGTCACAAGAAGTTGGCGGAGGAAGCTTGCAAAACCATTGGGAATCGCGCAACGGCGGTTCTGCTAGCAAATCACGGTCCTGTAGTAGGAGGCAGGACTCTGCAAGAAGCATTGGTAGCTTGTCAGGTGCTAGAAAAAGCGGCAATGATGTATGTCCTCGGGCTGAATCTTAAGTGTCGGCCCATACCTTGTGAGTTCGTAGAAGAAGAGAGACATCGCTATTTGTATAAGTACGGCAAGGAAAACGACGCGGAATAACCACGCACATCATTTGCAAAACCTGCGGCACAGTCTACCCAATGCTATAATTGTCCTGTGAAAACATACGCCAAGCTAGCCGGTATAAACACGCGGTTTCATATAATAGCTGCTCTTTTTCTCCTACTATTAGTTGTCGCCAGCTATCGTGGGATAACTGAATGTAAGTTCACCTACTTTGACGACGACCGCTACGTATGGGCTAATCCGCAAGTTGAAGCAGGCATTACGGCTGCGAGCTTACGATGGGCATTCACGACCTATCAGTGCTCCAACTGGCACCCGTTGACGTGGGTGTCACACATGTTCGACTGCCAGCTCTTCGGCAGTGATGCTGCAGCGCATCATATAGTAAACGTCGCCCTACACGCCGCGAACTGCATTTTATTGTATGCCCTGCTGGTGATGCTCACCAACGCAGTATGGCCGAGCCTGTTTGTAGCAGTGATCTTCGCCATACATCCACTGAACGTGGAGTCCGTGGCGTGGATTTCCGAACGCAAGAACGTGCTCAGCACCACATTTTTGCTGCTTACGATAATTGCGTACTCTCGCTACTGCGCATTGCCAAGTAAGTGGCGCTATCTAACAGTATTTATCCTATACACACTCGGACTTCTTGCAAAGCCAATGCTAGTCTCGCTGCCGATCGTGCTGCTGTTGCTTGACTACTGGCCGCTGCGATCGTTGCGACCGAAGGCAAGCTGGAAGAACCTCATCATCGAAAAACTCCCGCTGCTGGCGCCGACCGCGGCCTCCTGTATCATCACTGTGATTGCCCAGCGGCACGGGGAGGCGGTTGCGCCGTTTGACTCCATACCTGCTGGTGTGCGACTGGCTAACGCAGCGGCAGCAGGCGGCGGTTATCTGGAAAAGCTGTTTTGGCCAGTCGGCTTGGCCGCCTATTATCCACACCCAAAGACGACGCTGCCCGAGTGGCTAGTCGTGGCGAACGTCGTGCTGCTGGCGATGCTTACGGCGGCTGCAATCCTTGCAGCAAAGAAGAGGCCGTATGTCGCGGTCGGCTGGTTTTGGTTCTTGATTACGATGGTTCCGGTGGTTGGGCTGGTACAGGTGGGAATGCAGGCGATGGCCGATCGCTATATGTATGTACCCATGATCGGCCTGCTGGTCGCGATAGCGTGGCTGGTTTGGGACTTGGTTCGCGAGCGCCCCGTGGCGAGATTGGTTGCCGCGGTGGTGTCTATCTGCGCCCTCGCCGCGATGATACCTGTAACCACAATACAGGTGGGCTACTGGAAAAGCGATATCACGCTCTTTGACCACTGCATCGCGGTGACCAGGCCCAACGCGCTAGCTCATTTCAACGTCGGCTGCGCTTACGAGCGTGCGGGTGATCGGGCAACCGCGATGCGCCACTACATTGCCGCCGTGACCATCAACCCCAAGCACGCTAAGGCCCACTACAATCTTGCCGTGCTTTACTCATGGCGCGGTGAAAATGAAAAGGCAATTGGCCACTATCGCCGTGTACTGAGACTGAATCCAGATGACGTGTGCGCCGCCAACAACCTGGGCCACATTCTCATGCACCGGGGCCAACTGCAGGAGGCCATCAAGCTGCTTGAACGCGCGGCAAGGCTTGCGCCGAACGAACAGGCCATCCAGCGGAACCTTAGAACCGCAAAAGAACTTCAGAAGATCGAGCAGATGGAACAGAAGCGGTAGCGCCACGCCCCGGCGTGAGTGGTATAATATCCGGTGACTTCGTGACGGATGGGACAATGAGATTTTCACGTAAATATTTGCCTCTTCTTTTGCTCAGCACCCTTGCTTGTGGTTGTTGCACTCCGCAGACAAGCCGGAGCGATAAGATGATTGTGGCTACAAGTGTCGCTCCGCTTGCGGACTTCGCTCGACACGTCGGCGGACGCCGAGTTCGTGTTGAAAACATTGTCCAGTCCGGCGCGAACCCGCACACGTACCAGCTTACGACGGACCAGATGGATTTGCTGAGCCGTGCCAAACTACTAATAATCAACGGCGCAGGGCTGGAGTTTTGGGCTAAAAAGGCTGTCCAGGCGGCTTCAAACCCAGAGTTGATCGTGGTGGAGACCGCCGACGGTATTCCGCTTGTAGATAAAGGCGAGGACTCCCACCCCGGAGGCAATCCGCACGTCTGGCTGAACCCGAAGTACGCGATCAAGCAGGTCAACACCATCCGAGACGCCTTCATTAAAGCCGACCAGAAGAATAAGGCTTACTACACCAGCAACGCCGCCGCCTACGTCGCCAGGCTTCGCGATCTGGACAACTACATACGATGCCAAGTGAGAGGTTTCAGGACGCGGGAATTCGTGGCATTTCACCCCTCCTGGGTCTACTTCGCGAACGAATACGGCCTCAAACAGGCGGCCGCCATAGAAGAAAGCCCCGGCAAGGAACCACCAATAGTCGCAATACGTCGCATTGTGGATAAAGCGAAGCGCGCGAACGCGCGTGTGGTATTTGCGGAACCACAGTTTTCGACCAAGATTGCCCAGGCCGTAGCTGATGAGGTTGGCGCGAAGGTGCTAGTACTGGACCCTCTCGGCAAGCCCGGCGACAGCTACATCGCGTTGATGAAACGAAACGTAAGGGAGATGGCGAAAGCACTTAGATGAGCGATACCCCGGCAGTCAAAGTAGAAGACGTAACCGTGCTTCATGGCCCCATGACTGTGCTCGATAATGTGTCGTTCAGCGTCGGCAAGGGCGAGTTCCTGGCCATCATCGGTCCGAACGGCGCAGGCAAGACAACTCTCATCAAAGTGATTCTGGGTTTGCTTAAGCCGAGTGCCGGTAGTGTGGAGGTTTTCGGTAGATCTGTGAACGAACTCGGCCCTCACCGCTCGAAGATCGGGTATGTAGCGCAGATTCACGGCATTGACCTCACTTTCCCAGTCACCGTCTTCGAAACCGTGCTTATGGGAACCTACGGAAAGCTTGGATTGTGGAAGCGACCAGGGTCTGCAGAACGGGAGGCTGCGATGCGCGCGCTGGACCGGGTCGGTATCGCCAACCTGCAGGACCGGCCGATTGCGCGACTCTCGAGCGGCCAACGCCAGCGAGCGTTTATAGCCAGGGCGCTTGCGAACGATCCAGAACTGCTCATATTGGATGAACCGACCACAGGCGTTGACATCGCAACCACCGGCAACCTGTATTCGCTTCTGCGACAGCTCAAGAACGACGGCGTTACGGTAATACTGGTATCGCACGACGTGGGAGTAGTAGCAGCGTATCTGGACTCGCTGGCCTGCCTGAACGTGTCGCTGGTGGCGCATTGCCGCCCGGATGAGGTTGCATGCAACGACGCTCTGCGCGAGATGTATGGGTGCGATGTAGCGTATCTTCATCACGGCGAGTCGCCGCACATTGTCGTGGAGGAACACTGACTTGGAGATGTTTCACTACGCCTACTTCCAGAGAGCTCTGGTCGCCGGGGTGGTGATCGGGACTCTGTGCGCGGTGATTGGTGTCTACGTGGTGCTGAAGGGGCTGTCGTTCATCGGGGCGGGGATAGCACACGCGTCGTTCGGAGGCGTGGCGATTGGGGTCGCGATCGGCGCTAACCCGATATGGTCGGCGGTGGTGTTCTGTGTGCTGGTGGCGTGGGGAATCGGCGCGGTCTCGCGGCTGGGAGGGGTGAAGGAAGACACCGCGGTTGGCGTATTCTTCGCGAGCACGATGGCGCTGGGCGTTCTCATTATAGGTTTAATGAAAGGTTACCAGGTCGATCTTTTCAGTTATCTTTTCGGCAGCATAATTGCGGTTACGCCGCAAGATGTATGGACGGTGCTCGTCGTAGCGACACTGGTGCTCGGTTGTGTTGCAATCCTCTATAAAGACCTGATGTTCACGGCGTTCGACTCCGAGACCGCGCAGGTGGTTGGAGTGCCGGTGGGCAAGCTCTACTTCCTGCTCATCACAATGATGGCGCTGACGGTGGTGGTTTCGATCAAGGTCGTGGGGATAGTGCTGGTGTCGGCGCTCATCGTGACCCCCGCTGCGGCAGCGTTCCAGCTTACCGAAAGCTTCAGAAAGATGATGGCGCTTTCGATAGTGTTCGGCGTCGGTTCGTGCGTATTGGGGCTTGTGCTCTCGGATTGGCTGCGGATCGCGCCCGGCTCGGCGATTGTGCTGCTCTCGACGCTTGCGTTTTTTGTCGCAGCCCTGTTTTCGCCTCGCCGGCGCAGGCGGCGAGCCGCGTCTCTGCAACAAACGCGGGAAACTGCCGCGACTAACACCGGCAGATGAGTCACTCCCTGTCAGATCTGCGGTGCAGGCGAAGTAGCGCGCACCTCACAATTGCCTTGTCATACAAGCAGGACTGGTTGCCGACTAGCGTTCGATGCTTCCTGCTTTAAGAGCAGACCTGAATGCGTCGACAACTTTAGGATCGAACTGCCGCCCCGTGCACACTTCGATCTCTTTCACGGCGGAGTCAATTGGCATCGCGTCGCGCCATGGCACATCGGATGTGAGGATATCAAAAGCCTCGGCGACTGCAATGATTCGCGAGCCAAGTGGAATTTGGTCACCGGCGAGGCCATCAGGGTAGCCGGCGCCATCGTAGCGCTCATGGTGGTGCTTGATCAGCGTTGCAGCGTCTCTTAGGCCTTCAACTTTGTCGATGATCCTGAGCGCAACGGTCGCGTGTCGCCGCATCACTGCGAACTCCTCATCTGTGAGCTTGCCGATCTTGTTCAGAAGCTTGCGGGAGACGGCCACCTTGCCGATATCGTGGAGACTTGCCGCATACTTGAGGTTGAGTAGTTCGTCGAACTGAAGCCCGAGGTTGATGCCGATGGCAAGGCTGTAACGGGTCACTCTCCTGCTGTGGCCTTCGGCAGTCTTGTCCCGCTGGCCAGCCGCCGCAACCAGCGCCTCGACGGTTTGGTCGTAGACTCGCTGAAGCCCTCCTTGACCCGCGCGCTCAACTCCCATGCATGCCCTCCCTGATCTCAACAGCGCCTAATCAAATCTTCGGCAGAGACTGTAATGCTCTTCAGTGCAACAGGACGGCTTTCAAGCGAATGCCCAGGCAGAGAGCCGCCGCTGGTCTCCGACTGTGAGACGACCACCGAAGCAGCCAACCCTCTGTGCCAACGTGGCCGAAGCCCCATGCAAGGTACCCAAGTCGATTTAAGCCGCAAAGTATGGTAGCGCATCCTCGCCTGGACCGCTCCGTCAGGACAAAAAACCGCACATCTACCAGCCTCCCTGCCGGACCGTCCGCGGAACAATGCAAGTAGGAGGAATGCACCCGCCTCCTAACTGCAACTGTGCCAACGCGTCAGTATTCCTACCTTTCTGCGTTCGATGGTCCCCGCCTGATTGCGATGAACATTGGTAGATTCCTCCGCAATCATCCTATACGAGGTGCGACGAACTGTCGGCGACAATGCGGCTACACTCTCATTGAACTCACAATCGCACTTGCAGTGTTCACTGTGATCATACATATATTCGCAGGAGCGGTGGCGCTCGCCGAACGGACCTCTTATATGAACGGTGAATATTGCCAGGCCATCAGCCTCTGTCAACACAAGATCGACCAGCTCAGGGCCATCGGATTCGGGAGGCTCAACTATACCGAAATGCGCGACGCAGAGGTCGTGGATGACTCGCCGTCCAACTCGCCCTACTCTTTCGTCCAAGTGGACGACGTTGACGACTATCTTCCCAACCCAACCGCAACGGTGGCCTTGGAAACGGTTTCGTCGAAGACGATTAGGGTAACGGTCACCATCACTTGGAACACGCACAGCTATGAAGCAAAGACGAGTTCCGTCACGCTCCAGGCTTTGATCGCTAACGTGGAGTAACGACATGCGAATCGCATCGAACAACCGTGGGTTCACTCTTTCGGAAGTGGCGATCGTGGCAGCCGTGATGGCCATGATCTCGGTGATCACCGTGAGCATATGGCTCGGTTGCGCAAGCGCGTTCGATCGAACCACCAGCAGGACCTACGCCGATGCCGACGCAGTGAATGCGCTTCAGCAGTGCGTGCAGGACGTAAGGGAAGCGCGCTCCGTGCAGATCGCCGACGGCGGCAAGCGGCTGATTGTCGAGTTTCCTGCAACAACTGCGGATGGTTACTACAATCGCTTTCAAAGCGACTCCTCAAAGCAGGTTCAATACTATCTTTCAGACTCGACCGGGACCGTCGGCGCCGACGGCAATTGGTTCTGGCGCAAGGAAGCTGACGGCACAATGCAAACCATCAAGCGCGACGTCGAGGACATCACGTTCGAGATGGCGAGCCCGCGTTCCATAAAGGCGACCGTGATCACCGAAATGGAGTCTGCGTCGGGCACGCAGAGAACCGAGCTCACCCAGCGCGTCGTGTATTTGAGGAACTACTACTGATGAACAAGTTCAGCATATCCCTACAGCAAGCGTGTGCACTGAAACATACCCGCCGCCCGCGCGGCAGTATACTCTTGATGACGGCAATAACTCTGTTCGTAGTGGCTGCTATAACAATGGGGGCGCTCACGCTCACAACTAACGCGGTCTACATGAACCAACGGCAGCTGTCAAGGGCTTGTGCGATGAACCTGGCTGAGTCCGGCGCCGAACAGGGCGAACTATGGCTCTTCGAGCAGGGCGTCCCGCCCACGAGTCCTCACACATTCTCCCAGAACCTTGGCGATGGCTCATTCGAGGTCACCATCACCCCGGACCCGGACAACGGCACGGCTTCGCTTAAGGTCTACACAATTGTCTCCACCGGAAGCGTTGGCGGAGTGTCAAAGAGGGTCGAGATCGTGGTGCAGCAAGCCACCTTCGGCCGCTACGCCTACTTCACGGACAGCGAAACCTCCAGCATCAGCGGAGGGGCGATTTGGTGGAAAGCCGGGGAACTGGTAGACGGGCCGGTGCACAGCAACAACACCAACGGCAGCAATTTTAACATCAACTACAACAACTCCGTTTCCCCGATATTCCTGAGTATGGTCACGGGGTCCGGATCAACCATCAACTACAACCCAGGCCGTCCTCAGGATGAGGCGACCTTCAGGCGAATCTTTGCCGACGGCAGCAAGGGCTACAAGCTGGGAGTTCCGCGAGTTGATCTGCCCGAGTCCACCGACAGACAACGGTCCGCTGCGTGGGGATCGTCGGCGAACTACCCCACCGAAACAGGCGTTTACCTGAAATCCGATGTGGGCGGAGGAATATATGTAGTCGGCAACTGTGAGATATTGGCCTCGCTGGACGGCTCCGGGAACCAGGTATTCTCCATCAGTCAGACGGTCGACGGCAACCCTCAGACCACCACGATCACGATGAACAAGCAGACGGGGACAACAACCGCCACCGGTCCGCTTGGCCCTGGAAGCGCGACCAGCTCACCCAATCTCACCAATGGGGTGTTATACTGCACCGGCAACATAACCTCGCTCGCAGGCGTCATAGCCGACAACTGGGTCGACGGCGGCCAAGTGATCGCAAGATCCGCTTACACAATCGCTACTGACGTCAACAACGGCAAGACCATCAAGATTACCGATGACCTGGAGTATAATACTCAGCCGGATAAATCGCTGCCCTCGGATGACCCGGTAAATCTGGCGGCGGGCACGCTGGGACTTGTCGCTAAGGACATCATTATCTCCAGCTCGGCGCCCCCGGACCTCGAAATCGACGCTGTGTGCCTTGCCGGTGGGCGCGACACCTCCGGCGGGAGCTTCTACGTGGAGAACTACTCCACGAAGACACCAGTTGGCACGCTTACGGTAACAGGCGGAATTATTCAAAAAGCAAGGGGACCCGTGGGCACGTTCAATCCTTACACGGGACAGACCGTGAGCGGCTACGCGAAGAACTATCACTACGACCCACGGCTCGCCACACAGCCGCCACCCTACTACCCGACAACGGGACACTACGAAAGACTCTCCTGGCGCGTCCTCCCTGACTAGTCCGCGATCCTACTAGCGCCGGATGAATGCGATGGGCCCACGGAGTGTTCTCCGTGGGCCCATCCGCCAACCGGCCGGTAAAATGAGGTTAATCGACTGGCATTTCCAAAATTACACTCCTGTCGCCCCTCTGAACGACCACGATAGCAGTGTCACCCTTTTTGAGCGCATTTACGGCTTTGTTGAATTCGGCCACCGAGGTAATGGTCTGATTGTCGATCTCCATTATCACGTCATTCACCTGGATGCCGGCGCGGCTGGCAGCACCGCCAGGCTTCACACTCTGCACCACAACACCTTTTAGATTCTCGTCCACGCCGATCTCGCGTGCTTTCTCCGCAGTGAGAATCTGCACGGTCACTCCAATACCCTCTTCGGTTGTCTGAGCCGAACTCTGGCCGTCGGGAGCCTCGCCCACCTTTACGACACGCTTGATCTCCTTCTTGTCCCTAATCAGGACCACCTCGACTTCGGTTCCTGGCTTTATGGCCTGCACAATTCTTCTAAGCCCAACGGCGTTCTTTACAGGTTTGCCATTGATCTTGATAATCACGTCCTTGACCTGCAACCCACCCTTCTCGGCCGGCGATCCCTTGTCGACTGACTCGACCAAGGCGCCTTCCTTAGTCCCGAGTTTCTGGGAAAGAACGGGCGTCAGATCTTCCGGTAGAAGGCCCAGATATCCTCTGACTACTTTGCCCTTGCTGATAAGCTGGTCCATCACATACTTTGCCGTATTGGACGGAACCGCAAAGCCAATGCCCATGTTCCCGCCTGTGCGCGACCAAATCGCCGAGTTGATACCGATTACCTTGCCGTTGATATCGACCAATGGCCCGCCAGAGTTGCCTGGGTTAATGGAGGCGTCGGTCTGGATAGCATCCGGATAATAGGTACCTCCAAGCGGATTGTCGCTATCGGGCACCGCAAACTCCCTCGAGAGTCCGCTCACGACACCAACAGTAACGGTGTTGGTAAGCCCCAACGGGTTTCCTATGGCGACTACCCACTGGCCTACCTTGACCTTGTCCGAGTCAGCCATTTCGGCCGCAGGGAGGTCCTTTGCGTCGATCTTCACTAAAGCAAGATCGGTTCTGGGATCGCGAAGCACAGTTCCCTTGAACTCACGGCCATCGTTGAGTTTCACGATAACCCTGTCCGCGCCGCCGACCACGTGGTCGTTGGTAAGAATGTAGCCGTCAGATTTGACTATGACACCCGAGCCATTCGCCCTCGTCAGCTCCTGCCGATTGTTACCGCCGCCGTCTGGACGGCCAAACGGTCCGAAAAAGAAGTCTTCGAACCCCTTGGGAATCCTCGGCGCGTTCACCATTTTCTCAGACGTGATGTTAACAACGCTCGGTGAAAGTTGCTCTGCAATTTGCGTAATTACATCGCGCCAATCACTCGTCACAACTTCCTTGGCCGCGATAGCTGTTCCCGGCTCACCTTGGTAAATGTTGGCCGCCAGCGAAAATCCCAGGGCGGTGCTTAGAATGCAAATTATAATGGGATTGAATTTGGCACAAGCTGCTCTCAGCGTGGCTCGCATCATTCGCACTTCCTCCTTGGATACATACTATGCTTACGGGCCCGGAAAAATGCACCTGAACTATTGCAAAAACTCGTGGACAAAGGGAATGGCGTCCGTCGGTTTTGACGCAACTGCCGCTTTGGACGTTCCATAATCCATAACGCATAGCGCCGACCTGATCCCAGTTCGGACGAGGCCGGCGCGTAATCGTTCTCTTGATATGAAGGCCTATTGCGTGATCATACTGGCCAGTTCCAGCGTCGCTCCGCCAAAGTCGGAAGAGTCGTGCGTCACGGAAACCGGCTGCATTGATATAGAACTTTCGGTCAGACCGGGAACCACCGACGCCATTTCGACACCCAGCGACCTTGAAGCCACCATCTGAGTCGGGACTCGCGGCTGAACGGAATCCATCCCGCCTGCTGACAGGAGTATCAGCGCCAACGCTGACGCAGCTACCGCAGCCGCCACCGGACTGAACCGGTCGTGAATCATCTTCCATAGGCCATTCATAGCTTTTTGGAACGGCGGCACCTGCACCTCGTCTAACCGACCTAAGATTGTGCTTGCGAAGTCGTTGCGAGGAGAGATCACGCCCAAGGAAGCCACCGCCTCCTTGGTAAACCGCGTTGCCTCGTATTCCTCGGCACAGTCAGGACACTCCGACAGATGCCTCCTTATTGCCAGCATCTCCGCGCCAGTGAGTTCACCGTCCACATAGGCCGACATCAGATTCACAACACGATGGCAGTTCATTGTCAAGCACCTACCCTACTCTAATGTGGTGGAAAAACCCTTCAGTTTGTTGCGCAGCAGTCTCCTGCCTCTGTGCAGGCGCGACCTTACGGTACCTATATTCGTTCCTGTCGCTTCAGCAATCTCTTCGTAGGACAACCCTTCGATATCTGCATAGATCACAGTCAATCGGAACACCTCTGGAAGTGTGTCCAGGGCAGCCTGAATGCGGCTATCCATCTCTTGAGACAGAATAGCCGCCTCGGGTCCGTCGCCCGGGTCGGCTACGTCGAATTGTGCCTCGCCGTCGTCTGTTTGAATTGGCTGATCCAAAGACCTTATTTTTGCCTTCGGCCTTCGCCGTAAACGGTCGATGAACACGTTGGACATAATCTTATACAGCCAACTATCAAAGGGAAGTTCCCTCCGATACTGACCGAAGAATCTGAAGGCCCTTATGAATGCCTCTTGAGTGAGATCCTCGGCGTCGGCGTGATTTCCCGCCATTCGATAGGCTATGTTGTAAGCCTGCTTGTGATAACGCATCACAAGCTCATCGAATTCCCGCCGGTCCTCGTTTCTGGCGACATCGGTTACCGTCTCCGCAACTTCCACGGAATTGGCCTCCATCTTTTCTCCTAGTTTGCTACTACGCTTGTAGGTAGGCGCCAGTTCCCGATGGACCATAATAAAATTACCTGATTTTCCGAAACTGGTCCTCACCGCGCTTGACATTCCTATTATAGCTTGTGTTTCTCCACAATTCAAGTTGATTGTGCGACACAGTTGTGATAGAACAAGAACGCTCGCTGCCTAAAACGGTACTTGACATAGAGCAACACGGCGATTAACATGGCTGGCAGTGGCTTGGATGCCAGGCGCGCACGGATTTGCCTGCCCAGTTACCGTGAAAGCCGACCTTAGGGTCTCGAAGACTTCTACCGATACTTAAGTCGGGAAAGGATGTGATGTCTTGAGAGTAAGACGGCTGAGCGGCATTATTGCTGCCATTGCAATCATCTTCGTCTCGTTCCCTTCTGCCGGAGCAACACTCACCCATAAGATAAATCGAGGCGATACACTGTGGATTCTGGCAAAGAAGAATCACACCAGTGTAGCCGCCATTTGTCGCACCAACGGTATCAGCGAGAACACCACGCTCAAGCCGGGTACTAAGCTGCGAATTCCCTCTAACTATGTTGCGAGAACAGCAGCGTTATCCCAGAAAAGAAGAAAGACGCCCGTAGCCACGCAGTATGTGCACACCGAGCAAGACGCCGTATGCTTGCGCAAAGGCCCGGGGACTCAGTTTGCCAAGATGGTAGTCCTACCACGGGGCACAACCGGCAAACTGCTTGCGAAAAACGGCAACTGGGCAAAGATCGCCCTGGGCGATGGTCGCACAGGATTCGTTTATGCCAAACTTCTTGGGCGCGGCACAAGCTCCGTAGTGCCGCGCAGGGTTCCGCAACATCAGGTCCTTAATGAATGCCCCATCACGGATACGGGGTCGACCGTGAACGAAGAGTGCTCCACCAATGGCGACATCATACGTTCGGCGCTGGCCTGCAGAGGTGCTCGCTACCGACGAGGCGGAACCAGCCGCGGTGGATTCGATTGCTCCGGCTTTACCCGCTACATCTACGCAAAACACGGCGTCAAGCTTCCTCACTCTTCGGCGGCGCAGGCGTCAATGGGTAAGCCGGTCTCCAAGTCGGAACTGAAGCCAGGTGACCTAGTCTTCTTTACCACCTACCGGCGCGGAATCTCTCACGTTGGAATATACGTGGGTAACGGGCAGTTTGTGCATGCTGCAACCTACGGACGTGGAGTGCGTGTGGATTCTCTAAACAACAGCTACTACGGCCCGCGCTACCGAGGCGCCCGACGCGTAAAGTAGAACTTCAAACCGCCCGAGAACTGCCCCCTAGAGCCTGCCTGAGCGTCTGACTCCGGCCAGTAGCGCTGTATACGAGAGAATCAGAAGTAACGTCGAGTAACCCAGGTGGAATGAGGCTTTCTGATAACCGTGGAAGACGATGGTCACCATCAGTTGGGTGAAGTTGGCAGCACTGACCAAAAGAAACACCGCCGCGTAAAGCCAAAACATCCACATCCGTGGCGATACATCCTCCTCAGCCTCAATCTTGTGCTGATAGAAAGCGTGTACGCCGAAGATCGCCGTCAGAAGAAACGCGAACATTAGTCTGAGCACGTGGAACCAATCTGGCCCTTTCATAGGATCGAACACAACATTGCCGCCTTCAATCTTAGCATGGCTTTCATTTTAGCACGAGGCTAGGAGTCCGGAAAGGGAGAGCTTTGCTCTACAAATCGGTTTGGACGAAACAAGCTTGGGGTCGTGCTCAGAGTAGCCTGCCTTTCATCTCCAGCACCCGATCCATGCTGCCCTACGGATGTTAACTCCAATCGCGTTGGGACGCAGGTGCAGCACGCCCAGGAGCCAGACCGCGTAAAGGCACCAACGGTTTGACGCTCCAGCCCACGCTCTGCTACGATATTGCAGTACAATTAGCATATAGACCGGAGTGAACACCGTGACCATCGACCAGCAATTCGACGCGTTGAAGCGTGGAACCCTCGAGATTGTGCCAGAAGAGGACCTCAAAGCGAAGCTAAAAAAAAGCAGCGAGACCGGCAAACCCCTGAAAATCAAACTGGGACTTGATCCGACCGCCCCTTATATACATCTCGGCCACGCGGTAGTACTACGCAAGATGCGGCAGTTCCAGGATATGGGCCACGAGGTCATCATCATAATCGGCGACTTCACCGCCTCCATAGGCGATCCCAGTGGTCGTTCGGTCACGCGTCCTCAACTTTCCGAAGACGAGATTAAGGCCAACGCGCAAACCTATTATGACCAATACTGCCTAATACTTGATCCAGCCAAGACGAAGGTCGTCTTCAATAGCGAATGGCTCGGAGCGCTGAGCTTCGAAGATGCGATAAAGATCGCTTCTAAGCTTACGGTGGCTCGCATATTGGAACGTGATGATTTTAGCAATAGGCTTGCAGAGGGTCGGCCCATCAGCTTGCACGAGATGCTTTATCCGATGTGTCAGGCATACGACTCCGTAGTGCTGGAATCTGACGTGGAAGTCGGTGGCACGGACCAAAAGTTCAACATTCTACTGGGGCGAGATCTGCAGTCACAGTATGGCCAAGAGGAGCAGGTTGGACTCTTTATGCCGATCCTCACTGGCCTCGACGGGGTGCAGAAAATGAGCAAATCGCTGGATAATTATGTCGGCATCACCGAAGAGCCTAAAGATATGTTCGGCAAGCTCATGTCCATCTCCGACGAGATGATGCCAGACTATTTCACGCTCTGCACCGACGTGCCGCTCGACGAGATCGAGCAGATTAAGCAAGATTTGGCTATGGGCAAGGCTCACCCGATGGAAGTCAAAAAGCGACTAGCCCGCGAGATCATCACCATCTACCACTCACAAGAGGCTGCCTACGCGGCCCAGGCTGAGTTCGAGCGCGTATTCAGCCTCCGCGAAGTGCCCGAGCACTTACCGGAAGTAACCCTTAGCACCACCAGCCTCGACAATGGCGGGATTCAGGCGCTAAAGCTAGTAGTTGCCTGCGGGATGGCACCCTCAAACAGCGAGGCCAGGCGGCTAATACAGCAGGGCGCAGTCTCGATTGACGGCGAAAAACTAGCTGATCCATTTACCATTCTAAAGCCCACCGACGGCCAGGTAATACGCGCCGGTAAGCTAAAGTTTGCTAGGATCAAGCTGCGATAGATCAGTTGTCGGTTATACCAGGCCAACCGTGGGGAGCGCAGGATATCTTTCGTTTGATGCGCGCAAGGGCATTGTCGACAGACTTTGTCTTACACTGCAGCTCGCTTGCGATCTCCCGATAGCTCTTGCCCACTTGATACCCCGAGAGCACTTGCCACTCAAAGTCAGACAGCAGCCGCCTCAGCATGTACTGTAGCCGGTTGTTGTCTTCGCGCTTGAGCACTAATTCTTCCGGATCGACTGTGTCCTCCGACACGAGGATATCGGCCAGGTTCCACTCCGAATCGCTATCCTCCGACGGATACTCAAGCGAGACCGACGTATTCAGCGGCGTCTGCTTTCGGCGGGTTGCAGTCTTTATGGCAGTGATAACGTGACGCTCGATGCAGATGCGAGCAAATGACAGAAAAGAGATATCTTTCTCGGGGCGGTAGTCGACTATTGCCTGCCACAGCCCGATCATGCCGATCTGGAGCAAATCTTCCTTCTCGGCGCCCATTAGGAAGTAGGAGCGAACTTTCGTTCTTACGAGGCTTCTGTATTTATAGAGAAGAAATTCTGCAGCCTGCTCGTCACCTGCCTGAGCCAGACTTACTATTCGCTGATCAGATAGTGTAACGTAGCGCGAATGTAATGCCATGCGCTCTTCCTGAAACTGGTCCTCCACGCCTCACCTCTTCCTAGCGAGAAGCCGTTCGCCCGATCTCTCCCACCCGGCCATCCTTACTACAGCACTGGATCTTATTCGTCCTTATCTATGTCGATAGCCAGCTTGGTAAGCAAAACAGCCACTACCCCTGCGGCAATTGCAGCGCCTGCGGTTAGCGCAAGAGGTAATTCCGCGATAACCTTGTTACCGAACCGCACCCGCATCAACTTCGGGCGCCCGCTGCCAATTGTTTTCTGGAGCTCCTCCAGCACGTCGATAGCAACGTCTAACGCGCCCACTGCTTTCTCGGCTATGCTGTTCACAGCTTGCTTCCTCCCAAACCGTTTGCTGCCCTCGCAACACCAAGCTGGTTCTCCCTAGCCGCCACTGCAAGGATTATATAATACCAACTCAGCAAATAGCAATACGCACAAGCTCATCTGTAAGAAAAACACAAAAACGAATGCAGGCGCAATGCGTCAATGACTTCTAAGCCACCCAGCGAGTATACCACAACCGATCACGCAGGCAAAATGTCGAAAGGGACCGGCCATTAATATTGGCTGGTCCCTTTTTATAAGATTAATCCTGGCGACGACCTATTTTCCCGGGGCCTTGC
>Ga0209018_1001841_pt1 | contig 16205 bp, 11 predicted proteins | sample YNPBryBLVA2012_FD_185814 | JGI IMG/M metagenome (GOLD analysis project Ga0209018, IMG submission 185814) | Anoxygenic and chlorotrophic microbial mat microbial communities from Yellowstone National Park, USA - YNP Bryant BLVA 2012 (SPAdes)... ...
GGGTTGCGGAGTGGGGCCCTGCGCTGGCGCGCAGGGGAGTTTGGCCCTGCGCTGGCGCGCAGGGGAGTTTGGCCCTGCGCTGGCGCGCAGGGGAAGCGGGGTGATTGCAGGGTTGCGGAGTGGGGCCCTGCGCTGGCGCGCAGGGGAATTTGGCCCTGCGCTGGCGCGCAGGGGAATTTGGTTGGCGGACGATTGAGAGTTGGCGGGAGAGAGAAAAGGCCGGGCGCCCGATGGGGCAGCCCGGCCTGTGCGATTGCAACCAACGGTTCCAGCTAGAAGCTGTAGCGGAGGCTCAACTGGATATTGCGTTCGCTGGACTTGCTGGTGACCATGCCGAAGGTGGCGGAAGTCGGATTGGTGTCGACGCCGCCCCAGTTCGGGTGGTTCGGGAAGTTGAAGGCTTCGGCGCGGAACTGGAGGTTGTGGCGCTCGGCAAGACGGAAGTTCTTGAAGAGCGTGAGGTTCCAGTTCTGGAAGCCGACGTTGTTGAACGGGATCGAGTTCCGGTTCTGGTTCGGCAGCGTGCCGTTGGCCGGCTTGGTGGCCCAAGGCTGGCCATTGACAGTGGGCTCGAACCAGTAGTCGGTGATGCCGGAGTAGTTGCCGCTGGCGTTGACGTTGGCGAACTTCTGCGGGCGATTGGGCATGCCGTTCAGGTTCCAGGGCTTGGCATTGGAGGAACCGATGCCAAGGTAGTCATCCGTGCGGCCCACAGAGATGGGGGCGCCGGTCTGGAACTGGATGGTTCCGGACACCTGCCAGCCGCCGATGGCGGTCCGGACGAGGCGCGAGCCGGCGTTGTTGAAAAACGGCATATCCCAGACGAAGCTGGAGATGGCGACATGGCGGGTGTCGTTATCGGACTTGCCCCAGTTCAACTGCTGATTGTAAACATCGATGAAACCCTGGCGCGGCCCGGAGTTGTTGTCCATCAGCTTGGAGAACGTGTAGGCGAAGTTGTACAGCAGCCCCCGGGAGAACCGCCGGTTCACCTCGAGCTGCAAGCCGTTATACTCGCTGCGGCCCGAGTGCTCGAGCATGGGAATGTTGGCGAAGCCCTTGTAGGGGCGGAGCCAGTTGACGTTGGCGCCAGCGGCCCAGGGCTGGAACGTAGTGCCGGTGGGCAACTGGTTGAGGTCGCGCTCGCGAGACAGGTTGAGGCCGGTGGAGCCGATGTAGCTGACTTCCACCGTCGTGTCCCCGGTGATCTGCCGCTGGTAGCTTGCGTTCCAGTTGTAGCTGCGAGGGATGCGGTAGACGGGGTCGATGGTCATGAAGAACTGCGGGAAGGCCACCTTGGGGCCGGCGCCGGGATTGTCGGCGACGCCGTTGGTAACCGAGACCATCGGCTGCCAGGGTGGGTTGCCGCCGAGGAACACGCTGTCATAGACGCCGGGCCGGGAGACGAATCCGCCCAAACCGGCACGGAAGACATTCCTCGAGGTCGCCTGGTAGGCAAGGCCGATGCGGGGAACCACATAAAGGTGGCTCTTGGCCGGATACGGGCTGCCGCCGTCCAGCAAGCGGTCGAACTCGCCGCTGTCGATGGCCGGCACGCGGCCGCGCCCGGCATCGGGGAACTTCTTGCCGGGGATGACGACGCCGTTATAGCGGTCGCCGGAGAGGACGTTGCCCGTGGCGCGGTCGAGCACGGCCGCCTGCGCCGGGTCGTACTTGTCGGGACGGAAGACGGCGATGTTGCCCCAGAGGGACTTGTAGTAGCCGTTCATCCAGGTGCCGCGGGCGCCGAGCTCGAGCTTCAGCTTCGAGTTCACGCGCCAGGAATCCTGGCCGAAGAACTCGAACATGTGGCTGCGGTACGGCGTGAAGCTGCGCGGTCCGATCTCGGCGTACGTCGAGAACAGACCGAGGGCCGCGTTGCCGAGGCCCGTGCCGGTTCCCGGCGCGCCGCCCGGACGCGTGTCGTCGAACACGAAGCGGCCGTTCTGGTTGTTGGTGCCGCCCGGCACGCCGCTGACGTTGATCTGGTCAAAGTCATTTTGTCCGGACCGTTCGAAGTTGACGCCGAACTTCCACGTGTGGTTGCCCTTGATCATCGTGAAGTTGTTGGCGAGCTGATAAATCGGGCCGGTCGAGCTGGAAGGATAGGGACCGCCGTCCACCGTGCCGATGTTCGGAATCACGATGGTCGGGACCTTGTCGAAGATCTCCTTGCGCTCAGGGAAAATGTACGGATAGTTGATCCCGCTGCGGCTGCGCAGGTAGCGCTCGCCAGTGCGGTCCACGCCGATGTAGACGCGGTCCACCGACGCCGTCACCAGCGCTTCGTTGATCATGGTCGGACTCACCGTCCAGGTGTGGCCGAGGCTGACCGTCTTGTTGGGGCGGGACCAGTCCGTAATGGCGTAGTCGAAGCCCGAACGGAAGCTGTCGAGCGCCGTGTAGGCGTAGTTGTTGTGGCGGAACTTGAGGAAGTGGTTGGTGGACGGGTTGTAGTCGATGGAAATGGTGTCCTTGCGCTGGTCCTGCCAAGAGGGACGCACCTTGAACCAGTTCGTGTTGCCCTGGTAGGCGCCGGTAGGCAGCGGGTATGTGCGCAGGAAGGCCATGCCGTTGGGGCTTTGCTGGGCCTTCGGGATGATGTTGCCGGGGAACGGGTTGCCCGTGGCGGGGTCGCGCAGGATGCGGGCGCTGCCGTAGAAGATGCTCGGCTGGAGCAGCTCGCTGAAGTCGCCATCGCGCATCGCGGCCGTGGGCACGCGCTGGAAGCTCGTGTTCTCCACACGGCGGCGCACCCACTCCTGGCTCCAGAGGAAGAACAGCTTCTCGCGGCTCTCGTTGAAGACCTTGGGGATCATCACCGGGCCGTTGAAGTTGTAGCCGAACTGGTTGTACTTGAGGGGAGGGGTGAAGTTAGTTGCCGGGTTGCGATTGCGGGCCCAGCTGTTGGCGTCGAGCTGGTTGTTCCGGAAGTACTCGTAGAAGGTCCCATGGAAGTCTTTGCCGCCGGACTTGGTGACCATGCGGACCTGGCCGCCGCCGGAGCGGCCATACTCGGCCGAGTAGGTGGCCGTCAGAACCTGGACCTCCTGGATGGCATCGAGATCGACGCTGCCGATCGAGGTGCCGTTGGCGCGCGTGCGGATGGCGACGGCGCCGTCGAAGGTGATGACGTTGTCCTGCGAGCGGCTGCCGTTGATGGTGAAGCCGCCGGAGTCCATGGCGAAGCTGAGTCCGTTCATCGGCGAGCCGCGGCGCACACCCGGCTTCAGCATCGCCAGGAACAGCGGGTTACGACCGTTCAGGGCGAGGTTCTGGATCTGGGTCTGTTCGACGGTCTTGCCGACGGTGGCGGATTCGGTATTCAGCGTGGCCACGGTGGCTTCGACGGTGACCGATTCGGTGAGCTGGCCAACGGCGAGATCCGCGTTGACCTGGATCGGCAGCGCGGCGTCCAGCTTGTTGCGCGTCTTGACGAACGTCTTGAAGCCGGGCGCTTCCACCTTCACTTCGTAGTAGCCCGGAGGCAGGTTGGGCACGTTGTAAAAACCGGATTCGTTCGTTGTCGCTTGGCGCTCGAATCCGGTGGCTTCGTTCTTGGTGATCACTTTTGCGTTGGCGACCACCGCGCCCGACGGGTCGCGGACGATGCCGGAAATGGCGGCGTTGTCGGATTGCGCCATCGCGCAAACGCCGACCAGCATGAGCACTGCGAACAGAGCAGTGACCCTGCGAAGAGCCTGAATCATTCAGTTGTCTCCTTCGTTCAGATTTCCTGAAGTCAAACTAACAATTTGAACGCGCACGCAGTTTTCTAAAACAGCGTCGCACCCCTAGCATGGCCACAGTCTACCAGAATTCCCGTTACGAAGTTGCAACAATCTGATGAAGCTTCCATCATCCCGCCGGCTGGGCGGAGGCCCGCAGAGGGGGCAACGTTGCGGCGAAGGCCAGCAGCCAGAGGGAAGCCGCGATGGCGAGGTGAACCAGCTGCATCCAGACGGGGGCGAGAAGGAGCACGTTGACGGCGCCGGCGGCGAGCTGCAGAACGACGAAGGCGACGATGGCCCGCTGCCAGAAACCGCGGGCGGAGTGGAAGGCGGCGATCAGGACGATGACGGCGGCGGCCACGCTCGCCACCGGATGGACGAGGCGCAGGCGGAGAAGAGCCGGACTGCCGGGGGAGAACTCCTGGCGGATGCCTTCAAGCATGGAGACGGCGGGGTATACGGTATCGCCGAGGGCAGCGACGGCGCCGGTGATGCTGGCAAGAAGAATGGCCACGAGGGCAGCCTTCATCCAAGGGGCGGCCGCGGCGAGGCGCCAGCGCTGGTCCGTCATCGAATGCCATGCGGTAGCGGCCAGAGCGGCAAGCAGGAGAAACGTGTTGGTGAGGTGGGCGCAGAGGTAGAGGGCGCGGCCTGCGGAGGCATTGCGCTCGACGTACTCGAACAGCACGAGTCCGGCGCCCAGCAGGGCTTCGACGAGAATGAATGCCAGCGCCACCCAGGCCCTACGGCGGACGGCATGGCCCGCGGGCCAGAGCCTGCGGGCAAACCAGACAAGAGCGAGGACGGCCAACAGCGCTACGCCGCTGGTGAGCCGGTGAGTGAACTCGATGAGGGTCTGCGTGGTGGGGGAGGGCGGGATGACTTCGCCGTTGCAGAGCGGCCAGTGGCTGCCGCAGCCGGCACCAGAGCCTGTGGCGCGGACGAATGCGCCCCAGAGGATGACGAGGAAATTCCAGACGAGGGTGGCCCACGCGAAGCGGGTGTAGCGCTGCTGCGCTTCCATACTTGTCAGGATGCCACCGCGGGGGGCCCGGATGGCAGGGGCGGGGGCACGGGCAGCGCGCGGATCCACCGGGTGCAGGCGACAGCCAGAGCGAGAAAAACGGCCTCCGTCAGAGCGTGTCCGGGACTCCAGTGGTCCGGCGGCAGCGCGGTCTTGACCAGGGAAACGGCCACGGCCGCCCACATGAGGTACAAAAACATGGTCCTTGGGGCGCGGGTAGCGGAGACCCACAGGGCCGATGCAATGCCCGCAGCGGCGGTGAGAGACCAGCCAGTGGCGCCGGAGAGCAATGGCTTGTTCTCGGCGAGATCCAGCACAAATGCGGCCACGGTGACCGTCACGGCGAGATGGCGGGCGAACGGCTCCCACCGAAGCGCGGCGGCGAGCGCGAGGGCAGCGGCAACGCTGTAATTGAAACGGACCGGCAGGCGGTATTCCATGCCGATGACGAGCGCGGCGGCGGCTGCCGCGAAGAAAAGGGAGCGCGCAACCGGGGCGGCGCCGGCACGGGGCGGTTCCGGATCCGATTGGAGATCGTTGCGGGAGAGCCATGCGGCGAGACCGAAGCCGAGGCCGAGCCCCGCGCCGAAAGTAAACTCCATGCCCTTCCACCAATCGAGCCATTGCAGGCTCCCGAGTCCCCTTCCCCAGGATTGCAGGGCGGCGCCAAGGGCGAAGCCTGCTGCGCCGGCGAGACCGGCCCATGCGGCGAAGCGCCAGGGAATCCGGCGATGCGGACCGCGCGCGGCGAGGAGCAGGAAGGCGACAGAACCTGCAAGCAGGCCGGCCCAGAGCTCTTCGCGCGGCTTGTTGACAGGATCGGAGAAATAGACGAGCTTCGGAACATTGATGAACCGCCAGCCAGCCCAGGTGGCAGCGAGCATGGCGGCAAGAGCGGAGATGAAGCCGCGTGCGCTCCAGCCTGGACGATCGCGCAACAGCCCGGCGCCGAATATGGCGCCTCCCGCAAGGCCCCAGGCCCCCCCTTTGAGTGCGAAGCCGAGCATGGCCCACCAGAAGGATTCCGGGTGGAGCGAGAGGCCGACGGTCTGGCCATAGGTCATCTGGCCGCCGATGCCGATGCCAAGGGCTCCGCAGGCGGCAAGCCAGGCCGCGTGGCGGAACTGCCGGAGCAAGGCGGCGAGGACGAGGGCCGCCATGGCGCCGGGGATCATGGCGCCCAAGGGGCCGCCGCCGATGTAGCCGCGCAGGCCCCAGCCAAGGGACACGGCGGCGGCGGGAAGAGCAAGCCAGAGGCGCATTGCATCGCGAGGGGGCACGAGGATCGATTCTCTCATGCCGGCGACGCGAGTGCGGGGCCGGGGCGGCAGAGGCCACGGCAAGCCGCCGGGGACTGTGGAGGCGCGTCAGAGTGCGGGCAAGCCGCGCGTGTCAGAACGGGACGTCGTCGTCGGTGATGGGCCCCGAGAGGTCTGGTTCAGCCGCGGGCTCGGGGCGGGGCCGTGGCGCTCCGGCGCTGCGCGGGGCGCTTTCGGACGGCTCGGCGCCGGATTCGCCGCGCGAACCGAGCAGGAAGATCTCGTCGGCGACGACCTCGGTGAAGTAGCGTTTCTGGCCGGATTCGCGGTCGTCGTAGCTGCGGGTCTGGAGGCGGCCTTCGACGTAGACCTGCTTGCCTTTGGTAAGGAACTGGGCGAGGTTCTCCTGGCGCCAGACGGTGACGTTGTGCCAGTCGGTCTCATCGCGCCATTCGCCTGTGGCAGCATCCTTGACGCGGCGGTTGGTTGCAAGGGTGAAACGGGTGACGGGCACGCCGGAAGTGGTGTACTTGGTCTCGGCATCACGGCCGAGGTGACCAATCAGGATGACCTTGTTGACGCTGCGGTTGGCCATACTTCAGCCAAGCGTAGCACAATGGCGGACAGGCATCGCGGCCAGCGGCGTCTCAGTTCGAGGTGGTTACCTGGAAGTAGAAAATCCGGCCGTCGACTTCCACCTCAAACACGTTGGGGCCGGCGAAGAGACCGGTGCGGATTTCAGCCATCCAGGAGTTCGGGTACACGCTGTCAGCGGAGGCCACATTGCTGACGACGGCGCCCCCGGAGACGGGGGCTACGCGGGGCGCGATGTTGTCCATGGGCAAACCGGCGCGGTCGTGGACGCGGAAGTAGATACGGACTGTGGACAGTGGCCGGGGCTCGCGCGGGCTGGTGCGGAGGACGACGAGGGACTCCGGACCGCTGCCGCGCACACCGAGCCAATAGGGAACCCGGATCTCCGGCAGCGGTGCGGGAGGCTGCTCCGGCTCCTGACCGGGATCCGGCTCCTGCTCGCCATCGCCATCACCCTCACCTTCGCCTTCGCCTTCGCCTTCTGCCCGCAGCCCGGCTGTGCGGCCCCCGGACCTGGAGGCTGCGCCGCTGGCGTCCTCGCCGGATTCCGGCGCCTTCTCGATCTCGCGGACTTTCAGCAAGCCCTGAAAGGCGCCGGGCTCAAGGCCCGCTGCACGGAAGCGTACCGTGACCGCAGCGGATTCGCCCGGCGCGACGGAAACTTCCGCCGGCTCGATTTCCGGGCGCGCTTCCTGGGAAGATTCCACTTCGATGGCGAGAGTCAAGGGCCGGTCCGACAGATTGCGCAGGCGCAGTTCGCGCTCCTGTTCGACGTCGGCGCCGCTGGCGCCGAAGCTCAAGGAGACCGGGTCGGCGGCGATTGCCGACTTCATGCTGCGGGCCAGGTCGAGCATGCCGGCACCGGCGGAGTTAACCGGGGCGATGTCCCCCGTGGAGAGGCGGAAGGGCTGGGCGGCATTGATGAGCAGGGAGCGCCAGGCATCGCCGTCGAGATCCGGGCGGGCGGCTTTCAGCACGGCCGCAGCGCCCGCTATGAGAGGAGCCGAGAAACTGGTGCCGGAAAGGCTGGCGTAGCCGGAGGGATTGCAGATATCGCAGGCCCAGGGATCGTCGATGACGGCGGCGGTATAAACGGGGGAGCCGGTAGCAAGGAGGTCGGGCTTGATGCGAAGATCGACGGACGGACCGCGGCTCGAGAAGGAGGAGATGCGGTCGGGAAGCGCGTCCGGCGCAGGGAAGCGAAGCGTGACCTGGAGATCCTCGAAGAAGGTAAGGTAGTCCTTCAGGCGCGTGCCGTCGCTGTTGCGGATGAAGAGGCCCGGGATGGTGGGATTGTCGTCCACGTTCATGATGACGAGATCCTCGGGCGAGCCGCTGGCCGGGTTGGCGGAGTTGAACACGACGGCGGCAGGGGCGCCGGCGGCGGCGGCGTAGGCGAGCTTCTCATAGAAGAAACACTGGCCGCGCTCGATGAGGGGGATGATTCCTTTCAGGGCGTCCTCGGGGTAGGGGCGGCAGCCATAGCGGTCGCCGAACCATGCGGCGTCGGCCAGCGGCCCCATGATTGGCTCCTGCGACTGAACGTTGCTGGAGGCCTGGGCCGGGGCGGGCAACCCGACCGAAGGGACGACCTGCGTGACGTCTTCCGGGGCAGCGTCGTTGGATCCGGCGGCGATGACTTTGCCGGAAGCCGCAGTGTCGTCGACTGTCATGGGGCCGGAGGTATTGCCGGCGGCGTTGACGACGATGATGCCCGCATCGATGGCGTTGCGAACGGCCTCGGCTAGGGGATCGTCGTCGGAGGAAAGCGCGCCGACCGAGCCGAAGCTCATGTTGACGACGTCCATGCCGTCCTTCATGGCCCAGTCCAGCGCCTGGAGCACGACGTCGCTGTAGATGAGACCGTCGTCCGGGTTGCTGACGCGGTAGACTCCGAGCATGGCGGCGGGGGCCATGCCGGAGATGACCCCGCGCGGGCTTTCGTGGCGGAGACCGGCGGCCACCATGGCGACGGCGGTGCCGTGGCCGTCGCGGTCGCGGGCGGACTGGCCGTCAAAGCTGCGGGCGACGATGATCTTGGCGTTCGTGAGCGAAAGGTTTTCCTCGGCGGGCTCGCTGACCTTGGGATAGCCTTCGGGGACCTGCCAGTCCCCGGGGGGCTGGAAGCCGGGGTGGCGGGGATCGATGCCGGTGTCGAGGATGGCGATCTTCGCCCCCTTGCCCGCGATCTCCACGCCGCCGGCCAGATCCCAGGCCTCACCGGCCTTGTGATTGGCGAGGGCGCGGTTCAGGAAGAGTTCGTAGACGCGAACCGGGGTGACGCGCCGCACACCAGGCATGCGGCGGAGCTCACCGGCGTCGGGCGCATCGACGACGGCGGCGTTGAGCACGGTGTCGAGCGTGGCGCGGATGCGGGCGCGGCGGGCGCGCAGGAGACCTTCTGCGCGCCGGCGTTCGGCGCGGATTTCGGCCCGGCGGCGCTCGGGCTGGGGGTGGCGGATGGCCGGGGCGCCGGTGAATTCAACAATATAGCGCCCGGGCACGGGCTCCTGCGCGGCCAAGGGCGCCAGCAGCCCCGGCAGCAGGAAGAAGAGAGCCTTGCGAAGTATCATCCGTCCGCTCCTGCGGTTATCGGCCCAGCCCCGGCCGGCGGGCACACTCTACCGAGATGCATCGGCAGCGAACTCTGTTCCCAGAATAGTCCCGCTTCCCGTGCCGGGTAAACCGGCAATTTTCCCTGAGTCCCCATCGGGAAAACACGCGGGGGGCGGCAGGCCGCCGCCCCCTCACGCAGGCCGGGCTCCGGACGCCTCACTTGTTGAGGACGCCGGACAGGTAGACGCCAACCCACTGGCGCTGGCCGCGGGCGTTGGGCGCGGGGCGCATGACCTTGAAGGCGACCGCATCGCCGCGCTTGAGGGAGGACTGGATGCGCTTGACGTCCTCGAAACTGGAGACGGGCTTGCGGTTGATGTTGACGATGATGTCGCCGGTGCGCAGGCCGATCTCCTCGGCGAAGGAATCCTCTTCGACGACGGTCACCTCGACGCCGCCCTCCTGAGTGAAGCCGAGCTGCTTGCGGCGCTCTTCGGTGAGCGGGCGGATGCCGATGCCGAAGCGGGCCGAGCTTTGTTCGCCCTTGCCGTCTTCAGGCTCTTCCATCTCGCGCCGGCCGCCAAGCACGGCGAGGTCGTCCTTGAAGACCTTGTCGCGCTCCTCGATGACGACCCTGGTCTGGATCTTCTTGCCGTCGCGGTCGATTTCGAGGACGGCCTCCGAGCCGACGGGCATCTCCGAGATGCGGCTGACGAGGTCGTTGCCGTCCTTGACGGGCTTGCCGTTGAGGGCGAGGATGACGTCATCGCCCTTCACGCCCGCCTTGTCGGCGGGCCCGCCGGGGACGACGCGCTCGACGATGATGCCGTGATCGAAGCCGTAGGCCTGGAGGGTCTTGCGGATCTGCTCCTCGTCGCGCGGGAAGCTGATGCCGATGGAGCCGCGCACGACGCGGCCGGCGCGGATGATGCTGTTGTAGGACTTCACCGCTGTATTGATAGGCAAGGCGAAGCCGATGCCTTCGTAGCCGCCGGAGCGGGTGGCGATCATGGTGTTGACGCCGATGACCTCGCCGCGGATGTTGACCAGCGGGCCGCCGGAGTTGCCGGGGTTGATGGCGGCGTCGGTCTGGATGAAGCGCTGGAACTGTTGCGGGGTGTTCAGGTCGCGGCCGAGGGCGGAAACGATGCCGACGGTGACGGTCTTGTCGAGCTCGAAGGGGGCGCCGATGGCGATGGCCCATTCGCCGACCTGAACGCCGTCGGAGTTGGCCACCTTGACAGCGGGCAGCGGGCGGCCGGCGTCGATTTTGATGACGGCGATGTCGAGTTCGGGATCGGAGCCGATGAGGCGCGCCTTGTAGTCGGCGGGATCGCCGGAGAGCCGCACTTTGATCGACGTGGCTTTGTCGACGACGTGGAGGTTGGTCATGATGTAGCCGTTGCGGTCGACGATGAAACCGGAGCCGGTGCCTTCGCGGCGCCGGGGCATCGGCGGCTGGCCGAAGGGCGATTCGAAGAAGCGGCGGAAAGGACCGGGGATGATGTTGTCGTCCTGCTCCTCGCCGCCTTCCGGCTCCTGCGGGGCGCGGCGGCGCTGGGTGGGCTGGACGCGGTATTCGGACGTGATGTAGACGACAGAGGGTTCGAGCATCCGGGCGATGCGGGTGAATTCGTTATCGTTCTTGACCACCGGGGGGATCGTGATGGGTGCAGCGTCCGGCGCGACAGCCTGGGAGCGCGCAGAGGTGACGCTCGTGGTGAAGGCCGCGCCGAGCACGATGAGCAGCGCGGCGGCGAACATCACGATTGAGACAGCAGCCCAGCGCTCGCGCGCGAGCCGCCCGAACCAGTAACGAACAGCTTCCTTTTTCATGGAAAGATGCAAGGCTCCTTTTTCTGCTGTCAGGCCCCAATTTCTGGATGTCCGGCGGCGGCCGGCGGTTTCAGCTCCACCAGGACGATGGCGGCGAGGATGAGGGCCGCGCCGGCAAGCGTTGCGGCCGTCCATCGCTCTCCCGCCGCCGCCCAGGCGACCACGCCGGCGAAGACGGGCTCGAGAGCGAAGATCAGCGCCGCCCGCGCGGCTGAGGTCTGGCCCTGCGCCCAAGTATAAAGCACGAAGGACAGGGCGGTGGCGAGCACGCTGGTGGTGGCCAGCGCCCAGACGAGGCGAGGCGTCCAGACGATCCGGGCGGGTTCGATCCACGCCGCGGCCGCCCAGGAGAGAACGGCGACCGAGACGATCTGCATCAGGCTGAGGCGTTCGAAGTCCATCCGTCGCGAGTAGCGCTCCACCGCCAGAATGTGGGCGGCGAAGGCCACGGCGCAGCCTGCGGTGAGCAGGTCGCCGCGGTTCCAGTCCGCCGGCAGGCCGCCGCTGAGCAGGGCCGTGCCGGCGGCCGCGAGGGCCGCGCCGGCCAGTTCAAGCATGCGGGGCCTGAGGCGATAGACGAGCGAAGCGAGCAAAGGTACCAGAACGACGTAAAGACCGGTGATGAAGGCGGAGTTGGAGGCGGTGGTCCAATGAAGGCCGGTCGTCTGGAGGGCGTAGCCCAGAAAGAGGAGGACGCCGCAGAGCGCGCCGCCGCGCCAGGCGACGGGGCTGCGCCGGAAGAGCCGGGCACGGAGCCAGAAGGCGAGCAGAAGGGAGGCGAGGGAGAACCGGATGGCGAGGAAGAGGAAGGTGGATATGTCGTCGAGCGCACCCTTGACGACGACGAAGGTCGCGCCCCAGAGGAAGGCGACCGAAGCGAGGGCGAATTCGGCGCGAAGGCGCGGGGACGCGGGCCTCATGAGGCGGGGAGGCTCTCCAGGAGCAGCGCGGCGAGCAGGGCGATGCGGCGCAGGCCGAGTTCGCGGCCTTCCGGCGAGTACCATTCGTTGGGGGTATGAGCGCCGCCGCCCGCGCCCCCGGCGCCGATGGAGACGGCGGGCAGTCCCATCGAGAGAGGGACGTTGGCGTCGGTGGAGGCGCAGTCGGGTTCGGCACGGATGCCGAGGGCGGCGTCGACGCTGCGGATGGCCGCCAGCAGGGGGCTGTCCGGGGGCAGTTCGCCGCCGGGACGTGCGCCGGTTTCGCGGACACGGGAGCTGATGCGGCCCAAGCGCGCCTGATCGTTTTCGAAGCCGACAGCGCGCTCGACGGCGGAGACGAGTTCGGCGGCGAGTTCGTCCAGCGTGGCAGCGCTCTGGCTGCGCAGATCGACCTTGACGCGGGCAGAAGAAGGAATGGCGTTGACTGTGGCGCCCCCTTCCACGACGCCGAAGTTCCAGCTGCTGGCGGCCTTCGGGGGCGAGGCGGCGCGCTCCTCGCAGAACCATGCGATGGCGCGGGCCAGGGCATGGACGGGGTTGGCCATGCCGCGGTCGGACCAGGAATGGCCGCCGGGGCCCAGGATCGTGATCTCGAAGCGGCGGCAGGCGAGCGCCTGGGAGGTGATGTGATGGATGTCAGGACCGTCGAGAACGATGAGGGAGTGGAGCCGGGAGGCGAACGGGGACTGCTGGCAAAGGTAGCGCATGCCGCTGAGGTTGCCCTCGCCTTCCTCGCAGACGTTGGCGACAAGCAGCAGCTGGCGGGCAGCCATGGCGGCGGGGACTTCGGCCAGCGCGCGAGCCAGCGCGGCAATGGCAGCCAGGCCGGCGCCGTTGTCGGAGACGCCCGGGCCCAGGAACATGCCGCTGTCCTGGAGGCGGATCTCCTCCGGACGGCGCGGCGCGAGCACGGTGTCGAGGTGGGCGGTGATGGCGACCAGGGGCCCCGGGCGGGCCGAAGGCAGGTGGGCGACCACGTTGCCCGCACGGTCCATCTTCGCCGTCCAGCCGAGCGAAGCCAGCAGAGCAGCCATGGCCTCGGCGCGCGGCCCTTCCTGGAAGGTCGGTGCAGGGATACGGCACAGCATCAAGTGCTGCTCGTCGATCCACTGGCGGCGGCGGGCGAACCAGCCGAGCAATTCTGCCATGGGCGGGCGCTCGGCCACCCCGGCGGCGCGCGCCGGATGGGCGGGCGTGTCGGGGGAAGCGGCCGTGTTGCGTCTGGCGGCCAGATCGAAGGGCCCGGGCATGAACTATCTCCAGTGTAGCGCCTCGCCCGGGCCACTCCCGCGATTCCCTTAAAACGGCTTCAGGCCTCGCCGATACGCAAAGCGGAGCCCGCGCGAGCGGGCGCAGCGCGGCATGTACATCCTGATCGGAATTGTCGTAGTTTTCGGGTCGATCATCGGCGGCTATCTGCTTGAGCACGGAAACCTGCTCGTGCTGGTCCAGCCCGCCGAGCTGGTGATCATTGGAGGCGCGGCGCTGGGCACGGTGTTCATTGCCAATCCGCTGCATACGATCATCGCCATTCTCAAGGGGCTGGTCAGCGCACTGAAGGGCTCGCCCTACAATGCGGCGTTTTATCTGGAGCAGCTGAAGATGCTGAACGACGTGTTTGTGTATGCGCGCAAGCACGGGATGGCGAAGCTCGAAAGCGACCTGGACGAGCCGGAAAAGAGCCAAGTATTCAGCAAGTATCCGAAGTTTCTGGCCGACCACCATGCGCTGCACTTCTTCTGCGACACGGTGCGGATGGCGATTTCCGGCGGCGTCGGGCATCTGGAGCTGGATCAGTTGATGGAGCTGGACATCGAGACGCACCATCACGAGGGGGGCGAACCGGTGGCGGCGCTGACGACGGTGGCCGACTCGCTTCCGGGGCTGGGCATTGTGGCGGCGGTGCTGGGGGTGGTGATCACGATGGGCTCGATCGGCGGGCCGCCCGAAGAGGTGGGGCACAAGGTGGCGGCGGCGCTGGTAGGCACGTTTCTGGGCATTCTGATGTGTTACGGGCTGTTCGGGCCGCTGGCGTCGAACATGAGCAAGATCAACGAGGCGCACGGGCAGTATCTGAACATGCTGCGGATGGGCGTGCTGGCGTTCATCAAGGGGATGCCGCCGTCGCTGGCAGTGGAGTTCGCGCGCCGTTCAATCCCGCCGCATCTGCGCCCGTCGTTCAAGGACACCGAGGCGACGCTGAAAGGCGCGGCCAAGGCGGCAGCGTGACGGAAGGAGGCGAAGATGGCCACGCAGCCGAGCCCGGCGCCCGTTGTCGTGATCCGGAAGAAGAAGGGCGGCCACGGGGGCCACCACGGCGGGGCCTGGAAGGTCGCCTATGCCGACTTCGTCACCGCGATGATGGCGCTGTTCATCGTGCTGTGGCTGCTGTCGAGCGACGAGAAGGTGCGCAAGGCGGTGGGCGGGTATTTTCAGGACCCGACGGGCAAGGGCAACCTGATGGGGTCGACCATGGCGGGCGCGGGCGAGGGGCTGCTTTTGTCGCAGGACGACATGAGCAAGTTGAAAGAGAAGCTGGAGCAGGCGATGCGGGAGCTGCCGCAGTTCGAACAGATGAAGCAGAACATCGAGGTGACGGTGACCAGCGAGGGGCTGCGGATCGAGCTACTGGAGAAGGAGGGCGGGATGTTCTTCGAAAGCGGCAATGCGAAGCCGACGGGGAAGGGATCCGAGCTGATCCGGATGCTGGGCGAGCAGCTGAAGGGGATTCCGAACAAGCTGCTGGTGGAAGGCCACACCGACGCGAAGCCCTATTCGGCCGATCACGGGTATACGAACTGGGAGTTGTCGGCGGACCGGGCCAACAGCGCGAGGCGGCTGCTGGAGGAGAGCGGTGTGCCGGCATCGCAGATAGCCCAGATCCGCGGCTTCGCCGACCAGAAGCTGCGCAACGCGAAAGATCCGTTCGATCCCGCCAACCGGCGCATCTCCGTGCTGGTGCAATACCGCGAGCCGCAGGAGATCAAAGCGCCTCCGGCCAGCAGCCATGCCGCGCCCGACAAACCCGCTTCACGCTAGCCCCCGGGTTCCGGCCCGGACGGCTGCGAGGCAGAGCTTGCGAACCGGCGCATCCACTGTTTTATGGTTCGCTTGATTCCCGCCTTCTCCAGCAGCCTGCCCGCCTCCTGGTTCGCCTTTTCGCAGAGGGCGTGAAGCCACACGAGTCCCCGAAGGCGCCAGGATGGCCGCAACAGAACAGCATCGATGAATTCTTCGAAGCCGGTTGAAAAAGACTCCTTGTACCAGCCCTCTCCAACGCCGAAACTCAGAAGAGAAAAAGTCTTTTCCCGAAAGAGGTCTTCCAGGATCAGATAAAGGAGAGCTGTCCCGGGCGACTTGGGCGCGTAATCCGGAAGGTAGCCGATGATCGAGTAATTGAGCCGCTGGCCTTTTCCCTCACACCAGGCGAAGGCTACAGATTTTGCGCCGTCCCGTAGCAGATAACCTCTGGCCATGCCGGAGGCGGCCAACTGTTGCATATGTGACAGATAATCCTTTCCCGCAGGCATGCCTGCCTTCAGGAGCCTTTCCTGATAAGTCTGGCGCGAGATTTCGATGGCCTGGCGATGGAATTCCATCATCTCCTCCGGACTCTTCGCCACACTCAAGGGACAGCCTTCGCTGCGATCGGCAAACCAACGGGCGCTGCGCTTCAAATTGTGGCGTCTCTTTGCAGAAAACTTGCTCAAATAGTCTTCGAATGAGCCCTCGATCTGAACGTGGTAACACCGCTGCAGGCGCTGAACGTAGGCCACCCAGCCGTTCAGCCGGCTGATGCCGGGCGGCAGGGCATCCGGCGGCAACGACCGGCACAGCATGCCGTCCGCAGGGGAATCAATTTGCGCCGGACTCACCTGGAGCCATGGAAAGCTCTGTCCGGACGTGAAGTCCACGAGAACAAGCCTCGGCCGCCATACCCACAGGGCGAATTCGCCGATCAGAAACCGGAGAGGCGGCGTGACCATCGGCTTGTCCGAATGTTCGGCTGGTTTGGTCAAATTCGACGGAGCCTCTTGCCGTCTATGACGACGCATCGGAGCAGAATGATCAGGGAGACCTGTTTGACTCTTTCAAATCCGGCCGCCTCGAGGCCGCGGAGCGAGGCGAGGTTGTCGGGATGGACTTCGGAAAAAACGTGGCGGAAACCAGGCTTGTCCAAATTAGCTTTTGAGTGTAGCGGGTGGCGGCAGTGTTGGTGGGTTGCGCTTGCTTTGGCAGAATGGACGTCAACCGAGGGAGACTG
>Ga0209018_1001842_pt1 | contig 16204 bp, 11 predicted proteins | sample YNPBryBLVA2012_FD_185814 | JGI IMG/M metagenome (GOLD analysis project Ga0209018, IMG submission 185814) | Anoxygenic and chlorotrophic microbial mat microbial communities from Yellowstone National Park, USA - YNP Bryant BLVA 2012 (SPAdes)... ...
GAGACCACACTGTATTATACACCACATGGTGCGCTTCGCGCACCCGCCATTCCTCCCGCGACTCAAGTCGCGGGTTTCCTTGCGGAGGGTCTATGAAGCATCCTCAACGCCTGCTCGCCACCGTCCTGCTGATCGCTGCCGTGACGCCGGTCCTGGCCGCCAATCCCAGGGTCGCGCTCGACGTCAGCATCGACGGCAAGCCTGCAGGGACCATCACCCTGGAACTCTTCGCCGATGTGGTACCCAAGACCGCCGAGAACTTCCGCGCACTCTGCACCGGCGAGAAGGGCGAAGGGCTGTCCTATGCCGGCAGCCCCTTCCATCGCATCATCCCGGGCTTCATGATCCAGGGGGGCGACTTCACCCGCGGCAATGGCACCGGGGGCAAGTCGATCTACGGCGAGCGGTTCGAGGACGAAAACTTCAGACTCAAGCACGAGGCGGCTGGCACCCTATCCATGGCCAATGCCGGTCCCAATACCAATGGCTCGCAATTCTTCATCACGGTCGAGGCGACGCCTTGGCTCGACGGCCGGCACGTGGTCTTCGGCAGGGTGGTCGAGGGCATGGAGGTGGTGCGCGCTATGGAACAGCAGGGCAGCCCCTCGGGTCGCACCCGGGTGCCGGTGGTCCTCGAGTCCTGCCGCCAGCTCTGAGCGCCCCGACCTGGGCCAGTCCGCCTCACCGAGGCGGCTGGTTGGGGCCAAGGACTCAAGCCATGACACCAGGCGCGACGCTGTAGCTGTCGAGCACATGGATGTAGTTGGTGCGCTCGAACTCGGCCGGGTTGGGCACGGTCAGGGCACTGACCCGTCCCCGAAAGTCCGTGACCGACTCGAAGCCCTGTTCCTCCATCCAGTCCTCGATGCCACGCAGGATCAATCCGAGATAGGCCGGTCCCTTCTGCAGCAGCACGCTGCACAGATGGACCACATCCGCCCCGGCGAGTAGCAGCTTGATGGCATCCTCTGCCGTATGGACACCGCCGGTGGCGCCCAGCGACAGTCCAGGGATCCGGCCGTATAGCAGCGCGATCCAGCGCATGGCCGGAAGTACCTCGGCAGAGGTGGATGGATGCAGCCGCATCTGGAGCCGCAGCGCCTCGATGTTGATATCCGGTTGATAGAAACGGTTGAACAGCGAGACCCCATTGGTGCCGGCTGCCGCCAGTCGTCCGATGAAGTGGCCGAGCGAGCTGAAACTGGGCGAGAGCTTCATGTTGATCGGGATCTGGATCTGGCCTCGGAGCTCGGCTAAGAGATCCAGATACCTCTGCTCGACCTGCTCGCCGCTCTGGTGGATGTCGCCCGCGATGTAATAGACATTGAGCTCGAGCGCGTCGGCACCGGCCTGCTGGAGTTCGAGTGCGTGCTTGATCCAGCCACCCGTCGTGACCCCATTGAGACTGGCGATCACTGGGATGTCCAGGCTCTCCTTGAGCCGTCGGATCTGTTCCAGATAGCGCGTAAGTCCATTCTCGAAGTCGTGATGATCGGGCAGGAAACCGTCGCTCGACTCGGCGAATCCAGTCTCCTGGTGGTGCAGGAAGCGGGCCATGGATTCGGCCTCGGCGGTGATCGCCTCCTCGAACAGCGAATACATGATGATGGCCGCCGCACCGCTGTCCTCCAGCTCGCGCGCCGAGCTCAGGCTTCTTGAGAGTGGTGAGGCGGATGGAACCAGGGGATTTTTGAGCGTCAGTCCGAGATACTCAGTCTTCAGATTCATGAGCGTCGAAACCTCGTGTTTGGAAACAGTGAAATCGGCTGGGCCGGCAGAGGCTTGTACTGCCGTCTACCCCTGGAGTTACTCGGAGATCGGCCCCTTTTGCACCGCCAGATGCGCAAGCTGCTCATAAAGGCCAAAGCGTGTGTTCACATGCTTCTGCGCTAGCTGCAGGAAGCGCTCGGCGGCCTCGGGATGGGTCCGGGTCAGCAGGCTGAAGCGGGTCTCGGTATTGATGAAGTCGCGATAGGGGATGCTCGGCGCCTTGCTGTCGATGATGAGCGGATTCTCGCCGCGCGCCGTGCGGCGCGGGTCGTAGCGCAGCAACGGCCAGTGCCCCGAGTTGACCGCCAGGTCTTGCTGGCGCAGGTTGTTGGACAGGTCCACGCCATGCGCGATACAGGGCGAGTAGGCGATGATGATCGAGGGGCCGTCGTAGGATTCGGCCTCCAGAAAGGCGCGCACCGTCTGCACGTCCTTGGCCCCGAAGGCGACCTGGGCGACATAGACGGTCTCGTAGGCCATGGCCATCATGGCCAGATCCTTTTTGAAGGTCGACTTGCCGCCGGCGGCGAACTTGGCCACGGCGCCGAGCGGGGTGGCCTTGGATCTCTGGCCGCCGGTGTTGGAATAGACCTCGGTGTCGAGGATCAGCAGATTGACGTTGCGCCCGCTGGCAAGGACATGGTCGACCCCGCCATAGCCGATGTCATAGGCCCAGCCATCGCCGCCGATGATCCAGACGCTGCGCTTGACCAGATTGTCGGCGAGGATCAGCAGGCGGCGCGCCGCGTCCGAGTCGATCCCGGCCAGCCTGGACTTGAGCGCTGCGACCCGCTCGCGTTGCGCGTGGATGCCGGACTCACTCGACTGGTCGGCGTTCAGCAGCCCCTCGACCAGGGCCTCGCCGATCTGTCCGGCCAACTGAACGAGCAGCTCGCGGGCCTGTTCGGTCTGCTTGTCGACCGCCAGCCGCAGACCCAGACCGAACTCGGCATTGTCCTCAAACAGCGAGTTGTTCCAGCTCGGGCCGCGTCCCTCGGCATTGGTGGTGTAGGGCGTGGTCGGCAGGTTGCCGCCATAGATCGATGAGCAGCCGGTGGCATTGGCGATCAGCATCCGGTCGCCGAACAGCTGGGTGGCGAGCTTGATGTAGGGGGTCTCGCCGCACCCGACACAGGCGCCCGAGAACTCGAACAGGGGCTGCATCATCATGGCGTGCTTGATCTTGGTCGCATCGAGCTGGGTACGGTCGTAGTCCGGGAGGGTCAAGAAAAAGTCCCAGTTGGCGCGTTCGGGTTCCTGGATCTCGCCGGCCGGCACCATATCGAGCGCCTTGTGCTCGGGGTTGGTGCGGTCGCGGATCGGGCAGACCTCGGCGCACAGCCCGCAGCCGGTGCAGTCGTCGGGTGCGATCTGATAGCTGACGCGATAACCTTCGGGGAAGTCCTTGCCCTTGATCGCGGCGTGCTTGAAACCCGCCGGGGCCTGCTCGATCAGCGTCGCCGGATAGACCTTGGCGCGGATCGCCGCGTGCGGGCAGACCAGTGGACACTTGCCACACTGGGTGCAGAGCGCCGCGTCCCACTTGGGCAGTTGCAGCGCCAGTTGGCGCTTCTCGAAGCGCGCCGTACCGGTCGGCCAGGTGCCATCGGCGGGCATCAGGCTGACCGGGAGCTGATTGCCTTGCCCGGCCATGAGGATGGCCGTGACCCGGCGCACGAACTCGGGTGCGTTTTCGGGGACCACCGGCGGGCGATCGAAGGTGCTCGTGACCTGGTTTGGCACCTGGACCTGGTGCAGACCGGTGAGCGCCGCGTCGATGGCCCGATAGTTGCGCTCCAGCAGCCCCTGTCCCTTCTTGCCATAGGTCTTCTCGACCGCCTGCTTGATGTGGGCGATGGCCTCGTCTTTCGGCAGGATGCCCGAGATGGCGAAGAAGCAGGTCTGCATGATGGTGTTGATGCGCCGCCCCATGCCGGTCGCCGCCGCGATGCCATAGGCGTCGATGACATAGAAACGCAGGCCCTTTTCGATGAGGGTGCGCTGCATCCGGCGAGGTAGGTCGTCCCAGACCCGATCGGGTGGCGTCGGCGAGTTGAGCAGAAAGACCCCGCCGGGTTTGGCCCGATCGAGCATGTCATAGCGCGTCAGGAAGGTCGGCTGATGACAGGCGACGAAGCTGGCCTCGTTATCGCCGATCAGATAGGTGCTGCGGATGGGTTTGGGTCCGAAGCGCAGATGGCTGATGGTGACCGCACCGGCCTTCTTGGAGTCGTACTCGAAATAGCCTTGGCCATAGTTGGACGTCTCCTCGGCGATGATCTTGATCGAGTTCTTGTTGGCCGAGACGGTACCGTCCGAGCCCAGGCCATAGAAGACGCAGGCGGTCACCCCCTCCAGCGCATCGACCTTGAAGTCCGGATCCCAGGCCAGACTGGTGTGGCTGAGGTCGTCGAGGATGCCGATGGTGAAGGGGTTCTTGGGGTGTTCCCGACCCAGCTCGTCGAACACCGCCTTCACCATCGCGGGCGTGAATTCCTTGGAGCCCAGGCCATAGCGCCCGCCGATCACCCGCGGCATGATCGGGAGCGTGCCGGCGGAAAAGGCGCGCGCGAGCGCCGTGGTCACGTCCTTGTAGAGCGGCTCGCCATCGGATCCGGGCTCCTTGGTGCGATCGAGCACGGCGATCCGGGTCGCGCTGGCGGGCAGGGCGGCGATGAGGGCGGCGGCATCAAAGGGCCGGAACAGCCGCACCTTGACGAGCCCTACCTTCTCGCCGCGCGCGGTCAGATGCTCGACCGTCTCCTCGGCGGCGCCGATCCCAGACCCTATCAGTATCACTACCCGTTCGGCATCCGCAGCCCCGAGGTATTCGAACAACCGGTATTGACGCCCAGTCAGGGCGGCGAAGCGATCCATCACACCCTGCACGATCCCGGGCGCGGCGGCGTAATAGGGATTGACACTCTCGCGTCCCTGGAAATAGACGTCCGGGTTCTGCGAGGTACCGCGCAGCTTGGGGTGATCGGGATTGAGGGCGCGTGCGCGATGGGCCTTGACCAGTTCCTCGTCGATCAGGGCGCGGATGGTCTCAACCGACAGGCGTTCGATCTTATTGACCTCGTGCGAGGTGCGGAAACCGTCGAAGAAGTGCAGGAAGGGCAGGCGGCTTTCGAGCGTCGCGGCCTGGGCGATGAGGGCGAAGTCCATCACCTCCTGGACCGAGCTGGCGCACAGCATGGCAAAGCCGGTGGCACGACAGGCCATGACGTCCGAGTGGTCGCCGAAGATCGAGAGGGCCTGAGCCGCGAGCGCCCGCGCCGAGACATGGAACACCGTCGGGGTCAGTTCCCCGGCGATCTTGTACATGTTCGGGATCATCAACAGCAGACCCTGCGAGGCGGTGAAGGTGGTCGCCAGCGACCCGCCCTGGAGTGCACCGTGGATGGCGCCGGCGGCGCCGCCCTCGCTCTGCATCTCGATGACATCGGGGACCGTGCCCCATAGATTCTTGACCCCCAGCGAAGACCATTCGTCGGCCCATTCGCCCATGTTGGAGGAGGGCGTGATGGGATAGATGGCGATGACCTCGTTGGTCAGGTGCGCAACGTAAGCGGCGGCCTCATTGCCGTCGAGTGTGACCAGGCTCTTGTGCGACATCGGACTGTCCATTGGTGGAGGTGGAACGGGATGACCGCGATGCGAGATGCCGAGCGCGGCACTCAGGGGCACACTATAGACCGAAAACCGGTCGCGGTGGTGAAGGTGCTCGACGAGCGGCGCCCCGATCGGTGTCCTCCCGCTCGCGACCAGGTGCGCGTCTAGCGGGTGTTGAGCGATGATTGGGGCCTGGGTTCAAATCTTGGGGGACGGAATCGAGTGAATACCGCTGCGGGGCGGGGTCCAGGTAGGATCCCGGGGACGGCAGGCGCACCTCTACGCCTACGGCCCATGGCTCGGGAGGATCTGGACGCGGTGCTCGCGGTCGAGCGCGCGGCCTATGCCTTTCCCTGGAGTCGTGAGATCTTCGAAGACTGTCTGCGGGCCGGCTATAGCTGCTGGCTCGGCGCGATCGACGCGGCCATCGTCGCGCATGGTGTGATGGCGGTCGCAGCTGGGGAGTGTCAGATCTTCAATCTCGGCGTCCATCCCGATTGGCAGGGGCAGGGGCTGGGACGCCAGATGTTGCGCCATCTGCTGCGGCTGGCGCGGCAGCGTGCGGCCGCAACGGCGTTTCTGGAGGTGCGGGTCTCGAACGCGCCGGCGCTGGCGCTCTATCGTTCCGAGGGGTTCTGTGAGGTCGGTCGGCGGCGCCACTATTACCCAGCACCGCAGGGGCGCGAGGATGCGCTCATCCTGGCGGTCGAATTGATGACGGACGGTCGCGTTTGACCCTTGCCAAGCTGAGTCCTGTCCGTCCTGATCCGCCCTGGACTGTCTTGGCGGGTGGCCATCCGCGCCCCTTGTCCGCGGGGGCGTTTGCCCTGGGGACCGAAACGCACCGAGCGGCTTAGGGCCTAAACAAACAAAGCGGCACCTGAATTTCGGAGTCGCTCAGCCCGCCATGGACGCCCACATGGGTGGGCGGATCCTCGAAGGGCAGCGTCTGGCGCAGGACATAGCGCGCGTTTGGCAGCAGACAGTAATCCCCCACCCGATCATGGATGCGTGGATGCGCCGGTCCGGGGCCGAGCAATCCCGCCTCGATCACCTGCGAGCTTGGCATCAGCGCCACGGCATCGCCCAGCTCGCTGATGCAATATGACTCGAAGCGTCGTGCGCAGTCGGCGCGGACATGTGCCCAGGCGGCGCGTGGCTCACCGCATAGTGGCAGGGTCAGACACTCGACCAACTCGGGGTGGTGCGCAAGGTCGATAATATCCTCGGGCCTTGTGTCGATCTGACCATGGTCGGCGCAGACCAACAGCACTGTGTCCGTCCCAGCCGCTGCAATCAGAAAGGACTCCAGCGCCTGCTCGATCTCGGTCAGATGGGCAAGTGCCGCCGCACTCTCTATGCCGTGCTCATGCCCGATGCGATCGAGTTCCGGCCAGTACAGATAGAGATAATTCCGCTCGGGTGTCGCGGATGGACGCCCCCAACGCCGGCGGGGTCGAAGCGCACGTAGCGTCTGTTGGAACATCTCCGTCAGCGACTCGAACGGACGCAACTCGCCGCGTCCCTGATGCGCGCGATTGAAGTCCGAATAGGCGATGAAGCGCGGCGAGACGGCAAGGCCGCGCGTGTCGATACGGTCGAAGATCGAGCGATGGGTAAAGAGTCGGAGCGGATCGATCCCGGCCGCACGATAGGATACCCCACCGTAACGCGGCCGCCCGGGTAGGACCGCCAGCACAGATCCCAACTCGCCAAAATAGGTAAACCAGCCGGTCAGACCATGCTGGAGCGGCGACAGCCCAGTAAGAACGGTCGGGATCGCCGCGGCCGTCGTCGATGGAAACACAGAACTGATCACCCCCCAGCGCCCCCGACTCAGCAGGCCGTCGGGTGCGTGACGCTCCAGCCAGTTGGCGCCCAGGCCGTCGACGATCAGCAGCACCAGATTGGTCGCGCACGTCAGATCGTCCAGCGCCAACCCAGTGAGCGGCGGATGCTCACACCGTCCGCCGCGCGCCTGGATCAGGCTGCTCATCAGATTCAGCAGGCCGCCGCCGCTGTAGTCGGGTGTGGTGTGCTTGGTTTCCATGAATCGGGCGTCATCTTGGGGATCATCCGGCATGAAACCACGAACAGCCCTCATCGCGCGAGACCATCGAGATGTCCACCAAGCCCAGCACCTGCTATGAATGCGATGCCAACTGCCCGATCCAGGTCGAATTCGATGAGGCCGGCGAACCGATCGCCATCCAGGGGCCGGACTGTCCGCGCTGCATCGCCCAGCTCGACCGGCGCAACCATCCCGAGCGTCTGCTCTATCCGCTCAAGCGGGTCGGACCGCGCGGCAGCGGTCAGTTCGAGCGCATCTCCTGGGACGAGGCGCTCGATACCATCGCCGCGCGACTGAGTGCCACCCGTGACGCGCATGGTGCCCCGGCGGTCGCCTTCTTTGCCGGCTACACCAAGGAGGGGCGCCCGCTGCTCCAGCGCCTCGCCCATGCCTTCGGCTCCCCCAACTATCTGACCGAGAGCGGCTGTTGTTTCTCGGCGACCCTGGTGGCCGAGAAGGTCACCTTCGGCTATCGGATCAAGACCACCTCGACCGTGGTCTCGCCCAAGACCCGCTGTCATCTGATCTGGTCGACCAACCCGCGCGGCTCGATCCCGCCGTTCGACACCCATGGTCTGGTGACACTCAAGCCCGGAAGACGCATGATCGTGGTCGATCCGCGCCGCACGCCCATGGTCGATCAGGCCGACATCCATCTCCAGATCCGCCCCGGCACCGATGGCGCGCTGGCGCTCGGGTTCCATCATCTGATCTTCGCCAATGGCTGGCAGGATCAGGAATTTCTCGATCAATGGTGCTCGGGTGTCGAGTCCTTCCGGGACTATGTGACCGGGTTCCCCCCCGAGCGGGTCGCCGCCATCTGCGGCATCGCCGAGTCCGACCTGCGCGCGGCGGCCGAACTCTTTGCCACCACAGCCCCGGCCCAGATCACGCTGTCGCCGACCGCGACCGTCCAGCACAGCAACGGCTTTCAGAATCACCGCGCCATCATCCTGCTCTCGGCCGTCACCGGCAATCTGGATCGCGAGGGTGGCAACCGCTTTTTTAACGACAAGGTGCTGCCCAAACCGATCGACCTGTTCGAGCACTGTCGCCAGCATCTTCCGCCGCGCATCGGCGAGGAGGTCTATCCGGTCTGGACCAGGTATTGGCCGGCGGGGCAGAGCATGTTGCTGCCCGACTGTATCCTCGACGGGCGTCCGCAACGGGTGCGTGCGCTCCTGGCCATGGGCATCAACACCGCCATGTGGCCCAATTCCAAGCGCATGGAACGGGCGCTCGGGTCGCTCGACTTCTTCGCCGCCACGGACTTTTTCCATAACCCGGCCACACTCCAGGCCGACATCGTGCTGCCGGCGGCGACCAATCTCGAACGCCCGGCGCTGATCGCCTATCCGGGCTGTGCCTATCAGGGCGAGCTGCGTTATCGGCGCGCTGTGGTCGCGCCGCGCGGCGAGGCGCGTCCGGATGGCGAGATCTTCCTCGAAATCGGCGTGCGGCTGGGCATGGCCGAGCAGTTCTGGCACGGCGATCTGGAGGCCGCCTGGGCCGAGGCCGCCGAGGGCATCCCGGAAGAGATCCGCGAGGAGGTCTATAACAACCCCGATGGCGTCACCGTCTATGCCCAGGCCATCGAGGACCTGGTCGAGCATGGCTTTCTCGATGCCGACCGGCTCTATCGGCTGCGCGGTTTTCCGACCGCCAGCGGCAAGGTCGAGTTCGACGCGTCCGAACTGCGCGCGGCTGGACACGACGGCCTGCCGGTCTATCGCGAACCGGCCGAGAGTCCGATCGCGACACCCGAGATCGCCCGCGACTATCCGCTGGTCCTGACCAGTGGTGCGCGCACCAAGTTCGCCACCCATTCGCAGCATCAGTACATCCAGCGCCTGCGCCTGGCCATCCCCAACCCCTTGGTCGAGATCCATCCGAGCGACGCCGGGCCGCGCGGGATCCAGGATGGTCAATGGGTCGAGGTCCGTTCACCGCGCGGGGCGGTACGGTTCGTGGCCTGTGTCACCGAGCGCATCAAGCCCGGTGTGGTCCACTGCGTCCATGGTTGGAACAGCGCCAATGTCAACGAGCTGACCGATGACCGACATCTCGACCCGATCAGCGGCTTTCCACCGTTCAAGTCCAGCCTGTGTGAGGTCGTGCCCCTGGGTTGACCGCCCGCACCCGCCGGTCTCAACCCCTCTCATTTGGCGGTGAGGGGGTTGAAACTGGTCGGACGACATCGCCTGTCGATCAACCCACCCAAACGAGCGGTCCAGCCCCATGTTCATCGGCGTCCTTCCAGAACGCGCACACCTCTTCCAACCCGAGCCGAGATCCGAGGTCGCGGTCAATGATGCCGCCGCCTGGCGGCTCAACCCCGCCCATCGCCATATCTATGACAAGCTCGGGATCGCGCTCGCCGCCGGACTGCGCGCCGCGCCCTGCGGGGTCGATCCGCGTGCCTACGGGCTGGCGCCGGACGACTGGGTGTTCGTCAAGCCGATCGTCAACCTGGCCGGTATGGCGCTCCAGGCACACGCGGTCCGTGCCGAGGCCGTGCCCAACGACCCCGGGCTGTTCTGGTGCGAGCGACTCGAGGGCGAGCACACCAGCACCGACTGTCTGGTACGCGCGGGCGAGGTCGTCTGGCTGGCCCACACCAGCGCCTCAGAGCGCAAGGATCATGCGCGCCCGATCTACTGGGAGGTGGGCGTCGAGCGCCCCGAGCTCGATGGATACGTCCGCGACTGGGTTGGGCGCCATCTGACTGGCTATACCGGGCTTTGCAATCTAGAACTGATCGGGGGGCGCCCGATCGAGGCCCATCTGCGCGGTTCAAACGGTTTTTTCGAGCTCTATGGACCCGGATTCGTGCCGGCCTGGGTCGCGCTCATGGACAACGAGCCGTTCGCCCCACCGCCACCAGTGCCGGGTGGACTGGTGATCTCAGTCTTTGGCACCGCGCCGCTCACCGAGGCGCAGCAGGCCCTGATCGCATCCGCCGGGGCGACCCCTCGCCCCGACCTGCACACCCCCGACCGTGTCGCCCTGATCCTCTGCCCCGACAAGGCACGCGGCCTGGAACTGATCGCCCGGCTCGATCCATTCGCGGCTTGAGTCAGGGGCCTCCGGTCGGCCCTTGGCGTTCAGACCTGTAGCTGGAGCTGGGCGATGGGTGCACCGAAGGACTCGGTTTCATAGCGGGCGACGCGCAGCGTCTCTGACCAGTGGCCCGACGGCAGTCCGGCCTTGCGCTTGAGATGGGCGAGGAAGTCGCGCGGGTTGGGGAGCTGTTCCCAGACCGAGGGCAAGAAGGTGCCGCGCCGGCCTTGATCGCTCAGGATGAGCCCGTCGATACCGGGCCTGAGCTGGGCGAGGAGCTCGGATTCGGAGCCAAAGACCAAGGGCTCGGCGGGGGTCAGGATCGAGAGCTTGATCACCAGATCTGGATATTCCTCAGCGTTTAGCGGCGGGAAGCGTGGATCCTCGAAGGCGGCGGCAAAGGCGTTTTGGGCCACGTCCGCGACCAGTGGACGGCAGGCCTCCAGCACGCCAATGCAGCCACGCAGAGCGGCACGGCGCTCCAGGGTGACGAAGGTGGCCCGGATCGCGCGCAGCGGTTCGGGATAGGTGTCCGGGTCGAGATCGAGCGGGCGTCGGTGCTCCAACCCATGTGCGATCGAGCGTGCGGCGACCTCAAGCAGGATGGCGCGCTCGCCGGCGGTGTAGATTGCGGCTGCAGCCGGCTCAGTGGAATGCATAGGCGCCATAGCCGACCACCTGAGCGCGCGATCCGGCCGTATCCCCTGAGTTGCGCAGGTCCAGGGTCTTGGCCGTCAGCCCGCGCCGACGCGCCAGGGTCAAGAGCCCGTTCACGGGGATGCGGCCGCAGGCCTGGTCATGGCCGATCGCTTCGGGACGCAGGGCCTCGATGGCCGCTGAGGTCGCAGCATCTAGATGCTGGGCGCTGTGGTAGTCCAGATAGTGACTTAGGTCCGAGCTGATGAGGATCAGGGTCTCGGGGCCGCCCCAGAGCAGGTCCAGCACCTCGGCCACGGATTCGGGCGCGGCCTCGCCGACCACAAGCGGCACCAGACTGAAGTCGTCGAGCACCCGTTGTAGGAAGGGCAACTGGACCTCCAGACTGTGCTCTTTGGCATGGGCCGCATCGAACAGCCTGACCTGGGGCAGGGTCAGGGCGCGCTCGACGGACTCCAGATCGATGGGGACCGGGCCAAGCGGGGTAGAGAAGACCTCGGCGCTGCTTGCGGCCAGCCCGAAGAAGGGCACCCGATGCGACGGACCGAGCAACACCACGCGCCGGATCCGGTCCCGGACTGGTTCCAGGGTGGCATAGGCAGTGGCGGCGATGGGACCGGAATAGACATAACCGGCATGGGGCACGATCAGCGCCTTGGGCGGCGCCTCGTGTCGAACCGAAACCGAATGCAGGGGTTCGGCGAGCAGGGTATCGAGCGTCCGGACCAACTCGGCAGGATCGCCCGGGTAGAATTGATTGGCCACGGCGGTCTGTCGAATTTTTGGCATGGGTGTTTCCTCTTGACGTCCTCCCCGGCCTTCTGTCCGGAGATTCCTACGGCGCTTCAGGCGCGGCATTGAGCCGCCCTTAAGTCGCTTCGATGGGTTCCTGGGCCGAGTGCGCAACCGCTGCTCGTCTCTCCCCAGGCGTGACTTCTGGCGTGCCCCGCCGTCGGTCGCCTTGGGTATCGGCGACAACATGATTGTAGGACGGCTGCGCCGTCCGCGCGATCCTTCCTTGGCCTTCAGGCCAAGGCTTGCCGCGCACCGGGTCAGCCCGCCGCAGGACGTCGGCAGGATCGGTGTCGCCGATGGACATGGTGGCACAACCCAGACTCACCCCGGCCCAGCCATCGCGCAACGCGAACGACCGCAGCGCCATCGTCATCCGGCAGAGAACGCAACAGCGCCTGCAACTGCTCGGGCGACAGAGTCAGAGTCATGGATCCTATGCTTGCGAGCAGGGGGCAGAGAGCCCCTAAGGCCATTCTGGCAAGAGGAAGCCAAGGATCGCGTGTGCTTTCAACCTCTTTATATCGCGTGATATAAAGCCAAGAAACACGTACACGATACCAGATGACCCCCCACGAGATCCGACAGCTTCGCAAAACACTGAGCCTCACCCAGCAGCAGTTTGCTGAATTGCTCGGCGTCTCGTTCGTGACGATTAACCGATGGGAGAACGGTCAGGCAAAGCCGTCTGCGATGGGGCTGACGAAGCTCCAGGAGATTGCGGGGCGGGAGCGTGCTCATTTGGCCGGGCAGAGCGCCATCGGCAGTGGCCCAGCGCCTGCCGAAGTCGACACCCCACGCCTGGACTTTCTCGGCGACGCGAACGCGCTGCGCGTGCTCGTCGAGGGCGAGCGACTGTCCTACGGGCATCTGTTCAACCCGGCGTTCGCGACCGAGATCAGCGAAATCGACCCGCTGCCCCATCAGCGGATTGCGGTCTACCAACGCATGCTGCCTCAGCATCGCCTGCGCTTCCTGCTGGCCGATGACGCTGGCGCCGGCAAGACAATCATGACCGGCCTCTACGTCCGCGAGAGCCTGTCGCGCAGGACGATCCGCCGTGTCATGGTGGTGGCGCCTGCCGGCCTGGTGGGCAACTGGTACCGCGAACTGCACAAGCTGTTCCAGCTGCAGTTCAAGATTGTGACCGGCGGCGACACCAAGGACGGCAACCCGTTTGTCGGCGCCGGCAGCGATCTCGTCGTGGTGAGCATCGACAGCCTGCGCAGCGCCCGGCTGTTCAACGCCCTACGCGATCCTCAGGTCGTGCCCTACGACCTGGTCGTGTTCGACGAGGCGCACAAGCTCTCCGCGAACCGCGATCTGGACGGGACGTTCCGGGCGACGGACCGCTACCGCCTTGCCGAGGCAATCGCTGGCGTGCGCGAGCTGCCGGAGGACTGGCGCATGCCCTGGGCCGCGCACCACCTCCTGCTGCTCACTGCGACCCCCCACATGGGCAAGGAATACCCGTACTACTGTCTGTGGCGGCTGCTGGAGCCCGAGCTGTTCAGCACCGAGACGGCGTTTGCCAAGTTCCCGCGTGAGTCCCGCGACCGCTACTTCATCCGCCGCGTCAAGGAGGAGATGGTCGATCTCCGTGGCAAGGCCCTTTACCCCGAGCGCCTTTGCGACACCGTGAGCTACGACCTCTCCCAGGGGGAAGTCAGCGAACAGGCACTCTACGACCGCACGACGACGTACATCCGCCACTACTACAACCAGGCGCGGCTCTTGAACCGTCAGGCTGCACGGTTCGCCATGACCGTGTTCCAGCGGCGTATGGCCAGCAGCACCTGGGCGCTGCTCTGCTCCTTCCGCAACCGCCTGGCCAAGCTCGACGCTTTGATCGATGACATCCAATCCGGTCGGGTGCCCGATGAAGAGCTGCGCAGCCAGCAAGAGCGCCTGAACCGCAAGGTTCGCGAAGGAAAGCTGGTGGACGTGCTAGCCGCGAAGACCGCCGATGAGGAAACCGAATCGGCAGGCCTCGAAGAGCACGAGGAGAGCGAGGCGGAGGCGCTGGGCGCCTTCATCGCCACCAGCCTCGCGGAGCTCATCGACGAGCGCAACCAGGTGCAGGAGCTGATCGCACTGGCCGAGGCGGTCCACGCCAGCGGACAGGAGTCAAAGTTCGAGCGGATGGCGGAACTGCTGCGCTCGCCGCAATATCGTGACCAGAAGGTCATCATCTACACCGAGCACCGCGACACGCTGGAATTTCTCGTTCGACGCCTCGAAGGCATGGGCTATGCCGACCAGGTGGCCTACATCCACGGGGGCTTAAGTTTCGAGGAGCGCGACGCTCAGGTCGAGCGCTTCCGGCGACCTCATGACGCCGATGGCAAAGGGGCGCGCTTCTTCATCGGCACCGACGCTGCCGCCGAGGGCATCAACCTGCAGTTCTGCTGGATCCTGATCAACTACGACGTGCCCTGGAACCCGGCGCGTCTGGAACAGCGCATGGGGCGGATTCACCGCTACGGCCAGAAGCGAGACCGCGTGGCCATCATCAACCTCGTTGCGGGCAAGACGCGAGAAGGCCGGGTCATCAAGACCCTGCTCGACAAGCTGGAGGAGATCCGCAAGCAGCTCGGATCGGACAAGGTGTTCGATGTGGTCGGCCGCATCTTCGAGGGCATGGCCATCACCGAGTACATCCAGCGGGCCATCGAGTCGGATGACGAAGCCGACAAGAAGGCGCTCGAACTCGCCGGCCAGCTCACGCAGGAGCAAGTCAAAGCCATCGAGGCCCGCGAGGCATCCCTCTACGGCAAGGGCGGCGACGTCCGCATGGGCCTGCCCCAACTGCGCGAGTCCATGGCCATCGAGGAGATGCGCCGGCTTTTGCCGGGGTACGTTCGGCGGTATCTCGAGCACGCCGCGCCGGTCATTGGCATCGACCTTGTCGGCGATCTCGATGGTGTCTTCTTCATCCGGCCGCACAAGCGTGGGGTGTTCGACAGCCTCCTCCCGCTGCTCGAAACCTACCCAGAGTCGGCGCGCAACCGCTTCACCGTGTACCGCCCGGACGACGGGCGTGATGCTGTCTTTCTGCATCCGGGTGAGCCCGTCTTCGAGCGTCTCTCGGCCATAGCCATTGAGCGCGCCCGTCACGATGCCTTGCGTGGCGCCATCTTCACAGACGTCAGCGCCGCAGCACCCTACCTGTTCCATGTCGCCCGCGTCAGCGTGGAGCGCGGCGTGGATCCCGGCTTTCCCGCGTTTCTTCAACCTGAGGTCATCGAACAACGCCTCGTCGGTCTCAAGCAATACGCCGATGGCCGGCTGATCGAGGCGCCCGTTGAGCATCTGCTGCTCCTCAAACCCGCCGACAAGCCCAGCCCTGGCAGCGTGGTGTTTCTGGCCCAAAGCGACACGTGGCGGTTGGCTGCGCAGGAACACATCCAGCGCAGCATCGTCGGCCAGATGGCTGAGCGACAGCGCATAAAAGCGACCCAGCGCCTCGCGGAGACCCGGGAGTATCTGCAACGGGCGTTCGACTACCAGGAGTCGGAGCTGGCCGCCGCGCGCAAGCGCTTCACCGAGAAGGCTCGCGACGGCAACCGGGCCGCCCATGCAGAGCTGGAGCGGATCAAGGCGCAGCAGAGAAGCCTCGCACAGCGCCGTGAGCAGGCCTTGCTTCAAGCGCGCCGCGAGGTCGAGCTGATCCAGCCTGGCCGCGTGGAAATCCTGGCCACCGCGCTGGTGCAACCCTCTACCGATCCCGAAGACATCAAGGCGCGCGACGCCGAGATCGAGCGCATCGCCATGGAAGTGGCGATCGCCTTTGAATCGGCGCAGGGTGCGGACGTGCGCGACGTCTCAACGCCCGACAAAGCCCGTCTGGCTGGGCTCACCGACTACCCGGGATTTGACCTGCTCTCCAAACGGCCGGGTGAAGAGCGTGGCATCGAAGTCAAAGGGCGTGTAGGCGTCGGCGAGATCGAGCTGACCGAGAACGAATGGGCGCGCGCCTGCATCCTGCGTGAGCGCTACTGGCTGTATGCCGTGTTCGATTGCGGTAGCGCCCAGCCACGGCTGCTGAGGGTGCAGGATCCCTTTGCCAAGCTGATCGCCAAGAAGCGGGGCAGCGTGGCCATCGCGTACCGCGACATTGCCAACGCATCGGAGGACGTCGAGTAAACAACCCTCGACTGAAGTCGAAGGCTTTATTGTGAGACGCAGCAAACATGGTTGACCACATCCCCAACATTGGGCGTGTTTACAGCCGCCCTT
>Ga0209018_1001843_pt1 | contig 16201 bp, 16 predicted proteins | sample YNPBryBLVA2012_FD_185814 | JGI IMG/M metagenome (GOLD analysis project Ga0209018, IMG submission 185814) | Anoxygenic and chlorotrophic microbial mat microbial communities from Yellowstone National Park, USA - YNP Bryant BLVA 2012 (SPAdes)... ...
CCTCTCCCGCCCGGCGGGAGAGGGGCGGGGGCCAGGGGGTGGGGTGAGGGGCCGGCACACCGGCCCTGCCAGCACCAGGCCTGGTAAAGGGTAGGCCGTTACGAAGGCAGAAATTTTTAGCAAACAGAGCAAGATTCCACCGCCGAGGCCGCGGAGGACGCAGAGAGAACACAGAAATCTCCGCGTTCTCCGCGCGCTCTGCGGTGAGATATACTCGTCGGTTTGAGGCGAAGCTTCGTTAGGCAGTTACCCTGCGAGAGCGCGATGAGAGGGCTGACGCGCGGCCCTTCATGGGCCGTTCTGGCGACTATACATACAGAGCAACGCATCGGGCGGGCTGGCAGCCCGCCCGATACAACCAGGCGCTGACGCGGAACGGGCCATGCGGAATGAATGGTCCGTCTGCAGGATGCGGGAATTCACCCGGCGAGGCCCATGAGTGACAGGAAGCAGCAGGACCATGAGTTGATCGCCTTCACGGATGCCCTGCTGGGAGGCAATCCGCAGGCCGTCGAACCCCTCGATCATCACCCCCTGGCCAGCACTGTGGAACGGCTGGCGCGGGCACTTCGCCCGCAGCCCGTGCCAGACGACCTGCGGCGCGCCGTGCGGCGGCGCATCGTGAGCGAGTGGGCCATGCCGCGACCCGCGCCGGGCCGGCGGTTCCTGTCGTTCATCCGGCAACCGCAGCGGCGCTGGGCCTGGGCGGCCATGGCGGCCATGCTCGTTCTGGCCGTTGCCGCCGCCTCGTTGCTGGGCAGCGGCGCGCCGGTCACCGCCACCGTCGCCGGCGGCAGCGGCTGGATCGTCCTCATCGCCCTCGCCGTCCTCGCCGGGGCGGTGGCCGCCGTGTGGTGGGCGGCGCGGCGAAAACGCTAATCGCGGACCGCCTATCGCTAACCCCCAACTTCCACCCTCCTGCCTGCCTCCCCAGACCCCTTTCTCCTCCCTCGAGCGACTATTCCAATAGAAAGGGCAGCAGACCTGCCAGCGCAGATGACCGTGGTCAGTGGTCTGTCGTCCAGGGCCTATTCATCACATCAGGAGGAGCAAACATGTCGAACAAATTCGGTCGTTGGTTGAGAAGCAAGAGCGGCATGTGGACGATCCTGGGCATCGTTGCCGTGCTGCTCGTCGTTGCCATCGCCGGGGCGTTCCTCGGCTGGTGGCAGGCCATCGCCGACCTGATCAGCGGCACCGTGGTCACCCCGCCACCGCCGGCGCACTGGGACCCGCCGCCGGGCGGCTACACCTGCCTGCCCACCTGTGACGAGACCGACGGGCGCTTCTTCTCATCGGTCGGCTCGTCCATGGACAGTTTCACCGGCAACACGATCGTCGTCTGGATCGGCGTGCCGGGCGACTACCCGTCGTTCACCCTTGGCATCTTCGACGGTGATTCCAGCAAGAACGATGCCGGTAATGTCGGGCAGTTCTACGGCAACTGGGACGAGACCACCGACGAGGTCGTCTATACCCTCTACGCCGACCCGCTGATGGATGGGGCGGGCATGACGATGATCGGCCAGTGGCGCGGCAACCAGGACCCCATGCCGAACAACGCCTGGTACGACATTCCGCCGATCACGAACGTGGCCGCCGCCATGGCCCCCAGTGGGCACTACTTCTACCGCCTCGAGGCTGTCCGCCAGGGCAGTTCCTGGGGCATCAGCGCCTTCAAGCTCCGTTCGAACGCCTACCTGATGACGGGCCGCTCAGGGTTGGTGGATGCCAGCATCGCTGTCGTTGGTATGCTGTCCAGTTGGAACGACGTCCCTATTATCTACCCACAGTCCGGAGGAATGGCCGGCTACCCGAATGCCATGGGCGAGTCCACCTACGACGGCACGTGGGTCTTCCACCTCTACGTGCCCACCGACACGGAGAGGCTGGAGTTCTGGGATGGCGATTTCGACCGTGGCAGCACCCCGCTGGACGCATCCTACGACACCGACGATCCCAACACGCCCAACACTCCCCCCCCGTGGGCCGGCGGGGTGGCCAGGGCTGAAGGGCAAGGGAACGTTGGGTCCCCCGCTGACGACTACTCATGGTTCCTCTGGCGGATCTCGCCGCCGGCGATCTACCAGATCATTGACCCGGCCGGCGTGCCGATCTACACCAACGCGGAACCGTCGGGCACCGAGGAGTGGGAGCGTTTCGTCCTCACCACCGACCCGGCCGCTGCAGCAGACGCGGACATGGTCGTGCAACGGATCGCCCCCGGCAACTACACGATCGCTATCGAAGGCCTGGATATGCACAACACGGTCTGGATCCGCGCCAACTACACCATCTGCCCGACCGACCGCTGCCCAGACGTCTACGGCGGCGGGGGCTGCCCACGGACGATTGGGTACTGGAAGAACAACGTCTACAAGGTGCTCATCCAGGGCCGCCGCAACGGCGTCCAGGAGACCCCGGAGAGCATCCGCCACGCGCTCGACCTGATCGCCATGGCCAGCCCGCTCTACCGACAGGGGATCAACGTCAACAACCCGCAGCCGATCGCTACCGTCGCCCGGCTGACCGACCAGGAAGCGAATATGATCCTGCAACGGAATCACCGTGACTACCCCGGCGGTCGGGAGGCGGCAAACTCGATGCGCGCCCGCGCCCTCCAGCAAAACCTGGCCACCTGGCTCAACGTCATGTCCGGCAAGGTCAGCGCCAACGCCGTCGTCGAACTGAACGTGCACGGCGGCGTCTTCCACGGCACGATCCAGGAGGCGCTGCTGGAAGCGCAGTCCATCATCCTGTACGGCGGCGACCTGGAGCGGGCCAAGGACATCGCCGACCAGATCAACAACGCCCTGTGGGGCGAGAGCGCGCCCGACGACCTGGCCTGCTCGGAGTACCAGACGGTCATGCCGCCCGATCAGCAGCCGCCGCCACCCGAACAGATGCCGGTCGCCCCCACGCCTGTCCCGCCTGCCCCACCCGTGGTCGGCTGCACCGAACCGACGCACAACCGGTACAACGTCGAGATCACCAACAACCCGTTCTACGGCATCAAGTTCGAGTACCAGTCAGGCGACCTGGAGATCCGCGATGGCATGTTCGACACCTTCAGCTTCGTGCTGACCGCCGACCAGGTCGCGGCGCTGACCTCGATCCAACTGGAGGCCAAGGCTGCCCAGAACCAGGTGCAGGTGACGATGGAGGGCTGCGCCTTCAACCAGGCCAGCACCTGCGGGCCGCTCGCCGACGCGACCAACTCCTACGCCTTCCAGTTCATGGGCGCCACCGACAACGGCGACGGGACGTACACGCTGACCTTCACCGTCTACAACTTCACCAGCCACGGCCTCAGCCACGTCACCTTCGGCCTGCCGGCAGGGGCCGTGCCCACCTCGCCCACCGGCAGCTACGAGAGCGTGATCTGCCCGTAGCCCCACAGGCAACACGTGCCGCAACGGGAGGCGAGCTTCGGCTCGCCTCCTTGTTTGAGGAGCTGTCAACGGATTTTCGGAACGAATTGAACGGAGAAGACCACCCGCGAACTGCTGAATCCGTCCAATCCGTTCCCAGAATCCGTCCAATCCGTTCCCAGAATCCGTTTCATCCGTTCCCAGAATCCGTCCAATCCGTTCCCAGAATCCGTTTCATCCGTTCCCAGAATCCGTTGACAGCCTCTCCACTTGACAATCAGAACGTTTGTTCGTATAATGGTGGCAGAGCGAGAAGATGGACGCCCTGGAGAAGCTGAAGATACTCGCCCCGGCCACCTGCTACGAACCGTCCGAAGAGGCGGAAGTCAGCAGCCCACCCCGACCTGCTCGTCCGACGGTGGACCTGGACGACTGCGTCTACCAGGCAGCGATGCCCGGCGGTAAGCGCATCGCCCTGCTGAAGACGCTGCTCACCTCCGCCTGCGAGCGCGACTGCCTCTACTGTCCCTTCCGCGCCGGGCGGGACTTCCGCCGCGAGACCTTCACCCCGGACGAGCTGGCCCGCCTCTTCCTCGACATCAACCGGCAGGGCATCGCTGAGGGTATCTTCCTCAGCTCGGCGCTGGCCGGCGGCGGGCCGCGCGTGCAGGACCGGCTCATCGCTGCCGCCGAGCTGCTGCGCCGCGCCGGCTTCCGTGGCTACATCCACCTCAAGATCATGCCCGGCGCCGAGCGCGACCAAGTGGCAGCGGCGATGGCCCTGGCCGACCGCGTCTCGGTCAACCTGGAGGCGCCCAACGAGCGCCGCCTGGCCGACCTGGCCCCGCACAAGCGCTTCACCACCGAACTGCTGCAACGGCTACGCTGGATCGAGGAACTGCGCCGCCAGGGGAGCGGACGGCAGCCCAGTTCGACCACCCAGTTCGTCGTCGGCGCGGCGGGCGAGAGCGACCTGGAGCTACTGGCCACGACCGCCTTCCTCCACCGCGAGGTCGGCCTGGCACGGGCCTACTTCAGCCGCTTCCAGCCGGTGACCGATACGCCCCTGGAAGGTCTCCCCCCCACCCCGCCGCTGCGCGAGCAGCGCCTCTACCAGGCCTCCTTCCTCTTGCGCGACTACGGGTTCGACGTGGAAGAACTGCCCTTCGGCGCGGAGGGCAACCTGCCGCTGGAGGCCGACCCCAAGCTGGCCTGGGCGCGCCAGCACCTGGCCCAGGCCCCGATCGAGCTGAACCGCGCCGACCGGGCGACGCTGCTGCGCGTGCCGGGGGTCGGGCCGAAGACGGCCGACCGGCTGCTGGCGGCGCGCCGCCAGGGTCGGTTGCGCGCCCTGAACGACCTGCGCAAGCTGGGCATTGCCGCCAACCGCGCCGCTCCCTTCATCCTGCTGGACGGTCGCCGCCCGGCGCAGCAGCTCAGCCTGTGGGCGACGTAAGACTTCCGCTGTCTGGCAGACATCGGAAGTCTGAACTCTTGTGCGGCTGTGTTGACAAAACCCCGCCGCCGTGATATGGTATGATCGTGAGCAGGAACAGGGAGAACCTGGAAGTCATCTTCACAACCCATGCGGAGGACAAGTTCATCATCCTGCAGCAGCACGGGTTTGTCGTCACCAGACAGCAGGTCATTGACACAGTTCTGAAACCCGACGGCGTCTTCCCGACCGCAAAGGAGCGCCTGATTGCTCAGAAGGGAATCAGTACACACCATGTGCTGCGCGTCGTGTACCGCGAAGAGGAGAATAAGCTGTTTGTGATCACCTTCTACCCCGGGCGGAGGAGAGACTATGAAGGTTCAGTATGATCGGGACGAGGATATCTTGCTGATCGAAGTGCTGCCTGGGGGCAGGATTGACCACGCAGAGCACGTGGACGGAGTCATCACCCATCTCACCGAAAATGGCAGCGTTGTGCTGCTGGAAATCCTTGACGCAAGCGACTTCCTTTCCTCTCTCGTCAAAGCGACCATGCGGCCAACCGCCGAGGCCGTGCTCGTACCGGCGTAGCTCGGGGCTACGGCGAACCTCCCCGGAGTCGCCAGGCAGGGCGGGGGTTCAGGCTCGTCACCACCGACCACGGCTCCATCACCCGCCTCCACCTGGCGCGGACCTTCTTCGGGTGCCCATTCTACCCCCGTGGACGCCTATCTGGTGGACGGGCTGCTGGTGAACGCCGGCTGCCCGGCAGCCGCCGGCGAGCTGGTCGCCTGCGGGGCGTGGGAGAGAACAGTCGTGAGCGATGAGTTGCCGGCCCGTTTCATCGGCGCGCCGATCGGGGCGGTCTACGATCACCCTCCGCCGGTCGAGAAGCGACCGGGGCCGCCGGATGGCTTTGTCTGGGCCGGGCGAGCCTACCGCGTGGTCGCGCTCCTGCGCGAGTGGCACGACTATCGCCTGCGCGGCAAGAGCGAGGCCTTGCCTACCCCTACCCTCCCGCAGGTTAGAAAGTGGCGGGCAAGAGGGCGATCAGCTCATGGCGGCGCACTCCGGTGCGGAGATTGCGCCCGAACCTGCGGGAGGGTAGGCAGTTACGAACAGGGCTCCTTCCGGGCCACAGCAGCCCGGCGGCACGGCACCTGGGGCGCGGGACGGGACTACTACCGCGTGCGCACCGATACGGGCGAGGTCTTCGACATCTACTACGACCGCGCGCCCAAAGGCGCGGCGCAGGGCAAGGGGGCCTGGTTCCTCTTCCGGCAGATTCTCCAGGAACAGCGGTGAACGCCAGGGACCTCCTGCTGCCTGGCCGCTTCCGCGCCATCGCCGGACAGGCCCGCAGCGCCCGTTTGCCTCCCACGCCAATCTGTGGTAGAATCAACCCCGATTGAAATCCAGTTCACACGCTCTCCGACCGAGCGGGTCCGTGCCCGGCACGACAGCCATGCCAGGCTCCCCGCGCGGATGGACGGGAGCGGAGGATCAAAACGGGAGGAAAAGGAGGTTCCCCAATGGCTGCTGTTTCTATGCGCCTGCTCCTGGAGACAGGAGTCCACTTCGGCCATCGCACCCGGCGCTGGAATCCCAAGATGAAGCCCTACATCTTCACCGAGCGCAACGGGGTGCACATCATTGACCTGCAGAAAACGATGGTCGCTCTGGAAGAGGCCAACGAGGCGATCCGCGATTGCGTCGCCGAAGGCGGCACGGTCCTCTTCGTCGGCACCAAACGTCAGGCCCAGGAGACCATCGCTCAGGAGGCGCAGCGCTGTCAGATGCCCTACGTCAACCAGCGCTGGCTGGGCGGGATGCTGACCAATTGGCGCACGATCCGCCAGCGCATTGACTACATGCTCGCCCTGGAGGCGCGCCGCGACCGCGGCGAGTTCGACCTGTTGACCAAGCGGGAAGCGCTGGGACTGCAACACCAGATCGAAAAACTGAACGCCCGCCTGGGCGGCATCCGGGCCATGCAGAAAGTGCCCGACATGATGTACGTGGTGGACGTCCGCCGCGAAGATACCGCGATCCGCGAAGCCAACTCCCTGAGCATCCCCGTCATCGCCATCGTGGACACGAACTGCGATCCCGACCCGGTTGACTACCCGATCCCGGCCAACGACGACGCGATCCGCGCCATCCGCCTGCTCACCGGCCTGATCGCCGATATGGTCCTGGAAGGGCTCGCCCTGCGCAAGGCCTACGCGCCAGAAGCGGCTGAGGTAACCGCCGTCAGCGCCGAGGATGACAAATACCTCAGCCCGGCCACCCTGGCCCGCCTGCGCCAGCTCCGTTTCGAAGAAGAGCCGCCCGAAACCGCCGGCGAAGGATTCGCGGACACGGAGACCGAGGAAATCGAGGACGAAGAGTTCGAGGACGAAGATGACTTCGCCGAAGAAGACGAGGACAACGACGAGGAGTAAGTAGCGATCATGGAAATCACGGCTGCAATGGTGAAAGAACTGCGCGACGCCACCGGGGCGGGCGTCCTGGATTGTCGCAAGGCGCTGCTGGCCCACAATGGCGATATCGAGGCCGCCACGGCAGAACTGCGCGAGAAGGGGTTGATCCAGGTGGCAGAAAAGGGAGAACGCGCCACCCCTGAAGGCGTCGTGGAGACCTACGGCCACCCCGGCAACCGCGTCGGCGTGATGCTGGAACTGAACTGCGAGACCGATTTCGTCGCCCGCACGCCGGAGTTCCGCGCCGTGGCCCACGATCTGGCCCTGCACATCGCCTTCGCCGCCCCGCGCTACATCGCCCGCGAGGACGTCCCGGAGGCAGTGGTCGAGGCCGAACGGACCAGCTACCGCGCCCAGGCCCTCGCTGAGGGCAAGCCGGAACCGATCATCGAGCGTATCATCCAGGGCAAGCTGGACAAATTCTACCATTCCGTCTGCCTCCTCGAACAACCCTTCGTCAAAGACGAGGAGCGGACGGTCGGTGACGTGGTCAAGGAACTGATCGCCCGCCTCGGCGAGAACGTCGTGGTGCGGCGGTTCGTGCGCTATGAACTGGGGGAGGGGCTGTAGCCCCTCCTCACCTTCCACCCATGGCCGTAGCGAGTTACCGCCGGGTGCTGGTCAAGCTGGGCGGGGAGTCCCTGGCCGGCCCCTCTGGTTACGGCATCAGCCCGCGCCGTGCCGAGGAGGTCGCCGCTAAGATCGTCGCCATGCGCGACCACGAGGTGGAGGTGGCGATCGTCCTGGGCGCCGGCAACATCTGGCGCGGGCGGGACGGGCTGGAACACGGTATGGATCACGCCACCGCCGACCACATGGGCATGTTGGCGACGATCATGAACGCCCTCGCCCTGGGCGACGCGATCAACCGCCTGGGCGTCGAAACGCGGGTACAGACGGCCATTGAGATGCGCGCCATCGCCGAACCGTACATCCGCCTGCGCGCCATCCGTCATCTGGAGAAGGGACGGGTGGTGATCATCGGCGGCGGCACCGGCAACCCGTTCTTCACCACCGACACCGCCGCCGCCCTGCGGGCGATGGAGATCGACGCCGACCTGCTGATCAAGGCGACAAAAGTGGACGGTGTCTACTCGGAGGACCCGCGCCAGAATCCCGATGCCCAGCGCTTCGAGCGCCTGACCTACATGCAGTCGCTGAACTTGCGCCTCGGCGTGATGGACGCGACGGCGCTCTCGCTATGCATGGATAACGACCTGCCGATCATCGTGCTCGACCTGTGGCAGCCGGGCAGCCTGGAACGGGCCGTGCTGGGCGAACCGGTCGGCACGATGATCGCGCGCTGAGCCGCGCTGACCAGTTGCCCACACCGAAGGGTGGCGAGAGGCTATGATCAAAGACCTGGTACGCGAGACGGAAGAGCAGATGAAACGGTCGCTCCAGGCGCTGGAAGCCGACCTGCGCACGATTCGCACCGGGCGGGCCAGCCCGGCCCTGATCGAGCGGGTCATGGTCGAGTACTACGGCACACTCACCCCCCTCAACCAGCTCGCCGTGATCAGCGCCCCGGAACCGCAACTGCTCACCGTCCGCCCCTATGACGCTTCGTCCCTCCAAGCCATCGAACGGGCGATCCTCAAATCCGACGTCGGCCTGACCCCTGCCAACGACAGTAAGATCATCCGCCTGGTCGTCCCCAACCTGACCGAAGAGCGGCGGTTGGAGATGGTCCGCCTGGTCAACCGCCGCGTGGAAGAGGCCAAGGTCGCTCTGCGCAACATCCGCCGCGAGGCGCTGGACGATCTGCGCGAGTTCGAGAAAGAGAAGCTGATCTCCGAGGATGACTTCTACCGTGGCCGCGACGAGCTGCAAGGCCTGGTGGACCGATACGTCGCCAGGGCCGATGAACTGGGCGAGCGGAAGGCCAAAGAAGTCATGGAAGTCTGAATGCCGAGGTCCGATGGCTGCGGCAGAGGCAACTGAGGGGAAGACCTATCCACCGCTAGAGGTCATCCCGACCCACGTCGGCATCATCATGGACGGGAACGGCCGCTGGGCCCGCGCGCGCGGTCTGCCCCGCTTGGCCGGTCACCGCGCCGGCAGCGAGAACCTCCGCCGCGTCCTGCGGGCGACGGTCGAGTTCGGCGTGCGCATCCTGACCATCTACGCCTTTTCTACCGAGAACTGGGGCCGCCCGCGCGAGGAGATCGAGGGACTGTTGCAGATCCTCGAACACCTGATCGACCGCGAACTGCCCGAACTGCACCGCGAGGGGGTGCAACTGCGGCACATCGGCCGCCTGGAGGGCATCGGCGAGCCGCTCAAGCAACGGGTGCGCGAAGCGATCGCCCTGACCAAGGACAACCAGCGGCTGATCCTCAACGTGGCCTTCAACTACGGCGGACGGGCGGAGATCGTGGACGCCGTGCAGCGGATCGTCCGCGATGGCATCCCCGCCGAACAGGTCAACGAGGCGCTGCTGAACAGCTATCTCTACACCGCCGGCCTGCCCGATGTGGACCTGATCATCCGTACCAGCGGCGAGATGCGCGTCAGTAACTTCCTGATCTGGCAGGGGGCCTACGCCGAGTACTACGTGACGCCGTTGTATTGGCCGGATTTCGACAAGGACGAGCTGTACAAGGCGCTGACCGCCTACAGCCAGCGCGAACGCCGTTTCGGCCTGGTGAGACGATAGACACTCCCGAACAGGAACCCCGAAAGCCCGTGTTCCGCACACGTCTCCTGACCGCCATCGTCGCGGTGCCACTGGTGATCGTCCTGGTCGCGTTGGGCGGGTGGTGGTTCTTTGCCCTCGTCGCCGCGATCTTCACGCTGGCCGTGATCGAGTTCTGCGCGATGATGCGGCAGGACGGTTTCCGGGTTGCGCCGGCGTTCGCTATCGCCCTGCTGTGGCTGCTGCTGCTGGACGCACAGCTCCCCCAGGCGGGGCTGCTGGGGCCGGGGATGAGCCTGATCCTGCTGGCCTCGCTGGGCTGGCAGATGGGCCATCGCCAGGGCAAGCCGGTGGCCGATTGGTCGCTGACGGTGGCCGGTGCGCTGTACGTGGGCTGGTGCGGCGCCGGCCTGCTCCGCCTGCGCGGCCTGACGGACGGGCTATGGTGGGCGCTGACGGCGATCCCGGCGATCTGGATGGCCGACAGCGGGGCCTACTCAATCGGGCGGGCCTGCGGCCGCCACAAGCTCGCCCCGTCCCTGAGCCCCGGCAAGACCTGGGAAGGGTACCTCGGCGGCATCGTGGTCGGCGCGCTCACGACCGCCGCGCTGGCCGCCGTATGGGGACTGCGCGCCGGGCCCGCCGGCCCCCGTCCGCTGGACGGGCTGCTGCTGGGCCTGCTCGTGGCCACGCTGGCCCCGCTGGGCGACCTGGCGATCTCGATGATAAAGCGCCAGGTCGGCGCGAAGGACACCGGCACACTCTTCCCCGGCCACGGCGGGGCATTGGATCGGATTGACAGCATCCTCTGGGCAGCCGTGATCGGCCTGTATTACGCCCAATGGGTGCGGGGATTGTGACAGGCAGGGTAACTGTCTACCCTCCCGCAGGTTTGGGCGCAATCTCCGCATCGGCGTGCGCCGCAATGATCTGCTCGCCCTCTTGCCCGCCATTTTCTAACCTGCGGGAGGGTAGGGGTAGGCAGACCAGGCAGGAACCAAAGAATCGGAGGCAAGGAGAAAGCGACAGGAGGCAAGTATGGCTGAACGACGCGTCCGTGACATCTATCACAAGGGGGTCATCTTCTGTAAGCCGGACACGCCCCTCCAGGAAGTGGTGCGGGTGATGACCGACACCGACATTCACGCGATCATCGTTACCGAGGGAGAGGGAGCGCGGCCGCTGGGCGTGGTATCCCACTCCGACGTCGTGCGCCACTATGGCCAGGATCTTTCCCAGATCGCCGCGTCCGAGGTGATGACCCCCAATCCCATTGCCGTGACGGAAGATACCCCCGTCGCCGAGGCTGCCGAGAAGATGCTCACCAGCCGCATCCACCGCCTGCTGGTCGTTGACGGGAAAGGCACGCCGCTCGGCATCCTCTCCACCACCGACATCATCCGCGATATGCGCGGCTCGAAGTGGGTCTGGTACATGGGGTGAGCCATGGAAGAGATTATCACCATCGAACGCCACATCCTGGAGAACCAGCGCACCCATCCCGAAGCCACGGGTGTCTTCTCCAACCTGCTCTACGACATCGCCCTGGCGGCCAAGATCATCAACCGCGAGACCACCCGCGCCGGATTGGTCGAGGTTCTCGGCCTGGCCGGCAAGATCAACGTCCAGGGCGAGGCCCAGATGAAGCTGGATGTCTTCGCCAACGAGATCCTGATCCGCATGAACTCCTTCACCGGTCGCCTGGCCGTGATGAGTTCCGAGGAGGAGCCGGGCATCATCCCGATCCCGGTGGGATACCCGGTCGGGCGCTACGTGCTCGTCTTCGACCCGCTGGACGGCTCGTCGAACATTGATGTCAACGTCAGCATCGGCACGATCTTCGGCATCTACCGCCGCCTCTCGGAGAGCGGGCCGGGGACAGAGACGGACTGCCTGCAGCCGGGGCGCGACCTAGTGGCCGCCGGCTACATCATTTACGGCTCCAGCGCCATGCTGGTCTATACGACCGGCGACGGGGTGCACGGCTTCACCCTCGATCCGGGCGTGGGCGAGTTTCTGCTCTCCCACCCCAACATCCGCACCCCCGGCACGCCCAAGTACTACAGCGTCAACCAGGGCAACGAGAAGTACTGGAGCGAGGGCGTGCTGCGCTACACCCGTTGGCTACAGGGGATGGATGCCGAGGCGCCGCGCAAGCCGCTGTCCAGCCGCTACATCGGCTCGCTGGTGGCCGACTTCCACCGCAACCTGCTGGAGGGCGGCATCTTCTATTACCCGCCGGACCTCAAGGATCCGACCAAGCCGTCCGGCAAGCTGCGCCTGCTCTACGAGGCCGCCCCACTGGCCTTCGTCGCCCAACAGGCCGGCGGATACGCCTCCGATGGACATCGGTCCATCCTCGATATCGTCCCTCAGTCCCTCCACCAGCGCGTCCCGCTGTACATCGGCAACCGCGACCTGGTCGAGAAGGCGGAGGAGTATATCGCTCGTTACGACGGGTGAGTCTAACCAGGAGGAAGAGAACCGGTGGATGCTGTAACTGAGGGGCAGGAACCCCGGGTTCTGGATAAGGAAACAGACATCGCGGATCTGGAGGCAAAACGGCTGAACGACCTGCGCGACATGGCCCGCGATATGGGCATCTCCGGCTTCAGCCGCCTGAAGAAGGAGGACCTCGTCCTGCGCCTGTTGCAGGCGAAAGCGGAACAGGAGGGACTGATCTTCGGCGGCGGTGTGCTGGACATCGTTGACGAGAACATGGGCTTCCTGCGCACGCACAACTACCTGCCCGGCATGGAAGATATCTACGTCTCCCAATCCCAGATCCGCCGCTTCGGCCTGCGGCGCGGCGATATGGTCGTCGGCCAAGTCCGCCCCCCCAAGGAGACCGAGCGCTATTTTGGCCTCCTGCGCGTCGAGGCGGTCAACGGCATGGACCCCGAACAAGCCAAGCAGCGTCCCCGGTTCGAGAGGCTGACGCCGATCTTCCCCAACAAACGGCTGGTCATCGAGACAACGCCGGATAACCTGACCACCCGCCTGATCAGCCTGATGGCTCCGATCGGCAAAGGGCAGCGCGGGTTGATCGTCTCGCCGCCCAAGGCCGGCAAGACCACAGTCCTGAAGAAGATCGCCAACGGGATCACCGCCAACCACCCGGAGGTCCATCTGATGGTCGTGCTCATCGGCGAGCGGCCGGAGGAAGTGACCGACATGGACCGCTCGGTGGAAGCGGAGGTGATCAGTTCGACCTTCGACGAACCGGTGCAGGACCACGCCAAGGCGGCGGAGATGGCGCTCGACCGGGCAAAGCGGCTGGTGGAATGCGGGCGGGATGTGGTGATCCTGTTGGACAGCATCACCCGTCTGGCGCGGGCCTATAACCTGGTGGTGCAGCCCAGCGGGCGCACCCTCTCCGGCGGGCTTGACCCGGCAGCGCTCTACCCGCCCAAGAACTTCTTCGGCGCAGCGCGCAATATCGAGGAAGGCGGCAGCCTGACCATCCTGGCCACCTGCCTGGTGGACACCGGTAGCCGCATGGACGATATGATCTACGAGGAGTTCAAAGGCACCGGCAACATGGAGCTCCACCTCAGCCGCCGGCTGCAGGAACGGCGCATCTTCCCTGCCTTCGACATCGAGCGCTCCGGCACGCGACGAGAGGAGCTGTTGCTCAGCGAGGATACCCTCCAGAAGGTCTGGCTCGTCCGCCAGAGCTTCATGGACTCCCAGTCCTCCGGCTACTCGCTCGACCAGGCAATGCATGACCTGCTGCGTGTGCTCCGGGGGACGCAAAACAACGAGGAGTTCCTCGCCTGGTTCGCCCGGCAGGTCGGCCGCTGAGGCTATGGCCTACCCCTCTGCCAGGCCTGATGCTGGCGTGGCCGGTGCGCCGGTCACAGCGCCTGGCGAGGGGAGGCCGCCGGCAGCTCGTTCAGGAACTCGCGCACGGCTTTCGCCACCCGGCGCGGTTTCTCCAACATCAGCATGTGCCCGGCCCCCGGCACCAGGATGAAACGGGCGCCAGGGATCTGTTCGGCCAGGTACTGCCCCAGTTTCGGCGGGGTCATGCGGTCTTCCGACCCGGTCATCACCAGGGTGGGCACGCGGATCTCGCCCAGCCGTTCGCGCACGTCGAACCGTTCGCAGGCAACGAAGTCACCCAGCATCACGTAGGGACCCGTCTCGATCGCCGCCTGGCGACTGAGCGCCACCTGCCTCTGGTCGGCGTCCGGCCCCCACGCCCAGGCTCCGATCTGCAATATCGTCGCCTCAAAGTCCTTCTGCAACCCCTCCAGGATCAGCGGCGCGACGCGCAGACGGGCGCCGGTGGCCAGCAACACCAGGCCGGCGACGCGCTCCGGCGCGGTCAACGCAATCATCTGGGCGACCGCCCCGCCCATCGAGTGGCCCATCAGTACCGCCCGTTCGACGCCGACGGCGTCCACGAACTTCACCACATCGGCAGCATAGTCCTCGATGAACTCCTGTCCCCAAGTCTCCGAACGTCCGTGGCCGGGCAGGTCAATGGCATAGACCGTCGCGTTCGGCAGGCGACGCAACGCGGACGGCCAGAGCAGGTGGTTCTCCCCGGCGCCCGGGATCAATACCACCGCCGGGCCCTCCTCCCGATGAACCGCGTAGAACATGCGGTTGCCGGCGATCGTCACGTAAGGCATCCCTGGCCTCCTTTCGTCGAATGTGAGTAACTGCCTACCGTCCGCGGCGTTGAGCCCTCACCCCACCCCCTACCCCCGCCCGGGCCAGGGGGTGGGGTGAGGGGCCGGCACACCGGCCCTGCCAGCACCAGGCCTGGTAAAGGGTAGGCAGTTACGAATGTGAAACGGAGCGGGCGATTTGCCCACCTCTCGCAGGCCGGGTGGCCCGTCCTGTAGAGACCCAGGGGGATTATAGCCCGAAGTGCCAGCCTGGGCAAACCGCAGGGTCAGGCGAGTGTGGTATAATGGCCCCGTGAGGAAACGGATCGCCTGTCTGGTTCTGCTGCTCGTCGCGGTGACGAGCCTGTTTCGGTTGCCCCCGGCCCAGGCCCAGGACGAACGGCTGGTGCTGGCCTTCTACTACGCCTGGTTCGACATGACCACCTGGCAGCGTCCACTGCCCGACCAGCCCAGCCAGCCCTATGCCTCCACCGACTCCGCCGCCATCGAGCGCCACGTTGCCTGGGCGCGACAGGCCGGCATTGACGCGCTGGTCCAGTCCTGGTACGGCCCGCAGGTGACGAACAACCAGACCGAGACCAACTTCGCCCAGTTGCTGACCATCGCCGCCGGCTACGGACTGCGGGCGGCGGTGGACCTGGAAGTGACCAGCCCCTTCATCCACTCGCCGGCGGACGTGGTGGCGGCGCTGCAGCACGCGCTGACCGTCCACGCCGCCCAGCCGGCCTACCTGCGCGTAGGTGGACGACCGGTGATCTTCTTCTGGCGACAGGAGACCTATTCGGTAGAGACCTGGAACAGCATCCGCGAGCAGGTGGATCCGGGCCGGACGAGCCTCTGGATCGCCGAGGGGACGAACCTGGATTACCTGGGTCCGTTCGACGGCAATCACCTATACAGCGTGGCATGGGACGCGGCGCCCGAGGGGACGCTGGTGCGCTGGGGGCAGCGCGTGCGCGACTGGAGCGCCGCCCACGGTGTCTCCCGCACCTGGGTGGCGACGGTGATGCCCGGCTACGACGACCGCGTCACCGGCCGGCCCGACGCCTTCGTCCGCGAGCGCGCCGGCGGGGATTACTACCGGCGTTGCTGGCAGGGCGCCAGTGCGTCGGGGGCGGACTGGGTGATCATCACCAGCTTCAACGAGTGGATGGAGGGGACGCAGATCGAGCCGAGCGTAAGCTATGGGGACGCATATCTCGGCCTGACGCGGGAACTGGCGGACGCGTACCGCGCCGGCACCGCCCCGCCCGTTGCGCCACCCACGGCCACCCGCACCACTGCCGAGGCGCCCTCCGCCGCGCCGCTGCCCGACGCAGCCAACCGCGCACCGATCGCCCCCACGCCTGCGCCTGGCTTGAGCGGAAGCGAAGGGCCGACCGCCACGCCCTCTCCCACCACTACGCCACGCCCCACCCCCGCGCCATCGGCGACACCTACAGCCACCTCTTCCCCTACTGTCCCGCCGATAGCCACGTCTACCCCACCACCATCCCCCACTTCAACCCCCACAGCCACACCGCCCCCCACCCTACCTCAGCGGGCCATCGCGGCCGTCCAGGCCTATCCGGGGCTGATTGCGGCAGGCCTGGCACTGACACTGGCGGCGGTGATGGCGTTTAGGGGGAGACGCG